>CXWL01120467.1_pt1 | contig 15272 bp, 17 predicted proteins | sample 590931 | NCBI WGS metagenome assembly CXWL01 (sample SAMEA3498368, study PRJEB10139) | groundwater metagenome | biome: water well; material: biofilm material | place: Germany | collected 2015-04-27 | reverse complement strand
TCTTACAACGCGAGGCTCTCAGCCGCTTTCTTCTTATATGCGAGGCTTAAGGTAGTGCCATGACCTCCTGCCCCCTTTTTCAAAGGGGGTTGGCAGTGTCCTGAGAATCGTTAAGAGGCATAAAGATTAATGAAGTTCTAAGCCGCAAGGGGTACGCCGTGGTTGTAAGGGGCTAAAAGCCCCAACAACACACGCAGGCCGGTTAAACCCGACCGCCTAATCCTACTGTGTCACAAAGCGATCAAGGGATGCAGTGCAAGGCAATCGGGCGAGGAAGCGCAGTTTACATGCTGGTAAATGAGCATTCNNGCTGAAGGGCGCATTGCGGCGTTAAAATCGGGCTCGGAATGCTCATTTACCAGCATGTAAACTGCGCTTCCTCGCCCGATTTTGCCTTGCACTGCATCCCTTGATCGCTTTGTGACACAGTAGGGCTAACGGATAGTCCGGATTAATGCGAGCGCATCCGCCACCGTTGGATAGCGCAGCCTCATTCCCAGTTCTTTCTTCATTCTCTCGTTGGTCAGCCGCCGCGATTCGTTCATGAACGACCACAGCACAGGCGATACGCTACGCTCGACTTGCGCGCGCGGCAAGCGTGGCGGTCGCGGCAAACCGCAAGCATCCGCCACCGCATCGAAGTAGTCGCCCATTTTCATTTCGCTGTCGTCGCTGGCGTGATACACGCGGTTCGGCTTGCCATTGCGCAGCGCGGCCACAACGAGGCGCGCCAAATCGTCCGCGTGGATATGGTTGGTGCAACTGTCTTCTTCGTGCGCGATGGCGGGTGTGCCCGCGCGCAGGCGCTCCAGCGGCAGGCGGTCGGATGCGTAGATGCCGGGGACGCGCAAGGTGCCGGCGTTTACATGGTTTCGCTTTGCCCAATCGCGTATCTGTTGCTCCGCATCCACGCGGAGTTGCGCGCGCGCCGTTTGCGGGTTGAGCGGGCGCGTTTCGCCCACCAGCGCGCCGCCGCAATCGCCATATACGCCGCTGGTGCTGATGTAGATAACACGCTTGGGCAGTTTTCCGCATGACAGGGCGGCGAGAAGATGGCGGGTGCGGGTGTCGGTGAATGCAAAAGCAAAAGAGTGGTGGAGGGGAGATTTTTTAGCGGCAGGCGGCGCAAAATGCAGCACCACGTCGGCCAGCCCGGCAATGCGGGACAAGCTCCCCGCTTCATCAAGATCGCCCGGCACCGGGGTAATCCCCGCCGCGCGCAACCCGGCAAAACGCTCCGCGCGGCGCGCCAGCCCGAACAGGCGATAGCGCGCCCCCAAAAGCGGCGCAACCCGCATGGCTATATCACCGCAGCCTGCAATGAGAATTCGTTCCATGGCGGAATTATCCCGGAAAAAGCAATTGAAGGGTTTGTAGGCGAATTCATTCGCGCCTGCGAAAGCGGCATAATCCGTTGAAATGTCAGATTGCCTACCCTCCTCGCGCCAGATCCATCGCCTTCTGGAAATACCTGAACGCTTCATCGGGTTTTTGCAGCTTCTCCGCCAATTGCCCCAGCATGGTGTAGGCGGCACGGCTGTGCGCCACGCTGGCGCTGGCTTCCAGATAGCTCTGCGCCTTGCCCCACAAACCTTGATGGAAACACAGCTTGCCCAGCGCCAGCAGCAATCCGGCATCATCCGCATGTTGCTTGAGCCAGCGCTCGGCCTGCTCGATCTGCCCTACCGCGTCACCCGCGATGCAGTCGCCATATAGCGCGACCAGGCCGCTATCCCACCGCGCATCCAGGCTGTCGTCCAGTATCTGCCGCACGCTGCCGCAATCGCCCAATCGAATAAAAGCATGCGCGGCAGCGGCGGCGATTTTGGTGCGTTGCCTGCATTCGCCGGGAATGCTTTTCCATATCGCTTGCAGCGCTTTGGCATCCTGATCCTGCGCGCGGATTTTTTCCAGCCACGCTTGCTGGCGCATCTGCGCGGCAATGGTGGCGTCTATCGCGTCGCGCTTCTCCAACTGGTTGACGGCATCCAGCACCGCATCCCAATTGCCCGCCTGTTGCTGCGCCTTGAGTTCCAGGTGCAGCGCGCCCACATGGTTTTTCACTCCCGCCTCGTGCAATGCTTTCAGCGAGTTCAGCGCCGCCTGCGGCTGGTGCTGGTCCAGATTGAATTTGGTGGTGGCCATCAGGCGCATGGTGGCATCGCCTATGGTCTTGCCCTCGGCGGAAGCCAGATAGGCATCCCGCTTGTTGAATTCCCGCAGCTCGTGCGCGGCGCGCGCCGCGATGATGGGGTTGATGCCGGAATTTTCTCCCAGCTCCATGGCCCGCACCGCAGCCTTTTCCGCCGCCGCATAACGCCCCTCGAAAAATGCGCCCAGCGCTTCCATCATCGCGGCCCGCCCTTTGTTTTGCGCGCGCTCGGCGCGGAACCGGCGCACGTATTCCGGCAGGCGCACGGCGGCCAGCGCCAGGTGCAGCGCGAGATAGGCGAACACAAACAGCGCCAGCAGCAGCAGCAAAAACAGGGTGAGCGACATCTCGATGCGGTAGGGCGGATACACCAGCAGCATGTGGCCGGGGTTATTTGCGGCCAGCGTCAACGCGACGGCCAGCGCGAACAGCCCCAGCAACCAGAGCAGGAATTTCATCGCGCCTGCTTCTCGTGCGAAACGCGGTAATTGCGCACCGTTTCCAGGCTGGCGCTGATATCGGGCAACTCGATGTTGATATTGGAGCCGCGCAGTTTCTGCAAAGTGGTGACCGCCAGCGCACCCTGGCTGGATTTGGCATCGAAGTAACGCGCCACCCATTCCTGCGCCGCTTGCAGGTCATGCCTGAAGCTCGTTTCGTCGCGCGCCAGCAGGGCCAGGCGCGCGGACAGCAGGCGCAGCTTCAGGTTCTCGCGCAGGAAAAACGTCTGCGTGGGTGAAAGCAGGGGCAACTCTTGCTTCTGCATGTTCTCGATACGCACCAGATGCCTGGCTTCTTCCCATATTTCATGCAGCAGTTTCTGCCAGCCCGATTCTGCGGGCGCAGCCGGTGCGGCTTTATCCGCTTCCTGGGGGATACGGATGTCCTGCGCCAGAGGCAGGGTATCCACGGCGGAGATGAGATTGTCGAGGCGCAGGTTGATGCCCGGCATATCCACGCCGGGAAGCGCGCGCAGCTTGTCCATGTCGCGGCTGATGGCCTTGCGCAAACCGTTGAGAGATGCGCGATCCATGCGTTTCAGGCGTTCATCGGCCTGCTGCATGGCAATCAGCGCGGCCTTCACGTTGGCGGAAAGCTGCAACTGCTGGCCGGCCAGCAGCAGCATCTGCTCCACCTCGGCCAATGCCGTTTCATCGCGGCTACCGGACAATTCCTGATGCAGCGCCTCCAGCGCGGCGCGCTGGTTCTGCGTTTCGGCGTACCGCGCTTCCAGCAGGCTTACCTTGGCAGACAGCTCCCGCGTTGCCTCCTGCCCTTGCGCGACCAGCATCTGGCTGGCCTTGTTGTTGCCTTCCATCTCGGCCAGGCGGCGCGCCAGTTCCTGCTGCATGTTGCCGATCTGGCGGTGCGCGTCGAACCATTGCCACAGGAACACCGCCAGCGCCACGGCCAGCGTCATCTGCATGATGCTCATGCGCGAAATAATCTTTGCCACGGGATTGTTATGGGGCGTAGCGGTAAGCGCCGCCGGTGCTTCCGGTGCGGCGGGATGGTTCGGTTTTATGGGCGATGCTTGTTCGTTCATCTAAACCGGACGAGCCGGGGCCAAAAACTGGGAAGCTGTTGTCTCGTCACCTGCCCTCTGATTAGCCCATGCGATCAAACCTGAGAGCAAACCGTCATCTCCTCCCGCAGACGGGATCACCTCACGCCAACCCTGCCGTTTTGCCGCTTCGGCGATACGCTCGTGCGGCACAAACAGCGGCACGGCGGCGATCCGCTGTTTTGCCTGGGCATCCAGCATGCCCCACAAATAGCCCAGGGCTTCGCTGCTGGTTACGGTGATGGCATGTGGGTCGGCGGCAAGCAACGAGCCGGCGTCCTGTTGCGGCTTTTCGCGCCGGTAGCATTCGGCGTATTCCACCGTGGCGCCGCGCGCCTTGAGAGTATCGCCCAATAATTCGCGCCCGCCATCGCCGCGAAAAATCATTACGCGCCAGCCGTTCACGTTTTGCAGTTCGGGCAAGGCCAGCAGTGCTTCGCTGTCGAACTTGTCATGCGGAGCGATAATTTCCCGCACGCCCAGATCGCGTAGCGCCCTGGCGCTGCCTTGTCCTACGGTGGCGATTTTTAGCCGGGCAGGCAATGCGCCCGCCGCACGGATAGCTTCCATGCCGTAACGCACCGCATTGGGGCTGATGAAAATGGCGAGGCCGAATTCATGCAGGCGCGCGACAAGCTCGCGCAAGCGTTGCGGGTCGGCTGCCGGGCCGATTTCGAGCAGGGGAAACAACACCACCTTGCCGCCTGCCTGTCCGATGCGCTGCGCCAGTTGCACCGCCTGCGCGCGCGGGCGGGTCACTGCGATGTTCAGTCCGGCGAGAGGAAGGATATGAGTCATCCTGAGGTGAAAATTTGTCCTTTACAAAGCCAGCGCCGCGAGAATCTCGCCCGCACCTTGCGCCAGCAGGTCTTGCGCCACGGCGTTGCCCAGCGCTTCTGGGTTCGCTCGTGCTGCCGGCGCGCTCGGCGCGCAGCAGGCGCGAGCCGTTTGGCGTAGCGACGAAGCCGCGCATCCGCAACTTGCCGCCCGCGGCTTCGGCGAAGCCGCCCAGCGGCACCTGGCAACTGCCTTGCAGCGCGCGGCTCATGGCGCGTTCGGCCAGCACGCAGGCGGCGGTGTCGGCATGGTGCAACGGCGCGAGCACGCCAACCAGCTCGGCTCGGCTGGTGCGGCATTCGATGCCCAATGCGCCTTGGCCGACGGCGGGCAGGCTGTCCTCGCTGGAAATGGTGCTGCGGATGCGGTCGCCCAACCCCAGGCGCTTCAAGCCCGCAGCCGCCAGGATGATGGCGGCATACTTCCCTTCGTCCAGCTTGCGCAAGCGTGTTTGCACATTGCCGCGCAACGGTTCGATTTTCAGATGGGGAAAACGCGCGCGCAACTGGCTTTCGCGGCGCAGGCTGGAGGTTCCCACCACGCTGCCCGCCGGCAATGCTTCCAGATTGGCATGGTGGTTGGAAACGAAGGCATCGCGCGGGTCTTCGCGCTCGCCGATACAAGCCAGCATGAAGCCTTCCGGCAAGTGCATCGGCACGTCTTTCAGCGAATGCACGGCAATGTCGGCGCTGCCGTTTTCCAGCGCGGTTTCCAACTCTTTCACAAACAAGCCCTTGCCGCCGATCTTGGACAACGTGACATCCAGAATCTGGTCGCCCTGGGTGGTCATGCCCAATATGCTGACGGCGGTTTGTGGATATAATGCGCGCAGCCGATCACGGATAAATTCTGCCTGCCACATTGCCAGCGCGCTTTCGCGCGACGCGATAACCAGTTTGGCCGGGGCGGTTTGCGCCTGAGTTGTCTGATTCATTGGTTTTCCTGAAATATGTTTGTTATAAACCTGTCGCGGCGCATTCTAACATGAGCCAGTTGCGCGCGCGTTTATCGAAAATGAATGTAAAGAACCTGCTTTCCGCCCCCGCCGGCATCTCCAGCAAGGATGCGCCCCTGCGTGAGGACATCCGCCTGCTCGGGCGCATCCTCGGCGACACCCTGCGCGAGCAGGAAGGCGAGGCGACTTTCGAGCTTGTCGAGAGCGTGCGCCGCGCCGCGGTGCGCTTCCGCAAGACCCAGGACGAGCGCGACCGCGCCCAACTGGAAGAGGTGCTGGATGCGCTTTCGACGCACGATACGCTGTCCGTGGTGCGCGCTTTCAGCTATTTCTCGCAACTGTCCAACATCGCCGAAGACCTGCACCACAACCGCCGCCGCCGCGCGCATCTCAAGGCCGGATCAAAACATCAGGAAGGCAGCATGCTGCTGGCGCTGGACCGCATCGAAGAAAAACATCTCGGCGACGGCGCCTTGCAGGCGTTCCTCGACAAGGCGCTGATCTCCCCGGTGCTCACCGCCCACCCCACCGAGGTACAGCGCAAGAGTATTCTTGATTGCCAGCTCATCATCTCCAGCCTGCTGTCCGAGCGCGACCGCATCGCCATGACGCCAGATGAACTGGCCGATAACGAGGAAGCGCTGCGCCGCTTCGTGCTGATCCTGTGGCACACGCGCATGTTGCGCACTTCCAAGCTGACGGTGCCGGACGAGATCAAGAACGGGCTGGCGTATTACAGCTACACCTTTCTCAACGAAATCCCTAGGATTTATTCCGACCTGGAAAAACAACTGGAAAAACGCTACGGCAAACGCATGCACATTCCGCCGTTCCTGCGCGTCGGAAGCTGGATCGGCGGCGACCGCGACGGCAACCCATTTGTCACGCACGAGGTGATGCAGAACGCGGCGGAGCGCCATTCGGCGCTGATCCTCGAACACTACCTGTCGGAAACCCGCCTGCTCGGCACGCGCCTCTCCCTCACCACCCGCATGGTGGAAGTCAGCGGCGAGCTTGAAGCCTTCGCCGCGCAATCGCCGGACGATGCCGCCAGCCGCGCGGACGAACCTTACCGGCGCGCGCTGATCGCGATCCATTCGCGCCTGGCGGCCACCGCAAAACAACTCGGCCACCGCGTGGAACATCTGCTTCCCGCAGATCGCAACGCCAAGCCTTACACCGATGCGCAGGAATTCATCGGCGAACTCGACATCCTCATCGGCTCGCTCTACCACCACCATGCGGTCTACCTGGCGCGCGGGCGCATCGCCTATCTGCGCCGCGCAGCGGAAGTATTCGGCTTTCACCTGGCTCCGCTGGACATGCGCCAGCACAGCGCCATCCATGAACAGGTGGTGGGCGAATTGCTGGCCGTGGGCGGGGTCAAGGGCTACGCGCAACTGGATGAAACGGCGCGCCGCAACGCGCTGCTGGCCGCGTTGCTGGCAGGCAGGCATCTCTCCGAGGACATGGAAAATTTCTCGCACACCGCGCAGGGCGAACTGCGCATCATGCATGCGGCGGCGGACATCCACCGCCGCTTCGGGCGCGCCGCGCTGCCCAATTACATCATCTCCAAGACCGATGGCGTGAGCGACATGCTGGAAGTGGCGCTGATGGTGCAGCAGGCGGGGCTGATCGAGCCCGGCGCCGACCCCGTGCTGCACATCAACATCATCCCGCTGTTCGAGACCATCGCCGACCTGCGCGGCTGCGGCGCCGTCATGGATGAACTGTTCTCCATCCCATGGTACCGCACCCTGCTTAAAAGCCGCGGCGATACCCAGGAAGTCATGCTGGGTTATTCCGACAGCAACAAGGATGGCGGCTACCTCACCGCCAACTGGGAGTTATACAAGGCCGAGATCGAACTGGTCAAAGTGTTCGAGAAGCACGGCATCGAACTGCGCCTGTTTCATGGCCGCGGCGGCACCGTGGGGCGCGGCGGCGGCCCCAGCTACCAGGCCATCCTGGCGCAGCCGCCGGGCAGCGTGAACGCGCAGATCCGCATCACCGAACAGGGCGAGGTCATCGCCAGCAAATACTCCAACCCGGAGATCGGGCGGCGCAACCTGGAAACGCTGATTGCCGCCACGATGGAGGCCACGCTGCTGCACCACCACGGCGCCGACAGCACCATGCCGGAATACCACCGCATCATGGAAGCGCTGAGTGCCGACGCCTTCGCCGCTTACCGCAAGCTGGTATACGAAACCCCCGGTTTTACCGATTTCTTTTTTGCCGCCACACCGATACGCGAAATTGCCGAGCTCAATATCGGCAGCCGCCCCTCCTCGCGCAAGGCGTCCGACAAAATCGAAGACCTGCGCGCCATACCCTGGGTATTCAGCTGGAGCCTGAACCGCGTGCTGCTGCCCGGCTGGTACGGCTTCGGCAGCGCGGCCCTGCAATTCATCGAACGCGAGGGCGGCGCCGGCCTCAGACAACTGCAAGCCATGCACCGGGACTGGGCGTTCTTCCGGGGCTTGCTCTCCAACATGGACATGGTGCTGTCCAAAACCGACTTGGGCATCGCTTCACGCTATGCCGGGCTGGTGCCGGACGAATCCTTGCGCAACGCCATCTTCGGCGCGATCGAAACCGAATGGCAACGCACCGTGGAGATGCTGTTCGCGATCACCGGCGCGGCCACCCTGCTGCAAGACAATCCCACACTGGCGCGCAGCCTCACCACGCGCACCCCCTACATTGATCCTCTCAACCATCTGCAGGTCGCGCTGTTGCAGCGCCACCGCGCGGGCGATAACGATGACAAGGTGAAACGCGGGATACACCTCACGATTAACGGGATTGCGGCGGGATTGAGAAATAGCGGATAGGGATAAGGGAGCCTCTATAAATTCAAAATCCTAAACGAGACAAGGCGCGAGTAAAAAATTGCGCCGACGCATATGTCTGATATGTTAGGAGTAATTTTTTATGAGCAACGCAGTATCGTGACGGAGTTTGGATTTATAGAGGTTCCCATAAGTCGCGATGCGGTTCGCTTGACACCCTCTCATGCGCCCTGAGCCGCTATTGCGCTCCATGGCCGCATTGCAGGATACTGCGAACTGCACCCAACCCGCACATTAACGAATCCGGCCAATGCCACATAACCCTCCTCTTTCCCCTGACGAATTCGTCGCCTGGTTCCGCTCGGTCGCGCCTTACATCAATGCGTTCCGTGGCCGCACTTTCGTGGTGGCCTTCGGCGGCGAAGTGGTGGCGGACGGCAAGTTTGTCGGCCTGACCCACGACCTCAACCTGCTTGCCAGCCTGGGTGTGCGGCTGGTGCTGGTGCATGGCGCGCGCCCGCAGATCGAGCGGCACCTGTCGCGCAACAGCATCGAAGACCACTATCACCGCGGCATCCGTCTGACCGATGCGGAAACATTGCAATGCGTGAAGGAAGCCGTTGGGCGGGTGCGCGTGGAAATCGAGGCGTTACTGTCCATGGGGCTGGCCAACTCGCCGATGGCCAACGCCGACATCCGCGTGGCGGGCGGCAACTTCATCACCGCCCAGCCCATGGGTGTGATAAACGGCGTGGATTTACTGCATACCGGCTGTGTGCGCAAGATAGATGCAGCCGCCATCCGGGACCGGTTAACCCTCAATGAAGTGGTGCTGCTGTCGCCGCTGGGCTATTCGCCAACCGGCGAAGTGTTCAATCTCACCCTCGAAGACGTGGCGACGCAGGCCGCCATTGCGCTGGATGCGGACAAGCTGATCTTCCTGATGGACACCGATGGCGTGCTGGGCAAAAAAGACGGGTTGCTGCGCGAGTTGACGGTGGCCCAGGCGAACGCCGTGCTTTCCGGCAAACGCAGGCTGCCGGACGATGTCGGCCTGTTCCTGCCTTGCGCGGTGCATGCCTGCGAGGCGGGCGTGGCGCGCACGCACCTGATCAGCCGCCATGTGGATGGGGCGGTGTTGCAGGAATTATTTTCCGATGTTGGTATCGGCACCATGGTGGTTGAGAGCACGCTCAACACCTTGCGCGATGCCACCATCAATGATGTCGGCGGCATCCTGCAACTGTTGCAGCCGCTGGAAGACGAAGGGATACTGGTGCGGCGCAGCCGCGAATTGCTGGAGCGCGAAATCGGCCGCTTCGTGGTGATGGAGCATGACCACCGCATCGTCGGCTGCGCGGCGCTGTACCCGTTCGCCGATGAAAAAGCCGCCGAACTGGCCTGCCTGGCGGTGCAGCCCGGCTGCCGCCGGTATGGTTATGGCGAGGCTCTGCTCAGGCACATCACGGCGGAAGCGCAGGCGCTGGGCTTGCGCAAGCTGTTCGTGCTGACCACGCGCACCGCACACTGGTTCATCGAACGCGGCTTCAAGGAAACCGATGTCGGGCAATTGCCCGCGCAGAAGAAATCCCTGTACAACTATCAGCGGCGTTCCAAGGTATTTGTAAAGACTTTGTAACAATCTAAAATTAAATTGGATACTGGAGAATTCAACCATGGCAAGAATAGTGCAGTGCGTAAAACTCGGGCGTGAAGCGGAAGGGCTGGATCGCCCCACCTATCCGGGTGAACTGGGCAAGCGCATTTTCGAGAACGTTTCCAAGGAGGCATGGCATGGCTGGATCCGTTTCCAGACCATGCTGGTCAACGAAAACCGCCTCAACCTCGCCGAGGCAAGCGCGCGCAAGTATCTCGCCGAGCAGATGGAGAACTACTTCTTCGGCGACGGGACGCAAATGCCCGCCGGCTATGTGCCGCCGCGCAAATAAGAGCCATCCGCACAGTGGGTAAAAAATTTCTCCCGCAGCATTTCATCAACCGCGAACTGGGGCAACTGGAATTCAACCGGCGCGTGCTGGCGCAGGCGGAAGATGCCGGCGTCCCGCTGCTGGAACGGCTGAAATACCTGTGCATCGTCAGCAGCAACCTGGATGAATTTTTTGAAATCCGCGTTGCCGGCCTGAAAGAACAGATCAATCTTGCGGGCGTCCCGGNNTTTTTCTTCAACGAAGTGATGCCGGTGCTGACCCCCATCGGTCTCGATCCATCGCACCCCTTTCCGCGCGTGCTCAACAAGAGCCTGAATTTCGCCGTTGAACTGCAAGGCAAGGACGCATTCGGGCGCAATTCCGCCAGAGCCATCGTGCAAGCGCCGCGCGTGTTGCCGCGCACCATCCCGCTGCCGCCGGAAATCAGCGGTTGCCCACATGGCTTCGTGTTCCTCTCTTCCATCCTGCACGCCCATGTCGGCGAGCTGTTCGGCGGCATGGAAGTGCTGGGTTGCCACCAGTTCCGCGTCACGCGCAACAGCAACCTGTTCGTGGACGATGAGGAAATGAAAAACCTGCGCACCAGCTTGCAGGGCGAATTGCCGCACCGCCATTTCGGCAACGCGGTGCGCCTGGAAATCACTGACAACTGCTCGCCGCAAATCGCCGAGTTCCTGTTGCAACAATTCGAGCTGGAGCCCAATGACCTGTATCGCGTTAATGGGCCGGTCAACCTGGTGCGCCTGATGGGCATTCCGGATCAGGTGGAGCGGGACAACCTGAAGTTTCCGGCATTCTCGCCCGGCGTGCCCGGCGTGCTGCAAAAAAAGGGCGAGGACATGTTCAAGGTCATCCGCAAGGGCGACATATTGCTGCATCACCCCTTCCAGTCATTCAAGCCGATCATAGACTTTATCCAGCAGGCCGCCGCCGACCCCAAGGTGGTCGCCATCAAGCANNCGCCTCGGCAAGGAAGTGACGGTGGTGGTGGAACTGCTCGCGCGCTTCGATGAGGAGGCCAACATCAACTGGGCCAGCAAGCTGGAAGAAGTGGGCGCGCACGTCGTTTACGGCGTGGTCGGCCACAAGACGCACGCCAAGATGCTGATGGTGGTGCGGCGCGAGGACGGCAAGCTGCACCGCTATGTGCATCTCGGCACCGGCAACTACCACCCGCGCACCGCGCGGCTGTACACCGACTTCGGCCTGTTCACCGCCAACGAGGAAATCTGCGCCGACGTGAACGAAGTGTTCGGCCAGCTCACCGGCCTGGGCAAGGCAGGCAAGCTGCGCCACCTGTGGCAATCGCCGTTCTCGCTGCACAGCCAGGTGCTGAGCGCCATCCATAACGAGACCAAACTCGCCAAGGCAGGCAAACCCGCGCACATCATCGCCAAGATGAACGCCCTGCTGGAGCCGGAAACCATCACGGCGCTGTACGAAGCCTCGCAGGCAGGCGTGAAAGTGGACCTCATCGTGCGCGGGGTATGCGCGCTGCGCCCCGGCGTGCCGGGCCTGTCCGAGAACATCCGCGTGCGCTCGGTGATCGGTCGCTTTCTGGAACACACGCGCATTTTCTACTTCCGCAACAACCTGGCGCACGACGTGTATCTCGCCAGCGCCGACTGGATGGACCGCAATTTTTTCCGGCGCATCGAAGTGTGCTTTCCTGTCCTCGACAAGAAGCTGAAAAAGCGCGTGATCGAAGAGGGGCTGAAGGTTTACATGCAGGACAACTGCCAGGCGTGGGACATGGATGCTGACGGCCACTTTCGCCGCAAGGCACCGCGCCGCGCCGCGCCGAAATGCGCACAGACCATGCTGTTGCAGGAACTTGCCGGACAGCCGGTGAAGCAGGGTCAATAACCAGCCACTCGGCCTGTGCTCGGCTTGTAAAGTTGGCAAGGGTGCTTCTGTCGGGGGAATTGGGGTGTGCTATATTTCGAGCACTACCCCGTTTACTTTTACCCGGTGCGGAAGATGGAAAATAATTCGCACGGCCCCTTTCACCAATGTTCAGTAGCCGCTTCCAACGCCCCATCGTAATTTCGAGTCATGCGAAAATACGCATGGCCGAGCGTGGCATCAGTGAGGAAATGCTGCTGGAAGTGATTGACTTCGGCGACATGCGCTACAAGGATACGACCCACCTGTGGGCGTTCAAGGAATTCCCGGAACGGCATGATAATCTGCTGTGTGCTGTGCTGGTACTGGAAGACCGTCTGGTGGTCAAAACGGTCATGCACCATTTTGCTGTTTTGTAGGAGGCCTTTATGCATACAACCTATTTTGACGAAGACGACATCCTGGTCATCCGCCTGTCCGACAAACCCATCGCCCGTGAGGTCTCACAAAACTGGAACACGCACATCAGCTATGCCGAGGATGGCAGCGCGGTAGAGGTGGTTTTGCTGGATGCGCGCGCCAACGGCGCATACCCGCTGGAAATTCAACATGCGCGGGCAGCTTGAGCACTATATGCAAACCGCTCCAGGAAAAGATTGTACGCGCTGGGAAACAATTCGAGCACGGCCCCTTTTACCACGCAAAACTGGAACACGCACATCAGCTATGCCGAGGATGGCAGCAGGGTAAAAGGGGCCGTGCTCGAATTTTTGTCTACAGCGTCGCTAGGCATCAGCGGTTGCTTATTGCCGTGCATAGAATGATAATCAATACCTCCTGTGCATTTCGGGGTTCGCCATGAAAGTTTATTCTGCGGTAATTGAACGGTGTCCACAGACTGGACTGTTTGTTGGTTTTGTTCCCGGCTTTCCAGGCGCTCATTCCCAGGGGGAAACGCTGGATGAGGTCAACCGCAATCTGCACGATGTTATTACCATGCTTCTGGAAGACGGCGAACCTGTGCTGGAATCCGAGTTTGTCGGGGTTCAAAACGTCGCCGTTGCTTGAGTCATGGGCAATACCCCCGTCCTCAAACCCCACGAAGTCATCACCATTCTCATCAAACTCGGCTTCACCGAAGCCCGCCAACGCGGATCACACAAACAATTCCGCGATACGGCAGGCCGCTGCACAACGGTTCCATTCCATCAAGGGCGAGACATCTCACCAATCTTGCTCCGCCAAATTGCCAAAGACATCGGTCTCGCGCTCGATGAATTTCTCAAGCATAGATAGTTAACTCTACGCTCGAGAATCAAAGAATCAAAGGGGCCGATCAAAGGGGCCGTGCTCGCATTGTTTTATGCCGCCTTTCGCCCAAGCCCCTCTGCCACAAGTGCCAGCACCAACGTGTTCAGGCTGACGCCTTCTGCTTTGGCGCGCTCTGCTAATTTGGCGTGGACGGACTTGGGCAGGCGCGTCACAAATTTGCCGGATACTTCGGGTACGGTGTCTGGGCGGTAAAACGGTTTGGGAATTTCTTTGCCGGGAAGCGTAAAAGGGGCCGTGCTCAAATTGTTTTATGAGCCAACTTCATAGAGCTTCGTAGCGTCATGCAAAGCAAAAACAAGTTCGCTTGTGAATTCAAGCGGTAGCGTGTTTTTAGAAAAAAGGTACAATGCCGGGCATGAGTACTATCTCCATTGCCGATATTCTTGAGCTTCCGGTACAGGAGCGCATCCGTCTCGTCGAGCTTATCTGGGACAGCGTTGCAGCGGTTCCTGAAGCCGTGGAAATTTCGCCTGCGCTTAAGGCTGAACTCGCAGCGCGCCTGGCGGAGTTCGAGGCAAACCCGGAAGCGGGTTATTCATGGGATCAGGTGAAATCGCGCCTTAAAGATGGCTCATGGCGTTCCGCCTGAAATTTTCCACGCGAGCGTTACGTGAAATTGGCAAAGCTCAAGAGTGGTACGAATTGCAAAGCCCCGGCCTCGGTGAAGAATTCATCGCCGCAATGGAGTTGCAGCTAAAACGGCTGGAGCAAGCCCCTCTGCTTTATGTCGAGGTAATTCCCAGCGTTCGTCGTGCCCTCCTTCCTCGGTTCCCTTACGGCTTGTTTTATGTAGTGCGGGGTAATCTCGTGCATGTTCTGGCTGTGTTGCATGATGCCCGCAATCCGGGTTGTTGGCCAAAGAACCGCTAGCCTGCTCAAGCGGGACGCACCTACAGCGCGCCCCTGAGCTTCACATTGAAACCGTAGAAGAACCCATTTTCAGTCCGCACCCAGGCGTAAAGAATGCGCGAAACATCCGCACATTTTTTGCCCTCCCGTTTCCGTCATCGGCTCATCGGCAAGCATGAAGCTGCCGTTATTGAAGGAATCAAAGGGGCCGTGCTGAATTATTTCCATCGGGGCAGAATGGAGTGCCATTGGCACCGGAGCCGAGTTGTTTTCAACTATCCGCGTAAAGCTTGCGGACTATCCCGAATAAATCAGCGTTTGAGGTTGCGGTAAAAATTCTCGTGCGTTCCAACCAATAGCAACACACGGGTTGCCGGATCGTATTCGTAGGCCAACAGGAACAGTTGGTTCACGCAGTCGAACTTGTGAGCATAAGCACCGGCGAGGTCGCCTTTCTTCGCTTCACCTATGGCCGGTTTGCGAACAATGTCCGCTACGGCCCGATCAACGGCGTCTTTCTGGTTGTTGTGCAGCTTTTTATAGGCGCGCAGAAATGCGTTGGTTTGCTGGATGCGGATTTCAGCCACGGAACTGCCCTGGCACGAAAGTGCCGAGCTGTTTGCGATCTTCCGCTCTGGCGATCATCAACTCCCGTACGAACTCGATAGGCAGGTCGGGATTGTCCAGCGCAGCCTTGCCGATTTTCGCCCAGAACTCAAGCTGGCCTGCGATAGTGCGGCACTCGCCCTTTGAAGCGCTTTTCGCTTGTTCGTACAGTTCATCGTCAATGCGGACTGGCGTACTCATAATTTATCTCCGGTTTGCTACAATTGTAGCAAATGGTAGCCGAGCCGGACTAAGAAAGCAAACTTCCGAATTTGTTCGCGCAGGGGGGTAAAAGCGCAGGGGGGTAAAAGGGGCCGCGCTCTCATGGCACTACCTTAAGCCCACGCCGCACGCATTTGCATGATTCGATCCTTGGCGATGTGTC
>CXWL01001417.1_pt1 | contig 15273 bp, 17 predicted proteins | sample 590931 | NCBI WGS metagenome assembly CXWL01 (sample SAMEA3498368, study PRJEB10139) | groundwater metagenome | biome: water well; material: biofilm material | place: Germany | collected 2015-04-27 | reverse complement strand
GAAGAAGGACATTGCTCGCATCATAACGCGTCCTCGTACACAGGGCAAAAGCCGAACTAAGTGATAGGATAGTTCGCATGCAAGGAGAAATGAATTTTGTCGTTGAGGGTGGAAAAAAGCTTTCTGGGCGCGTCGAGACGAGCCGTTCGAAAAACGGCGCGGTCGCACTTCTTGCCGCGTCGCTTCTGAATCGCGGGACGACGACGCTCGAGCATATGCCGAAAATCGAAGAGGTCAATCGTCTTGTCGAGGTGTTGCGCTCACTCAAAGTCTCGGTCGAATGGAAAGGTACGAGCGTCATCATTACGCCGCCTAAAAAAATATCTCTCAAGACCATTGACCGCATTGCGGCGACGCGAACGCGCAGTATTTTAATGTTCATCGGGCCTCTCCTTCACCTGTTCAAGAAATTTGATCTGCCGCAGTCGGGCGGCTGCACACTCGGACTCCGCTCCGCGCGGCCGCACCTCATGGCACTTGAGAAATTCGGCGTTGCTATAGAAGCGCACTCCGATAGTTACCGCATTACCCATGAGAAACTCACTCCTGCTGAAGTTGTTTTATACGAGTCGAGCGACACCGCGACCATCAATGCTCTTTTTGCCGCCGCGTGCATAAACGGCACGAGCATTATCAAATACGCCTCGGCTAATTATCAGGTACAAGAGGTCTGCGGTTTTTTGCGCGCGCTCGGCGTCTCAGTTGANNTCTGCTATCACAATTGCTGCTGCACCGATTGAATTTCTTGAAGTCGAGTTACTGCTTCTTGAGAAGATGGGATTAAAATTCAAGGTATCAAAACCGAGATTGTCCGAAAATGGTATTACAAAACTCGTCGATATTTCAATTAAGCCTTCGACACTCGTCGCTTTTCCGGAAAAGATCCATGCGCGCCCGTACCCGGGACTCAACATCGATAATCTTCCCTTCTTCGCAGCCATCGCTACACAAGCGAAGGGCACGACACTCATCCACGACTGGGTCTACGAGAAACGCGCAATTTATTATACCGATCTCGATCGGCTCGGTGCACACACCAGCCTGCACGATCCTCATCGCATCTCTATTGAAGGACCCTCAAGACTCAAGGCCGCCGAGGTTATCTGTCCGCCCGCACTGCGACCAGCAACCATCATCTTGGTCGCGATGCTCGGCGCAAAAGGCCGCTCGCTACTCCGAAATGTCTACAGCATCAATCGCGGCTACGAAGACATCGTCGCTCGTTTGCAAAAACTCGGTGCCTCTATCGAAGTGCATACTGGCTGAACCCAGTAAGCGATTTTTCTCAATCATATGAAATCAATCGGCGAAATGCTTCCCGAATTCGAGAGAAAAGTGGCCGCAGCACCCAAGGGAAGAAAACGTCAGACTGAACGCGGCGAGCTGATGCGTTTCTTTCTACGTCACTTAAATCATTCTCGCGTGAAAGACCGGCTCGCACCCATGACGATGGCGCATCTTGGTACGATTCTTGAGAAAATCCCCACGCAAGATCTCTATTATCTGAAGAGTGTTTGCAGCCAGGCAAAAAACTTCGGCAAAAAATTTTGGTGGGAACTCGATCCGACGAAACACCCGTCGCGCTAATTTTTTGATATAGTTCGTCGCATGAAAGAGATCGTGCAAGATGGCGCGCCGGTGCTGCGCGAAATCGCCCAACCCGTACCTGACGGGCTTTTTGGTACACCCGAGCTCGCGCGTCTTATCAAAGATATGGAAGAGGCGCTCGANNCCTCCTCCAGCGCCTGAGATTGAGGTGTATATCAATCCAAAAATCGTGAAGACATCACGCAAACGCACAAAAACCGATGAGGGATGTCTCTCGGTTCGCGGCATATACGGCATCACCAATCGACACGAACGCGCCACTATTAAAGCGTACCGTCCTGATGGATCGTCTTTTGAACGCGGGGCGGGCGGGCTTATGGCACAAATATTCGAACATGAGATGGATCACTTAAACGGAATTCTGTTTATCGATCATGCCAAAAATCTCGTCCGCGTCCATCACGGATCAGAACATCATTTCGTTTACTTCGGCACACCGAAAGTCTCGAGTGATACTCTCGCCATTCTTATCGAACATGGCTTTGTGCCAGATCTCGTAGTGACTTCTCCCGATGCGCCAAAGGGTCGTGGATTGACACTTACTCCCTCCGAAACAAAAACACTTGCCCTTTCGCATAACATTCCCGTCCTGACTCCCGAGAAGCTTGATACCGAAACAATAGCGGCAATCCGCGAGTACTCCTGTGACTATGCGATTGTTGTCGCCTATGGAAAAATCTTTCCCGAATCGCTTATAACCGCTTTCCCTAAAGGAGTCCTCAACGTCCACTACTCACTCCTGCCGAAACATCGTGGAGCAACACCACTTGAAGCTGCACTACTTGCAGGCGATCCTACGACTGGAGTAACGGTGCAAAAGATGGTCAAAGCACTCGACGCGGGCGACATCATCGCCCAAAAGACGACGGAAATCGCACCGCACGAAACAGCGCGCGAGTTGCGTCCGCGACTTATTACTCTTGGCGCCACGCTTCTTGCCGAAACGCTCCCCGAATATCTGAGTGACACCATCCTACCAGTGTCACAAAATCATTCGCAGGCAACACACTCTGGAAAACTCAAAAAAGAAGACGGACTCCTTTCACTCGATGCTCCTACCGAAGTAAATTGGAATAAATATCGTGCCTATGCCGACACCATCGGTACCTATTTTTTTGAGGGAGAGAAACGCGTAAAAATCACTACGGCAACATATACGGACGGGAAATTCCTCATTGAGCGCGTTATTCCCGAGGGCAAACGCGAGATGACGTACGCAGAATTTTCGAAATAATCATGATGAAATGAAAAGCGCGCCGCTTTGCGGCGCGCTTTTCATTTCGCTTTTTGTATCAATTCCCAAAGCGCAGCATCCGTTTGATCGCTGCACCACCTCGCTTCATAAGTCTTCGTGCACGTCCTCGCGAGTGTCGTATCTCGGCCTCAAGTTCACTACGAACCCTATCTGCGGCACTCTCAACCGTCGGCTTTACCGCCTCAGCGTGAAAGACTGTATCGTGAATGATAAGTCGAGCGACGACACGGCAAGGCTCCGATGAGCGACCCTCAGGAGGAGCATTTTCAACTTCTATTTCAAGCAATGCGTTATCACCATCTTCTCCAAGAAGTCGTAGCGGAGCAGCAAGCTTCTCCTCCAACATTCTTTCGGTCTCGGGTGTGAGGTGGTACTTCGTCGCTTTGATGGTGATATTCATGATGAAATATGTCAGCTATTAACACTAAGCATTTTACCACGCGATCGGTGTCCAGTAAGGATACGCACCTTCCCCACTGCCGCTCCAAAGCGTNNCGGTTTCCAAGTGCAGGCTCTCTAACCGAAATAGTGAGCATTTCCCCATTCTTCTCGACCTGCTCGCGCTTCGCATCAGGAGTGACGAATACTTTTATATACACACCAGATAGCGTAACACCTCGCACCCACTTACAAACAAGGCTTTGCGATGCGTGGCATTTAAGCTAGAATGTCTTTGTGCCCTCCATCAGGAGGGCACACGATATATTCCGCGGTAGCTCAGTGGTAGAGCGGCTCGCTGTGGTTCATTTCCTCGCCCCTGTCGGATATATACTGTATCTAATGGCAGACAAGAGGAAATACGCCGACAGGAGAGAAGAACTCATCCGAGCGGTCGCAAAGCGCAGACGGAAAATCAAGAGCATGGCGATTGAGTATAAAGGAGGCAAATGTCAAATTTGCGGATACTCGAAATATCAAGGAGCGTTTGATCTTCACCACATTGATCCGAAACAAAAAGATTTTGGCATCGGTGATAAGGGTTACACCCGATCATGGGAAAAGGTAAAAGCGGAACTTGATAAATGCATTCTTGTTTGTGCCAATTGTCATCGCGAGGTTGAGGCAGGCGTTACGCAGCTTCCCGAAGGAATTCGGGAATGAAGAACGAGGTGAATTGCTGGAAGCCCAAACGAGAAAGACGCGGGTAATCAGCAGCCAAGCTCCAAAACGTTTTGGAGAAGGTTCAGAGACTATCCCGCAAGGGAGTAGGCCGAAAGGTCGAAGCGCCTCGCATCCAAAATTTACGAAAGTAAAAAGGATGATGATATAGTCCATCCCGCTAGTAATAGCGGACAAAATGTAACGAGTTGGTCGTAGGTTCGAATCCTACCCGCGGAGCCATGTGGGATTAGCGTCGCCAAAAGCGGCGCTTTTCCCTTTTATGGGGCGGTCTTTTGGAGGTTCGAACGTGTCCGAATTCTCGCTTCCCGAATTTGAGACAAGAATCATCGGCAAAAGCGCAGAATCCGTGTCAATGCTTACTATTTTGTCTTTTAGCAGGAGGTTCGAACCGAGAGCGGACAAAATGACCTTTCGGGCATGCTGGCCTCTTTCGGTAAAGGCTTCTCTGGCATCGCTGGCGAATGTGAGCACGCTGTCGGCCGTCTGAAGCCAGCTGTCCACCCGGGCGTCGGTATCATTCAAAAGTTCGTGGAGCTTTGTTTTTTCCTGGTTAATCTCTGATTTCTTGCGCGTGAATTCTTCCTCACTTATTTCTCCTGCAGCACGCATGTCGATGAGCGTATCGACTTTGCGTACGCATGCCTCGTAGTTTTTCTGCTGGTTCGCAAGGATTGCATTGCGGTCTGATGCCTCACGTCCGTTTTCGTTCTGTAACCACTTCATTGCCCAGCCGTGGAATTCTTCCGGTGGCTTCACCCGGGACAGTGTTTTGGTGACCTGCTTTTCCAATTCCTTTACCTCGATGCATTTCTGCTTGCAGGGACCTTTGCGTTTGGTGCAGTGGTAATAAATATATCGGTGGACGTTGCCGTTCTTATTTCTCTTGGTCTTGTGCTCGGCCGTAACCATACATCCGCATTCGCCACAGCGGATCATTCCTGTGTAGGCAAAGGTGTATGTCTCCGGCTTTGGTTTACTGCCCCGACCGAGAAGCTCCTGGACCTTATCGTATTCCTCACGCGTAATCATAGGCTCGTGCTTGCCTTTGTGCCAATTGCCCGAGCCTTGAGGCCATTCAAACCAGCCGTAGTAGAAAGGGTTGTAGAGGACGCGGTAGAAACCGCTCCGCGCGAGTTTTTTTAATCCCCATTGATTGACCGCGATCTCGTGCACTCTCGGTGAGGTGTAGGTGCCACTCAAAATCATGTCGAACATCTTCCGGATAATCAGAAACATCTTCGGGTCTTTGCGGATTGTCTTGAAGCCTTTCATCTTGTCAGGCGTATTCATGTACCCGATTGGTGCCGGACCCGGATGCCAGCCCATCTCAACTTTGCGTCTGAGGCCACGCTTCACATCAACACCCTTATTGTCGTTCTCTAGTTTCGCCTGGCTGCACAAAAGGTTGAGGAGGAACTTATCGTTAGGCGTATTTCTATAAGCTTGGCCAGGCGTGCGGATGTCGAGGAGTTTGTTCTGATCCATGAGATAGACCAGGTAGCCAGTGTCGACGGAATTACGCGAGAGTCGGTTCGGATGCCAGGCGATGATGCCTTCAGCTTCGCCTTTCTCTATGCGCTTTATCATCGCGTTGAAAATCTCGCGCCCTGGCGCTTTAGCCGAGTATGACTCTTCAAGACGCTCCACGACATGGAGCTTTTCTCTTTTTGCTAATGTTTCCAATTCGCTCTTTTGCGAGTCGATCGAGAGGACTTGTCTATCTTCTTGTTCAGATGATTTTCGAGCGTAGAGGAAGTATTTGAGTTTCGGTTGTACTTCCTGAGTCATGGCTATTGTGTGAGCTTAAATTCCTGCAGCGCACTTCGGTAGAGGTCAACTGTGTTGTTGTAGTTGAAGATGTATCCGCTTGCGGTGATGCCAACCTGGATGAAGGGAGCGCGTTCAGTTTCCACACCATTCGGCAATTGCTTCTGATAATTCAGGTCATCCCAGCTGAAGAAATAATTGCCGTTGTTGAGGCGCACACCTTTCATGCCGGGACTAAATGTTAGCGTCGGCTCGATCTGCGTGAACGCTGGGTATATTTCGCTGAGGAATGCACGAGCTTCCGCTTCAATCTGTACCTGTGTCTTTTCTGCTGCGGTACTGCTGTAGTCGACAGAGCGATGGAAGGCAATCACTTGCCCGTTCTTGGGGTCGACCTCTGCATGGTCGTCGTTGCTCTTGCCCGAGAAGACGATCGCCATTTCATCCACTAGTCCTACGCTCTTTACCTCGTTCACATTTTGCACGACACCGAAGTTTGCGTAATGGCCATAGGTCGTCTGGGCCTGAAAGTCGAAGCTCGCTCCGGATGTGCCGGAGAGCCGATTGGCGGTATCGATAGCGCTCTTGAGTGAATCGGCCGCCTTATCCAGCTCGGCATGGCTTACTGAGCCTTCTACTGGGGCCAAATCGTTCGAACGCGGTGCCTTGGTGCCGGAAAGGTAATTTATCCCGACCACCGCTACACAAACCGCCACGATTGCTATTACGCTGATTGTTATATTTTTTGTCATAATTTCACTAATTAATTGTTAATGCTTACTCTCACAACACTGGTCCTACTGCTTGAGGAAGTCAAACGTCGCTTTTCCTCTCTTTTTCGTAATGCTTCCGTCCTTCTTCAGTGTAAAAATCCTTTACCGTCTGATTGAGACGTCTGCCCAATTCCTTTTCTTCTTCGGTCGGTGGTGTTTGCTTGCTCTCATCAATTCCGACAATCTCATGCTTGGCGATTGACTCTCCGAGTTCTGTCCGTGCCATTTCCCAGATTTTCTTCAGGTCACTCACTGACAAATCCTTCGCAGAGTGGTGCTGGCTTTCTAGCTTCTTGATAAACATGTCGAGAATGCGGCCGAAAGCGATGACGATCTTGTATCTTTTCTGCAACTTAATCTTATCGAGTTTCTGCTTCATCTCCTCAATTTCCTTTTCCAATTTGAGGTCTTTGCGCTCCACCCATCGGTACTTTTTTGACCAAGTCTCGAGTGTCGTGTCACTTGGTTTTTTACCAAGCCGACCTGCGAATTCCGCCCAAGATTCACCCAAGTTTTGCCCAAGCCTCTCCCACAGAGAAAGTGTTTTCTTGAGACTTCCGACTTCGCAATACAAAAGCCATGCTGTGTACTGCTGCTCGGTCTCACCGGGCATTTTTGATGTTGTTAATGTTGGTATTTTCATAGTTATGCACAGTTGTTATAAGGTCTTAATAATTCTTTTTATTCTTTAGGTCTTAGTAAGGAGTTCATGGTGGTCTCGGGCGAGGGACCATGACGGTCTCTGACCGGGGACCACTATGGTCTCCGGTGCCCATAAGGTGGGGATAAATTCGATACTGTGTGCCCGGCCAGCGTCCGTGTTCGGGACTGGCCGTTCTCGTTTCAATAAGGCCAAGCGCGACGAGCCTCTTTCGCACACGCTTACAGGTCGAAGTACCAAAACCGTACGCTTCAAAGCCGCGCTCTTTTCCTTGTCGAGTATTAAAAGATTTATCGGTGTGCCAGAACCAGCCGTCTTTGTCGGCGTGGCGATTGGAGAGGTGACAGAGAACCATGAAAAAGTCTCGCTCCGCATGGCTCAATAATTTTCTTAACCGCTCGTGATCAAACGGCGTGTGTGGCGCAAGGAAAAAATTGCCGTTCTTACCACGTGTTTTCTGGTTCGGCTGGTTCATATTGTTCACTAAATATTTCTGCTACTTTTTCACTAACGGCTTGCTCGACCTGCAAGCCGACTTCAGGGTTTATCGGATGAAAGACATTGATGTTCTGTCCGGCCACCTTGCGCGTCGGGTACACGAGGCGGTATCCACCCTCTCTGCGAGTGAATACGGCCACCGATCCCATCCAGAATTTACCGTCGAGCACAAACGAAACAAACCCAAGCAGGCCGTCCTGGGGTTTGACCGGGTAAAACTGTATTTCGCTAATTGTGGTTGGTGCTAAGGTCATGGCTTTTCACTACTTTTTCTTTGAAGTCATCGATAGAAGGCTCACCCATGTAGGTGATCTTGTAGAGCTTAAAAAGATTGTTCGCACGCAAAGCAGCCTCCGCGTCGGAAAGCTTCACGCCGTAGCGTTTTTCATAGAGGTCTTTGAATTCTTGGATTGCTTCTTGGGGCAACATAAAAGGCTGGCCCCTCTGCTGGGAGCTAGCCTTTGTCGGTCTCATCAAATTACGATCGGTTTCAAATCTGGGCCTTAGCCGCAGAGGGAAATTCAGGGTTAGATTAGAAACGAAAAAAGGGCTACGACTCTTGTCACCAAGTTCCAATCCGCATTAGCGGAAAGGCTTGATAACAGAAGTCGTAGCCCCGTCTCGTTTAGTCCTTGCGGACGCCGTCAGACTAACTCTGTGCTTTTATTTTATCTGATCCACCTCGGGACCGTCAATAGCCTTCACAAAGTTACCTGTGGATCCACAGCTCTGGATCTTGTGTCTAATCCTTGATAGTATTAAACTATAGATAGTCAATATTTATGAAAAGAAAACCACAAGTAATAGATTTTTTTTGTGGAGCCGGAGGTTTTTCGGAAGGGTTTCGTCAACAAGGTTTTAATATCGTAATGGGCATAGATAATTGGTTGCCCGCAATAGAAACACACAATCTTAATCACAGTCTCAACGATGTCGTTAAGGATGTACTTGATTTCGAATCAATCGAAGAAATAAACGCTCTACCAAATACAGAAGTTATCGTAGGAAGTCCTCCGTGCGTTCTTTTTTCTCTTTCAAATAAAGGAGGTAAGGCGGATAAGACTCTCGGTATTCGACTCATTGAATCCTTCCTCCGAGTGATAGCTGTAAAGAAACATCAACCATCATCGACTCTTGTTGCCTGGTTCATGGAGAATGTGCCGAACTCGAAGAACTACATAAAGCCTACATACACTTTTCGCCAACTAGATTTGACGGCCTGGGCCAAGAAACATGGATTTGATCCAGATCAAGTTGCTCTGAATGGATCTGTGAATGGCCGCGTATTAAATACTGCAGACTTTGGTGTCTCTCAAAAAAGAGAACGATTTGTATGTGGCGAAATCGTATCTACAGGTGAATGTCCTGATCTAAGTAAATTTATCGGCAAGGCATACAGAAGCATTGGAGAGATAAAAGGAAAGATGCCTAAGCCAAACCTTCCTGTATCGAATATTTCATACGTTGATCCTAACTATCCTTCGTTGAAATTCAAAACGAAACTCATCACCGACCATTTTTATGATTCGGGCATATACGAAAGCCAGTGGAAAAATGCTCAGAGCATGAAAATAAATCATCCTTTCATGGGAAAGATGTCATTTCCAGAAGACGAACGAAATCCTAGTCGCACCATAATGGCTACACGCTCAATGACAACTCGTGAAGCACTGATCTATAAATCAGAATATCGAAGGAAAGGTGATGGTGAATACAGACTCCCTACCATACGAGAGATTGCGACACTTATGGGTTTTCCATACTCCTATCAATTCTCCGGTGCAGAAAATACAAAATGGCGTCAAATCGGTAACGCCGTATGCCCACCGATGAGTTCAGCACTTGCGAAGAGTGTTCGACAGGCTATGGGATTTCAAGCTATTCCAGATTCAAAGATTTCTTTTGAATCCGTTGATGACAAACTGAAGAAAATCCAAAACCTGAATACTTTTGCAAAAAAGAAATTCGATAATCCCCCCAAGAGAAAAGCAGACGCCCGTTTCAGACGGCACCCTTTCAAGGACGGCAACATGACTATCGCTTTGACGAATTACAACCCTACGTCTGCAACCGAAATATCTAACGAGTGGTACTCCTCTGTCTTCATGGGTTCCGGTAAGGACTTTATCGTCAGAATTATTCCAAAGAGCGGCTTCAAAAATATAGGCAAACTCATAGAATCTCATCAAAAAGGTTTTGGTAAAAGATTTATAAAGGAGTTCGAGGAAAGATTTAAAAAAGTCATCGGGGGCACATCCAAATTTCAAGAGGCATATGTCCTGGAAGACTCTCGCTTGCCCCATGAACCTAGTCGATTAATCGACGATATCAGTAAATTTATTTCAGATTTTGAACCGACTGATAAGCGCATGAGGATTCCTGATTTGATACCCGAAAAGGAGCATGTGCCTACCCGACAGGTGTTGGCCATGTACGCGATAAACAGGCTCGTCTCTTGATTGACAAATGACCTAAATTTGTGGGAGATTATGCTCAACTACAACAATGAACAAAGATATTAGGATACAAAAAATAGCTGAGATCACGGCAAGAGATTCCTACGGAAAACAGGACATCCTTTGGCATGGAAAACTGGAGTCCATGAATGTCTACGAGATTCCTCTTGAATACCTAATCTACAATAAATATAATGGCCGAATCCTGAGCCGTACCAAAACACTAGAAAAGCAAGGTCGCGAAATTAACCCCGAAACCGACGAAGGCAAACAAACCATCGAGGAACTTCTTTGGCGATCAAAAGAAGGGAGAAATGATATTACGAAAAAAGATATTTCCGATAAGGGACAATTGAAAATTGGTATCGTGACCAAGGACGGTATCGTTGTCGATGGCAACAGAAGGTTAATGCTTCTCAATAGACTTAAGCCCAAGTATCGCCACTTCAAAGCGGTCGTTCTTCCTGTTGCCCTTGAGGACGATCCTATCGAAGTCGAAAAGCTTGAGACGACCTACCAAATGGGTGAGGATGAGAAGCTTGGATATAACCCAATTGAAAAATATCTTAAGGCGAAACAGATCTATAAGAAACTTACCGAGCAGTCATCCCATGAGGAAGCTGTAAAACAAATCGCTGAATGGATGGGCGAGGAAAAGTCAGTTATTGAAGACTGGCTTGAGGTGGTGACTATGATTGACGACTACCTCGAATATCTTAAGTACGACGGTATCTATGCAATGGCGGACACACCAAACGACGGTAAAGAAGACCTTTTCCTCTACCTCAAAAAATGGCTCAGTACTTTTCACGAGAAGGAATCGAATAAGGGATTTGATGGATACAAACAGTTAGACGTTGATGCTCTTAAACAAGTATGTTTTGACTATATTCGAGCAAAAATCGGGAAATCTTACGATGGTAAGGTTTTCAGAAACATTGCCGATGGGCAAAAGAAAAACCACTTTTTCGGTGACAAAAAAATATGGACAAGTTTCAGCGAAAAACATTTTGCGGCCGTGTCGCCTGCAATCGATAAGGTTGATGCTGAATATCCAATTGATTATTCCTCAGAGAACATAGAAGCTTCTCTTTCAAATAGAGATTCGAAATTTAAAGAAGAAACTCTTGAGGCTTTGATCGAGAATATCGAGAATCATGTAACCGATCTTAGGTATGCGAAGGCTACAGATAAACCTTTAGAATTGGTAAGCGACGCACGAAAAGCAATTGAGTCTATCGATCAAAAACATAAGGCGTTCTCTTCTCCCGAGGTGATTGGACAGATCGAGGAACTCATACAGAAATTGATGGGAATGCTCAAGAATAAATCGCCAGAGCATACACTTTCGCTGGCCGCTGATCTGCTTCAAGCTATTAAGCTTGAAGGTGATGATTCATTCGACAAGGAAGCAATGCTCGCTAAGGTAAAAGACATATCGAGGATGGCTTATCAGCTTGAGAAAGATGTCAAAGCATCATGATGAAAGACAACTATGAGCCAATCCATAAAGATTCAGATTGATAATGAAAATCAAGGTTTTCTATTAACTGGTGATATTCAAAGTCTGCTCAAGAATTCGAGACTTCTTTTTTCTTTAAAGAGGTTGCGATATTCGTCTGTGGCAGAGAATATTTTAATTCCTTTTGAGGAGAGAACTAAAATTAAGGTACTCCAAGAGCTTCAAATGCTCATGGATAAATTTTCGGTTGGGGTCGAACTATCTAACGAAACCAAGGAGGAGGTCTCTAGTTTTGATCGAGAACAAACAACATTTAAAGAGTTTTCAGAAAAAGCTCGCGATATACGTAATGACCGATTTCGTGACAAGCCAGAATTGGTGGCTGATTTCAGTAAGTTCCAAACCTTATTGAGAGATAAAATTGTCCGACCCCTATACCCACTTCAATTACTATCGGCCTTTCATATGGCCTTTTCTCAAAATGCCTGTAATTTTGCGGTGCCTGGTGCCGGAAAGACCTCTATTGTGTATGGTGCCTACACATACCTGAAAAGCCTTCCTTCTGATCATCCTAGGCATGTAGATAAACTGCTCGTCATCGGACCACTCTCATCCTTTGCTCCGTGGGAAAACGAATACGAGGCATGTTTTGGTAAAAGGCCTGAATCTCAGCGGTTGTCGGGAGACGATACCTTACTCAGGAACCATAAGGAACAACATTTATTTTCTAGCAACCCTGCGGAGCTGACTCTTATCTATCATGGGGGTGTTTATAATTTGAAAAACGAAATCGTCTCTTTCCTTAAAAGAAATAAGACGATGGTTGTCGTGGACGAAGCACATCGCATAAAGAATCCGGAGGGTGTTTGGGGCAAGAGTGCTGTAGAAATTTCAAAAGAAGCGGTGTCTAGAGTTGTACTTACAGGTACACCAGTTCCAAATGGTTACGAAGATTTGTTCAACCTATTTCAATATCTATATCCTTACAAATATAAGGACATACTTCAGGTCCACTACGATAACTTGGTAGAAATGACCAAGACAGCTTCTCTTGAAAGTGACAGGGTCAAGGAATTCATAAATAATATCTCCCCGTATTTCATTCGAATCAAGAAGGCTGACTTGAAACTACCGCCTACAAAAGAGAACGAGATAGAGGTCGAGATGGATTCCCATCAAAGGGAAATTTATGACTTCATTGAGACAAAATATATCCGCTCGTTTGAGAGTAGTAATGTCGCAACGGCCAAGGATGTGCTTAATAAAGCAAAACTTATTCGTCTCAGACAAGCAGCCACCAACCCGGCGCTACTCTTGAAGCCAATCATGGAGACTTTGTACGCAGATGACTATGAATCACGAATATCTTTTGGTGGAGATATGCCCGATGAATTTCAAGACGATTCTGAGATCATCTCCAAAATTTATAATTATCCGAAAATTGAAACCCCAAAGAAGTTTAGTGAAATAAAAAGACTCCTTCAGGAGAAGATTTTCATCGTGAATGGTAAGGCGATAATCTGGACAATATTTATACAGAATGCAAAACAGCTACAAAAGTATCTGAGCGAGAATGGTATTGCTGCTCAGCTTCTCATAGGCGAAGTCGATCAACCCAGCCGGGAGTTAATAATCAAGAAATTCAATGACCCTAATAACAATGACTTTCAAGTCGTAATTGCTAACCCTTTTGCAGTATCAGAGTCAATCTCCTTGCACAAAGGATGTCATAACGCTATCTATATGGAGCGCGATTACAATTGCTCCAACTTTCTTCAGTCGAAGGACCGAATACATCGCTATGGTCTCGATCCTAAACAAGAGACAAATTACTATTACCTTCTTGCTAAAGATTCTATTGATGGGGTCATTCATGACAAGCTCGCAGAGAAAGTGAAAAGAATGGAGAAAATCATCGACGAGGAAATACCGCTTTTCTCTAGACTGAACGACTCTGATGAGACCGATCTTATCAAAGCTCTTATAGACGATTATGTTAAAAGAGCTTGATAAGTATGAACATCTAGGTTCACCGAAATTCTTTTCCGAACTGTTCAATCAGTTGAATAGAGCGGAGGAACCTTGGACACGAGAACACGTGAAGGATTATTTCTATAACAGAATCATAGACAGCGTTACTGTATTTGATGGGTGCGTTCCCCTTGCCGAAGCAATCGGAGCTGTTGCTATTAGTGACAATGGAATTCTTTCTCTAAATTCATCTTTAGTTCCTGCTCTTATAAATGAACGGTACCTCTCAAATAAGTTTCTGGAGATGTTACTAATAGCTCTTAGAGAGGACGAGATTTTTCATGAGATATTTTGTTCTAAAAATATCTCATACGACATCATCTATAAATTGGTTCAGGTCGACAAAGCGGCATTCAAATTCCGTCATTCTGGCTTCCGTCAATTACTCGTTGAGTTTACCTTTCTATACCCACATCCCGATAGGAATATAAAAAAGTACATAATTAACTCCAAATATAAGAAATTCTTTGACCGTGAGGTCATGCCAGAGATAAAGAGACGCAAGATAGGCATAGATCAACTTGAGTCTCTTCTTGAGCGAAAGCAAATATATGGAGAGGAGGCTGAAGCCTTTGTCCTTGAACATGAAAAGAAGAGACTTTCATCACATGCAAATCTTGGCCGTGTAGAGATTATTTCTGGATATGATGTTGCCGCTGGCTACGATATTGTTTCCTATGAAGATTTATCTTCAACTGAAATTGATCGGTTTATTGAAGTAAAATCATTTGCCGGTATTCCAAGTTTTCATTGGTCTCGTAATGAGATGGATGTGGCAAAACTCAAGGGAGATAGATATTTTCTCTATCTAGTAAATAGGAATCAAATGAAAAATCCAAGCTACACGCCCATGATGATACAAAACCCTTATCTGGAAATTAAGGACGAGGAGTGGACAAAAATAGTAGACAGTTACACGGTCATCAAAAAATAATTTAGTGAATAGGTACCCTTAAATACCCTCTATTCACTAAAATTTGGCCTTTTAGCGTGAATTGGTCACAGGCTTGACCCTTTCCATCCATCGCATGGTTTCTTCGTCAAAAGGCTCCTCACCCCGAAGCATTTTGACGGCAGCCTCCATCTCGTAGGACTTGTAGCCGTTCAAAATAACGGTTCGAAGTTCTCGCGCTGCTCGGAGCCCAGACTAGGTTAGGTTCAGAAATAACAGAAGCGCCCTCATCGGGCGTTTTTGCATTTTCGCCGAAAGCTCCAGCGGGAAAGCTCTGCTTACCCGAGGAACCAAAGGATACGCTACACCCTCTGCAACTAACACGAAAGATTCGGTGTTCTATTATACTGAATATGAACATCTCTAAGAAAAGATTCGTTATCCTTTTCCTCATTTCTGGGTTCGCCTTTCTTTTTATTACTACATCACTTTTGGGAACAACGGGTCCACAAGGATTTCCTAAACCCCCCGACTCTGTCCTCAGAACTGGTAGCGACTCACCAATGGCATGGAAGAGTGCTACGTCCAAAATTATATTACCTATCAAAATTGTTTTGATAGGTCCCTTGGCTTTGCCACAGATTAATTTTTTAAAAGATGACCCGCCACCCCCATTTATTTCCATCTATCTTGTTTTTTACTGGACCATACTTGCCCTAAGTCTTCATTATCTTCTCCGTAAAATAAA
>CXWL01005673.1_pt1 | contig 15276 bp, 16 predicted proteins | sample 590931 | NCBI WGS metagenome assembly CXWL01 (sample SAMEA3498368, study PRJEB10139) | groundwater metagenome | biome: water well; material: biofilm material | place: Germany | collected 2015-04-27 | reverse complement strand
AGATCGGGACAGCAATGCTGCAGCCAACGAATGAGTATGCAACACTGCGCCGGTCCCCATTGCATGGTAGAGCATGACATGCAGGAGTGTTTCTGCAGAAGGTCTCAATGTACAGCCGTTCACTGGCACGCCAATCCGGTCGACGGCAAGAACCTGAGCGCGGTCGAAGCGTTCTTTATCCACTCCTGAACTGGTGATGGCGCAAAAGGCCGGCGCCGCATGTTCAGGCAATCGCACGCTGTAATTCGTGCTGGTTGCCGGAGCCCAGCCTTTGCGGGAGGCCCATTGGGCGATGTCGGCAAGCTGGTCGGCGAAGACCTTGAAATCATAAGTGTCGTCCATGGATGCCTATTCTTTCCGTCGGGCATAGCCCAAAGGGTAGCTGTATATGCCTATGGCAGCAGCGCAAAACATACTGGCTGATACGCCAGGTCGAGCCGCATTAACCCGCATTATTCATGACAGTTCGTCGCGAAATCGCGGAGCCGCGTCGTGAGACCGGTGCGCGGAGCCCGGAGAACCTGAGGCGTACTCGTGCAGTACGTCGAAGGTCCGAGGGGCGAGCCCACCGGCCGAAGGCTTGTCGCAGCAGCGGATCGGCGATTGCAGCAGAAGTGCTCATGAATAATGCGGGTTAGAACGCATCTTTGGCGCATCGAAAACCGGTGCCGCTGGGGCGGCTGTCCATTGTGCCCCAGTCTCGATCACTCGTGCGAAGACTGATAGCCGGTTTGAGCCAGGATCCGCCCCGCATCGCTTTAATCGCCCCGCGCGAAGGTCCCTGGGGATCTGAGAGGGGGGCCTCTCTGTAGTAGTTTGGGTTATACCAATCCTGCACCCATTCCGCGACGTTGCCTGCCATGTCGTGCAATCCGTACGGGCTGATGCTCGCGGGGAAACTGCCGACCGGCAGAGTGAGCACGTTGCCTTTGAGCCCTTTTTCTTTTGAAATCTGTGCGCCGTCGCCCTTGATCCAAAAGGCATCCCAGTCCGCTCCGCTCTGAAAGTCGATGGTTCGTCCTGCCCAATAGCTGGCACTGTTGGCCCTTTTGAAGTCCCACTCATTTCCCCAGGGGTAGCGACGTCCATCGGTGCCGCGTGCGGCCTTTTCCCATTCCGCTTCGGTCGGCAGGCGTTTACCAACCCAGGTACAGTAGGCCACGGCATCGTCCCAACTGACATTGACCACGGGATGGGCGCCGATACCGGAGATCGGCGCATTGTTTTCCCACAATGTGGATGCAGGGGTCGAGTGTGCCGGTGCACGGTGCTTGGTTGCCCGGACAAACCGCGCATAGGCATCGTTCGTGACCTCATAGCGGTCAATCCAGAATGGTGCGGTGTAGACGAGGCGTTGAGGTTGTTCGTCGGGAAGGCCATCGCTGCCGGCCGGATTTCCCATCAGGAATTCACCAGCAGGAACCAGCAGCATCCCGTCGGAAGGAAGGGAGCTAATGGCCAATGGCGGATGGCTGATGGTTAGAACAAGAAACACGAATAAGAGATAGATTACCAAAGTGCAATTTAGGTCTTTTTCAATCCACAGGCTTTGGCGACGGCATCACGATAGGTTTGCCAGAGCGTCAGGCATTTCTTGAGGCAGCTCAGTACAGCTTGCTGTTGGCTGTATGTTGTCGCGTAGTCCACCACCATGGCGTAGGCATCATGGCGGTGGCCGGCCTCGACCATTTGGTGAGCCCGAATCAGATCCATGGAATCGGGGGGCAGGCCGTGGTGTTTGACTAGCGGGTGGCGGAGGACGATCGCTTCGATGTCTTCGACGGTCTTGGGCTTGGAGGGATCAGAGATTTCCGCGCGATCCTTCAAGCTGCCTTCCACGAAAACAGTCAGGGCCGCTGCTCCAATGACCCAGTCCCGATTGTTCGAGACACGGTCCAGCCAGGCGCGGTAGCGCCGACTGGCCGGTAAGAGGCGTACTCTGTCAAAATCGCTCGCCGGAAACCCAAGGCCTGCCATCATGGTCAGGAACAATTCGGGGTGAGACTTTCCCAACGAGAGCCCACCGGTGTCTTCTTCGTAAATATTATCGGCGAGCATCCGGCGAACCGGAGCCGGGGGATTCTGCCCGTAAATGTGAGCAAGGAACACAGGAAAGTCACGCACGTATACGCTGTATTCCTGTTGGAAGTGGCGCTTGAGCTGATCGATGGTGACTGTTCCGTCGGCGAATACCGGCCAGGCCCAGTGATGCTTACGATCCATTATCCGCAAGAGCTCTTCTTGGAATCGACTTTTCGTCAAGGATCGTGTCATGTCTGTTGCCTTCCTGGTGAGTGGCTCGATACAATTCGATTGCGTGGAGGTGCGTACATGAATCAGGTCACGGTTCAAAATCCGGAAGACATTCTCTCGATGTTGGCCGAGGTCTCGCTTCGAGGGACCGGCTTCGTGACCGACTGTCTCCTCGACTATGTGTTGGAAGAGGGCTTCACTGAGCCGATCTTTCTCAATGCCACCGGGGAAGACCCGGATGCCTATTTTAAAGGGCAATCTCCTGCCTGGGCGGTATATCAGATCCGGGAATGGAAACGGGTATTGACCGTTTCGGGTGGTCCAGGTAAAGAGCGGCGCGTACAAATTACAGAAACGCCCTAGCCAGCGGGTGAGTGTAAAATGGATGAAGAGAAAAAGCAACGAGACGAAGGCGTTCAATTGTTCTTGGCCAGGTTGCGCTTGGAGTGTGCGGTATGTCGATGATCCGTCTTACTGAGCCGCAGAGTATGGGCGAGCTGGCAATGATTACAAGTTTGCTGGAGGGTAGCGGCATCGCCTACATCGTTCAGAACGAACATATCAGTAGTTTGTATCCCGGACTTCCCATTCTCAACTCGCGCGTCATGGTCGACGAGTGCGACCAGCTCCGTGCGGAACTGTTGCTAAGCCGACTGCGGTTGGCGGTGCGCGATGTTTCGTTGTAGCCGTAAAAGGCTGTAGCTAGTGAAGTAGGCTAAGGTCGAGGTCAAGGATGAGCGAAGATCAGACTCTTTTTGTTATCTCAACCTTAGCCTGAGCCTCAACCTTCTTCGTGCTGGCGGATTTTTCAGCATCCGGCTACGGTCGAGCTTTTGGGCTGTGCGGGTTTGACGGGGACTGAGTGGGAAGCCGTTCCCCTGAGCCTTGGAACCATCCGCCGTTGAGAATGCCCTCTTCAAAGTACAGATAGCGGTGTTTCACCGACGCAGCGCTTTCCCAATCTTCAAATATCCATTCCTCGCGGCGGATGCCTTCTTTGGTGAACGTCGTGTTGATGGTTTGCGGCCCTCCCCAGGCTTCTAGTACCTGCTCCTTCGACATCCCGACCATGACGCGATGTTCCGCGATATGTTTTTGAAAGTCCGGGTCGTTAAGTTGTGCGATGAGCGGCCAGATCACCATGAGGAGAACAAACAGCCCAAGCCCGGCATAGATGATAAGCCGAACCGGGCGTCGGCGGATAAAGGGGATGGGTTCTTCCAGATCGGTTGGAGAGGCATTCATGGATTCATGGGTAGCCGTGGTGGTCTGATGCATGATGCGACGCATCGTAGCAACGTGAATTGGAGAGAGTCAAGCCGAGGCGCTGGTTTCTCTATATTAATCAGCGCGATACAGAAAGTGAGTTATACTGGGTAAGTGCAAAGGTTGAGCTGTTCAGGAGAGGCTATGATGAATTCTGGATCAAAGCAGGGAAGTAATCAGAGGCGCTGGATTCTCGCGGTATGGCTCCTGGCTGTCTGGGGGGGCCTCGTCATGCCGCTGTCTTCAATCGAAGCGTCGGCAACCACGCTATATTCCTATATCGATGAGCAAGGCACACCCGTGATGACAGATAATTTCAATGCGATTCCTGAACGGTACCGTGCAAAGGTTAAAACGACTGAACAGACAACGACTGCTCCTCAGAGTACCTCAACTGCCGGCATCATTCATGAGCGCATGTCGAACTTCGGGGCACAGCTTCGAGGTATGGTTTCCGGAGCTGCCCCCAGCATCTCCGGGCTTTCCCCTTCACAGTCTGAGATTCTCACCTACGCTGGTCTTGCGGCGATAATCCTGCTCGTTGCCATGAACGTGATCAAAGGCCCATTTATCCGCCTTCTGGCTTTGGGGTGTCTGATCATGCTCGGTCTTGCCACGCCAATTTTGATGTACGTGTCGAATGATGGCCCGATGGATGTGATGAAGAACAAAGCTTCTCAGGTCGAGAAAAAACACCAAGACCGTATCCAGCAGATTCCGTAACCCGTCTCAGCGATCCTCAAATTAAATCGTGAGTGTCGGCTAGTCCGCATACTTGGGGACCGGTATCTTTTTGGCCGTGGGTAGCTGAGGAGCGAGCCGGTGCTGAGAGAATTCTCGCGAGTAGGGATTCAGGATGGGGTCATGGGTGTGTCGCTGCCGTTGCTTCACCAGGTCGACACTTTGCGTACTGATTTCCACGCGATCGACCAGCGCCTTGGCTGTGAGTGGGTCCGGCAGGCCTTGCAGCGAAAATAGCTGATAGGCCAGGGTCCACTCCAACTTGTCCCTGGCTGCCTCTTTCACGATAAAACGAGCCGCCGGTGACGCGGCGCCCTTAAACAACAGTACCCAAATATTCGATCGGAATGAGGGAGCGGCAGGATCCTCTGAGGGGTGAAATTCAGGGACGAGTGAGGGGATCTGGGCGAGGGGGACAGAGGGGGAGAGTTCAATATCGACGAGCCGGACGAATAACGTTTGATTCTCGATTTCATCGTTGGGATCGGCGGTATAACTAAATGAGTATCGGACATCGATGCCATCACGTGTAAAGGTATAAACATCTTCGCCGTTTTCAGGCGAGACGAGCTTCCGAAAATATTTCTCCCAATCGGTGATGGCATAATAGGTAAAGACGCGCAGCGCGGACTTTCGATCGCGCACTGCCTGCGGCATCCCGAGCTTTTGATGTAACTCCGTTTGTGTCAGCCCGAGATAGCCATCCTCAAAATAAGGGGCTGCAAGGGCTGCGGAAGGCTGGAACCAGATGCCCGTAAACGATAATAGCAGCAGAGATAAGAGGATGGTATGGATGGCAGGATGCAGGAGCACAGTTTCTCTCCAGCTGGTGGCGGCATCGTATCGGTGGCTTTTCCCTCTGTCAAGGCGAGAGGGTCTGGGTTGCTTGCCGGTATAAGAACCGGTCGGTTATGATGGCCGGGCTTTCTTCACCGTCACAGCGGATTCCATTGCGGAGACAGATCGTATGGCTGCATCGTTAGAGGCTTTACTGCATGAACGCATTCTGGTCCTCGACGGGGCCATGGGGACCATGATCCAGCAGCGAAAACTGGATGAGGCCGCGTTTCGTGGCGAGCGGTTCAAAGATTGGAAGAAAGATCAGAGAGGGCACAATGATCTGTTGAACCTGACGCAGCCCACTATCATTGAGGAGATCCACCGCCAGTACTTCGAGGCAGGCGCCGACATTGTGGAAACGAATACATTCAATGCACAAGCCATTTCACTGGCCGACTATGGCATGGAGTCGTTGGCCTACGAGATTGCGAGAGCCGGAGCGGAATGCGCCAAGCGTGCTGCGGTGCAGGTCATGGGGGCAGAACCTGGCCGGTCGTGCTTTGTGGCCGGCGCAATTGGACCGACGACGAAGACGTCGTCAATTTCAACCGATGTCAATAATTCTGCGGCGCGTGGCACCACCTATGACGAACTGGTGACAGCCTACTACGAGCAGGTCCGTGGCTTGGTCGACGGTGGAGTGGACGTGTTATTGGTCGAGACCATCTTTGATACGCTCAATGCCAAAGCGGCGTTCTTTGCCATCGATAAGTTCTTCGATGATCGTCACATCAGGCTCCCTCTCATGGCTTCGGTGACATTTATTCAAGCCGGCAGCAATCGTGGGGTGACGGGCCAAACGATTGAAGCCTTCTGGAATTCCATCTCCCATGTGCCCTTGCTCAGCGTCGGCATCAACTGTGCGCTAGGCCCCAAAGAAATGCGTCCGTTAATTGAAGAGCTCTCGTGCCTGGCTCCGATCTATGTGAGTAGCCATCCGAATGCCGGGCTGCCTAATCCGTTGTTGCCGACGGGGTTTCCGGAGACACCCGAGAGTCTGGCGCCCCAACTGAAAGAATGGGCGCAGAGCGGCTGGCTGAATATCGTCGGGGGCTGTTGTGGGACGACACCCGGACATATCAAGTTGATTGCCGAGGCCGTGAGGGGCCTGCCTCCTCGCGTTACACGGTCCGTTGAGCCCCATACCAGACTCAGCGGGTTGGAAGCGGTCACGATTCGGCCGGAATCGAATTTTGTGAACATCGGTGAACGGACCAACGTTACGGGATCACCGGCTTTCTCCAAACTGATTCTGGCAGGCGATTATGAAGCCGCGCTTTCGGTGGCGCGGCAACAGGTTGAGGGGGGCGCCCAGATCATCGATATCAATATGGACGAAGGCATGCTCGATTCCCAGGCTGCCATGGAGAAGTTCCTACGATTGGTCGCATCGGAACCGGATATCACTCGCGTTCCCATCATGGTGGATAGTTCGAAGTGGGATATCCTCGAAACTGGGCTGAAAAATATCCAGGGCAAGCCTGTCGTCAATAGCATCAGCCTCAAAGAGGGCGAAGCCAAGTTTCTCCAGCAGGCTAAGTTAGTTCATCGCTATGGAGCTGCCGTGGTGGTGATGGCTTTCGATGAGCGCGGCCAGGCCGACACGTATGAGCGCAAGATCGAGGTCTGTGAGCGGGCCTATCGCCTCCTCACGGAACGCATTGGTTTTCCCGCCCAGGACATCATCTTCGATCCGAACATCCTCACGGTGGCGACCGGCATCGAGGAGCACAATAACTACGCGGTGAACTTCCTCGACGCCACGCGCTGGATCAAACAACATCTTCCGCTGGCAAAGGTCAGCGGCGGCGTCAGCAATATTTCCTTCTCGTTTCGCGGCAACAATCGCGTGCGCGAGGCGATGCATGCGGCGTTTCTCTATCACGCCGTCAAGGCCGGTCTGGACATGGGTATTGTGAACGCTGGGCAATTGGCGGTGTATGAGGAGATTCCCAAGGATCTTTTGGAACTGGTCGAAGATGTGCTGCTGAACAGGCGGCCGGATGCGACCGAACGATTGGTGACGTTTGCCGAGACTGTCAAGCAACAGGGCAAGGCGGTGGTGAAAGACGATGAGTGGCGCGCCGGCACGGTCGAGGAGCGCCTCTCCCATGCGTTGGTGAAAGGTGTGACCGACTATATCGAGCAGGACATCGAGGAGGCGCGACAGAAGTATCCCAAGCCGCTGCATGTAATCGAGGGACCGCTGATGGCCGGGATGAACATCGTGGGGGATCTGTTCGGATCCGGCAAGATGTTTTTGCCTCAAGTGGTCAAGAGCGCCAGGGTCATGAAGAAAGCCGTGGCCTACCTCATGCCGTTTATGGAGGCGGAGAAGAAAAGAACAGGCGCGTCCAGCTCGAATGGCAAGATCCTGCTCGCTACGGTCAAGGGCGACGTGCATGACATCGGGAAGAACATCGTCGGGGTGGTCCTGGGATGTAATAACTACGAAGTGATCGATCTTGGGGTGATGGTGCCCTGTGAAAAGATCTTGGCAGCGGCACGCGAACATGGGGTCGCGATCATTGGGTTAAGTGGGCTGATTACCCCGTCGCTGGATGAAATGGCACATGTAGCACGCGAGCTGACGCGCGAGGGCTTTGATCTGCCGTTACTCATCGGCGGGGCCACCACAAGCAAAGCCCATACGGCCGTGAAGATCGCTCCGGGCTACAATCATTCCGTGGTCCATGTGCTGGACGCCTCCAGAGCGGTAGGTGTTGTCGGCAGTCTGGTGAATGCAGACTTGCAGACCGACTTTGCCAAGAAGGTGCGCGCCGATTACGATCAGATCCGGCAGACCCATCAGGACAAGGGAGTTAAACCCCTCTGGACCTTGGAGCGGGCGCGAGCAAATCGACTCCAATCGAATTGGGCTGAGATCAATATTCCCATCCCGGCGTTTACGGGAGTGAAGGTAGTGTCGCAACAGCCGTTGGATCTGCTGATTCCCTATATCGATTGGTCACCGTTCTTTCACACCTGGGAATTACGCGGACGTTACCCGACCATTCTGGAAGATCCCATCGTCGGTCCGAAGGCCAAGGAGTTGTACGACGACGCACTGGCCTTGCTCCGCAAGATTGTGGACAAACGGTTATTCACCGCCAACGGGGTCTATGGATTCTTTCCTGCCAACAGTCAGGGCGACGATATTGAAATCTTCACCGATGACCGTCGAACGACAGTCTTAACGACGTTTCACACGCTGCGTCAGCAATCGGAGAAGCTGCAAGGGCAGAGCAGCTTTGCGCTAGCGGATTTTGTCGCGCCGAAAGAGTCCGGGCGCGAGGATTATGTCGGTGCCTTTGCCGTGACGACAGGAGTTGGAGTGGATGTCTTATGTAAAGAATTCGAGCGTGACCATGACGACTACAATTCCATCATGACTAAAGCGTTGGCCGATCGTTTAGCCGAAGCCTTTGCGGAGTTTCTCCATAAGCAGGCGCGTGACGCTTGGGGTTATGGCAAGAGCGAGGCCCTTTCTGCCGAAGACTTGATCCGTGAAAAATATCGCGGCATCCGTCCCGCACCAGGGTATCCGGCTTGCCCTGACCATACAGAGAAACGGTTACTCTTCGATCTCTTGTCCGCAGAACAGCAGACAGGAATCACTCTGACTGAAAGCTTTGCGATGTGGCCAGCAGCTTCAGTGAGTGGACTCTATTTCGCACATCCGGAGGCCAAATATTTTGCGGTGGGGAAGATTGGGAAAGACCAAGTGCTCGACTATCAGGCGAGAAAAGGGATGCCCCTTTCAGAGCTGGAACGATGGTTGGGGCCAAACCTGAACTATGAACCCGCTGGAAATTAGGGGCGCGAGACGGGCAAGAATGGCGAAACAGGCAAGGGTTCGAGGTCCGAAGTTCGAGGTTTTTTGAACTTCGAACCCTGAACTTCGAACTTCAGATTACGTTTCATGCGCTACGGGCTAGGAAGCTTCTGCTAATACGGTGTCTTGGACTGTTACCCTTATTGCCGCAGTCAGCGCCGACTTTATCCGTCGATATCGTTCTTCTGCCCAGCGATTCACGTCCTCTGAGTCGGTAAAGACCAACTCCCAGGCTTTGGTGGCGTCCAGCATCAGTAACTGGTGCGGGTGATTATTGCCGGACACATACACCACGAGTACCGCAGATTTTCCGGTGAGGCTGATATCCGTAAATACGTGCAGCATGGCGCCATCCGGCAAGGTGATGTCGTGCGAGGCGGCCTCAACGAGGGGATGGTAGAGCCGCTGAAGAAATTGGGATGTCACTTCGTAGGCATTGGTTGCACTTAAAAGTCGGGGATTTGGTTTTTCTCCAAACAGGTTCTCGGTCAGATAGGTTGCAGCCTCCCAGGTCGGCATGACTCCGGATGTGACCAAGGATTCGCATAGGTAGGCGATCCAATTGCGTGTCACCCTCTGTTTGCGGGCCGCCGTTACCTTCTTTGCCATAATCGGCAATCCTTTCGCTTGCATGAAATATTCATATTGTGGGTACAGGACCTGAGAGTCTTCGCGTGGGGCTGTACCTGACGAGATGAAGGAAGTATATCGGCGGGCGAAAAAGTGGTCAACGAAATGACGAAAAGGATGCTAGGCGGCTGCAGGCCCCGAAGAATCGGGAATCATTGTGCGCGGTAACTGGTCGGCATATTGGTCATGGATGTGCTTGATGTCGTTCAATGAGGCGAAGAAGACATCGAGGAGCTCCGGGTCGAAATGCTCCCCCCGATGCTTGGTCATAAGATCGACGGCGTGATCAAGGGAGAAGGCGGGCTTATATACCCGTTGTGTGGTGAGAGCATCGAAGGCGTCGGCGATTGCGGCGATCCGTCCTTCCACGGGAATGACCTCGCCTTTCAACTTCCGGGGATATCCATTGCCATCCCAACGTTCATGGTGGGTCCAGGCGATTGAAGCTGCGACCTTGAGGATTTCCGCATCCGATCCGCTGAGGATGCGATAGCCGATTTCCGCATGTTGAGAAATGACGGTGAATTCTTCCGGTGTGAACTTGCCGGGCTTGAGGAGTACATGATCCGGTGTGCCGATTTTTCCGATGTCGTGCATTGGACTGGCGGTACGGATCAAGTCGCATCGTTCGGAGGACAGTCCATATTTCCTGGCGAGTAACTCACAGTAATGGCTCATGCGCTGAATATGTTGTGCCGTGGCACTGTCCCGGTATTCGGCGGCGATGGCAAGCCGTTGAATCGTTTCCTCTCGTGACAGACGCAATTCCTTTTCGCTGAGCTCGAGCCAATCGAGCGCTTGTTGGAGAGCCATCGTCCTGGTTCTGACGACATCTTCCAGGTTTTCCCGATGCAGGCGATTTTCAAGTTCAAGCCGGCGGCGGCGGAGCGCATTGGCGACATCGATCATGACTTCATTGGACTCGAACGGCTTGACGATGTACCCAAAGGCGCCCATGTCCAGTGCAGCATTTGCCAGCACCGAGCTGTCGAGACCGGTTACCATGATGACGGCGGTGTTAGGATACAGGCTCAGGGTATTGCGGGCTAGATCCATGCCCGACTCACCGGGCATATTCACATCACACAACATCAATGCAAAGGGTTCTTCCTCTAGTTTTGCCCGCGCCTCACGCGCATCGGCCACGAGGACCGTCTCATATCCATGGGATTGAAGCATGTAACCCAGCAGCCGACGGATCGGTTCTTCGTCATCGATGATCAGAACGCGCTTGAGTGCAAGGAGCGCTTGATGGGCAGATCGGTCAAGGAGCAACGTCATAATTTGTGGGTCTGTTGTATATGAAGAAGGGAACGGTCTAGTTCAGTGGATGTCCGTTTGTGTTGCGATATTTAGAGGTCTCAAGAGAACTGTACGGTCAGGTGCACCTTTTGTGCCAATATATTTTAAAAAGCTGCAGGTTGTGGGTTTATCGCCAAATAAAATTTTCATTGCCGAGGAGCAGCGGGATGCTGCGCTGTCACAGTATTTTGATGGGTGGCAGTCGCATCGTTGATCAAGGTCCATGTGGGCCATGTGTCTAGAGTGCGCGCAGGCCTGTACAGATTTAGCCGTTTGCGCCGCGTATTTTTGTACAAATTGATCGGAGGAAATGATCGAAAACATGAGCCATTCTCTGCAGGCTTCACTCATTGATGAGGTTACCAGGCCCGTTTCATTGCGCTTTCGCAGGGCCTTCACTATAATGCGCGGCATCAATTAACTGGAGTAACCAATGAGTAATGCAGCTGGAATTATGCGCGCCGATGGAAGGCGAAAAGATCAACTCCGTCCGGTGAAAGTAACACGGAATTTTATTAAACATGCCGAAGGGTCTGTCCTGATCGAAATGGGTGACACCAAAGTGATTTGTACGGCCTCGATTGAGGAGAAGGTGCCTCCGTTTTTGAAGGGGAAGGGGCAGGGATGGGTGACGGCAGAGTATTCGATGCTGCCACGTTCGACCCACGAGCGATCCCCGCGTGAAGCGGTCAAAGGAAAGCAGGGCGGCAGGACGTTGGAGATTCAACGTCTTGTCGGGCGAGCCCTCCGTGCGGTGACAGATATGGGCCAGATGGGAGAGCGGTCGATCTGGCTCGACTGCGATGTCATCCAGGCCGACGGAGGAACTAGAACGGCGTCTATTACAGGAGCCTTTATCGCGCTAGCCGATGCATTCACTGTCCTCAAGAAGCGAGGTCTGATCAAGAAACGTCCTTTGACGGACTATCTTGCTGCCATTAGCGTAGGAAAAGTCGGTGGGGAAATCCTCGTCGACCTGGCCTATACAGAAGATTCAATGGCCGATGTCGATATGAATGTGGTCATGACGGGACAAGGGCGCTATGTCGAAGTGCAGGGGACAGCGGAGCGGACTCCTTTTGCCAAACAGGAAATGGATGAGTTCATGGCGATGGGATGGAGCGGGATTCAAACCCTCACCGCGCTGCAAAAGGATCTAATTGGGGAATTGGAGTAGGGCAGAGACGATGATTCGTGAATTGGTCCTCGCCACACGTAATCGGCATAAGGGAGAGGAGCTTGCAGCCCTCTTAGGCGATCTGGGCATCACGATTCGTACGCTCGATGAATATCCGGATGCTCCGGACGTGGTCGAAGACGGGGACACCTGCGAGGCGAACGCGATCAAGAAAGCCAGGGCCATCGCCGAATTCACAGGCTTGCCGGCTGTCGCCGACGATACGGGGCTGGAAGTGGATGCACTCGGTGGGCGGCCCGGCATCTATGCGGCCCGTTATGCCGGCGAAGACGCGACCTATGAAGACAACTGCCGGAAGCTGCTGCGGGAGTTGATGGGTGTGCCTCGCGAGCAACGAACCGCTCGCTTTCTGACCGTCGCAGCGATCGCACTGCCTTCAAATGGAGTACGAGTGGCACAGGGAACGTTGGATGGAGTGATTGCGGAAGAGGCGAGTGGGACGTTAGGGTTCGGGTATGATCCTGTGTTTCTCATTCCGGAACTAGGAAAGACCTTGGCGCAGCTGTCAGCGGATCAAAAAAATACCATCAGTCATCGCGCCAAAGCGTTCATGAAGATGCGAGAGCTTCTCAGTGCATCAGCGGTGAATGTTTAATGATGAATGTTGAATTGGGGAATGAATGAAAACCATACCCTCATTCATCATTTATGATTCAACATTTAACATTCAAGATGTCGGGGCGTAGCGCAGCCCGGTAGCGCGCCTGCTTTGGGAGCAGGATGTCGGAGGTTCAAATCCTCTCGCCCCGACCACAAAGCCTGTGAGGAGTGAGGGGTAAGGGGTGACCACTCCCGTTGTCTTCGAAATCTTAGCTTGAAAACCCTTCACCCTTCACTCCTTACCCCTTACCGTTCATCAAGAGGGCGCCCGTAGCTCAGTCGGATAGAGCCTCAGCCTTCTAGGCCGTTCAAGACTTCCATCACAACGCGTTGTCAATACAGCGAAACTCCTTTCCTGGAGCTGGTTTTCGCTGTTTTTTGGTCTTAGTTCTGTTCAGGTGAAATCAGGCAAATTAGGGTAGTTTTTGCTGTAAAAGGAACACGCCGGGAACACGTAGGGTTTCTATGTAGCATGGGGTCTGCAGCCTCTTCCGCCAGTGCTCGCACGATCGATCTTTCCCCCTTTTCTCCGACTCTAGCCTCCCACCAGGGCAGCAGCCCACTGGGTTCATTCAGGAAGCCAACTAGAGCCGCTCGCTTAGGGAAGAGTCAATGTAGAGAGTATATCCGTGAATGCTAAGAACGGATTGTAAAATTGGACTTCTTCTGCCAAGTCTTGGCATGGATCGATAGGGCTTGACAACCTCTTGTCCAAGATGTACGTTTTGTACGGATTGTACAAATTGAACGGGAGAAACACTATGTCGGCACTTACGGTTAGTGAAGCCAGGAAACTGTTCGCTGAAACGGTCAACCGCGTGGCCTACACAAAAGAGCGCGTGATGGTCGAACGACATGGCAAAGCGGTAGTGGCGATGGTACCAGTGGAAGATGTGGAGCTCTTGCGGGACTTAGAGGACCATATGGATTTGGGTGATGCCCGCGCCGCAATTGCCGAAGCGAAGAAGAAGGGCACCAAACCCTGGTCGGTGCTCAAGAAGCAACTTGGGCTGTAAGGCAGGGTCATGGCCTATACAGTCGAAGTTGCGCCAGCTGCTGAACGTCAACTCAAGGCCCTGCCCAAGCCCATTCGGACTCAAATTGGCCGGCGAATCGACAAGCTTGCTGATAATCCGCGTCCGCACGGTGCCGAGAAGATCGCAGGCGGGGATGATCTGTATCGCGTCCGCTCAGGGGATTACCGCATTCTGTATACGATCAAGGATCAGGAGCTACTCGTTTTGGTCGTAAAGATCGGGGATCGGAAAGAAGTCTATCGGAGATTGCCGAAGCGATGACGTACATCTCGGCAGACGCGATCTCCTGGTATCTAAGCCCGTCCCGGTCTCTTTGGTATTGGCCTGGGGTTTTCCAAGCATATATTGTCATGACAATGTCTTGACAGTGTATATCACGGGGTGCTTTTCCCTAAATCAGGCCTACAGCTACACGTAGTCAACAGGTGAGTATTATGTCAGCCCGTGCAGTTCGTACTGAAAAACTGGACATTCGACTGAGCTCCGCAGATAAACGGAGATTGGAAGCTGCTGCATCCGTTGCCAGTCGTTCGCTGAGTACATTTGTCCTTGAAAGCGCGCTGCCTCATGCCGAACAAACGCTGGCAGATCGCCACACATTCGTGCTGAGTAAAGCAAAATGGTCTGAGTTTCAGCGGGCATTGGATGCTCCAATCCGGTCTCTCCCTCGTCTGCAGCGCTTGTTGACTGAGCCTGGATTTTTCGACGCGGTTCCTGCCCCTACGGAAGAACGTTGACTCCTAGCCCACATTATTCATGAACACTTCTGCTGCAATCGACGATCCGCTGTTACGACGAGCCTTCGGTCGGCGGGCTCGCCCCTCGGACCCTCAACGTACTGCACGAGTACGCCTCGGATCCTCGGGGCTCCGCGCGCCGCTCTCACGACGCGGCTCAGCGATTTCGCGACGAACTGTCATGAATAATGAGGGCTAGGATCGAAAAGCTTCACCCGCGTCACGCCGTTGAAGTGTTCGACTGTAGCAACCAAGACCTCAATCGTTTTCTGCAAAAGTACGCGCTTCCGAATCAAAACAGCGGAGCATCAACCACCTATGTCGAGTTGGCGGATCAAACGGTGATCGGCTATTACTTTCTGGCTGTGGGATCGGTGGAGTATGAACAGACACCAGCACGAGTCACGAAGGGACTCGCCCATCATCCCATTCCTGTCATGCTGCTCGCACGACTAGCCGTCGACCATCAATGGCAAAAAAAAGGGTTGGAGCAGGACTGCTGAGAAATGCCACGCTGCGGACGCTTCAAGCCGCAGACATTGTGGGAGTTTGCGCCCTACTGGTCCATGCCAAAGATTATCATGCAACACGGTTCTACCAGCATTTTGACTTCATCCCTTCACCCAGCGATCCTCTCCATCTTTTGATTTTGCTTAAAGATGTGAGAAAGATAGTTGCATAACACCGACGATCCTCGCGTTCCCCATACCATGTGGTATGGGCTGTGCCTCGCTGAAAGAGCTTTGCCGGGGAAGGTCATAAAGCACATCGAACAGCACAGGGATGCGCTCGTCTCGGCCTGATTTCTATGAAACGCGCGACTGGGACCAAGGGCGA
>CXWL01001105.1_pt1 | contig 15276 bp, 13 predicted proteins | sample 590931 | NCBI WGS metagenome assembly CXWL01 (sample SAMEA3498368, study PRJEB10139) | groundwater metagenome | biome: water well; material: biofilm material | place: Germany | collected 2015-04-27 | reverse complement strand
ACGGATAGAAACAGGATCGTCAGCAACAGGCCGCCGAAAGCATATCCCATCAGGATGAAGCGATAGGCTTCCAGAGCAGACCAGCCATTGGACTGTAATATCTGCGCGAGCCAGCCGCCTGCCAGCGCGCCGCTCGCGGTGGAAAACGAGCCGACGAGGTTGTACCAAGCGAAAGTGCTTGTGCGCGATTCGTTCGAGACAAGCTGTGTTAACCCGGCCTGTTCCACGGAAAGGAAAGGGCCGATCTCATTGCCGCTCGGGCTGATGACGCCGATGATTGCGGCAGCCATCAGGATGACGATGTTGTTCGTCAGGATAAAAACAACACCCGCCCCCAGCATGAGCCACGCGCCAATCAATAGCGTGCGTTTGCGTCCGAATCCATCGGCATGGGTGGTGAGCCAGAGAGAAATGCCCGCGTCCCCTGCAAGCGTGAGCGTGAACAACAAGCCGATCTGTTTTTCAGTGAGTCCCGTTTCGGCGAGGTAAAGCACGAGAACGACGGAAAGAAATCCGTAGCAAAACAGGCGGATGATACGGGTTGCAAAGAGCAGGGAAATATCTTTACGATGGGTCATGCGCGAATTATATAATACCCACGGTCACAAATTGCATTTTCCACCTTTTGAAAAGCGCAATTTGTGGCTGCGCTGGGTATAGACCCGAAATCACCGCGGGTCAATGAATTCAAAAACTGCACGAACTCCCCCATCCAAATAGGGGAGAAATCCTCTACCCCCAAAATGTGAACCTGTATAAACTTATGAGTGAAAGATGAAAAATCCATAAGAGATTTCGAGCAAGTATCCGTCTCGAAAATATTAATGAGGAGTTCACCATGAAAAAGATTGTGTACGTTTTCTCCCTGATCGTGCTAGCCTCGCTGATCCTTTCAGCTTGCGGCACGCCACCCACCGCCGCACCTACCGAAGCCCCTATTGTGGCGACAGAACCACCCGCTCCCACCGAGCCACCCATGCCCGCATGGGAAGCCCCCGAAGGCGCTCTTGTCGCCAGTTTTGTGGATGCCGCACCCACTCTTGACGGTGTCGCCGATGAAGCCTTCTGGGCCGATGCCGAAGATTTCGTTATTGATGTAGACGGCGGCTTTGGCGGTTTTGAAACCAAAGTCAATCTTAAGGCTGTTTATACTGCCGATAGCGTTTACTTCCTGATGACTTACGAAGACCCCACCGAATCCTGGTTCCGCTCCCCGTGGCAGAAGCAGGAAGATGGCACGTGGAAAAAGATCACCGACCCGGACGATAAAGGCGGCGATAACAATAGCGTTTACGAAGATAAGATGGCCTTCATCTGGAACATCAACAATAGCATTGCCAAATTTGAAACCAGGGGCTGTTACACCGCCTGCCATGATGGCGAAAATCCTGATGAGAAACCTTACGGCAATAAGTTCACTCCCGGTGAAGGTCAATTAGGCGACATCTGGCATTGGAAATCCATCCGCAACCTGAATCAACTTGATGACCAGTATGTGGATTGGAGCACCTACGAAGCCCGCAAAGACGCTGATAACGGAAACAAGGAAGCTGGCCGCAAGAGCGACCCGAAAGACGGCGGCGGCTATGCAGATAACTACGGCTCCATGGTTGACCCCGCTGATGCGACCAAGACCGTAGCAGACAAGACCATCCCTGGCTTTACCTCTCCCAACATTGATATGACCACTGGCGCCCCCGGCTACATTCTCGACAGCGAAAAGGTTGCCCTTGACCAAGCCGCTTTGGATGCCCTTCCCGTCGGTTCCTACATCCCAGGCATCGTGAAATCCGAAATCGTCGGTGACCGCGGCAACATCTCCGCTGGCTGGGTGTGGGCCGATGGCGTCTGGACAATCGAATTTGGCCGCTTGCTCGATACCGCCTCTGAATTCGATGTGGAATTCACCGACCTCGCCGCCTCGTATTACTTCGGCGTAGCAATCTTCGAGAATGCCCAGGTCCGCCACGCAACACAGACTGCGCCTTCCTTCCTCGTCTTCAAACCTCAATAAAAACTTCTCCTTTTTGATTGAGCATCTGATATTACGCACCGTCCCGAAGGTTTGAACTACAAAAAGGCTCATTTCCGAGAACCTTCGGGACGCTCCGCGTAGTACGATTGAATAAAACTTACCCCGCAGTGCTTGCTGCGGGGTAAGTTTTATTATTCCCTGCCAACCCTCTCGAACAAGTGATGCTCATACGCGTATGCCGCCAGTTCGATGCGGTTGTTCAAATGCAATTTCTCGAACATCGAACCCACATAATTGCCCACCGTCTTCTCGCTCAAATTCAACAGCCTGCCGATCTCGGCATTCGTCCTGCCTTTTGCAAGGTGCAGCAGCACATCCATCTCGCGGTCTGAAATTTCACGGAAGGCATCCTCTTCCGCTTTTCTATCCGCCGCGCGGACTCGCGTCAACAGCCGCGCCGTGGTGGATGGATCAAGTACCGCTTCGCCCCTCGCTGCGGCTTGAATTGCCCGAATCAGCTCTTCATTCCCGACTTGTTTCAGCATATACCCAACCGCGCCCGCGTTAATGGCGCGCATCACCAATTCATCGTCTGCAAAGGAAGTGAGCATCACTACTTTACTTTGTGGAAATCGATTCGTAACCTGGCGGGTTGCTTCAATGCCGCCTTCGCCCGGCAAACGGATATCCATCAGAATCACATCGGGGTTAAGTTTCTCTGCCGCTTTCACCGCCTCCCCGGCCGTGCTGGCCTCTCCGACCACCTCCATATCCGGCTGGTCGTTGAGCAGGGTCATCAGGCCGAGGCGGACAATATCATGATCATCTACAAGCAGGATGCGAATTTTTTTCATCTAATCTTTCCATGGAAGGACAAAGGTGACAACAAGCCCTCTGTTGTTTTCAAATTCGATATTGCCGTTCAGTAAACGCGCGCGGTCGCGCATGTTACGGAGGCCATAGCCATTTTTAGAATCGGGGGACAGGCCGGTGCCATCGTCCTTGATTTGGATTTGCAGGGATTCGCCCAGGTCACGGGTTTCGATGCTGACATTTCGCGCCTGGGCATGACGGACTGTATTGGCCATGGCCTCATTGACAATGGCAAATACATGGCTTGAACGCATGGCCGAAATGGATTTATCGGCGGGCAGATCATTCTTAATAGTGATATGCACCATCGTATTGTAATTGGGATTCTCTACGATTTTTTGCAAAAGCTCCGGGAGCGGCTGTTGAACAGCCTGGGTGTGGGAATGTAACTCGGACAGATTCTGTCTCAAGTCCAGGATTGAATCGCTGAGCGCAACAACAGCCCGTTTGAGACGCTTATCCAATTCGCTTCCAGGGTCGGCGATGCGTGCGGCGGATTCAACCAGCAGACCCGCTGTGTATACTTTTTGAATCGCGCCATCGTGTAAATTGCGCGCCAGTCTCTCCTGCTCGGTATTGATGATCTGCTGTTGTTCAAGCTGTTCAATTCTACGTTCAGTTTCCAGTTCAAATATTTCCAGTGCGCGGATCAGGGTAATTGTAATAATAATGCCGGTCAACGAACGAAAGACAAGCGGGGGTATGCCTGTCACTTGAGTGAACCATACTATGTTGAGAACATTGCCGGGAAAGAACTCAACGGGCGGCGGTGTCAGCGCCCCAAAAACTGAATAAATCACAATGGTGATCACTGTAATACGAAGGGTATTGATTATTTTTGGCGCGTTTAATGGAGCGATTCTCTCCAGCGCGTGAGTCCACAAACCATATGCGGCAAGGATTCCGCCGGGCAGTTGAATAAAATAACGGGCAAGCGTATTCCCCATATAACGCCGAAGATGTTCATCTGCCATAAATAAAGGCAGGCTGAAAACAACCGCCATCCATACCCCAAAAACAACCAGCGATTGCCAATGAAATGAGTTTGCGCGCCGCTTCGGATAAAGAAATGCCAGTCCAAATTCAAGCAGACAGATAAATGAAAATGCCAACAGAATCAAATGAAAGAAATATAATACTTGCGTGATTTCTTCATCCAGGTATTCGCCTTGAATGGGAATGAAAAGGTCGCCCCATTCATAAAAGCCATGCGTAATGCCGAATGCCGCCAGCCAGCGCAAATTGCGCGCCAGGTCCAGCCGCGAAGACTGGCGGGTTTGCAGAATGATGGCAAACCCCAACAGAAAAAAGACCAATCCATAAACGAACAGGATGATCTCACGGTTAAGTTCAAAAAAATCGGACAGGGTAATCATGGTTAAGTGTTTGTGGCGGGGGCGTAATTCATTTGCTTTTCTCCACATCCAATCGGCACCACGCATAGAGGGCATCGTACACTTCAAATTGATGTTCGAGGTTTTCCATGTCTTCGGGGAAGCGCAGGCTGTAGCCTGACGCAATCGCTTCCAGTCCGCGGGCAATGGGGTCGGTGTCGATTTCTTCGGCCACATCCGCCGCGTGGACGATCTTCGCAAGGCGCAGCAAGCCCGCTTCCTTCAAACCGTATTTGACGATGATCGATTCAAAGGAACAGCGTCCATCCACATGGCCGAGTTCCACTCCGGGCGCATCGTATGGAATTGCGCCAGTTTCTTTTGCAACTTTTTCGATCTGGCTGGCAGGCACGAATAAAAATTCCGCTTCGTTGTCTATGAAACGGGTGATGAGCCACGGGCAGGCGACTCGGTCAACGTGAACGTGAGAGCGGGTAATCCATTGCATGAGATTTCTCCTTTTGGTTAAGAACTGATGTTACGCACTGTCCCGAAGGTTTGGGCTATAAACCAGCTTGATTCACGGGAACCTCACCGCACTGGCGTACGGCGCAAGTGTCGGGACGTTTCGCGTAAGGTGAGTTAAGAAAACAACTCTTTCAATATCGCCAGCGTTTCTTTTTTTCCACCTACACCGTTTTCTCCGCCCGGCCCCACGCAGGAGGGACAGCCATCTTCGCATTCGCATTGATTTACCAACTCAAATGCGCGTTGAATTAACTCATCGTGAATTTCAAATAATTTTTGGCTGAAGCCGATCCCCGCAGGCACAAGGTCGTAAAGGACGACAGACGGCAGACCATTGACCGCAGACCAGGCTGGCTCGGTAAAAGTCCCAAGATCACGCGGGTCGCACATCAAAAATAATGGCGCGAGGTTGCCGAGCGCAAACCCCAGGCCGCCCAGCCCGCTACGGATGCGAACGTTTTGTTCCACTTTGTGATGACAGCTTTGGCAAAGCGTGGTGAGGTTTTCCAAACGATTGGCTTGTTGGAGTGCGGACTGCAAAGTCTTATCATCCCCTTGCGGGACCTGACTTTGCAGTGCAACATCTCCCGATGTTGCACTCCGAAAAAATGCGCGAAACGGAGTCTTGTGATGCACATCATGTTCGCGTGCAGACTCAACCGCGCCGCATACCTGACATTTGAACTGGTCCCGTTTTCTGACGGCGACTCTAATCTTTTGCCAGTCGGGGCCGTAATTGTTCGGGGCGTTGGACCAGATGCCAGCGTCGCGCAGATGCGAGAGGGTCTCCTCGGAGAGAGTCAGCCAGTAGCCTGTCGTCTGCAATTCGGAGGGAGGCAAGTCCAACGATTCCTGTCCCAGAGTTTCATAGGTGAACCAGCGGATTTTGCGAAAGCCAGTCACCTGCGTAGTGACCTGGATTTCGCCATGCACTTTCAAGCCGCCGGGGACGACGGCTTGAGCGCTTTCGCTTAAAACCTTAATTTCAGAACGGCGCTGCGCCTCGGTGTAGTAATCGAGCCCAACGGGCACAAGCTGTGCAACGCGATTCTCAAGGTTGAGTTCCTGCACAAAATATTGCTGCGCCTCGTGTATGTAGATCGCGCCTGGGTGAATCATCCACAGCGCAGATTCGCCGTCCACGGTTCCAATTGTGGTCGGTCGTCCATCGTCTGCCGTCGCTTGCAGCACAAAACTTTGCGGCGAAGCGGAGCGCAGTGAAATATTTGCGGCGGGATAGGCATCCTGCATCCAATAATATTTTTCATCGGAGAAGTGAGCTTCGCCATTGGAAAGTAGAAAGTGGAGATATTCATCGAGCAATTCATCGGAGATACTGCCGAAGCCTTCTCCCTTTTGAAACGGCAACTCAAACAAGGCACAGCGCAAATGCTCGAGCAGAATCAAAAGATGATTTGGATTCACCAATGCCATTTCGGGGGAACTGCCGAAGAAATATTCGGGATGATGCGCGAGGAATTGGTCCAGCGGATTGGGCGACGCGACCAGCACAGACACCGCAGGGTCATCGCCGCGTCCCGCCCGCCCTGATTGCTGTCTCGCGCTTGCGATGGCGCCCGGATACCCGACGAGGATTGCCGCACCGAGTCCGCCGATATCGATTCCCAGTTCAAGCGCGTTCGTGGCGACAACGGTTTTGACGGAGCCATCGCGCAGACCTTGTTCAATTTCTCTTCGTTGCGCAGGGAGGTAGCCGCTGCGATAACCGCGAATGAGGGAAGAGAGATTGGAGACTGGAGATTGGTTGTTTCGTCTCTGGTCTCCAGTCTCTTGCAGGTATGTCAAAATAATCTCGACACTTCTGCGTGTTCTCGCAAACACCACGGATTGAATATCCCGCGCAAGCAGGTGATTGGCAAGCCGCACGCTTTCCAGCAGGGCGCTTTTTCGCAAGCCCAACGCCGCATCCGTCACGGGCGGGTTGTAGATAATGAAGTGACGTTCGCCGCGTGAGGAGCCGTCGTTGTCAATTAATTCAACTTCTTCTTCGATCAATTTTTCGGCAAGTTCTTTTGGGTTTCCAATGGTCGCGGATGCCAGAATAAATTGCGGCTTTGCGCCGTAGAAATTCGCCGCGCGTTTGAGCCTGCGAATGACGTTGGCAACGTGCGAGCCAAAGACTCCGCGGTAGGTGTGCGCCTCATCAATGACGATGAATTCCAGGTTGGAGAAGAAGTCACTCCAATTGGCGTGATGCGGGAGAATGCCCGTGTGCAGCATATCGGGATTGCTTAATATGATTCGTGCATTCTTGCGGATCGAAGAACGGTGGGATTGGGGAGTGTCGCCATCGTAAATGCCAGTGATCAGTTGCCAGTTATCAGTAATCAGTGGTGAGTGGTTAGTGAGCAGTGGTTTTAAAACTGATAACTGTTCACTGATCTCTGAAAACTGATCTTGCGCAAGAGCCTTGGTTGGAAAAAGATAAAGCGCGCGGGCTTCAGGGTTTTGAAGCATGGTTGCAAGCACTGGCAGATTGTACGAAAGAGTCTTTCCGCTGGCGGTGCCTGTGGCGAGGATGATGTTTTTGCCCGCACGGGTTTGAGTCCATGCCGAGAGTTGATGGGAATAGAGCGAGTGAATGTGTCGGGTGGATAATGCCGCTCGAAGCGCATCAGGCAGATCGGTCGGGAAGGGATGCGTCTGCGCGGCGCGCGGAGCAGTTATCCGCCAGGCAAAAATATTCGGCGCGGTGTCGGGGTCTTGTTTCCAAAAATCAAAAAGAGCAGAAAGGTTGTTCAAGGTCATTGCACCGCCTGCGCTGACGATGGTTCTTCGCCAGCCGTGTGCAGGGAGCGGAATGCCCAGGCGCCGATGCCAAACGGAACCCAAAAGGTGACGGTGCGATAGGTGAGCGTGATGAGAACAGCCTGACTCCAATTCACGTTTAACGATGCCAGCGCTATCGGCATGAGACCTTCCACCACGCCAATGCCTGATGGTGTGGGTGAAACGATCAGGAAAAGATAGGCGATGGAAAAGCCCGCGATGATGGCGCCTGCCGAGAACGGAACTTCAAAGGATAAAAACGCGCAGATCAGAATGAGCATCAACAAGCCCTTGTCAAAAATTCCCCACAAGATCGGCCTCAACAAACTGGATGGTTTTTCGGTCAGCCCCGCAAAGCCTTCAGAGACTTCATGGGCAAAATCACGCGCGCGCGCTTCGCTGAGGTATTGCTCCTTGCGAAAAAATTTCACGACACGGTTGATGAGTCGCGCCATTTTTGCAAGCAGGTTTCCCAATTTTTCCTCCGAACGGTAGCCGAGGTAGAGAACAAAGGCATAGGTGATTGCAATGCAAAGCAGGAAAAACGATGCAGATATTTCACCTGCATCCAGGTCATTGCGGCGGACAAGCACGATCAATCCCAATGCAAGGATAACCAGAAACGCGGCTTGATCGAGCAAAAGGAATAAAGCGGCGGCGACAGTGGCCTTGCCTGCGGGATGTCCACGCCGACGCGCTTCGGACGCGAAGAGCGCGACTCCGCCTACGCCCGCAGTTGGCGCCACCACGTTGACAAAGTTCGCCGCTGTGGCAATGCGGCTCAAGACCAATATCTCATCGTGAACTCCGAGCAAATGAAAAATGGACTGATACATGCGCGCCGTGGTGATGAACCAGATCAACTGGATGAATATCGCCAGAATGAAAAATCCCAAATGCGCTTTTCGCAGGGTCAGCAGGATCGTTTCCAGTTCGCTGAAACTGATCGCAATGACTGCAATGCCGAGGAAGAGAACAACGACAAGGATTAATTTTTTCATTGGAAGGATTATACACAAAAGACATTATCCGAAATTAATTTGGGACGCTGACCGCGAAGCGCGCAGATGAACGCGGATTAATTCTTTTGAATCAGCGAAAATCAGCGTTCATCTGCGTTCAGACAGGTTCTTCCGCTTATTCCCGATAAAGTCTATTATTCGTTTATGGGCAGGCCGGCGGCGGCAGGGGTTCCTGGAGAATGAGCTGTTCATGGTTCTCTGTTTGAACGAACACTGCCCAGGCGGAGACGTATGCGCCATCCGCGCAGCCGATGACCGAAACAGTGGCTGCGTGTGGGAAAAACTGCGGCGGCTTTTGGCGGGGGAGGATAATTTGTGTGCCGCCTTCATGGATGAGCCAGAAGTGCAAATACCGGAAGTCTACGGGCATATCTGCCAGGTAAATGCCTCCCTCGGGTTTGAAATAGCGGGGGTACAGTGCGATGCCGGAAATGAGGATTGCGTTTTCCTGCCCGAGAAATTTTGCGAGTTGGCCGGAGGTGAGGACGTTTTCTTCAACGAGGGCATGTTGCATTTTATCCGTCACAGAATCGAATTTTTGGCTGGGGATCAATCGTTCTGCAAGGGGAACGGAAATGCCCATTAAAAACAAAACCAAAAATACCATCGGGTAGGCGGGGTTTACTTTTGCAGGCAGTGAAGTATCCCTGTCAGCTGGGTGATTTTCGATTGCTGAACCAATTTGGGGGGAGAGGGAAGCGAGGGCAATGCAATAATAGACCAGGATGATCCAATCCACCGGGAGCGAAAATCTCCATCCTGAAGTGCGGGCAATCGCATTCCCAGCCTGGTAAAAAACAAAGATCATTAATGGATACCAGCCAGCTTGTTTGTTCGTCTTCTGCGCAAGGCTGATGCCGAATGCAAGGATGAAAAGATTGCCCAGCAGAGAGAGCAGGCTGTGCCCGCTCAAAGACCCATCCCAAACATCCCAAAATGGATATTGACTGACGAGGTTTTCAGGCGTGTCTGTGGAATACAGCGGAGCGATGTAAACCGCGCTCGTAGCGAAACCGTGCAGGAAATGATTGGATATGAAATACGCCACATCCGCGGGGCGCTCGAGGATGAATGACAAAATCTCACGGGAAAGGCGGTCTGAAAAATCTGAGGGCGTTTCTCCCGATAATGGCTGCGGATATTCGATGGGGTGCAATGAATAATTCCGCGCCATCAACATTTTCTCGCCGGGGTCGCCGAGCGCGAGATTGCCGCTGCCATTCCAATTTCGCCAGGCCCAGGGAGCGATGACCAGAACGAGGCCGAGAAGAATAAGCGCTGAACTGGTGAATAATGGCCTCTTCATTTTTTGCGGGATCAAGACAAACAAGAGAATCAACGGCAGGAGGATCAGGGATTGCATCCGCACCAAAGCCAGCAGGCCCAGCAGTCCTCCAACGATCAACAATAGCCATTTATCATGCTTTGGTTTTGTGAATAGGATGATACATGCATACACAAAAACGATGATCCCCAACGTCGCGGTCAGGTCACTCATGATCAATTTTGCGTGTGAGACAACGATCTTTCCAGATAGATCGATTGCGTTTGTTTCGCGCAAAATGAAAAGGCCGCCCGCCATAAAACCCGCGAGACGGTTGGAGAGCCTGGTGGTCAGCAAATAGATAAAGGCGGGGATCAACGCAAGGAACAGAATTTGAACAAAGACGGTTCCTTCATAGCCAGCCCCGCCGATCTTATGGAACAGGGCAACCAGGCCAACGTATAAAGGCCTGCGGACCAACGTCTCTGAAAACCCGACGCCTGAAAGCAGGTGATAGGACATTCTGTCAAATATGGCAGCATCGGAATATGGATAGTATTCGTAATTGGGAGCAGACGGAGCGGGGGAGAAATGCGAGGGGCTTATTGTTTGACTCGACCAGAAAAAGACAGCCAGCCCCCACAGGGCAAGGAAGATTCCAACATCCAACACGAACAGCCAGCGGGAATGATTATTTTCGATCTTTGAGCCGATGATGGAAATTAAAAAAGAGAGCAGGAAACCAATGGCCAGGACAAGATTCACCTGGGCAAATGTCAACGGCGTTCCTGCGGGCCCCCAATTGAGTCCGACGTTATCTTCGGCGAATCCAATGCCTGTGAGAGAGATGAAAATCGCTATGAAGGCGAATCCCCCGGAAATAAATAGCGAGGTTTTCCAAACGTTTCTGAGTGAACTATCTTTTTTGAGGTGGGGCAGTAATAAAATGACCCCGGCTTCCAAGCACACCAGCGACCCAAGCAGCATCAGCGGCGCCAGACGTTCGTACACCGCTTCGCCAATTAAGCTGACAACTGATTCACGGTAAAGAAAAGTTATCCACGCTGTAAGCGCTGCGGCAAAAAGAACAAAAGACAAAATGATCCCAGATTGCAAGCCTTGTATTCGACCCGTTAATTCCGCTGCTTTTGGCGCTGAACGAAATCTAAAAAAGCTAAAGGCGCTGGCGCCTACAACCGCCAAAATCCCAGCCAGAGAAATCAAACGAAAGGGAGATACATTCAGGAGGCCGTTTTGAGCGTCCCCGGGCAGGGAGGCCAGATATGCAAAAGCCGATAACCCGCCTGAAAATGTCAGGGTAGAAAAAATGCGAATGACTTTTTGCATTATCCCTGCAACGCTTCCCACTCCGCCAGAGTTGATTCCATTTCTTTTTGGACTAGATCATAATCCTTGGCCAGCTTGACTACTGCCCCCGCATCTTTGGGGGGATGCGCGAGTTGCTCGCCAATTTCACTTAATTGCGCTTCGAGTGCGGCAATCTTTTTTTCCAGTTCCTGCTTCTTCGCGTTCTTCTTTTTATCTTCCTGCGTAGTCACACCCTTTGCCTTCGGCGTCTCTTTTTTCCGCGCCTCAGCCTCTTCACGTTCTGCCTGTGCGGCGGCGCGACGAGCCAAATCCTTTTCTCTTTCTTCTTTCAATTGAGAATAAATACCCTTGAAGATGATGAGATGCGATTCATCTGTATCGATTTCCCAAATTTGAGTCGCGATGGCGTCCACGAGATAACGGTCATGCGTGACGAGCAGGATCGTGCCTTCGTAGTCATCGAGCACGGCTTCGAGGATTTCCTGCGAGGGGATATCCAAATGGTTGGTGGGTTCGTCGAGCAATAATAAATTCGTATCTTGCAAGGCGAGCTTGGCCAGCGCGAGACGTCCGCGCTCACCGCCGGAGAGCATGGATACCATTTTGAAAGCATCATCGCCAGAGAACAGATATTTGCCAAGATACTCGCGCGCTTTTTGTGGAAGCCAGCCCGTGGCGTACATGATCTCGTCGATCACGCTTTTCTGCGGGTCAAGGCTTTCGTGCGCCTGGGCGAAGTAGCCGATGTGTAGACTCTCTCCCAGAGTCACCTCACCAGCTAAGGGCGGAATCTGACCGAGGATCGTCTTCAAAAAAGTGGATTTGCCAGCGCCGTTCGGTCCGATCAATGCGGCACAGTCGCCGCGTCTTAAATCTATATTGGGTGAACGGAATAAAAATTTATCTGAAAATCCAACTTCAAGTTTTTCGGTGCGGATGACCATATCGCCTGAGCGTTTCGCGGCGGCGAGGCGCAAATGTAAATTGGGTAACTGGCGCACAGGCGATTGCAATGCATTGATGCGGCGGCCCGCTTCATCCACACCCATGATGGACATGGTGACAGAAACTTCACCTGCGGTCTCGCTCCATTTTTGTTTGAGCGCGGCTTCCATGCCGATCTGTTCGATGGCTTGCACAATGCGCGAGATGCGTTTGAGTTTGCCTTTGGCTTGCAACACATTTTGCCCCGCCACATTTTTGCGGATGTATTCCATTTCTTTTTGCAGTTTTTCTTTTTCGCTGTCAAAAACTTCCTGCCTGCGCGCCATGCGTTCGGCGCGCTGTTTCAGATACGCAGTGTAATTGCCGCGATACGTTTCGGTTGCGCCGGGGAACATTTCCAAAATGGCGTTGCTGGCTTTATCCAAAAAGAAACGGTCATGCGAAATGATGATGGCCGCGCCTTCCCATTGACTCAAATATCCTTCGAGCCATTCGACGGCGGCGATGTCGAGGTGATTGGTCGGTTCGTCGAGCAGGAGCAGGTCTGGGTCTTCGAGCAGGAGGCGCGCGAGAAATCCGCGTGTGCGTTGTCCGCCGGAGAGATGGTCAAGATCGAGTTGGTAGTCGGCTTCGCTGAATCCCAAACCGGTTAACACCTGGCGGATCTTCGTCAGGTAGGTGTAACCGCCACGCCGCTCAAATTCTTCCTGCAATTTGCCGTAGCGTTCCATGGTTTCTTCAAGCTGGTCAGGGTCAGACATCAAGCCTTCAAGGCGATGTAATTCTTCCTGCTCATCTTTGAAATGATCAAAGACGGATTCGCAGGCGGTCCAGATCGTGCCCGTCATTTTGAAATCTGCTTCCTGCGATAGATACCCGATTCGGACTCCGCGGGTGCGGGATACTGTTCCCGAGGTGGGTTCGTCAGCGCCGACGAGGATGCGCATGAGCGAGGTCTTGCCGATGCCGTTGGGTCCAACAATGGCCATGCGCGCGCCTTTGACGACAGAGAACGATACTCCACTGAAAATATCAGTGGGGCCGTATGATTTTGCGAGTGAACTTACAGTAATGAGTGACATGGTTTTCCAGTTATTAGTAATGCGTGTTGCGTGTTGCGTAAAAAGCAAACGAAAAGCGCGAGTAGATTTTATCCTATCCGCGCTTTGACGATCGGATTTTTAGGTAAAGCAGAAGCTAAGACAAGAGTGAATTCGCCCTGCTACTTTGCATTCCGACTGGCGTTCTCCTGCACTTGCTTCAACTTAATCACCAACTTCAACGCTTCGTTGACGGCTTTTTCGTTTGGGAATGCCTTCGCAACTTCTGGCTCCAACAGCACAAGGTTTGTTCCCGCGCGATAACGCGCCGCATACTTTCCACGCACCCCGCCTTTGAGCAGGGACTTCATATCATACTCAGGGCTTAATTCATCGTTAATTTCAGTTTTCTTCTTCATATTCTTTTTCAGGTGGCTATTTTACAATTCCTCTATCGTCTAAAAATTCAACGGGCTCTTTCTCCTTGCCATGTTCCCACATCAGCGAGAAGAACCAGATCTCGCTTTCACCGATCCAGAAATCGGCGGGGGTGAAAGTCATTTTTGAGTCTTCAGGCTTCTTGTCGCTTTCGGGTGTGTATTCTGCCTGCCAGCCAAAAATCTCTCCCTGCCAATATTTGCCAAGTGAATGTAAATGATCTGCAAATGATTTTACTTCCTTTAGATCAGGAACCGCCAGCGGAAGAATTGTTTCATAATCCGCATGCGCGGGAATTTTCACTTTAACCGTTAACATGTTTGCTTTTCTCCTTCTCCCATGCGCTCAACAGAAATTCCAGATTGTCATCAATGATATGTTCGATGTCGCGCAAATCACTTTTTCGAAATCTGCCTTCGCGAGCCGCTCTGACAGGGTCAAGCCAAAATTTTGCTTCATTTCCTTCTTTACCAACGTGAACATGCGGCGGCTCATTCGCCACATCTGCCTCATAGAAAAAGAATTTAAATCCATTTGCGCGAAGGACAACGGGCACGGGAACTCCAAATGATGAAAGGTGAAAACATTATAGCGCTTCCTCGTTGACCAAAATCTGGCATCGACACGCACTCAAAGGCGGTTTCATTTCTCTTCATCCGTATCAATGTGACCGGGCTTTTCCTTCCCCAACTCCAGTGAACGCTGATACGCCGCCCAAACTGCGCGGGAAATGGCGGTGCGGAAGCCTGCCTTCTCCAGATAATACAACGCCTCGGCAGAAGTCCCGCCGGGGGATGTGACCTGATTCCGCAGCGTGGCGGGGTGACGTGCCGCGCCCTGATAAAACGACGCGGAACCTTTGATGGTCTGCAAGACCAATTGCTCGGCAATGCGGCGCGGGAATCCCATGTGTACTCCCGCGTCAATCAATGCTTCAGTGAAGAGAAAAACATAGGCGGGACCTGAACCTGATAACGCCGTCGCCATATCCAAATAGGATTCGTCTTCCACAAAGACTTCCTCACCCAACGCGCCGAGCATGGCGCGGGTGATGTTGTGCTGTTCATCGGTCACTTCCCTGGATGCAGTCCACACAGTGATGCCTTCGCCAATTTGACCCGGCGTATTCGGCATCGAACGCACGATGGCTTTGTGTTTCAATCCCGTGCCGATCTTCTTGAGGGTCGCCCCCGCAATAATGGACAGAACCAGCGCATCACTGCGGATGCCTTTGAGTCCCTTCATTACTTCGGTAAGCCGCTGCGGTTTGACGGAGAGTACCACCACGTCCGCTTCGTGAATGGCGGCGGCGTTATCTGTGGAAACCTGGATGCCGTATTTTTTATGCAATTCAGCGCCGCGTTCCTCACGCGGACCCGAAGCAATGATGTTCTTTGCATCCGCAAGTTTTTTGCGCAGCAACCCTGCGATCATGGCTTCTGCCATAACACCGGGGCCGATGAATGCGATTTTCTTCTTAAGCATGGGGGGTCTCCTTGGGAAGGATGAATGATGAGGGATGAAGGGTGAAGGAAGCTGTGGTGAAGAAAGCTGTAATGAAGAAAGAAAAGGTGAATGAAAGAACCGCTTTACGGAAAAACTGGGACAGGGCCAGGTTTCCAATCATTAGCTATTTCGAGGGCTTCGTTGGCGGCTTCATACATTTTGTCTTGAAATTCGTAACAGTTCACACAAAAGCAGGATGATGCAAGAAAGGTAAAACAGGTGTACCCATCAG
>CXWL01110189.1_pt1 | contig 15278 bp, 9 predicted proteins | sample 590931 | NCBI WGS metagenome assembly CXWL01 (sample SAMEA3498368, study PRJEB10139) | groundwater metagenome | biome: water well; material: biofilm material | place: Germany | collected 2015-04-27 | reverse complement strand
GAGGAAGGCGCCGCGCGCAAGGCATTGCCGCCGCGCCGCGCCGTGACGCCGGCGGCCAGGAACAGGATGTCGCCCAGCTCGGCCAGGCGCATCGGCTGCGTGCGCGGCGCGGCCGCGCGCAGCGCCTCGGACAGCGGGCGCGGGCCGACGCCGCCGCGCACCAGCGCGATGTGCGCCGCATCCGGATACGCCTTGAACACCGGCGGCGGCGCGCCCCAGTCGATGCCGGGAGCGCGCGCGAACACGCTGCCGCGCGAATCGGACGACAGCTCGTGATAGCGGATCAGCGCGCCCACCGCCCCAGCCGCCTGCTGCGGCGCAGCCGGCCACGCCGGCGACGCTTCGCCGGCGCGCTCGCGCGTGCCGAGGAAAAACGCGGCGGCCAGCGCGCCGATCACGACGAACGCCTTGGCCATGGCCGGCTTGCCGGCATGCGCGGCGCGCGGCCCGCGCAGCATGCGCAGCGCCAGCGGCAGGTTGAAGTACAGGTGCAGCGACACCAGCAGCACGGTGCAGTAGCCGAACAGGTAGTGCCAGTCGAACACCGGCAACTGCTGGTTGGCGACCCAGAAGATTCCCAGGCTGGCGGTGGCCAGCAGGTAAGTCATCAATAGCAGGCTGGTGTGGACGTTCAGCTGCTGGCGCGAAGGCAGGCGCCCGCGCGCGGCCGCGATCGCGACCGCTACGCCGTACAGCGCCAGCGGCAACAGCACCAAAACGATCTTCGGCACCATGGCAATTCCCCGCGCAACCACATGGCGATGATTCTACTCCGGCGGCGGGACGCCGGCTCGCGGGTACACGGATCCGCTATCGCGCTTCGACGACGGCCAGGGATCCGGCGGCCAGCGCTTTCATCAGTGAGTCTGCTTTCGTCCGCGGCCTCTTTACGGACGCGTCTCGCAGGTGCCTGACAATTCGCTCCTCGTTGACGATCCCATCGTCCCCCTGATTCTCGAGTCGCGAGGTGAGTGCCGCGATTGGGTCGAATTGTTGGGCCAGCGCCTTTGCGCCGAATTCCCCCTTATCCTTCACGCGCTGCTGCATCGCGCGCGCGAGGCTGCTGCCGCCACCACGATGGGCAGCCCGACCGGTTGCCGGAGAGGCCAGCAGCGACGCCGCCGACAGCAGCTTGGCCTGATAGAACTGGATCAACTGTACCTTGTGATCTTCGCTCAAGTCGGGCGAGGCAAACACTTCGTACCCGCACTCAAGCATCAGGACCTGAGCGTCCGCCGTCTGGCTGGCGAGGATCTTGGCGCGCGCCTTCAGCCAGGTGGAGTGGAACGGCATGCTCGTAATGTCGTTGCGCAATGCCAAACGCTCAATTTTCACGAGGCAATAATCAACATCGTCGACTGGTTTCAGGACGCCATCGGAACGACGTCGCAAGCTGCCGTCGACGACAGTCAGACCGGTAGTGTCAACCTCTCCTTTCAGCGGGCGCAGGAACGCGAGGTAACCGCTAGCCGGAAGCGCGTGCTTGCCGATAACGCGCCGCTCAGCCAGCAGGCATTCGATGTCGGCCGCGGCCAGGCAATTGAAGACCTCGGCGGTCAGCTTGTCTGCCATTTTGATACACTGTGCCAGCGCCCCCAGCTCAACCATGCCGAACAACTTCTCGAAGATCGAAAACATCGCGCGCCGCCGGTCGTCCAGCACGGTCTGGAACAGGCCGACAAACAACGCCACGTCGCCACCGTTGTAGGGAGTCGGCCCGACCACCAGTGTGTCGACGAGCCGCACGCGCAATTTACTGCGATCAACGCCGGCGGGAAGCGAAGACAGCATGGCGCTGCTGACAAAAAACGGTTGCCTGACGACGCCACCTGCATAGTTAAACTCGGCAAGGAAGAACGTCGCGGGGACTATCTCCTGATGCCAGCGTCGATCATCGGTGAGCGCCATCTCGGCCAGGCGCACTTGGAAATAGCCGGGTTCGGCGCCAGTCGGCTCTGAAGGCATCGCGCCCTCTTCCGCCAACGGCAGCGTGACGTGGCCGCGCGCAGGGCGATGCAGCACGCAGTCGAGAAAATCGCCGACTTTCATCGCGCTACTCCCCGCAAGCGGGGCGCCGCCTGGTCCGGCTCGGCATCCAGCAGTTGCATGAATAAAATGGGCGAAGTCCATACCGCCGTGGCCTGATAAGCCCGATTCAGGTACAGGAAGCTCTTCGCTCGCATGAACGCGTATTCAAGGAAGCGCTTCGAAACCGCGCCGTCGAACAGCTCTTCATAGAAATTTCTTGAGAACGTTTTGGCGACCGTGTCGTCGATTGGCCACGCGTAGCCCGCCACCGCGGGGATTTTCTTTTCGACGAGTTTCATGATAAACGTTGCATTGGCGCTCTGACAACTATTCAGGAACACGAACTGTGCATGCGCCGCCCGCGCCGCAAAATCGTCGATGTCGATCAGGTCGCCTTCCGACCCGCCCAACGCCAGGTAGCCTTTGCCGTCGCGGCCGATCGCTGAGTGGCCGACGTAGTGGATCAATTGCCAGCGCTGTTCCACGAGTGCGCGGCGCACCGCGTTTCCATAGCCGCCATCAGGATAGACATTCGGCCGCATGACTTTCAACGGCGCCAGCCGGAAGTCCTTGTCGTGGTTCCTGAAATACGTTTCGAGCGCGTCGGTTTCCTGCGCTGCCTGGGGAATCCCGGGAAACCCCTTAGCCAGTTCGCCACCGGCGCTAAACCCTTCGGCGTCGCCCTGGATGATCAGACAAGCCACCGGCGCCTTCCTGCTGGCGCGGTCCTTGAACAGCGGTTGCCGTTCGCCGTGACCGCCGAATTTTCGGAAGATGGGCGTTCGGCACATCCAGAATTCGAGTTCGGCATCGACCTTCTGGCTGAGCGGCTTGGCCAGCGTCTCCACCATCAACTGGCTGGTTTCGTGGTCGACGTGAAAGCGGAACCGCGCCGCTTCGAGGTAGCTTGGGTGACGAATATACCGACGCAACGCCATTTCAAGGCTGCTGTCGGTCTTGACGCCATTCGCCATGATATTCAGGTACATATCCAGGCCAAGTTGGCCAATCGATTTGTGGTTCGCCGCGCCCGCATTGCTCGAATCATTCAGCAGCCGGCTGAGAGCATCCCGGCTGATGTCGATCATGCCGGCTGCCTCGACCGGATTGGTCGGTGTGCCACGCATATTCCACTGGCAACGTCCATTGATCAAGGTAATATCGACGTCCACCTCGTGCGGAGGTTTGGTCTCGGCGCCGACGTCGCCAAATACGGCGCGATGCGCGATCTGGGGTAATTGCCGATACATGTCCGCAACCCGCAGCAGCGTGACATTCTGAACATTGCGCAGTTCGTCAGCACGGGCGCCTTCGCTGACCGACAACAGAAAGACGCAGTGCGGCTCATCGCCCTTGCCACGGATTTGTTGCAGGAACGCGTTGCTGGTCGGGCGAGCCCGATCAAGCGGGCGTGCGCTGTCGGCATCCGCCGGCGGGCTCAGGCTCGAAACGATCAGCTGACAATGCCTGCGGCCGTGGTCAGAAATCTCGCCGTTGGCGTCATCCAGGTTCGATACCTGCACGACTTCAATCTCAAGCGCCGCGCTGACGATATCGGCGACCAGTTGCGCCATGTCGGCGTCTTCGTGAATCACCAGCGACCAGTCCATGATCTGCCCCTTCATGCTTTGAGTGGAAAGGCGATCGCAAGGGTGAAGCCCTGGTCGAATCGACGCTTGTAGGTGCCGCCCGCCTTGTCGAGGATGCGCTCGATCACGCTCTCGCCCAAGGTCAGGTCGCATAGCGTCTTGCGGCGCCATCGCTCCGTCGGGCCGGGGGCGCGCTCGCTGGTGGCGTCGAGCGTCCAGTCGCCCACCACTTCGAAACTTGCCCAGCCGTCGGCGCAGGTCGTGCGCACCCGCAAATGCTTCGACTGCGGCCGTGTCCGCAGCCCGAAGGAGAGCATCGATTCGATGCAGAAATGCAGATCCTCGAAATCGGCGCCCACCAGCATTGGCTTGCCGACCTGCTGGCAATCGATCGCCTCGAGCAAGCTGCGCGGCAACTCGGCGAGGGCGGACGCCAGTGCCCGGTCGAGATCGGCCTCAGGCGCCTGCGCCTCGGCAGTCGGCGGCGAGAACAGCCGTAACAGCCGTTCGAGCGGCAGGTCGGCGCGCGCCATCTGGCTCAGCACCTTGTCGACCATGTCGGGAGTGGGGCGCTCGCCGTCGTTCAATTGCTGCAGCCACGTCGACGCCAGCGCCAGCGGCACCCGCCCCTCCATCGCCGCATGCCGGAACACCTCGCTCAGTTCGCTCAAGCGCTGCAGCTCCTTCTGGAACGTGAAGTCGCTGGCAACATACACCCGGCCGCTCAAATGGTCCGGCAGTGTCGACGCCGACAACAGCACCGGCACCATGCGGTCATCGGCGCCGCGCAGCGACGTTTCGATGTGGTGGAAGCTGTCGCCGCGCTCGAGCGCGGCGCGGACGGGCTCGTCGACCACGAGGTCGCGCATGGTGACGCCGGCGGTGCGCGGATCGATGCCCAGCATGTTGCGTGCGGCGACATTGCTCCAGCGCACGCGGCCCTCGAGGTTGGTCTCGATCACGGCATCATTGATCGATCGCAGCACCGCCGTTTGCATTTCGAACAGCGCCGACCGGTGCAACACCGCGCCGGCCTCGTGGGCCAGCAGTTCGAGCAGTTCGATTTCCTCCGCGGCGAAAGCGTTCAACATCTCCGATTCGACGTTCAGCACCCAGTTGGTGCGGCTGCCGGTCACCGGCACTGCCAGTTCCGAGCCGCTCTCGGCAAACCCGACGATACAGCCGAACGGCCCGTCCAGGCGCGATTCTGGCATATTGACAACCTGCTGGCTGCGCGCCGCACGGCCCAGTACGCCGCCGTCGTGCTGCTGGTCGGGATTGTCCGACGGCGCCGTGCAGGGCAATGAAAAATCGGGCGGCAGCGCGACGCCCTCGTTGGCCTGGCACACCAGGCGCATGTCGGCGCCCTCGCCTTCGCTTTGGAAAATCGACACGTGGCGCCAGCCGAACGATTCGACCAGGCAGGACACCAGCTCGTCGGCGACGCGCCGAACATCGATTGCATGGGCGCTCAGGCGGCGGATCAGGTCGAATACCGCCTGTTGCTGGATGCTCTGTTCGCGGTGGATTGCCGCCATCACGGCCTCGGCCAACGGCAGCCGTGCCAGCAATGCCACGCTGTCGGCGGTGAAGCGGCCGGCCTTGTGCGAATCGAGCCCGATCATCGCAACGATGCGATTGTGATCGACCACTGGCAGGCTCAGGATCTGCCGTACGCCCGATTCCATGAAGTCACGGTGGGCCTTGTCGTGCTTGAGCAGCTCGATGTAGTGCGGATTAGCCAAGATGGCTTCGACTTCGACGACGCCGGCGACGCGGTCGGCCAGCGTCTCGCGGATGAATGGCGGCATCGGCCACCAGCGGAACGGGAACTTCTCGCCGGCGCGCGCGTCGGTCGAATACATCCGCCGCAAGTGCATGCGGCTCTTGCTGATGGTGGTGATGCGGAACTCGTCGAACTCGAGCAGCGGCCGCAGCTGTTCAGCCACGGCGGCGAACAATTGCGCGTTGTCGACGCTCGATTTGATCGCGTTGTGAATGCCGGCCCGCGCCTGCTCTTCGCGCAGATCGCGCAACATCGCCACCGAGCCCTTGACAATGCCGCGCTCATCCGAATCCGGAAAGGCGTACACGCTGACAGGAATGGGCAATTCGCCGGGCCGGGCGTTCGGCCGCGTGAACGTCGTCGCGTAGGCCGAGGAGCGGCCCTGGAAGCGCTCCCTGAGCTGTCCGGTGACCAACTCGAATTCGGCCGAATCGGGAAACAACATGCGCAAATCGGTGTACTCGCTTGGCGAAACCCCGAACAGCGATGCACCGGCGGCGTTCAGGTACGTCAGCACACCGTCCGCGTCAAATCGGGTGACGGCCATTTCGAAACCATCGAGCGCCGCCAGTTCGATGCGGTAGAAATCAGTCATGATATCTCCCGGCCTGTGCACGCGGACATTACCGGCGGCAAGGAGGCAGACATTCGCTTCGATGCCAGACAAGGCCGGATGGCCAATCGACACTTGCCAACCAACGTAGTTAAAGCTAGCGTCCAAACCACCGCGCGCGATGGGCTGTGCCGGCGCTGCGACGGATTAAAGCAGCGCAAGGAATCTCCCGCGCGGCGGGACGTGCGCCGCGCGGGAGATAAACAAATTACAAGATTATTGTAGGCGAAATTCGGACAGAAAATTTACACGCCAAAGCATTTCCGCGCGCCGAACCCGCTTGTGTGGCGTTTCTGCCGAAGTTCTATGCAGCCTGCATTGCGCAGGCAGCGATCGGCGCCGCGCGCCGCCATCGTTGGTCACTGGCCTTACAACTCGACCAGGCTGTCGAAGCCACCGTAGATCATGCGCTTGCCGTCGAACGGCATGTTTTCCGGTTTCATGACGTCGGCCAGGCGCGGATCCTTCATCACCTTTTCGTTGATCGCGTCGCGCTCGGCGCGCGACTTGTACTCGATCCACGAGAACACCACCACCTCGTTGTCTTCCAGCTTCACGCTTTGCGGAAACGACGTCCACTGGCCCGGCTTGACGTCGTCGGCGATGCACTCGCGAAAGCTCAGCGCGCCGTACTCGCGCCAGATCGCGCCGCACCTGAGCGACATCGCGCGGTAGGCGTCGATCTTGTCCTTCGGTACTGGAACCACAAATCCGTCAACGTACGACATTGCTGTTCTCCTCGCATGGTCACTGGTCGGTAGATGGAGAGTCTAGGTTAGCAGGGCTTAGCGAAAAGGCAAGCGAGTTAGACCGATGCGGCCCGCGGCCGACGGAGTTTGTCGAGATTCTTTACATGTCCAACTGGAAAATATTTTTTCCTACGAGAAATTAAATGAGCGCGCGCGCGTAAAGCATTGTTTTGCAACGGATTCCGACATTTCACCGAGTGGATGGCACGATTGGTGCTTATCAACATATAACTGCTAATTGCATATGAAAAACATCTTGTTCCTCCAAACAACGATCCTGAAAGGTCTACCATGCAAACCATCCAACAATATGTCCTCGCCGCGAGCACCGCCTGTGTCCTCGCCCTGAGCGCTTCCCCTGCATTGGCCGCGCCGATCACGTTTGCCCCGGGGGACTATGACAACAGCAGCACCCAGACCTTCGGCTTGTTCCGCGACGTCCTGAACGGCGGCCAGATCTCCAGCGGCCTGGACCTGGGCGGCGCTGCCACCGCCGGTTGTGCAGCCACCGCCTGCAGCAGCCCGGGCACGCACAGCGCGCTGAACTTCACCGGTTCGGACAGCAACGCCAACCCGCTCGGTCGCCTGACCCTCTACGACGCGACGCCGACCGACGCGACGGTCAAAAATCTGTTCACCGGCGACATGACGATGTCGGCCGACATCCTGATCAGCCGCTTCAACAACAGCAAGGGCGCCGGCCTGGTCACCATGTTCAACGAAGGCGCTGGCAACACCGGTTTCGCCCTGTTCCTGAGCGACGCGGGCAACTCCGACGCCTATTCGATCAAGATCGAACAACAGAACGGCGTCGGCACCAGCAACCTGGTGAACAAGACGCTCGGCAGCCTGATCAAGGAAGACCAGTGGTATCGCCTTTCGTTCGCGATCGACTTCACCGGATCGTCGTTCACCCTGACCGGCAACGTCCAGGGCCACAGCGACGCCACCAATCCGAACAGCAGCCTGGTCGCGCTGTCGGGCGTCACGCCGGTCTCCTTTACGCAGAACGCGCCGTGGCCGTCCGGCCTGTCGACCCCGTTCGAAATCGGCCTGGTGGCGCGCGGCGTCAGCGCGGCAGTCGACACCAGCGTGACGAATTTCGACTTCACCGGCGAGCAGGAAAGGAACGTCAATGCCACCAACATTCCCGAGCCGGGCACGATCGCGCTGCTCGGACTCGGCCTTGCCGGCCTGGCCCTGCGCCGCAAGGCCCGCGCCTGACCCGATGCACGCCAGTGGCGCCGGTTGCGCAAGGCGCTGCCGGCCGAGCATCTCCAAGCGGGTGGCACATGCTGTGCGCAGTAATTTGGCGGAACCGGCGTGCGCCGCTTGTCATTCGGCAGCTTTCGTCGCATCATGCCTTTTCGCCATCAATCTCAAGGGAAACAACATGAAACAACTTTTCATTGCCTGTATCGCGCTGTCGATGTCCGCCGCCGCCTTTGCCGCACCTGCGGAGACGGCCGCCGCGCCAGCGGCCAAGACTGCCCAGCAAAGCAAGATGGTCACCTGCAACGCCGACGCGACCGGCAAGAAAGGCGATGAGCGCAAGGCCTTCATGAAGACCTGCCTGAGCGCCAAGCCGGCCCCGACGGCCCAGCAGATGAAGATGAAGACCTGCAACGCCGACGCCACCGGCAAGAAAGGCGACGAGCGCAAGGCTTTCATGAAGACCTGCCTGAGCGCGACCACCGTGCACTAAGCACGACAGGGTTCGACAACGGCGGCCCGCGGGCCGCCATTTTTTTCACCGATGAGAGGCAACGGCCATGGCCAAAACCGCGTTGTTCCAGATGCTTGCCGGCCTGGCGCTGTCGACCGCCGCCGCCGCCGCGCAACCGGCGCAGAAGCCGCGCACCGTCACCGTCCACGCCAAGGTCAGCTACCTCGCCTTCCTGCCGGCATCGTATTCGGCGAAGGGCGCGCCGGTGCCGCTGATCGTCTTCCTGCACGGCTCCGGCGAACGCGGCAACGACCTCAACAAGGTGAAGGCGTGGGGCCCGCCGGCGATCGCCGAAACAGACCCCGCCTTCCCGTTCATGGTGGTGTCGCCGCAGGTGCCGGACGGCGAATGGTGGCACGCCAACCTGTTGAAAGGAATGATCGACGAGGTGCTGGCCAAGTACAACGTCGACCGCAGCCGGGTCTACCTCACCGGCCTGAGCATGGGCGGCTACGGCGCCTGGGACCTGGCGATCCGCTACCCCGATTATTTCGCGGCGGTGGCGCCGATCTGCGGCGGCGCCACGCCGATCCAGGTCGCGCGCATGAAGCACGTGCCGACCTGGGTGTTCCACGGCATGAAGGACGACGCGGTGCCCGAGCGCGAATCGGCGCGCATGGTGGCGGCGCTGAAGGCGGCCGGCGGCGACGTCAGGTACACCGTGCTGCCCGACGCCGGCCATGTCGACGCCTGGGTCTACGCATACGGCGAGGCCGGCTTGTTCGACTGGTTCCTCGAACACCGCAAGCAGTAGGCGCGTCAGGCGCGCAGGCCGTCGGCTATGCGCAATTGCAGCCTCGGCGCGCAGCGTGGTCAATTTCCGACTCACCTACCTGCCGTGCCGCCGGGCCAATCCGCCTCCGTTCGCTTGCCGCTCGAAAAATAATCTTTCAATAACAAGTCAAGCGCATTACTGTTGACGCGAAAATAACACCATGCCATGCTGACAGCGAAGCGCGCCGATCCGGCGCGCAAGCGTACGTCACGGATTGTCCTGCCCAGTCGTATTGCCATCCATTGCTCAAGGAGACCCAATGGCACTGGGCTTTCGCCTGTACCGATTCAGATCCGCCATTCTTGCCCTTCTCACCGCTATCTCGACCATGGCGGCGGCGGCGCCGCAGCGCCTGACCGTGGGCGTGTACGAAAACGCGCCCAAGCTCGGCTTCGATAGCGCCGGCCAGGCGACCGGTATTCAAATCGATATCCTGCGCGAGATTGCGCGTGCGGAACACTGGACGCTCGCGTTCGTGCCGTGCGAATGGCAGGCCTGCCTGGATGGCGTCAAGGCAGGCAGGATCGACCTGCTGCCCGATGTCGCGTTCTCCGAAGAACGCAACGCCGCGTTCGCGTTGCACCGCACGCCCGCGCTGCACAGCTGGTCCCAGGTCTACCGGCATCCGCGCGTGGCGATCAGGTCCATCCTGGACCTGAAGGGCAAGCGCGTCGCACTGCTGGGCGGCTCGATCCAACAGCCTTTCTTCATCAACATGTCGCGCAACTTCGGCTTGAATGTGGTGGAAGTACCCGCCGCATCGATGGAACAGGCGTTCCAGCTGGTCCAACAAGGCCAGGCCGATGCCGTCGTCGCCAACAATTTTTTCGGCGACATGCAGGCGCCGCGCTATCACCTGGCCGATACCCCTATCGTGTTCCAGCCTGCCAGCCTGTATTTCGCTGCCGGCAAGGGCCGCATGGGGCCGGAACTGGCAGCCATCGATCGCCATCTTGCCACTTGGCAGGCCAACCCCGCTTCCGTCTACTTCGACATCCTGCGGCGCTGGCAGGCACCAGTGACGCCGGCGCGTATCCCGCCCTGGGCATGGTGGGGCTCGGGTGCGCTGCTGCTGCTGCTGGCGTCGAGCCTGCTGGCGGCCGCCTGGCTGCGCCGCGAGGTGGCGGCCCGGACGCGCGACTGGCGCGACAGCGAACGCAAGCTGTCGACCATCCTCGACAGTGTCGACAGCCTTATTTACATCAAGGACGCCAACTATCGCTACGACTACGTCAATCGCGCCGTTTGCCAGATGATGGGCAAGAGCCGCGCCGACATCATCGGCAAGAATGACGACGAGTTGTTTGATGCCGACACCGCCGCGTTGATCAGGGAACAGGACAGCCAGGTGATCGAGCGCGGCGAGCCGGTGGTGGCCGAACTCATCCCTGCACATCCCAACCCGTCCGCTGCGACCTTCCACTCGCGCAAGCTGCCGCTGCACCGCGCCGACGGCAGCGTGTACGCCTTGTGCGGCATCTCGACCGATATCTCCGAACGCAAACGCATCGAGGACTCGCTGCGCATCGCCGCCACCGTGTTCCAGTCGCAGGAGGCGATGTTCGTGATGGGGCCGGACCGGCGCATGCTCAACGCCAACGAGGCGTTCAGCGCCATGAGCGGCCTGGCCGACGGCGCGGCGACAGGCCAGCAGCTGCCGCCGTTCTCATTCGAACCGGACGGACCCGACAGCCGCGAGTTCATGTGGGAGGTAGTGGCGCGCGAGGCGAGGTGGCGCGCGCAGGTCTGGACCCGGCGCCAGGACGGCGTCCAGTACCCGGCCTGGCTGACCGTCACCGCGGTGCGAGATGCGCAGGGTGCGACGACCAGTTATGTCGGCACCCAGACCGACATTACCGAGCAAAAACTGGCGCAGGACGAAATCGTCAAACTGGCCTTTTACGACCAGCTGACCGGGCTGCCGAACCGCCGGCTGCTGCTTGAGCGGCTCGAGCACAGCCTGTCGCTGCACCAGCGCAGCAAGCTGGGCGGCGCCTTGCTGTTCCTCGATCTCGACAATTTCAAGGACCTGAACGACACCCGCGGGCACGAGATCGGCGACCAGCTGCTGCTGCAGGTGGCGCAGCGCCTGGCCGGATGCAGCCGCGAAGGCGACACGGTGGCGCGCCTCGGCGGCGACGAATTCGTGATCTTACTCGAGGGTATCGAAGGCAGCGAGCGCCAGGTCGCCGACAGCGCGGCGGCAACCGGCTCGAAGATCCTCGAAGTGATCGCGCGCCCGTTCGTGATTGACGACGGCGCGCACCACGCGACATGCAGCATCGGCGTCGCGCTGTACGTGGGCGGGGAGCTGAAGGTCAACGACCTGATGAAGCGGGCCGACCTGGCGATGTACGAGGCGAAGAAAGTCGGCCGCAACACCGTGCGCTTTTTTCACGGCGACATGGCGGCGGCCGTGTCGTACCGCACCGCGCTGGAGAACGAGTTGCGCTCGGCCATCGCGGCATCGCAGTTCAAGCTGCATTACCAGTGCCAGGTCGACGGCGCGGGACGCGTCACCGGCGCCGAGGCGCTGTTGCGCTGGCAACACCCGCAGCACGGGATGGTGGCGCCGAACGTGTTCATCGGCCTGGCCGAGGAATCCGGCCTGATCGTGCCGCTGGGCCACTGGGTGCTGCGCGCCGCCTGCCGCCAGCTTGCGGCGTGGGCGAGCGTGCCGCGCCTGCGGCACCTGACCCTGGCGGTCAACGTCAGCGCGCATCAGTTCCGTGCGGCCGACTTCGTCGAGCACATCCTTGCGCTGCTGGAGGAAAGCGGCGCCGACCCGGCGCGCCTGAAGCTCGAACTGACCGAATCGCTGCTGATCGACAACGTCGAGGGCACGGTCGCCAAGATGAACCAGCTCAAGGCGCGCGGCATCGGCTTTTCGCTCGACGATTTCGGCACCGGCTTTTCCTCGCTCGCCTACCTCAAGCGCCTGCCGCTCGACCAGCTCAAGATCGACCATTCTTTCGTGCGCGATCTGCTGGTCGATCCGAACGACGCCGCCATCGCGCGCAGCATCGTCGCGCTGGCCGCCGCGCTCGGACTGGGGATAATCGCCGAAGGCGTCGAAACCGAGGCGCAACGCGCCTTCCTCGCCGAGATCGGCTGCCACGCCTGCCAGGGTTACCTGTTCAGCCACCCGGTCGCCATCGAACAATTTGAGCGCCTGGTGCCGCACACCGGCGGCGCCGAATAAAAAAACCCCGCCGGCGTGACGCTGGCGGGGCTGCTTTGACGGACCAGCGCTTACTGGACGATGTTGCCGTCGGCGTCGATCTTGCGCACTTCACCCAGCTTCAGGTCACGCACGCCCGCTTCGACCTTGCTCATGTCGCCCACCACCACCCACACCAGCTTGCCCGGCATGATGGTGCGTGCAGCCAGCGCGTTGGTCTGCTCCGGCGTCATCGCCAGCACGGTGCCGGTGAAGGTGTTGAAGTACGTCTCCGGCAGCTTGTACTGCAGGATCGTCGAGTACGCATTGCTCAGCTGCGCCGCGGTTTCGAATGAACCAGGTAAGCCCAGCGTCTCGTTGGTCTGGGCATCCTTCAGCTCGGCCAGCGTGATCGGCTTGGCGCCGGCGACGTTGCCGTATTCCTGCACCAGCTCCTGCAGCGCTTCGCGCGTCTTGTCGGTCTGCACCGGCGACTGGCTCAGGTACATCCGCTGGCCGACCGCCGCCGGCAGCGACGAACGCACGCCATACGACCAGTGCTTGTCTTCGCGCAGGTTCATGTTGATGCGCGAACTGAAGCTGCCGCCGAAGATGTTGTTGAGCACGCCCAGCTGCACCGCATCGGGCGAGTTGCGCGGCGGCGCCAGCTGCACCCCGTAGATCACGCTTTGCAGCGCGCCCGGACGGTCCATCAGGTACACCGTCGTCGTGGCCGGCTGCTGCACCTCGGCCACGTTCTTCTTCGGCACCTCGCCGGCCTTCCAGCCGCCGAACTCCTTTTCCAGCAGCGGGGTCAGTTCCGCCAGCGTGGTGTCGCCAACCACCAGCAGGGTCGCGTTGTTCGGCTTGAACCAGGTCTGGTGATACTTGACCAGGTCGTCGCGGGTGATGCGCGCCACTGCCGCTTCGGTGCCGTTGCCGCTCGCCGGCAAGGAATATGCATGGCCCTTGCCGTACAACAGGCCAGGGATCACGCGCAACGCCATCGCGTTCGGATTGACCTTTTCGCGCTGGATCGCCGCCAGCTGGTCCTTCTTCAGCCGGTCCAGTTCGTTCTGCGCATAGGCCGGATGGAGCACGATGTCGGCGTACACGTCGAGCGCCTTCGGCATGGTTGCCTTCAGCACGTTCATCTGCACCGCGGCGCCGTCCAGGTTGCTGTTGGCCGAGAAATCGGCAGCCAGCGCCTCGAACTCTTCGCCGATCTTCAGCGAGCCGCGCGTCGGCGTGCCTTCCGCCAGCATGCGCAGCGACAGACTGGCCACGCCCGGCAGCTCGGCCGAATCGGACGCATAGCCGCTGTCGACCATCATTGAAAAGTTCACCACCGGCGCCGTGTGGCGTTCGGCCAGCACCACTTTCAAGCCGTTCGACAAGGTGGTCTTCTGCATCGGCGGCAGGTTCAGCGTTTCCGGATGGCCGAGCGCCGGCTCCTTGCTGCGATCGAGCTTGGCGGTGCTCGCCAGGCCGGTCGGGAACGGCTGCACCTCGAGCACGAAGTCGCCGTCGCTGAGCCACTCGTTCATTGCCGCTTTCACCTGCGCCGGCGTGGCCGCCTTGATCGCTTTCAGGTAATCCTTGTAGCAGTCCGGGTTGCCGGTATAAGTCGTGCAGGCAGCGAGCAGGTCGCTCTTGCCGCCGAAGCCGCCGACGCGCTCGACGATGCGGGTGAAGCGTGCCAGGATCGATGTCTTGGCCAGTTCCAGTTCGGCCGCGGACGGCCCCGATTTCATCAGGGCGCGCAGCTCTTCGTCGGCCGCCGTTTCCAGCTTGCGCAGGTCGACGCCCGGACGCGCGGTCAGGGTCAGGTCGAACTGGCCGGCGATCTCGGACGAGTCGTTGCCGGCCGTCGCGCTGGTCGCCAGCTGGTCCTTGTAGACCAGCCGCTTGTAGAAGCGCGACGTCTTGCCGCCGCCCAGCACGCGCGACGCCAGGTCGAGCAGTGGCTCGGTCGCCGTGTACGCGCCCGGCACGTTCCAGACGCGGTACAGGCGCGCCTGCGGCACCCGGTCCTGCACCGTGCTGCGGTGCGTGCCGGTGCGCTTGGCGATCCACGCCTCATGCTTGGCCAGCGGCGGACCGGCCGGGATGTCGCCGAAGTATTGCTCGACCTTCTGGCGCGCCACTTCCGGCGTGATGTCGCCGGCCAGCACCAGGGTCGTGTTGTTCGGGCCGTAGTTGGTCTTGAACCATTCCTGCACGTCCGGCATCGAGGCCGCGTCGAGGTCCTTCATCGAGCCGATCACGGTCCAGGAATACGGATGGCCGACCGGGTAGGTGTTCTCCGTCAGCAGCTGGTAAGCGACGCCGTACGGCTGGTTCTCGCCCTGGCGCTTTTCGTTTTGCACGACGCCGCGCTGCAGGTCGAGCTTTTTCTGGTCGAGCACGCCGAGCAGGTGGCCCATGCGGTCGCTCTCGGCGAACAGCGCATAGTCGAGCATCGAGGTCGGCACGTTCTCGAAGTAATTGGTGCGGTCCTGGTTGGTGGTGCCGTTCAGGTTGGTCGCGCCGATGCGCTCCATCGCATTGATGTAAGTGTGGTTGAAATTCTCGCTGCCGCTGAACATCAGGTGTTCGAACAGGTGCGCGAAGCCGGTCTTGCCGACCTTCTCGTTCTTCGAACCGACGTGGTACCAGGTGTTGACCGCCACCACCGGCGCCTTGTGGTCTTCGTGCACCAGCAAGGTCAGGCCATTCTTGAGGACGAATTTGGTGTAGGCGATATCGGGAATCGCGATATCGACCTTGCCGGCAGCCTTGGCCGCCGGCGCCGCCTGCGCCAGGCCGCCGCTTGAAACGATGAGTGCAATGGACGCCGCAAGAATGCCGGA
>CXWL01076656.1_pt1 | contig 15278 bp, 15 predicted proteins | sample 590931 | NCBI WGS metagenome assembly CXWL01 (sample SAMEA3498368, study PRJEB10139) | groundwater metagenome | biome: water well; material: biofilm material | place: Germany | collected 2015-04-27 | reverse complement strand
GGACCCGCATGCCGGGTGGTGTGGGAGGGGCTGGTCAGCTACTGACCACCCCTATCCCGATTTGGTTCGAATTCCCCACCGCTCGCGGCGAAAGATTTGACAGGATTCCGGTTTGATGCCTCTCGGCTTGCCGCGAGGTTCTTCATTTGAAATTTCCGACAGATTACATTCCTTGCCGTCACTTCTAGCTGGTACGGCCTGCGGGGAGCAGATTATCCGTTACAAACAACTTTAGCTTAAATGTGCAATCCTTTGCTTTTTAAGCAAATTTGTTTTTCTTTAACTTCCGTCGCTAACTCCTTGTCGCGTAAAGAGAAATTCCATTTTCACGCTTGACCACACCAAATATATTCAATATAGTGGGAACTAGTGGTGATAAGTGGGAATAAATGGGGTTTAAAGGGGTTCCATGTTTCAAGGGGCAACACAATTTAATCTGGATGGCAAAGGCAGGTTGACGATACCGACGCGGTATCGAGACATGTTGCTGGAGCAGTGCGCGGGTCAGTTGGTACTGACTGCCGATGCCGATGGTTGTCTGTTGCTCTATCCGCAGCCCGAGTGGTTACCCATTTGCGAGAAGTTGATGAAGCTCTCTGCCTTCAATCCCAAAATTCGCGCCTTGCAACGTTTCCTTGTTGGTCATGCGGAAGATGTGCTGATGGATGCGGCGGGGCGTGTGCTGATTTCGGCGACCTTGCGTGATTACGCCAAGCTGGACAAGCGTGTGATGTTGGTCGGCCAGGGCAACAAATTCGAATTGTGGGATGACGTGAGCTGGCACACGCAATCGGAAAAGATGTCCGGGTTTAACGCGGACGATTTGCCGCCGGAGCTGGAGGGCTTCACGTTGTGAGCCAGGGTCTGGTTCACGCGACCGTTTTATTGAACGAAGCGATCGAGGCGATGCAGGTGAAGCCGGATGGCATTTATGTGGATGGCACTTTCGGGCGCGGCGGGCACAGTCGACTGATTTTGAGCAAGTTGGGTGCGACCGGCCGCTTGATCGCGTTCGACAAAGACCCGATGGCCGTGGCAGCGGGGCAGGAAATTCAGGATGCGCGTTTCCAAATGGTGCACAGCGGTTTCGAACATTTGGGTACGGTGNNGTGGATGAAGGTGAACTGGCGGAGGTGATACGTGATTACGGCGAAGAACGGTTTGCTAGGCAGGTTGCAAGGACGATTGTTGCTGCGCGCAAAGAGCGGCCAATCCTTACCACGAAACAACTCGGCGAAGTCGTTGCCCTGGCGGTACGTACGCGCGAGCCCGGCAAAAATCCGGCAACGCGTACCTTTCAGGCTATACGGATTCATATCAACCGCGAACTTGATGAGCTCAAGAACGTGTTGCCGCAGTGCGTGGATGTGCTGAAGCCGGGCGGACGTTTGTCTGTGATCAGTTTTCATTCGCTGGAAGACCGCATGGTGAAACAGTTTATGCGTGACACGGCACAGGGCGACAAATTGCCCAAGGGAGTGCCGATTCGCGCAGCCGATGTGCCGCAGGGTAAGTTGCGTGTGATCGGCAAGCCGTTGTATGCGTCGGCGGATGAGGTGGCGGTTAACCCGCGCGCGCGCAGTGCGGTGCTGCGTGTAGCGGAAAGGCTGTGATGCAGAATTTCGCGCAGCGATTCGTTTGGTCCCTCTCCCGCCGGGGGAGGGTTCGGGTGGGGGAGAACGTAGCGATGGGTGGAGCGAGTGGTTAGGGTCAACGTAGTGTTACTGATTCTGGCTATCGCTTGCGCGTTAGGTGTTGTGACTTCCCAACACAAAGCGCGCAAATTGTTTGTGGAGCTGCAAAACGAAAAAGACCGGGCGCAACGGATGGAAGAGGAATGGGGCAAGCTGCAATTGGAACAAAGCACGTTGGCGATGCCGGCGCGCGTGGAAAAACTCGCCCGCCAACAATTGCACATGCACTTGCCGCAAAGTGAACAGATTCGCTACGTGCGTGTGGACGGCGCAGGGGTACGCGAACAATGAATTACGCCCATGTGCCGCAGACTTCCGCCCAGATCGCTTTGCCTGCGTGGCGCTCGCGTTTTTTGTTTGTGTTGTTGTTGGCGGGTATGGGCGGATTGATGGTGAGAGCGGTGTATCTGCAGGGTATCCATAACGACTTTTTGCAGCAAAAGGGCTCGGCGCGTTACGACCGCGTGATCGAGGTGCCGGCACACCGCGGCATGATCACCGACCGCAACGGAGAGCCGCTGGCGGTGAGCACGCCGGTAGAGGCGGTTTGGGCCAGTCCGAGCGATGTTGAAGCGAGTGCCAAACAGGTCAGACAACTGGCGCAGATACTCGGTATGAACTACGAGGAAGTGAGAGGGAAGTTGTTCGATACCTCGCGCGAGTTCGTGTATCTGAAACGCCAGATGCCGCCGGAACTCGCGCGCCAGGTGGCATTGCTCGGCATTCCCGGTGTGTCGTCGCAACGCGAGTATCGGCGTTATTACCCCAGCGGCGAGATTACCTCGCATGTGCTCGGCTTCACCGATGTGGATGATAACGGGCGCGAAGGTATCGAATTCGCCCTGCAGGCAAAATTGGGCGGTAAAGCGGGGAGCCAGCAGGTGATCAAAGACCGGCGCGGATTTATTGTCGAGGACGTCGCCAGTTTGCGTGCTCCCAAAGAAGGCAGCGATGTCGCGTTGAGCATCGACAGCAAAATCCAATTCTTGGCCTATCGCGAGATCCGGCAGGCCGTCGAACAACACAAAGCAAAATCAGGCTCCATCGTAGTGTTGGATGCGCGCAGCGGGGAAGTGTTGGCGCTGGTCAATTGGCCGACCTACAACCCGAACAACCGAAAAAAACCGGCATTGAACCTGATGCGCAATCGCGCCGTGACGGACGTGTTCGAACCCGGCTCCACCCTGAAACCGTTCACGGCAGCAGCCGTGCTGGAAGCGGGAAAATACAAGTCGAATTCGGTCATCAATACCCAGAACGGCGTGCTGACAATCGGCGGCCGCACGATTCACGATACCCATCCGGAGCGTTCGTTGACCGTGGCGCAGGTGATCCAGAAGTCGAGCAACGTGGGTGCGGCAAAAATGGCGTTGACGCTGGCGCCGCAGACCTTTTGGAGCAGTCTGAGCGACAGCGGATTTGGCGCGCCGACCGGGATTGATTTTCCGGGCGAGGCGGCGGGAAAATTGCGCGACTTCAAAACATGGCGGCCAATCGAGCAGGCCACCATATCCTACGGCAACGGTATCTCGGTGAACCTGTTGCAACTGGCGCGCGCTTACACGACCTTTGCCAACGACGGCGAATTAAAACCGATCACGCTGCTTAAACAAGAGCAGCCTCCGGTCGGGGTGAAAGTCTATTCCGATAACACAGCGCACGCGGTGCGGGCGATGTTGGAAATGGTGGTTCAACCCGGTGGCACGGCACCCTTGGCGCAAGTGGCCGGGTATCGTGTGGCGGGTAAAACCGGGACGGTGCACAAGTTGCTGAACGGCAAATATGTTGACCGTTATGTCGCTTCGTTCGTGGGGTTGGCGCCCGCCTCCAATCCCAGATTGATCGTCGCGGTGATGGTGGATGAACCGGGTGGCAAAGAATATTACGGCGGCCAAGTGGCGGCACCCGCTTTCAGCAGCGTCATGAACGCTGCATTGCGTGTTCTGGATGTTCCCTACGATGCGCCGCTGGACAATGTGTTGCAGGCACCCGGCGAAATCATTGGAGAAGAGGTATGAGCGAGACTTCTGCCAAAAAAGGGACAATTTTTAGGAAGGAAGACCTGGATTCGCTGAAGGTAACCATCACGCGTTTGGTGTCCGACAGTCGCGCGATCCAGCCGGGTGATACTTTCGTCGCGTATGCGGGAACACAAGCCGATGGACGCGGATTTATTGGGCATGCAATCCAGTGCGGAGCGAATGCGGTGATCTGGGACGCAAGTAATTTCAATTGGAACAACGAGTGGAATGTGCCCAATTTGGCGGTGCAAAATTTGCGCCAACACGCCGGTGAAATAGGCGACGTAGTTTACGACCATCCTTCGCAGAAACTCTGGATGATTGGCGTGACCGGAACCAACGGCAAGACCTCCATCAGCCACTGGCTGGCCAAATCACTGGACAAGTTGGAACGTAAAAGTGCGCTGCTCGGCACTCTGGGCAACGGTTTTCCCGGTGCGTTGCAGGCAACTGCAAATACCACGCCGGATGCGTTGCTGGTGCAGGGGCTGTTGTCTGACTATGTGCAGCAGGGTGCGCGGGTCGCGGTGATGGAAGTGTCATCGCACGCGTTGACACAGGGGCGCGTGAACGGTGTGTTTTTCGATGTTGCACTCCTCACCAATCTAACGCGCGACCATCTCGATTACCACGGCGATATGCAAAGTTATGCCGCCGCGAAACGCCGCCTGTTCGATTGGGCATCGCTCAAATATGCCGTGCTCAATCTGGATGACGCCTTCGGTGCTGAACTGGCCGAACAACTGCGGGACGCACCGGTTGAAGTGATTGGTTACGGATTGAACGACGACTCACTGAAACTGGCCGAGCGTCTCGGCGTGCGTATGGTGTTCGGAAACCTCGCGCGCATGGATGCGCAGGGGATAAGCCTGCGCATCCATACCAGCTGGGGTGCGGCGGAGTTGGACAGCAAATTGATCGGGCGCTTTAACGCTTCCAACCTGTTGGGGGCGTTGGCAGTGCTGCTGGTCAGTGATATCGCGCTGGCAGATGCCGTGCGTCAACTCGGCTTGCAGAAAGCTGTCGCCGGACGCATGCAGCGGCTGGGCGGCAAAGATGAGCCGGCAGTGGTGGTGGACTATGCGCACACGCCGGACGCACTGGAAAAAGTATTGACCAGCCTGCGCGAAGTGACCGCCCCCACCGGCGGCAAAGTCATTTGTGTATTCGGTTGCGGCGGTGATCGTGACAGTGGGAAACGTCCGATGATGGGAACGGTGGTGTCGAAGCTCGCCGACGTGTGTATCGTCACCAGCGACAATCCGCGCAACGAAGATCCGGAGGCAATCATCGCTGGAGTTGTTGCCGGGATGCAGGGCAACTATCAGGTAATCGAGGACCGGGCGAAGGCGATTACGCACGCCATCATCAATGCCGAGGCGGGTGATACCGTACTGCTTGCCGGCAAAGGTCACGAGGATTATCAGGAGATAAAAGGGGTGCGCCATCCGTTCTCGGATAGCGAATTCGCGCAGCGCGCGCTCAGTGTGTGGAAGACGGGGGCGCGCTGGATATGATGAAACTGTCCCAGGCAGCGCAAGCACTCAACGCACAACTGGAAGGCGCGGACGGTCGCTTCGCGGCGGTCAGCACTGACACGCGCAGCATCGGCCAGGGCGATCTGTTTGTTGCACTCAAGGGCGAAAATTTCGACGGCGCGAAGTTCGTCGGACAGGCGGTGCAGGCGGGTGCGGTGGCAGCAGTAGTGAATGCGGATAGCAGTATCGGGGATGCACCCTGCGCTTTAATCCGCGTTGCGGACACACGTCTTGCCTTGGGACAACTTGCCGCGTATTGGCGCCGGCAAAACGACATTCCTCTGGTCGCCATTACCGGCAGCAACGGCAAGACCACGGTGAAGGAGATGCTCGCCGGAATTCTGCGTGCCGTGACCGAAGATGAAAATGCGGTTCTGGCCACCCGGGGAAATTTCAACAACGACATCGGCATGCCGCTCACTTTACTTCGGCTGCGCGCCACACACCGTTATGCGGTGATCGAAATGGGCATGAACCATCTGCATGAGATCGAATACCTGTCGCGCATCGCGCGTCCCACTGTGGCGCTGGTCAATAACGCATCGGGAGCGCATCTGCAGGGGTTGGGTTCGGTGGAAAACGTGGCACGTGCGAAGGGCGAGGTTTTTGACGGACTGGAAAATTTGGGTATCGCGGTGATCAACGCCGATGACGCGTTTTCCGGGTTATGGCGAAAATTGGCGGAGCCGCATGAGGTGTTTGATTTCGCTCTGGAGCATCCCGCTTTTGCAAAAGGATCCTGGACGCCGCTGGGTTACGGCGGGGTGCTGCAGGCGCGTACCCCGGCCGGAGAGTTGCGCGTTGTGCTGCAAGTACCTGGTGAGCACAACGCGCGCAATGCGTTGGCGGCAGCCACTGCTGCGTTGGCATTGCAAATCCCGCTGACGACCATCGCCAAGGCGCTTGAAGAATTCGGCGGGGTGGCGGGACGTCTACAACGCAAGTTGGCGAAACACGGCGCGACGTTGATTGACGACACCTACAACGCCAACCCGGCCTCGATGCGTGCGGCACTGGACGTGTTGGCGCAGGCAAGCGGCAAGCGCATTTTTGTATTGGGCGACATGGGTGAACTGGGTGAGGAGGCGGCGCAGATGCATCAGGAGATCGGCATCGCGGCACGCGAGTTGGGCATCGAATGTCTCTTTGCGCTGGGCACGTTGAGTGCGGGTGCGGTGCGGGAGTTTGGTGCGGGCGCGCGGCAATTTTCCAACATTGATGATTTGTGTGCCGCGCTAAAAGCAGAATTGGATAGTCAAACCACGGTGCTGGTGAAGGGATCACGCTTCATGAAGATGGAACGAGTCGTGCAATTTTGNNAGCGTATTCAATTACATCACGCTACGTGCGGTGATGGCGGCGCTGACGGCGCTGGTCATCTCCTTCATGCTCGGGCCCTGGATGATTCGCAAACTCGCCGCGATGAAAATCGGCCAATCGGTGCGCAGCGACGGACCGCAGACGCATCTGGTGAAGGCGGGAACGCCCACCATGGGTGGCGCGCTCATTCTGGCTTCGGTCGCCATCACCACGCTGTTGTGGGGTGACTTGCACAACGCGTATATCTGGGTGGTGTTGCTCACCACGCTGGGTGTCGGTGCAGTGGGCTGGGTGGATGACTACCGCAAGGTGGTGCACCGCAACCCGGACGGGCTGTCGGCCAGAGCAAAAATGTTCTGGCAATCCCTCATTGCATTGGCAGTCGGCATCTTTCTGTGGTCGCACGCCACGCTGCCCGCACACACCGAACTCATCGTGCCGTTCTTCAAACATTTGGTGCTGCCGCTGGGCATGATCGGCTTCATCGTGATGGTGTATCTGGTGATCGTCGGCAGCAGCAACGCGGTTAATCTGACCGACGGTTTGGATGGGCTGGCCATCATGCCAACGGTCATGGTGGCGGCCGCGCTGGCGATCTTCGCCTATGTCGCCGGCCACGCCGAGTTCTCCAAATATTTGGGCGAGCCTTCCATCCCCGGTGCGGGTGAATTGGCGATTTTCTGTGCAGCCATCGCGGGAGCGGGTTTGGCGTTCCTGTGGTTCAACGCCTATCCGGCGGAAGTATTCATGGGCGACGTGGGCGCGCTGGCACTGGGTGCCGCACTGGGCGCGGTGGCTGTGATCATCCGTCAGGAGTTGGTGCTGTTCATCATGGGCGGCGTCTTCGTGGTGGAAGCGGTATCGGTGATGTTGCAGGTGTCCTATTTCAAATATACGAAATATAGGACAGGGACAGGGAAACGTATCCTGCTGATGGCGCCGCTGCATCACCACTTTGAACAAAAGGGCTGGAAGGAAACGCAAGTGGTAGTGCGCTTCTGGATCATAACGATGCTGCTGGTCTTGATCGGACTGGCAACGCTGAAATTGAGATGACATCCCTGCGCGACAAATCGGTGCTGGTACTCGGACTCGGTGAGACCGGGCTGTCACTCGCGCGCTGGTTGCATGGACAGGGTGCGCGCGTAAGTGTCGCCGACAGCCGTGTTGAGCCGCCGGGGGTAACAACACTGCACAGTGAAATGCCGCAAGTATCAGTGTTTTGCGGAGCGTTTCGTGACGAGTTGTTGAATCAGGTGGATCGCATCGCCATCAGCCCCGGCGTGCCGCTGGCCGATCCGTTCGTGCAACGCGCTATTTCGCGCGGTATTCCGGTCGAGGGCGACATCGAGTTTCTGGCTCAACAACTTTCTGCCGCCGAAAGTAAACCCACGACAAAAGTGATCGCCATCACCGGTGCGAACGGCAAAACCACGGTCACCAGCATGGTGGGTGCGATGTGTGCGGCGGCGGGACTGGATACGCAAGTGGCGGGAAATATCTCGCCCGCCGTGTTGGATGCTTTGCGTGAACGTGAAGGCAAACAGCCGGAAGTGTGGGTCTTGGAACTTTCCAGCTTTCAACTCGAAACGACGCACTCACTGAACGCGGATGTCGCGGTGGTACTCAACGTGACCGAAGACCATCTCGATCGCTACGACGGAAATATGGACGCGTATGCAGCCGCCAAGGCGCGCATCTACCGGGGTGCCGGAGTGCAGATCGTAAACCGCGATGATGTACGCAGTGATGTCATGCGTATCGCCGGACGTCAGCAGATCAGCATTGGTCTGACGCCGCCAAGCGCTGCGCAGGATTGGGGCATCACGCACGAAGGTGTCGTGACCTGGTTGATGCAAGGCGAACAGAAAATTCTGCGCGCGGATGAATTGCAGGTGAGCGGAATGCACAACGTGTCGAATGCGCTGGCGGCACTGGCACTGTGTCGCGCCCTTGATCTGCCTCTCGCACCTTTATGTTCGGCATTACGCACTTTCAAAGGTTTGCCGCATCGCGTGGAAAAAGTCGCGGAGATCGCGGGCGTCACATATTACGACGACTCGAAAGGAACCAATGTCGGTGCCACCGAAGCGGCCTTGAAAGGTTTGGGCAAACCCGCCGTGGTCATTCTGGGAGGCGATGGCAAAGGTCAGGATTTTGCACCTTTGAAGGAGGCGGTGGCGCAACATGCCCGCGCCGTGGTGCTGATCGGGCGTGATGCGGCGTTGATCGAGCAAGCATTGCTGGGTTGTGGTAAGCCGGTGAAACAAGCACGCGATATGGAGGAGGCGGTGCAAGTCGCCAGTGCGCTGGCGCAAGCTGGCGATGCCGTGCTGATGTCGCCCGCGTGTGCCAGTTTTGACATGTTCAAGAATTACGTGCATCGCGCCGAGGTGTTCGTCGCGGCCGTGAAAAAAATTGAAGCGGAGGTGACATGCACAGCGCAGCACTGAACTCTCCGCGTCGCGTCTTGGCGGAATACGACACCGTGTTGGTTTGGATCATCACCGCACTGCTCGCCCTCGGTCTGGTAATGGTGTATTCCGCGTCGATTGCGACAGCAGAAGCGGGCAAATATACCGGACATTTGGCCAGTTATTACCTGGTGCGCCACGGCATATTCATCATGATCGGCTTGGTGTGTGCAGTGTTCGCCTTCCAGGTGCCGACGCAGAAATGGCAAAAAGCCGCCCCCTATTTATTCGCATTTGGCGTGTTTCTGCTGTTGCTGGTGTTGATCCCCGGTATCGGGCGCGCCGTCAACGGCAGCCGTCGCTGGATATCGTTCGTGGTGTTGAATGTGCAGCCGTCGGAACTGATGAAACTGTTCGCGGTGTTGTATGCCGCCGATTATGCCGTGCGCAAGGCGGCGGACAAAGGGCGTCTGCTCAAGCCGTTCCTGCCGATGTTCGGCGTGATCGGGCTGGTCGGCGCCTTGTTGTTATTGGAGCCCGACCTGGGCGCATTTGGGGTCATTCTTGCCATCGCCTTTTGCACACTCTGGTTGGGCGGCTTCAACTGGAAAATCTTCGCCGCATTGGCGCTGGCGCTGCCTCTGTTGTTTGCGGCGCTGATCTTCACATCCGATTACCGCATGCAACGTGTCATTGGATTTATGGATCCGTGGTCTGATCCCTACGGCAAAGGTTACCAACTCAGCCACGCACTGATCGCATTCGGTCGCGGTGAATGGTTGGGTGTGGGACTGGGCGGCAGTGTGGAAAAACTGTTCTATCTGCCCGAAGCGCACACCGACTTTTTGCTGGCGGTAATCGCGGAAGAATTGGGACTGTTCGGGGTCTGTATCGTCATCCTGTTATTCGCCTGGCTCATCGTGCGCGCCTTCGCCATCGGGCGTCAGGCGGCGATGTCGGAGCGCCTGTTCGCCGCGCTGGTGGCGCAGGGCATCGCGGTGTGGCTGGGCGTGCAGGCGATGATCAACATCGGCGTGAACATGGGCGTATTACCGACCAAGGGTTTGACGCTGCCCTTCCTGAGTTTCGGAGGCAGCGGGCTGGTGGCGAATTGTGTGGCGATCGCCGTGTTGTTACGCATCGACTACGAGAATAGAAGAGTGGCGCGGGGATTGGCGATATGACGACGCGTACTATTCTTATCATGGCAGGCGGCACCGGTGGGCATATCTATCCCGGCTTGGCCGTAGCCGACGAATTACGCGCACACGGTTGGAACGTGGTGTGGCTGGGCGCACCTCGCAGCATGGAAGCAGAGTTGGTACCCAAGCACGGCTATCCGATGGCATGGGTGAATTTCACCGGCGTGCGTGGCAAGGGGCTGCTGCGGTTGTTGACTTTGCCGTTCACTTTGCTGCGCGCGTTGGGCCAGAGCGCGGCAGCGATTTTCCGCTTTCGACCCGACGTGGTGCTCGGCATGGGCGGCTACATCAGCCTGCCGGGGGGATTGATGGCGGCCTTGTTGCAGCGCCCGCTGGTCGTGCATGAACAGAACTCCATCGCAGGATTGAGCAACAAGGTGCTGGCGAAGTTCGCCACGCGCGTGTTGAGCGGTTTCCCCGATGTACTGAAAAATGCACAGTGGTGCGGCAATCCAGTGCGCGCCGACATTGCCGCACTTCCCGAACCGCGTGTCCGTTACGCAGGACGCAGCGGCAAGTTGAACGTGCTGGTGGTGGGGGGAAGTCTCGGTGCGCAGGCACTCAACGAAGTCTTGCCAAAAGCACTTGGCTTGCTGGGAGAAGAAGAACGCCCGCATGTAATACACCAGACCGGCAAAAAACATTTCGAGAGAGTGCAGCAACTTTATGCACAAGCAAATGTGGTTGCCGACATCCGCGCCTTTCTCGACGACATGGCGAACCAATATGCAAATGCCGATGTGGTGATCTGCCGCGCCGGTGCGCTGACCATTGCCGAGTTGGCGGCCGCCGGTGTAGCCAGCGTGCTGATCCCGTTCCCGTTCGCGGTGGACGATCACCAGACGTTTAACGCGCACTTTCTGAGCGAACGGGGCGCAGCCGTGTTGTTGCCGCAAAAAGAATTGAATGCGGAAAAATTGGCTCAGTTGTTGCGCGAATTGAATCGGGGAAAATTAACTGCGATGGCCGTGGCCGCGCGAAGTTTGGCCAAGGCTGAGGCGACACAACACGTCGCGCAGGTTTGCATGGAGTTAGCAGGATGATGAATAGGTCAAAAACGATTCACGCGGAGACGCGGAGAACGCGGGGTTTAACACCCAGTCCACTGGCTTTCTCCGCGACCTCCGCGTCTCCGCGTGACAATGATTTGGAGTGCACGTTTAGGGGTAAAACATGAAACATAAGATCAAACATATCCACTTCGTGGGCATCGGCGGTTCCGGCATGAACGGCATAGCCGAAGTGCTGCTCAACCTGGGCTTCCAGGTGAGCGGATCCGATTTGTCGGAAAGCACTGTCACACAACGTTTGCAGACACTGGGCGCGACCATTCATTACGGTCACAACAGCGAGAATCTGCGCGATGCCGATGCGGTGGTGACGTCCACTGCGGTGAAAGCCGACAACGCGGAAGTTTTGGCGGCGCGGGAACAAGGTATCCCCATTGTGCCGCGTGCCGTGATGCTGGCGGAGCTGATGCGCCTGCGTCAGGGCATCGCCGTGGCGGGAACACACGGCAAGACCACCACCACTTCGCTGGTGACCAGTGTGCTGGCGAAAGGTGGCTACGATCCGACCTTCGTCATTGGTGGCCGTCTTAACAGCAGCGGTGCAAACGCGCGGCTGGGCACGGGGGAATTCATCGTGGCCGAGGCGGACGAGTCCGATGCCTCGTTCCTGTACCTGACGCCAATTCTTGCGGTTGTCACCAACATCGACGCCGACCACATGGAGACATACGACCACGACTTCAACAAATTGAAACAGGCCTTCGTCGATTTCATCGAACGTTTGCCGTTCTACGGTCGCGCCATGTTGTGTGTGGACGATGAAAACGTGCGCGACATTCTGCCGCGCATCAGCAAGCCGATCACCACGTATGGATTTTCGGAGGGTGCGCAAATCCGCGCGGTGAACGTGCGCCACGAGGGCGGCAAGATGCGCTTCACCGCGTTGTGTCGGCACAACACCGTACCGCTTGATCTGGATATCACGCTCAATCTGGCCGGGCTGCATAACGTGTTGAATGCGTTGGCCGCAATCGCGGTGGCTCTAGAAGTCGGCGTTGCGGGAGAGGCCATTGTTGCGGGTCTTGCGGAGTTCGAGGGAGTGGGCCGCCGCATGCAACGTTACGGCGAGATTCCTTTGCCCTCGGGCGGATCGTTCACGCTGATCGACGATTACGGTCATCACCCGGTGGAAATGAAAGCGACACTGGCCGCCGCGCGCGGTGCCTTCCCCGGAAGGCGCTTGCTGCTTGCCTTTCAGCCGCATCGCTTTACACGCACGCGCGACCTGTTCGAGGATTTTGTGCAGGTGTTGAGCGGCGTGGATGCACTGGCATTGGCTGAGATCTACGCGGCGGGTGAAGCGCCTATCGTCGCGGCCGACGGGAGGGCTCTGATGCATGCCTTGCGCGTGGCAGGACAAAACGAGGCGGTATTTGTCGAGCAGATTGCGGAGATGCCTAAGACCATTTTGCAGATGGCGCGTGATGGAGATGTGGTACTGACCATGGGCGCGGGTTCAATCGGCGGCGTGCCGAATCTGGTCAAGCAGTTGGCGCACAAATGAACATGAGCGAAGTCGCGCAATTGTCAGCAGGAGGACTTCGGGGCGAATTGAGCCTCGATGTCGACATGTCCCGCCATACGAGTTGGCGCGCGGGCGGCGTCGCNNTTGACCGAGTTACGCATGCAGAGCGAGAACTTAATCTACGTTCAAGCAGGCATACCCGGCGCCAAGTTGGCGCGCTTCGCGGCGGGCAACAATTTATGCGGCGCTGAATTTTTTGTCGGTATCCCCGGCACGCTGGGCGGGATGTTGGCGATGAACGCGGGTTGTTACGGCAGCGAAACCTGGCAGAAGGTGGAACGTGTGCAAGTGTTAACTCGAAGTGGCGAGTTGTTGGAACGCACGCCAAACGAATATGAAATCGGATACCGGCACGTGGCATTGCGGCAAGCGAGTGAGGAGTTTTTTGTCGGGGCGTGGTTGAAGTTGCAACAAGGCGAGGTCGAGTCGGCACGGCAAGCAATCAAGCTGCTGATGGAGAAACGCAGCGCCAGCCAGCCTTTGCAGCAGCCCAATGCAGGCTCGGTGTTTCGCAATCCAAGCGGACAGCATGCCGCCAAACTGATAGAGGACTGCGGGCTGAAAGGTAAACGCGTCGGTGATGCACAGGTGTCGGAAAAACATGCCAACTTCATCGTGAACCTGGGCAACGCACGCGCGACAGATATTGAGCGTTTGATCGGCGAAGTGAGATCGACAGTGTTGGACAAGACGGGTTTCGACTTGCAAGCGGAAGTCAGGATCGTGGGAGACGCGGCATGACATTGTTGCACACAGTGAGGTTGCGGGGAGTGCCGCGAGATACCGGCGACGCAAAACAGTCAACTTTAACGGGGTGGCAGAGTGAATAAATTTGGAAAAGTGGCGGTGTTATTCGGGGGGCGCTCGGCTGAACGCGAGGTGTCCATCAAGAGCGGCACAGCCGTATTGGCTGCCTTGTTACGGAGCGGCGTGGATGCGCACGCGTTCGATCCGGCGACCCGGGATTTACACGTTTTGCGCGACGAGAAATTCGACCGTGTGTTTATTGCCTTGCACGGACGTTATGGCGAAGACGGCACAGTGCAGGGCGCGCTGGAGTTGATGGGAATTCCCTATACCGGCAGCGGAGTGATGGCGTCGGCGATTGCGATGGACAAGTGGCGCACCAAGATGATCTGGCAGGCGGCGGGTTTGCCTATTCCGGAATATGAAGCGTTAACGGAGCCGAGTGACTGGAATGCGCTGGCCGATCATCTGGATTTGCCGCTGTTCATGAAGCCGGCCAATGAGGGGTCAAGTGTCGGCATCAGCAAAGTAAAAAGCGTGGAAGAACTGCCGGCCGCGTACGCCGAAGCGGCCAAACATGACAAGGTCGTGATCGCCGAGAGTTCAGTCAGCGGCGGCGAATATACGGTAGCGATACTAAATGGCCGAGCATTGCCGGTGATCAAAATCGAACCGGTGAACGAGTTCTACGACTACGAAGCGAAATATCTGCGCGATGACACACGTTACCTGTGCCCTTGCGGGTTGTCCGCCGGGGAAGAGCACGCGATGCAACATTTGGCACAGCTTGCTTTTGAACTGATCGGCGGACAAGGCTGGGGGCGTGTCGATTTTTTGCGCGACGAACAAGGCAAAGCCTATTTGCTGGAAGTGAACACATCTCCCGGCATGACCGATCACAGTTTGGTGCCGATGGCGGCGCGCCAGGCGGGGATCGAATTCGACGCATTGGTTTTACAGATTCTGGAGGCGGCAGAGGGTAAAAGTGGCTCTTTACGTTCGTCTCCTCACCCGCTTGCGGGAGAGGATAGAGGTGAGGGCGATGTGGGATAACCCGCATCTGCTGCGAGCAATCGCCAATTTATTGTTCGGCATTTGTCTGCTGCTGGTGCTGCTGGGCGTGGCGCGTTTGGCGTTGCACCAGCCTGTTTTTGCTCTGCGGAAACTGGAGTTGACGAGCGCGCCGCAGAGAGTTTCCTCGGGGCAGATGCGGCAAGTGTTAAAAGAACATGTCAGGGGAAATTTTTTTACTGTCGATCTTGAACTTACACGGCAGTCTTTCGAAAAGTTGCCTTGGGTGAGAAAGGTCAGTGTGCGGCGCAAGTTCCCGCTGGGGCTGCAAATGGATGTGGAAGAACATGTCGCACTGGCCCGTTGGAACGGGACGTCGCTGGTGAATACACAGGGCGAAATCTTCATGGCACGGGCTGAGGAGACACTGCCTGCGTTCATTGGCCAGGAGGAAACTTCACTGCAAGTGGCGCAAATGTTCAAAGAGATGAATGACGTGGTGCAACCCCTGCATCAGCAGATTGTGCAACTGAGTCTGTCGCCGCGTTTCGCCTGGCAGGCGAAGCTGGACAGCGGTTTGGTGCTGGAACTGGGACGCGAGTCGATGCGGCAGCGATTGGAAAAGTTCGTTGCTGTTTATCCGTACAGCCTGGAAACAAACTTGCAGATCGTGCGTCATGTCGATCTGCGGTATCGCAACGGGTTTGCGGCATTTATGCCGGGCAGTGAAGTATGA
>CXWL01000527.1_pt1 | contig 15278 bp, 16 predicted proteins | sample 590931 | NCBI WGS metagenome assembly CXWL01 (sample SAMEA3498368, study PRJEB10139) | groundwater metagenome | biome: water well; material: biofilm material | place: Germany | collected 2015-04-27 | reverse complement strand
TACCGCCTGCCTGGCGACTATGTGTACAGCAACCAGCGGTTGCCGTATTCCCAGTCAGGACAATGGGGCTATGTGCGTGTGTTGCCGTCCGGCGATACTCGTTTGCTGCCCTTGCACGGAGCTGGCGCAGGAATGAAGAGCGCATCGGTTGAGAAACCGGTGCAGGCCATTCCGGTCGCAGCGAAGTAAGATCGACCGTTCTGCTCTGTGCAGGATGTGACGAATCAGGAGAAGGGGGAGGCCGTCGGCCTCCCCCTTTTTCTTTGGGGCCTTCTTTTGGTACGATGCCGGCCATTATGTCTTTGATGGGAACCCTGCGAGTAACAAGTTTGGTGCTCGGAATCGTGACGCTCACATTCGTCGCAAGTATCTCGATGCTGGTGCAGGCATCGGCGTACGATGCGATCGATGTGCAGCATGGAGGGACGATCCAAGGAACGGTGAGGCTCGATGGCCCGTTGCCGGAGCCGAAAGGATTCAACCTGATCACGTTTCCGGATCCGGTATATTGTGGCCGGATTTCCAACGGTCGGGGCTGGCGCCTGCTCCACGACTTTGTCGTGAGCCCTCAAGGGGGCTTGCAAGATGCTATCGTCTTGCTCGAAGGGGTCGAATCCGGTAAGCCGTTTGAAACCTCCGTGCCCTTGATCGAAGCGCGAGATTGCAAGTTCCAACCCTTCATGACGATCGTGCGAAACGGGCATGCCGTCGAGGTGATCAACATGGATCCCGTGATGCACGACATTCAAGGGTATGAAACGTCGATTGAAGCCGGGGCGCGGACACTCTTCAATACGCCGCTGGTGATGAATCAGCAGCACCACAGGGGCGACATCCATGCGGCCCACAATCATGCGCCGGGAAAATCTCTGGTTGGTCCGGTGTATCTGAATAAAGGGCGTCGGACGTTCTACATGCAGTGCGGCTTTCATGCCTACATGGAAAGTTGGGCGATGGCAGTCAATAACCCCTATTATGCGCTGACTGACTCGACCGGGAAGTTTTCGATCGAGAACGTTCCTCCTGGCACCTATCAGTTGGTTGTGTGGCATCCGCAGACCGGCCCTGGTGTCAGCAAGACGGTCACGATCCAGCCGGACGGCACATTGCACGAACAGCTTTCTCTTCTCGCTCCAAAGGGGAATCGTTCCGCCTTCAAGGTGATGGATAATCCCCGCTTCGGCCCGGATACGCTGGGTTACTCCGTCGACATTCAGCCACTTGTCGAGCATCAGCATTGACAGGATGCTGAAAAGGTCCGCCAGCATCGTTCTCGACTCATCGAAATCTTCAACGTACCCCCGAGGGTACGCCTCCGGTTTCGATTCGCCTGCGGCCTTGCTGGACAGACCTTTTGAGCATCCTGTGAGAGTTAGGCTATGGAATAAGTCCTGGAGGTGGGGGCTCTGCCTCTGGCTTGCCCTCTGGGTGGGGCAGGCGAGCATGCCTTGGCATGTTCTGGCTAATGATGCGGCTACTCCATTGGTGGAGTTCTCCGGTGTATTGGTCAAGAAGATCAAGGGGAAGCAATTCCAGGCGCAAGTGTTTGCGAAGGGCGACCGGTTGCGGCTGGAGTACAAGTATGCGATTCGAACCGAACGCGGGTATGCGGCGATCGAAATCATCCGGCTGGATANNGACCCTGAAGATCTGCTTCCGGTCAGTCAGGCCTTACCGGGGGAGCAGGAGCGAATCCTGGTTGGTGACGCGACGGCCGCTGGTCGCACCTCGAAGCTGTTCGAAGTTCAAACCGACCATCATGGCCGAGTTGAGCGGTTCTACGAATGGGTCGACGTGGAAACCGGCGTGGTCTTGAAGCTCGTTAGTCGGGATCGGGAGTGGTCGTTTGAGTATGAACGGTTTAGACTGTCCCCGCAGCCGGCTTATTATTTTGAAGAGCCACAGGGATATAAAAAGCGCATGGCGGCCACTGCGCCGCAAGGACGGGGGTAGCGAGACGATGGGTGAATGGAATTGGAGCAGACGGTCGGGTCATTGGTATCTGTTCACCGGGGTGACGGTTGCCTGGTTGACGGTGTGGAGTGGCGTCGATCAACCGGTCTTGGCTGCCGGAACGTCATCGGTGCCCAAGGAAGCGCAAGAGGCGTACGACAAGAAACAGTATGGACAGGTGATTGATCTGTTGGCCAAGCTGGAGAAGGAGCAGAATCTCAGCCCGGACGTCCGACGGCTGAGGATTCACTCCTTTCTTAAGCTGGCGAATCCCAAGGACGCGCTCGGTGAGTACGACAAGTTGGAGCTCGCGCTCAAGCACGATGAGATCCCTCTCCTCCGGGAGGTGGCGCTGGGGTTCATCGTGGTGATGGTGAAGGACATGCGCGATCAAATGCGCGGGGCTGCCTATACCGCACTCAAAGAGGTGGATTCTGATGAGGTTGTCCCCTATTTTGAAGATGGGTTGAGTGATGGCTCAGGACCGGTCAGGGTACTTGCCGTCGAGGGGCTCGGGCGATCCGAGGCCGGTCGGAAATCGACGAAATTGCGCGCGGCGATCGAGGATCAAGCGGGATTGGTGAAGGCGCGTGTAGTGAAAACGCTCGGTCGAACGGGAGATCCAGGCGTCATGTCACTCGTCGAATCGGCGACCAAGGACGAACTGAGCACGGTTCGTATCGCGGCCTACGCGGCCTTGATCAGGCTCGGAAAGAAAGAAGCGTGGACTCAATTGCATCAGGCTGCAGAGTCGCTGAATCCCGAGGATCGAGCTGACGCGATTCGCACGATCGCTGACTTGAACGACCAGCGCGGCGTCCCGATCATGATCGAGTCGTTGACGTATAAACAGCCCTCCGTTCGCGGTGCGGCAGCCAGAGGGCTTGGGCATCTCGGACGAAAAGAGGTACGGGGGCAGATTGAGCAGCTTCTGAAGGACCCTATCCCGGGCGTGCGGGAATCGGCGGTGGGGAGCTTGGCGGATCTGGGAGGGACTGAATCAGTGCCGGCACTCACGCAGGCGCTCAGTGACGGCAGCTTTACTGTCCGTGCCTCAGCGATTGCCGGGCTGCTCCAACTTGGCCAGCCCTACTCGACCGTGGCGCCTACCGTACAATCGTTGGCCCAACAGAACGATACGGCTATGCGTGCTTCTGTGGCCTATGCCCTTGGGAAGGCAACCAAGGCCAATGCTCCGGGGGCGATCGCCCTGTTAACCAGTTTGACGGCTGATCCGCTTCCCGGTCCGAAGATTGTGGCTCTCCGATCGCTCGGGCATGTGGGGGGCCGTGAGCTGGTTCCCCTCATGAAGGAATTACTTCATGACACAAACGATGCTGTGCGAGCCACCGCAGCAGGAGCGTTGTTGCACTTGCTTCAACAGAAGAAGTAGGTTTATCCATAAGATAGGGCGACCCCCTTGTTTCAGATTGACAGGGTAGGGTAGAGTTTTGTATACAGACTCGGCTTGAGACTAGCCTCGCCAATGCGAATCTCAATTATGTTCGAGTCACCCAGGGCGGAATGCGTTCCCGTTTCCCCACACGGCCGGTGGTAGGAGTTAAGGGAACGAGAGCATCAACGTAGCAGTTATTTGTCCATCACAAGGAGGCAGTCATATGAAGAGTGCGTTATCAGTTGTATTAGGCGTGGCAGCCGTCGCGTTTGTCGCGGCGCCTCTCACCTCGTTTGCGGGCGGCACCATTGCCGGCAAAGTGACCTTTGCAGGCAAGTCTGAGCAAGGCGAATTTTCTTTTTCGAAGTTCCCCAATCCCAAGTTTTGCGTGAAGAATCCCAACAAGGCGTTGATCGATGGGGACAAGCGCTTCTTCAAGAAGATTGAAGTGGGCAAGGATGGCGGTCTCAAGGGCGCAGTCGTAGCCGTTGTCGATATCGAAGACAAGGCCTTCATGGATGCCTATGCCGGCACCGAAGCCGTGGCGGAGTTCTGCGAGTTCCTTCCGTTCACCGGTGTGGTGGTGAACAATAAGTCCTTCAGAGTTGAAAATCACGACGCCGATGCCGATGACCCAAAGTCGGTCCAGGGTGTGTTGCACAATCCGCATAGCTTCGTGGTGAAGGGCTCCAGCTCGGCTACCGGCTTCAACATCGCATTGGCTAAGAAGGGCGACAAGCTCGATAAGCCGGTGGTGTTCCGTGGTGGTGCAGAGAAGGACGGCTTCTATCGTTTACAGTGCGACCAGCATGAGTTCATGCAGGGCTTCTTCCTCCCGGTGTCGAATGCGCATTTTGCCGTGGTGAAGGAAGATGGATCGTTCGAGCTCAAGGATGTGCCGGCTGGCAAGCACAAGATTGTGGCCTGGCATCCGTTTGCAGCCAAGGGCAAGAAGGTTGAATTTGACGTGGACGTGACCGAGGGCGGAACTGCCACAGTCAAGGCTGAAATCAAGTAAGCCAACGTTGTATTTTCGCGGGGTCACCCGCAATCAAAGGGCAGCGGAGCAATCCGCTGCCCTTTGTGTTTGTGCAGAGTGCTGCGTCCGGTCAGCTGCCTTGCCTTTCAGTTTCCGATCTAGGTAAGATGCCGACTTTCAAGGAAATTTTCCTGATAGGAGTGGTGTGTCACGAGAACTCTCGCTCGCAGAAATTTTCCAGCTTGGGTACTACTGGGAGACAAAAATCCTACTCACGGCCATTCGGCTTGATGTGTTTTCCGCCTTGGAGGGGAAACGGAAAACCCTTCATGACGTGGCCGGTCGTCTTGGCGCCCATGAGCCGACATTGGGACTCTTGCTGAATGCCCTTGTTGCGATGCGGCTGTTGGAGAAGGACGGAGATTCCTACGGAAACTCGGCTGCTGCAGCCACGCATCTGGTTCGCAATTCTGCCCAATATATCGGGCACCTTCTCCTGCTTCACGATGCTGAATGGGACAATTGGGGCAAGCTGGAGCAGACGATTCGCACGGGGCAGCGGTCTGTCGATCGGCATGTCTTTGAGACCGATCCTGAGTTGGGCCTCAACGTGCTGGCGGTGCTTCATCGGATCGGGCAGCAGAGCGGGCCGGATTTCGCCAAGCGGCTGCAGCTGAGCGGGCCGGTTCGGCTGCTGGATTTAGGCGGCGGAGCCGGGACGAATGCGATTGCCTTTTGCCAGGTCTACCCGGAATTGACGGCGACGGTGTTCGATTTACCTGCGACGCTTCGGCTCACGGAACGAACGGTGAAAGAGGCCGGCTTGGAATCGAGGATTTCGTTGCAGTCAGGCGATTTCAACAAGGATGGACTTGGCGGACCCTACGATGTCGCACTGATGTCCGATATCCTGCATTATCAGGATTTTTCGACGAACGCGGCATTGGTCAAGAGGGTCTGGACCCATTTGGCGCCAGGCGGCCGGTTAATCATCAAGGATCGATTCCTCAATGAGTCAGGCACCGGTCCGGCCTGGACCACCGCCTTCGCGGTGCATATCCTGGTCAATACGCAGCGGGGCGGCTGCTATAAGACGGCAGATGCGATGCAGTGGATGAGGGAAGCCGGCTTTCCAACCGTGACAGAGCTGGAACCGACAGCGGTTGTGCTGGGTACGAAGTCCTGTTAGGCCTGAGAGCCGAGCGTGCGACAAGGAACATTATGCTTGAATGGCTAAAACAGCCTGGTTTTTTTGGCACCCATGCCACGGTCGGGGCGGACATGAGCCAGCTCATGGCGACGTTCTTCACGGGGCTCTTCGTGATCGGCTGGATTCAGGCACGGAGACGGCGGGCAGATGCCCATCATTGGATGATGCTGGGCGGGATGATCGCCATGGTGGCCTTCTTCATGAGCTATTATTTGTTTCGTCAATTAGGCGTGTTGGCCTTTGAGGGGAAAGAAGGTTTTGGCGGATCGCAAGCGCTCTACGATTATGTCTTCATTCCTGTTCTGACCGTGCACATCATTCTGGTTATTCTCGGATTGATTATGGCGATCTACATGATCGTGCTGGGTTTCCGCTCCCAGCAAGTGATTGACGGAGCTCGTTCGCTCAAGGAGACGCTGCTCCTGACGACCTGGAGGAAGGTCGGGGTGATCTTTGGAAGCGTTACGGCCCTGGTGATGTTCTTGTTCTTCTCGCGCGTGGCCACCGCCGGCTTCTCCATGCGGAAATTCGAAGTCTATCTCAGTTTACTGCTGCTGATCGCCATCGTGTTTTCGGTCGAGATGACGATCCAGCGGATCTGGCCGAATGGCGCGCGGCGTCATCGGGCACTTGGACTGTTTACGATGATCGTGTATTGCGTCCTCTTTGTGACTGGCACCACCACCTACACAATGCTGTATCTTCTCTATCCGGGAAAGATCGGGTAGTGGGGCCAACGATGAATGGTGAGCGATGAACGATGACCTAAGGACGGTCTCTTCATTCAGCGTTCAGCGCTCAGCACTCAGCATTGAGGCCCCGTCATGTTGACCTGCGGCTGTGGCCGCTGGATGCATACCGAGGGGGTTGAAGAACGTTCCTACGATGATGGAACGCCCCAATGGTTCATTCGGTTGGAATGTCGCGGTTGTGGGCTGAAGGTCGGTGTCGATGTTCCTGCCGGTCAACCGGGCGGGTTTGTCGATCGGACGATGTGGACCGATGATGCGCTGCATCGGCTGGACCGTATGCCTCCCTACCTTGCCCCGCTCGTGCGCGGTGAGGTGGAACAGGATGTGCGGGTCAGAGGAGAACGGGTCGTGACCTACGACACGTTGCTTCGGCCTCGGACCGGCGAACGGATCGAGTGGGAGCCTGAGGCGGAACGTCGATTGGATAGAGTGCCGGCGCCGGTCCGTGCGATGGCCCGTATTGAATTGGAGCGGACCGTGGCCGACCGCGGCGAGACACGCATTACCGTCGCGTTGATGGAAGAAGTGAAAGCGCGCTATTTCGGAATGGGTTCTAAGAGCAACGCAGAACGTTGAACGCTGAATGATGAACGACCGGATGAAATTGCTAGAATTTCTCTCTTTTGTTCATCGCTCATCGCTCCACGTTCATCGTTGAATTTCATATGCTGCATCGAATGGCATTGCGAGTATTGCCGAGCCTGAGTCTCGTTGTGACGGAAGAGGCTGTGCGCAAGCAAAAGCGCATCGTCATGTTTGTGCCTGGCTTGGTGGCGTTCGTGGTCTATCGCTTGGCCAAGTTGTTGTTGCCGCTTGCGGAGCCGATTGTGTTGCTGCTGGTCAGCGGTCTGGTTTCGCTGGTGACGGCGTTGTTAGCCTATCGGGTTGGTCGTGCTACTGGGTGGGGTGCGATTTTTCGAGCAGATGGGAGCCGTCTGCTGCTCTGGCTTGGTGGCTGGATTGGGTTCGTATACGGGGTTCAGCTGTCACTGCTGGTCTTGGCGCTGCTGTGGCTTGTGGGATATGACTATCTCCAACATCCGGACGGGCCGGCGATGATGGCCATCATCATTTCCTGCACCGCCGTCGCGCGCGACGCATTCGAGATCGGTTATGTGCGGAAAGTGGCCCTCATGGGCCGTCCGTTCCCCACGTTTCCAGACGGAACGGCTCTTCGCACGCTGGTGCAGAGTCATGCGATGGAACTGGCCCCCTGGGTCGCAGTTGGTCTCATCGTCGGCGCTATGGGCGCGTCATTAGGACAGTTTGTCGAGGGAAGTCAGGGTGCGGCGCTGGTCCAGTTGTTTGCTGTGGCGTCGTTGGGAGGCGGAGTCGCGCTCTGTGCCTATTTCGGCGGGCTTCGCCCAGAAGCGTCATGGACTCAAGGATTGTTCCAGACGAAGGCCAGTGAATTGCTGAAGTATTGGTGGTGGCCTGGACTCGCCTTTGCCGCGACGTACTATCTCGTGGCGGCAGGGTCTGTCATTTTTCTCATGCGACAGCCTGGTATTCCTACTGTCTACGCCATGGTCGGTGGCGGATGTGTGACAGGCATGATGGCGCTGTATTGTTATTATCTTGGGTTTCGCCGGCAGGTCGAAGAACAACAGGGACAGACGATATCGAGTGCCTTGCTCCGCTGTCCCTTTGTGATGGGAATTCTTGGTAAGTCAACCGGTGCAGGCGTCTCCATGACGGCTGGTTCAAAGGGTTAAGCCTATGGCCATGAAAAAAAGAACTCACGGGGCGGTCTGGTCTGTTGCCCTGATCGCGATGGTGCTGGCTGTTTCTTGGATCGGCTGGGGCATTCAGAGCCCCTCCTTTGCCGAGGATGCGACCGACCTGTATTTCAAGACACCAGGCACTCCCCAGGGGCCGCCGGCTCCTTCTCCTCAAGAGACGGTCTATTCGCGTATCGGTTCGTTCGACAGCCGATTGCTTGTGTGGTTTGTCACGCAACAGCACACGTACTTCGGAGGGTTTGTCCTCGCACTGCCGATCTTTTGTGTCTTGCTGGAGTTCCTGGGGCTCAGCAGTAAAAAGCCTGCGCTGGCCCTTCGTTATGACGGCCTCGCGCGGGATTTGGCAAAAGTCTCTCTCCTGGCTCTGTCGGTGACGGCGGTGGTCGGGAGCCTCATGCTCGGGATGTTCATCTTTTTCTATCCCAGTTTCATGAAGTATATGGGTGGGACGTTCAAGGCCTTCATGCCGTTCTATGCGATCGTGTTCGTCGGGGAATCGCTGCTGCTCATTCTCTATTACTACAGTTGGAGCCGGATGGCTGCGCCAGCGCTAAAGTGGGGGCATGCTTCGATCGGTGTCTTGACGAACCTGTTCGGGGCCGCGCTGCTGTTCTTGGCGAACTCCTGGTCGGCCTTTATGATGGCCCCGGCCGGCGTCGATGCAAAAGGGCGGTTTCTGGGCAACGGATGGCATTTGCTCCATTCGGCTCTGTGGAATCCATTAAACGTCCATCGTTTCCTGGCAGACATTATGTCCGGTGGCGCGGTGGTGTTGGCCTACGCCTGCTATCGCTTCTTTACCAGCAAGACCGACGAAGAGCGCGCCTATTTCGATTGGGTGGGGTATGTGTTTCTGTTCGTCACGGTCTGCGCGTTGTTACCCATGCCCTTTGCCGGCTATTGGTTGATGCGATCGGTCTATGCGTTTAGTCAGAGCATGGGCGTCACGATGATGGGCGGCTTACTCACCTGGCTTTTCGTGGTGCAGGCGCTCTTGATCGGCGCGCTGTTTCTTGGCGTGAATTATTACCTGTGGCAGAGCATGGCGCGCCTTCGTGGCGGTGAACGGTATCAGCCGTATTACCAGTCGCTGCTCGGGGTTTTGATCTTGGCCCTGTTTATTTGGCTGACGCCTCATACCGTCATGATGTCGGGCAGCGAAGTGAAGGCGATGGGCGGTTCGTCGCATCCCGTGGTCGGCAACTATGGCGTGATGTCGGCGAAAAACGGCGCGGTCAATATCTTGATTCTCGTGACCACGCTGAGTTTCATCTACTATCGGCGCGCAAATCGAACGATGGTCGTCTCTTGGGTGAAGAAAGGCAACTTTCTGATCGGCGCGCTGTTTCTAATCGGCGCGCTCAACATCATCTGCCTCTCGGTCTATGGGTTCTATCTGCCGGCGAAGCTTCGCGTCGGGTTGTCGTCGCCGCAGGCGGTGACGACGTTCACGGTTCTGTTGGGCGCGCTGGTGATCAATCGCATGATGCTCAAGGGGGCGCTCGTTCGTGGGCCGGTCCAATGGGGGAAGATCTCGGTCAGAGGTATGGTGGGCCTATTCGGCTTAGCAGCTGCCTTCTCATGGGTCATGGGTCTCATGGGGTATATTCGTTCTTCCGGGCGGTTGGCCTGGCATGTGAGCGAGGTGATGGCCGATGTGTCTCCCTGGGCGTTTACGCCGGATCTGGCGTTTGCGGCGAAGATGGTGACACTCAACATGGTGGTGTTCTGGGGTGCGGTGTTTGCGCTCTTCTGGATGTGTCAGCGCGATCAGTTGCCTGTGATGGGTGAAGACTTGGCCGAAGGAAATGCGACGGTCCTGGCGCCGTCGTCGTCGTCGCAAGAGGCATGAACAGCGAAAGGGTTGAGCGTATGAGGCGAGGGGCGATGATTCGACGATATCTCGCAGTCGGGCTGGTTATCTGTGGAAGTTTCGTGATGCAGGGTGCGATCTCGGCCCAAAGTCCATCTTTGGTTCTCGAAGATTTTCAGGCAAAAGACGCGGACGGGTTTCCCTTGAATTGGGATCATGAAAACCAGCGAAGTCAGTCCAAGGGGCGGGATGCCTATAAAGTTCAGACCGAGAACGGTGTGAGTTTTCTGGCGGCGAAGGATGCAGGACAGAGAATCAAGAAGAAGAAGATCGATTGGGACCCGAAGGCGTTTCCGGTTCTGACCTGGCGCTGGCGCCTGCACAAATCCGCTACGGCGGGAACGGAACCGATTGCGGCGATCTACGCCTCCCTGGATACGGATCTTATGTTCATTCCTGTGTTCACGAAGTATATCTGGAGTGCCTCGAAGCCTGAGGGGACGGTGACTGAAGGGGGCATGTTCAGCGGTTCGGAGATCGTGGTGCAAAGCGGCACCAAGGACGCCGGTCAGTGGTTTGAGGAGCGCGTGAACGTCTATGAAGACTTCAAGCGGATTCACCAGCATGAGCCGGCGGCGAAAGCCTGGGGCATTTCAATCATTGCCGGGCCTGGGGTGGAAATCGACTTTGGATCGATGGTTGCCAGTGCAGGCCGCTAAAGAAATGAGTTGTGAGTAGCATGACTGAGCCTAATCCAGGACAAGTTGTCCCTCACGCGATGCTCGATATCCTGTTTGGCGTGGCCGTCATGGGAACAGTTGGAACGCTCATCGGGGTCATTATGGGCGGCGGTATATTGCCGATTGCGAGTGGGGCAGGGTTCCTGCTCGGTGCTGTCATCGGCTTTATGGGGGGGCGGCGTTTCCTGGTGAGCATCTTGGTGGGAACGTTGCTGGGCGGGGTGCTGGCCTGGTTTATCGCCGGGCCGGAGAGAATATCGGTTGGTGCTGGGGCCGGTGCTGCAATGGGTGGATTTTTGGGTGTGCAGATCTCAATGTTGCTGGATATGTATGCGGCCAAGAAAGCCGCATCTGAGCCGGTCGATCCCTCCGTGTCACGCACAATCGAAGGAGCATGAGACGTGATGGAAAATAGGGGAGTACTCATCGGTTCGATCATTTTCGTCTTTGCATCGTTCTTCCTGATCGTCAGCTTGCTGGTCTATGAATCGTACAAGGCGAAGAAGATGAAGGAGCTGGTTCTGTCGATCAAGACCGAGTCTCGTCCTGCGCCGAGCAGTGCCCCTTCGCTGGATTACTCCATGTATAAAACAAAGATGGGCGATGAGGGCCGCGAAATGGTGCAGATCCCCGAAGGTCCGTTCATCATGGGCAGCAAAGATGGCGATCCAGACGAAGTGCCGGAGCGTCAAGTGTTTCTCAAGGGGTTCTTTCTCGACAAGAAAGAGGTGTCGCAAGAGGAATATGCCCGGTTCGCCAAAATGACGAAGCGACCTTTGCCGAAGATCGAGGTGTTTGAAGACGATCAGTCCAAGTTGCTGAAGCCGGAGTTTGCGGCGATGAGTATGTCGTGGGACGAGGCGGGGGCCTATTGCAAATGGGCAGGCAAGCGTCTTCCTACGGAAGCGGAATGGGAAAAAGCCGGCCGTGGCGAGGGGAAGCGAAGGTACGCGTGGGGCGATATGTTCATGAATGGCCGCGCCAATGCCAATGTGGATGGGAGTGAAGATGGCTATCGGTATCTCGCGCCTCCCGGGTCGTTCGAATCTGGGAGAAGCCCCTATGGAATCTATGACATGACGGGGAACGTTGCGGAATGGGTCGCGGATTCGTACGATGAGCATTACTACCAAAAATCGCCCTACCGTGACCCGAAGGGGCCGGACGATGTCGATTTGAAGGTGGTGCGTGGGGGGTCTTGGCGAGAGACTGAGCATAATGCCCGGCTCTCCAAACGATTTGCGGCGAAGCATTGGCGGACGGATATTACGATCGGGTTCCGCTGTGCCAGCGATATGGAGGTTGGCGACAGCCCCTCGGCGTCATAACAGACATGCTTGAAAGTAAATTTAAGATCGCGTTTCTTCTTACCGTCCTCGTGTTTGCTGCGCTTCCCATCCTGGCAATCATCCGTGGCACCACGCTGACTCCATTTGAGGGTTCTCCAAGCAATTCCACGGATGCAACCCCGTCAGAGCCGCTCGACTCCTCTCAGGTTATTCGTGAAGAGCCGGTTCGGGAAGAGATGGTCTCAATTCCGGCAGGGCCCTTCATCCGCGGGACCGATCATGACGGATTTGACGAACGGCCGCAGCGCACGCTGGTGCTGGATGCGTTTGCGATCGATCGGTACGAAGTGGCCAACTTTTATTACCAGCAATTTGTCGATGCGACTGGCCACCGCAAGTCTGGTCCTCCTTCCCGCTACGCCAAGAACATGAGCAGGATGCGCGGCATCAATCAGCCCGTGGTGTACGTGTCATGGGAGGATGCGGAGGCCTATTGTCATTGGAAGGGGAAGCGGCTTCCCACTGAGGCGGAGTGGGAGAAGGCGATGCGAGGCACGGATGGCCGTCTCTGGCCCTGGGGTAATGAGGAGCAGCCCAACGGAGCGAATTGGGCTAGGGTGCAGGACGGTTATGATGTCGCCGCGCCTGTCGGTGCTGTCCTGACCGATAAGAGTCCTTATGGCGTCATGGATGGTGCCGGAAATGTGATGGAGTGGGTAGCCGATTGGTACGCGGAAAGCTACTTCTCTGAGGCCCTTGAACATAACCCTCAAGGCCCTGAGTTTGGCACCTTTCGGGTGCTTCGAGGGGGAGGATACTCGACCACAGGGGCTGATATTCGTATCACCAGTCGGAGCAAAATGGTTGCCGACTTTCGCGATGAAACGATCGGATTTCGCTGTGCGGTTTCAGGTATGAAATGAGAGCGGAACTGAAGCCTGAAACCAAGAGAAATCTACAACAAATCAAAGTGGTAGAGAATGAGGAACACGGCCAAAATTATATTGACAACCATGCCGGCCAAAACTATAATGTCGAACACTTTTGAATTTGCAATCATCAATTTTCCCCTGATATTTCGTGTGCGGCAAAGAATTTTGAATAACATATGAGTATCTGTGTGTCAAGAAATTCGCTGAGCTAAATTAGGCGCGTATTATTTCCATCAGGAGAAGGAGACGCAATGGCAACAGTAGTAGCAGATAGCGAGATGAAGGTTAACATCGGCAAGATGATTTTCTACATCACCTGTGCGGCGGGAATCTGGTTTTTTTATTGGTTCGCAGGAATTCAGTGCCCCTGCTAGGAGAGGGCCGCTGTATTTCTGAGATTGTTGAATGTCTGCAAGCTGTGAGGGAGGGAGTCTAATGGGTCAGACAATCGTTTACGTGCTTGTGTCGCTAGTAATTTGTGTTGCCTATTTTGTGGGAGTCGATCACTTCTTGATGGATTCGCAGGGGTTGGACTTCTGGTATCTGTTCCGGAAGTAGGTTCTGAGTCTATTCTGTGCTGAGTTGAGTTTGCAGGGAATTGTGATGAGTCATTTTCGGAATGCATTAAGGAGGTATCCCATGGGTTTAGTGGCTGGGAAGAAGCTGTTCTCAATCATGGCGCTTTGCGCGATGATTGGCCTTCTCCTGCTCCCCATCGCCGTATCGCTTCCGTCACTGGCTTTGGGTGCGGATGCGCCTGATGCGGTGAAGAAGGATGGTGAGGCGAAGGTCGAGAAAGGGAGAGACGTCTATTATAAGACGGAGGGTATCGTCGTCGGGGCCCCTGCTCCGAAGACCGTCGATGGTCCTCGGGATTATCCGCGGTATAACTTCGAGAGTCGCGTGTTGCTCTGGTTTGCAAATCAGCAGCACCTCTATTACGGAAGTTTTGTGCTCGCGGTTCCTATTTTCTGCATGGTCATTGAGTTCATGGGGGTGGTGACGAAGGATAAGGCGATGGCGAAGCGGTACGATCAGCTCGCCTATGACTTCATCAAGATCAGTCTGACAGCCTATTCGCTGACCGCCATTCTTGGCGGTATCCTGATCTTCACCTTCCTAACGCTCTATCCTGCATTCTTTGGCTACTTATCCAGTATTTTCCGTCCGGTCATGCATATTTATGCATTGATGTTCGTGGCGGAGAGCGGAACCCTCTATATCTATTACTACGGCTGGGACAAGATGAAGGAGGGGTTCCTCAAGTGGATTCACTTGAGCCTGTCCGTGATCCTGAACGTAATCGGAACGTTACTCATGTTCTTGGCGAATTCCTGGATCGGTTTCATGATGTCGCCTGCCGGTGTCGATGAGCAGGGGCGCTATCTTGGGAACATCTGGCACGTCATTCATACCGCGCTCTGGAATCCGCTGAACCTGCATCGCATTTTGGGTAACATGGCGTTCGGCGGCGGTGTCGTGGCGGCCTACGCGGCGTACAAGTTCTTGGCCTCCAAGACCGACGAGGATCGTGCGCACTATGATTGGATGGGCTATATCGCCATGGCGCTCGGTGTGGCGTTCTTGATCCCCTTGCCATTCGCCGGGTATTGGCTGATGCGCGAAGTGTATGCCTATCGTCAGCAGATGGGTATTACCCTTATGGGCGGTCTTCTGGCTTGGCTTTTCATCATTCAAGCTACGATGATCGGTATTCTTTTCCTCAGCACCAACTACTATCTCTGGCAGGCTCTCGGTCGGATGCGTGGTGCCGAGAAGTATCAACGCTACATTAAGTATCTCGTCTTCGTTCTCTGCTGCGGCTATTTGGTATTCATTACTCCTCACACGATCGTCATGACTCCCGCTGAGCTCAAGGCGATGGGTGGTCAGCAGCACCCGGTGTTGGGGAACTATGGCGTTATGTCGGCCAAGAACGGTGGAATCAACGTCATTATTACCACCACCATTCTTAGTTTCGTCTGGTACATGCGAGGCAATAAGGTTTCGACGGTGTCCTGGTCGAAGTTCGGCAATATCTTCATGGGTATGTTCTTTGGTTGTGCCTACGTCAATATTATTGGGCTCGCGGTCTTGGGGTATTATATTCCGGCAAACGTGCGAGTCGGTTTATCGGTTCCTCAGGTGGCGACGACCCTATCCTGCCTCTTCTTCATGTTTGCGCTCAACAGCTTCATGATGAAGGGTGCTAAGCAGATGGGGCCCATCGAGTGGGGGAAGATCTCGGCTCGCTCGCAATATGCGTTGATCATGCTCGCGACGGCCTTTACCTGGATGATGGGGTTGATGGGGTACATTCGCTCCTCAGTCCGATTGTTCTGGCACGTGAATGAGATCATGCGAGATAACTCACCTTGGGCCTATACCCATACGGTGGGATTTGCCGCGAATATGATTTCATTCAATGTGTTGTTCTTCTGGATCAGCATTCTCTTTGTCTTCTGGCTTGGT
>CXWL01117660.1_pt1 | contig 15279 bp, 18 predicted proteins | sample 590931 | NCBI WGS metagenome assembly CXWL01 (sample SAMEA3498368, study PRJEB10139) | groundwater metagenome | biome: water well; material: biofilm material | place: Germany | collected 2015-04-27 | reverse complement strand
CGCGCGCGCCGGATCGAACGCGGCCAGGTCGGCCTTCACGCCCCAATACGCCTGGTGCGTGCGGCACCACCAGCGCGCCGCGCCGTTGCGGTATTTTCCGGCCGGCGTGAAGTCGCATGCGACGCGTCCGTCCGCGATGCGCAGCATGCCGCCCCTGGCGACAGCGATATTGCCGACCGTCGTCGCGTGCGACCAGCAGATGCCGCGCCGTTCCTGCATGCGATCAGGTCTTCGGCACCGTCATCGCCTGGCGGATCATCAGGCAGCGCTTGTCCTCCTGGTGGGCGCCGAGCAGCGCGCGGCGGGTGATGGTCGACAGGTCCTTGTATTGCGCGGCGGCCGCTTCGAGCCGCTTGACGCTGGCCGCGGTGCAGTTGGCCGGAATCAGCTCGCCGTAGCTGCGCATGTAGACCGGGCCGGCGGCCTTGTCGATCGCCGGCAGCTTGGCCAGCCGTTCGGCGGCGCTCGTTTCGCCGAGCGCGTGCTGTTCAACCGGATACAGGCTGGCCATCGCCACCCGCACCTTCGAAAACGGCAGGTCGGTCTTCAGGTCTTCCACCTTCGACAGCCATTCCGCCTTGGTCTTCGCATCGGGCCGGACCACGGTCGCCGCCAGCGCCGCGGACTGGCCGGTGTCGGACTTGTCGCGCGCCAGCTCGGCGGTCACCAGCTCGGCGCTGCCTGGGTAGGCAAAGCGATTCAGGCGGCCGATGATCGACCAGCGCAGGTCCTGGCTGACGGCCAGGCCGTCGACCACCAGTTTGCCGTCGAGGATGGCGGCGAGGCGGTCGAGCGCGTCCTTGCTGCTGGCGATTTCGAGGTAATGGCCGAACCAGCGGCGCAGGAAATTGCTGTCCTTCTTGTTCGCCTGCACGCCGGACCAGGCCAGCTCTTCCATCGCGTGGGCGGTCTTGCGGGTGTAGGCCGCATCGGCGTGCATCGCGTCGAGATAATGCTTGGAGAAGCTGATCTTCTCCAGCACTTTGCCCAGCAGCGTGTAGTCCTTCTCGGCGCCGGCGTTGGCCAGCGCTGTCTTGATGAACTCGTTGAGCGGCAAGTTGCCGTCGCGCACGCCATCCCACATGCTTTGCCACAGCATCGAGCGCAGCAGCGGATCGTCGACCTTGGCCAGGCTGCCCTGGGCGGTGGCGAACGAGCGCTTGTCGAGCTGGACCTTGGCGAATCCCCAGTCCTGGTAGTTCGGGTAGACCAGGTCCGGGCAGGCGCTGCCGACCAGCGCAGGCACCTTGGTCGCCGCGCCGGCGTAGGTGATGGCGACGTTTTTCGCGAGCGCCAGCTTGCCGCCGTCGAGCTTGAAGGTGGCCACCTGCACGCGCTGCTCGCGCAGGGTCGGCAGGGCGGCGCTCGGCGCGCTTTGCTGCACGGTGAAGCGGTTGATCTTGCCGTTGGCGCAGCTGTATTTGGCGGCGACCGTGTTCACGCCGGCGTGGTACAGCCACTGCTGGGTCCACGGCCCGAGGTCGCGCCCGGCCGCGTCGCCCAGGCTGCCGATGAAGTCATCGAGCTGCGCGTTCTTGTAGGCGTACTTGACCAGGTAGTTGTGCACGCCCTTGCGGAACACTTCTTCGCCCAGCAGGTGGCGCAGCTGCATCAGCGTCGAGGCGCCCTTGCTGTAGGTGATCGCGTCGATGTTGTCGAACGCGTTCGCGGTCGACGGCACCGGCACCTCGATCGGATGGGTCGACAGGGCCTGGTCGGCGGTGTAGGCGGCCTGCTTGCCGCCGGAGTAGAAGCCCTGCCATGCGTTCTTGAATTCGGTCGCCTCGGCGGTCGCCAGCGTGCCCATGAAGGACGCGAAGCTCTCGTTGAGCCACAAGCCGTTCCACCATTTCATCGTCACCAGGTCGCCGAACCACTGGTGCGCCATCTCGTGCATGATGACCGCGGCCAGGGTCTCGCGCTGGGAGGCGCTCATCTCCGCCTTGTACAGGAAGCCCTTTTCGGCGAACGTCACCGCGCCGGCNNTGGTACGGCACGCCGAAGTACTCGTCGAAGAAGGCCAGGCCCTGCTTGGTGTACTTGAACCAGTCGGCCGGCGACACTTGCGAAGCCACCGACTGGCGCGCGAACAGGCGCATCGGATATTTGCCGCTGGTGTCTTCCCATACTTTGTACGGGCCGGCGTGCAGCGAGAAGTTGTAGGCGCTCAGCTTCTTCGACTTCGGGAAGGTCCAGCGCTTGCCGGCCGGATCGGCCTGCACGCCGCTCTCGCGCATCATCGACACCACCTGCCAGTCGGCCGGCGCGCTCACGGTCAGCTGGTAAGTCGCCTTCAGGTCGGGCTGGTCGAACAGCGCGAACATCTGGTGCGCCGCGGCCGGCTCGAAATGTGAATACGTGTAGACCCTGCCGTCAACCGGGTCGACCATGCGGTGCAGGCCTTCGCCGTTGGTGCTGTGCAGGCGCTGGTAGCCGACCACCACCGTGTTGCGGCCCTTGACCAGGTCCTGCGGCTGCACGGTGATGAAGAACTGGTTGTACTGCGGCGCGACGGCCTTGCCGTTGACCAGCAGCTTGCCGATGGTCGCCTTGTCGAGGTCGATCGTCAGCGGATCGCTGGTGTCGGTCAGGTCGAACGTGATGGTGCTGGTGCCGCTGAACGTCTCCTTGCCGGTCAATGCGAAGTCGAGCACGTAATCGACGTTGGCGATGCGCGCCGAGCGGGCGGCGGCGTCGGCCTGGGTCAGGTAAGTGTTGGCGGCGCGCGGCGGCAGCGCGTCGGCGAAGGCGGCGCTGCCGGCCAGGGTGGCGCAAACGGCAACTGCCATGACGCGGCGGGAGAGTAGGTGCACGGTGGATCCTTTGAAATAAGGCGCTGAGAATAGCATGCCGGTCATCGAAAGAAAATCTTGACTTGGTATGTATATCGTCGTATTTTACCAATTGGTTAAGTAAGGATCGCGATGGAACACGACCGACTCAGCATGACATTCGCGGCGCTGGCCGATCCGACCCGGCGCGCCATCCTGGCCCGCTTGACGGCCGGCGAAATATCGGTCACCGAGCTGGCCGCGCCGTTCAAGATCAGCCTGCCGGCGGTGACCAGGCATTTGCAGGTGCTCGAGCGGGCCGGGCTGGTGTCGCGCAGCCGCCACGCCCAGTGGCGTCCGTGCAAGCTGGAGGCGGCGCCGCTGAAAGACGCCGGCGGCTGGATCGACGAATACCGCCAGTATTGGGAAGCCAGCCTGGATCGGCTGGACAGTTATCTTCAAGAACTTCAAAAGGAGCCAGCCGATGATCAATCCTGACAATGACGATGTGGATTTCCGCATCACCCGCACTTTCAATGCGCCGCGCGCGCTGGTGTTTCGCACCATGACCGAGACCGAGCACCTGCGGCACTGGTGGGGGCCGAAAGGCTGCCAGATCGAGGTCGCCAGCAATGACGCGCGGCCGGGCGGCATCTTCCATTACTGCATGCGTTTTCCTGGCGGCTTTGCGATGTGGGGGCGATTTGTCTACCGCGAGATCGTCGCGCCGGAGCGGATCGTCTACGTCAACGGCTTCGCCGACGCCGANNGCGACCGAAGTGGAGCGCGCGACCTTCAAGGCCGGGCATGAATCGATGCAGGGCGGTTTCGGCGGCATGTACGACCAGTACGAGGAATACCTCGCGACGCTGGCCGCATAGCACACTCAGCATGGATTGCCGCCTGCGCGGCAATGACGGTTTTACGGTCAACNNGGCGGGAATCCATTGTGAAGATGCGCAGCCGGGGAATTACGCTTGCAGGGCAGGGTAGTCCGTGTAGCCTTCGGCACCGGCGCCGTAAAACAGCTGCGGCCGCGCCGGATTGAACTCGGCGTTGGCCTTCAGGCGGCGCGGCAGGTCCGGATTGGCAATGAACAGCTTGCCAAACGCGACCGCATCAGCCTTGCCCGCCGACATCAGCTGCTCGGCGCTGTCGCGCGTCATCTGCTCGTTGGCGATGTAGACGCCGCCGAATTCCTTCTTCAGCAGCGGGCCGAGGCTGTCGTCGCCGACTGCTTCGCGCGCGCAGATGAAGGCGATGCCGCGCTGTTTCAGTTCGCGCGCCACGTAGCCGAACGTCGCCGCCGGATCCGAGTCGCCCATGTCGTGCGCATCGCGGCGCGGCGCCAGGTGCATGCCGACGCGGTTGGCGCCCCACACTTCGATGCAGGCATCGGTCACTTCGAGCATCAGGCGCGCGCGGTTCTCGATCGTGCCGCCGTAATTGTCGGTGCGCTGGTTGGTGCTGTCCTGCAGGAACTGGTCGAGCAGGTAGCCGTTGGCGCCATGGATCTCGACGCCGTCGAAGCCGGCCAGCCTGGCGTTTTCGGCGCCCTTGCGGAAGGCGGCGACGACGCCCGGGATTTCCTCGGTGGTCAGCGCGCGCGGCACGGCGTAATCGCGCTCCGGGCGCAGCAGGCTGACGTGGCCCTTGGCGGCGATGGCGCTCGGAGCGACCGGCGCGGCGCCGTCCAGCAGGTCCGGATCGGAAATGCGGCCGACGTGCCACAGCTGCAGGAAGATGCGCCCGCCCGCCTGGTGCACCGCCGAGGTGACCGTCTTCCAGCCCTCGACCTGCTCGTCCGACCAGATGCCCGGCGTATCGGCGTAGCCGACACCCTGCGGCGTGACCGAGGTCGCTTCCGACAGGATCAGGCCGGCGCTGGCGCGCTGCACATAGTATTCGGCCATCAGGGCGTTCGGCACGCGGTCGCCGCCGATCGCGCGGGCGCGGGTGAGCGGGGCCATGATGATGCGGTTGGGCAGTTCGAGGTCGCCGATGGTGATCGGATCAAATAATGTGGTCATGTAAAACTCCTAGAGTCCGTGATGGATGTGGGCGAGGAACGCCTGGATGGTTTCCTCGTTGCGTTTGTAAAAAATCCATTGGCCGACGCGGCGCGAGGTGATCAGCCCGGCGCGTTGCAATGCCGCCAGGTGGGCCGACACGGTCGATTGCGACAGCCCGGTGCGCGCGTCGATCAGGCCGGCGCAGACGCCGATGTCGAGCGGGTGCTCCTGCTGCGCAAAATGCTCGTGCGGGTCTTTCAGCCAGCAAAGGATCTGGCGCCGTACCGGGTTGGCCAGTGCCTTGTGAATCGCGTCGATGTCCATGGAAGTGTCCTTATATCGGGTTTCTTCGAACCCAATATCGTAATTCTACGATATATCTGGACATGCTGCTGGCGACGTCAAAAACCCGAATCGCTCAGGGGAAGTGAACCAGGATGAGCGCCACCAGCGCTGGCAGCGCCTGGATATACAGGATCGTCCGCTTCACCGTCACGGCGCCCCAAATGCCGGCGACGATAATGCAGGTCAGCCCGTACACCTTGAACAGCAGCGCGATGTGATGATCCGGATGCAGCAGCCCGATCAGCAGCGCCGCCACCAGGAAACCGTTGTAGCAGCCCTGGTTCGACATGGCCGGCGCCATGATCTCGGCCTTCTCGGCGCTGAGCCCGAACACGCGCCGTCCGCGCGTCTTGAACAGCACGGTTTCCAGCAAGACGAAATACACATGCAGCAATGCGATCAGGACGATCAGGACTTGGGCGGCGATGGCCATGGTTGGCTCCGGTAATTGTTATGTCGCGTAGTGTACAGCCTGCTAACGGGCCGCCGTGGCCATCGCCCACAGGCGCCCGCCGAACAGGTTCAGCGCCAGTCCGCCCAGCACCAGTACGCCGGCCGCCAGCTTCCACCATTGCAGCGGCTCGCCGAGCACCAGCGCCGCGCTGAGCATGCCGGCGACCGGCACCAGCAGCGCGAACGGCGCCACCGTCGCGGCCGGATATTTGCGCATCAGCATCGACCAGAGGCCGAAGCCGATGATGGTGTTCGGATACGCCTGGAACAGCACCGTCCCCAGCGACTTGACGCTGAAGTTGTTCGCCGCAAGTTGCCACGCCGCGCCGCCTTCGACCAGCCACGAGGCCAGCAGCAAAGGCGGCGTCGCCACCAGCGCGCCCCACACCACCAGCGACAGGGCGTTCACCTGGCCCATCTTCTTGGTGACGATGTTGGCCACCGCCCAGCAGACGCCGCCGAGCACCACCAGCACGAAGCCGATCAGCGTCGCCTTGCCTTCGAGATGTATCGCGACCAGCGCCATGCCGCCGAACGCCACCAGCGCGCCGAGCAGCTGCATGCCTTTCGGCCGCTCGCCCAGCATCAGCACCGCCAGCCCGATCGTGAAAAAGGCCTGCAGCTGGATCACCAGCGACGCCAGGCCGGCCGGCAAGCCGAGCTTGATGCCGGAAAACAGCAGCGTGAACTGGAGGGCGAACTGGAACATGCCGTAGGCCAGCACCAGGCCGATCGACGTCTGCGGGCGCTTGACGAAGAACACCAGTGGCAGCGCGGCGAACAGGAAGCGCAGCGCGGTGAACAGGATCGGCGGCAAGTCCTGCAGGCCGATCTTGATGACCACGAAGTTGACGCCCCAGATAGTCACCACGCCGAGCGCGATGAGGATGTCGGTGGGCGTCATCGTGTGCTTCATGGGAGCTGGTCTCTTGAATGGTAGGCAACGATTATGGCGCACATCTGGCGGGCTTGCTGACGGCGTATCCACCCTGGGGTCAGTTCCGACATTCGGACACGGTCGCGACTGTAGTCGATCTCTCGAAGCGCATTGCCGTTGAGCTCGTGTCCGAATGTCGGAACTGACCCCGGGGTTTGACGGCTGCGCGCGCGCCGTGCTAAGTTCGGTTCTTTTCGACACCATGGCACGGACGACCCTGCCGACACCGAGGAGTTGTCCATGAGCTGGGTCATCTTGATTATTGCCGGCGTGCTGGAAGTGGGCTGGGCCGTGGGCCTCAAATACACGGTCGGCTTCACGCGCTTGTGGCCGTCCGTGTTCACGCTGGCGACGATGGCCGGCAGCGTCGGCCTGCTGGGACTGGCGTTGCGCCAGCTGCCGCTCGGGACCGCCTACGCGGTGTGGACCGGCATCGGCACGGTCGGCACCGCGGTGGCCGGCATGATCATGCTGGGCGAGCCGGCCGGCGCCTTGCGCATGCTGTCGATCGGCCTGATCGTGGCCGGCATCGTCGGCCTGAAGATCCTCACGCCCGCCTGATTTATTTCGGCCGCGCCCAGCGCTCGTAGATGCGCGCCAGCTCGCCGCTCGCCTTCAACCGTGCCAGCGCCTGGTCNNGCGTTGAACACGGCGGGCAGCATGCGCACCTTGTCCTCCAGGTGCTCGGAGCGAATCAGGTAGGTCAGGCTCAGCTCGGTCATATAGGTGTAGCGGCCATGCCCGTGCAGGGTCTTGCGCAGGTTGACGACGTTGTCGCCGGTGCTGTCGTCGACGGCGATGCCGCGCGCCTTGAGCTGCAGGATGTAGGCGGAACCGCGCGCTGTGTTGATCAACGGATGGAGCCGCACCAGGTCGTCGAAATTGTTGACCACCTGGGTGTCGCTGGCGGCCGCGGCGAGCCGGTGGCGCACATCGTACACCGGCAAGCTTGAGCGGATCGCGACGCCGCGCCGGCGCGGCGAATCGAGCAGCGCGCAAGCGGCGCTTGCGCGGCCACTCTCGAGCGCGTCTTCGATCACCGGCAGCGAGCGGCCGCGGTCGTAGCCGGTAAAGTGAAGGCGCGGGTCGATCCGTTCGATCGCGGCGAACATGTCGGGACACAGGCCGCGCGGCGCGTCGTCATCGAGTATCCATTTCGGCGGCACACCTTCCTGCGCCAGCACGCGCACCGTCATCGTGTCGCCACTGGCGCCGCCGGCCACCAGAAGTAGTGCGCACGCCAACCACCATGATCCCCGCGATAACTTTGTTTTCATTTTTAGTATATGGGTGGACAACAGACCAAATGATTGTCGCACAAATTATATCGATACACTAGGGCAACTTTTGCTATCGACAAGCTGTTGATTTNNGCTGAACATGATAGTTACACGTCCTCGCTACTGGAACTCGCATGGATCATCTTGCCGGTGTGGCCGCTTCGATCGGCATGCGTCACGCGCGCGCCAGCCACCGGCTGTCACTGGTGGTGCCGCTGTTTAACGAGGAAGACAACGTCGCCGCGCTGGTGGCCCAGGTCCAGGCCGCGCTCGACAAGCTCGACTGGCCCTGGCAACTGATCCTGGTCGACGACGGCAGCGCCGACCGCACCGCCGACCGCATCCGCCAGGCAGTGGCGGCCTACCCCGGGCAGGTCTGCGCGGTGATCTTGCGGCGCAACTTCGGCCAGACCGCGGCGATGCAGGCCGGCATCGACATCGCCCAGGGCAGCATCATCGCCACCATGGACGGCGACCTGCAGAACAATCCGGCCGACATCGGGCGCATGGTGCGGCGCCTGCTCGACGAAGACCTCGACCTGCTGGTCGGCTGGCGCAAGTCGCGCCGGGACAGCCTGTGGCTGCGCAAGGTGCCGTCGTGGTGCGCCAACCGCCTGATCGTCGCCGTCACCGGCGTCCGCCTGCACGACTATGGCTGCTCGCTGAAGATCTTCCGCGCCTCGGTGATCCGCCAGGTACGGCTGTATGGCGAGATGCACCGCTTCATTCCGACCTGGGTGGCCACCGTCACTTCGCCGGCACGCATCCGCGAGGAGCCGGTGAGCCATTTCCCGCGCCTGCACGGGCGCTCCAAGTATGGGCTCGGGCGCACCTTCAACGTCCTGCTCGACCTGCTGTCGGTGTACTTCTTCACGCGCTTTCGCGCCAGTCCCGGGCATTTTTTCGGCCGCATCGGCTTGCTGTGCGCGGCGGCGGGCGGCGCCGCGCTGGCCTGGCTCGCCTGGCACAAGCTGTGGTACGGCGAAGCGATCGCCAACCGCCCGCTGCTGATGCTCGGGGTGCTGCTCGAGGTGATCGGCATCCAGTTCGTGTGCACCGGGATCGTCACCGAAATGCTGGCGCGCACCTGGTTCGAGTCGGGTGCCAGCAAGACCTATGCGGTGCGCGAGGTGCTGGGCGCGGGCGCCATCGAGGCGCAGCCGGATGATGCGCGGCGGCGCGCCACGGAGCTGCGATGAGGAAGGCCGCCGCACTGGCCGGCACGCGGGCGGCGCGCGACACCTGGCAAGTGGCGCGCAGCACCCCCGCGCCGCTCGCGCTGCCCGTTTTGCTGGCGCTGGCTGCCTGGCTGGCGTTCTTCAACCAGCTCGGCGGCTTCCCGCTGTTCGACGTCGACGAGGGCGCCTTCAGCGAAGCGACCCGCGAAATGCTCGCGCGCGGCGACTTCGTCACCACCTGGCTGAACGGCCAGCCGCGTTTCGACAAGCCGATCCTCACCTACTGGCTGCAGGCGCTGTCGGTGACGCTGTTCGGCATGCACGAGTTCGCGTTCCGGCTGCCGTCCGCGCTGGCCGGGCTAGGCTGGATCGGCGCAATCCTCGTGTTTACGCGCCAGCAGTGCGGCCGCGCCACCGCCTATGTCGCGGCCATGGTCGCCGCCACCACGCTGGGCGTCGGCGTGATCGGCCGCGGCGCCACCGCCGACGCCTTGCTCAACCTGTTCCTCGTGCTCGCCATGTTCGACATCTACCGCTACATGGTCCAGCCGCTGGCGCGCTACCGCCGGCGCGCCTTCCTCTGGATCGCGCTCGGCCTGCTGACCAAGGGGCCGGTGGCGCTGCTGATCCCCTTCGCCGCCAGCGGTATCGCGTTCGCGCTGCACGGCAAGGCGCGCGCCTGGCGCCAGGCCGCGCTGGACCCGGCCGGCTGGCTGATCCTGCTGGCGGTGGCCGGCCCGTGGTACCTGCTCGAATACCTGCGCCAGGGCGACGCCTTCATCGCCGGCTTCTTCCTGCGCCACAACGTCGAGCGCTTCATGGCGCCGCTGCAGGGCCACAGCGGCAACGTTTTTTATTACCTGCCGGCCGCGCTGCTGCTGCTCCTGCCATACAGCGGCCTGTTCCTGCGCATCCTGCCTGCCATCCGCACGCTGCGCGCCAGCCCGCTCGACACTTTCCTGTGGTGCTGGTTCCTGTTCGTGCTGCTGTTCTTTTCGCTGGCGGGCACCAAGCTGCCGCACTACCTGCTGTACGGCGTCTCGCCGCTGTTCGTGCTGATGGCCATGCGGCGGCGCCTGCTGGTGTCGCGCTGGCTGGCGTTCCTGCCGCCGTTCCTGCTGCTCGCGGCCGTCATGGTGCTGCCGGCGGCACTGCAGTGGTTCGGCCCCGGCATCGGCGACGCCTATGTGCGCGAGGCGCTTATGCGGACCGAGCCGTTCGGGCCGGGCTACTGGCTGGCGTCGTCGGGCTTGCTGTTGGCGATGCTGGCGCTGGCGTTCCTGCCGCGCTACGACGTCTGGCAGCGGCTGATCGCCATCGGCGTGCTGTGTTCGCTCGCCGTCGGCGGCCTGCTGTTGCCGGCGCTGGGCCAGTTGCAGCAAGGGCCGGTGANNGTCCCCAGCTTCAGCGTCTACCGCGGCCAGGCGACCGAACGCGCCGTCACGCCGCGGCCGGGCGAGGTGTTGCTCACCCGCAGCAGTGCGCTGGCCGAGCTCGGCCCGGCGGAAGTGCTGTATCGCAAGGGCGGCGTCGTGCTGTTGAGGGTCGTTCGATGAGGCCAGAGTCCCGTTCCGCCTGGGTCTGGCTGCCGCCCGTGCTGTCGCTGGCGCTGCTTGCCACGCTCGCCGCCAGCACCGCCAACCGCAGCCTGTTCGTGCTGCTGAACCAGTCCGGCCACCCGCTGGGCGACACGCTGTGGCTGAACCTGACAATGCTCGGTGACGGCGCCGTGGCGCTGGCCATGGTGCTGCCGGCGATCCGCCGATCGCCGCGCTGTTTCTGGGCCGCGCTGGTCGCTGCCGTGGTCGCGGCGCTGTGGGTCCATGTGCTCAAGCAGGTTGTCAGCATGCCGCGCCCGTTGGCGGTGCTGCCGCCCGACCTGTTTTTCCAGGGTGGGCCGGCGTTCCGGGCGGGGTCGTTCCCGTCCGGCCACGCGGCGGCCAGTTTCGCCATCGCCGGCATCTGGATCATGGCCCTGCCGGGACGCAACCTTGCGCGCGCGCTGCTGCTGGCGCTGGCGGCGCTGGTGAGCCTGTCGCGCGTGATGGTGGGCGTGCATTGGCCGGTCGACATCCTGTGGGGCATGCTCGGCGGCTGGCTGGGCGCGTGGACGGGCCACGCGCTGTACGCGCGCTACCAATGGAAAACGGCCGGCGCCGGCGGCATGCTGGCGGGTGGTGTGCTGATGCTGGTCGCCGCGGCGCTGCTGGTCAGCCATCATGTGCGGATACNNCTCGATGGACACTGACATCTGGTGGTTGGTCGTCGGTTTCGGCGGCCAGGGCCTGTTCATGCTGCGCCTGGTGATCCAGTGGCTGCACAGCGAACGCCAGCACCGGAGCGTGATTCCCGTCTCGTTCTGGTATTTCAGCGTGGCCGGCGCGCTGGTGCTGCTGGCCTATGCGATGCACCGGCACGACCCGGTGTTCATCGCCGGGCAACTGCTGGGTGTGGCGATCTACCTGCGCAACCTGGTGCTGATCCGCGGCGAGCGGTCCGGCGCGCGAACGGCGCCGGCCGCCGACGCTTAGTTGCCGGCGAAGTCGGGATTGGCGCGCGTCAGGTAGTACCACTCCTGGTTGGCGCCGGCGTTCACGTCCGGGAACAGGATGCGGCCGTCGAGTTCCGACGTCACCGGCGTGCCGTCGGCGCGCACGCCGATCTGCTGGCCCTTGGTGACCGGGTCGAAGCTGGACCACGTGCGCACGAACGAGTCGCCCTTGTCCATCTTGTCGTGCACCACCACCATCGACAGCGCTTCCATCTGGTCGGCCGCGACCGGCTCCGGCGCCGGCGCGTCGATCACCTTCAGGAACGCCAGCGTGTTCATGATGGCGCGGTAGGCGACGTCGGGCGCGGCCGGATCGTTGTGCTGGCCGCATTCGAGCGTGAGCGCGTAGCCGCCGGTGCTGCGCATGTATTCGGTGGTGCCGACGCCGTAACGCAGCACGGTCTGCAGTTGCGACGCATCGGACATGCGGCGCTGCACGCCGGCGCCGTAGGTGGCCANNGCATGCTTGAACGGCTGCAGCGGGCCGTCGTTGTCGAGCGGGCCCATCATCACGAACGGCTCGCTCTCGGCGTTGAACGAGTGCAGGTCGAGCAGCACGTCGTGCTGGGCCAGCAGCGGGCACAGCCAGTTGGCGATCTGGTCTTCGAAGTCCTGCGGTTCGTCGTTCGGGAACAGGTTGCGGTTCAGGTTGCGTTCGCCCGAGCGCTGCACCAGCTGGTAGGCGAGGGGATTGGTCACCGGCACGAACGTCACGCTGCCGTTGGCGACCAGCAGCTTGCCGCTGTCGATCTCCGCCATCACGCGCAATATCGCCTTGGTGCCGCAGGTCTCGTTGCCGTGCACGGCGCCGGTGACGATCAGGCGCGGACCCTTGCCGAGGCCCGTGTAATTGATCGATTTGAACTGTAATTCGCGTGCGCTTGTCATTGCTGGCCAATCCTGGAAGATGTCGGTGCCGACATTTTATCGGGAAACACTGGCGCGTGCGGAAAGCGCATGGCATGATTTGCGCTTCCATTTTGCCCGGCACAGCATGAACGCCAATCAACCCTCTTCGCGCGTGCACGGCCTCGACACCCTGCGCGCGCTCGCGATCGGCCTGGTGGTGCTGCACCATTACGTGCTGTTCGTCAGCCGCGCCGACACCTTCGGCTGGGTCGGCGAAATCGGCTGGGTCGGCGTCGACCTGTTCTTCGCGCTGTCAGGCTACCTGATCGGCAACCAGATTTTTGCCGCCATGCGCAGCGAAGAGGGCTTCTCGCTCGGGCATTTCTACGGGCGCCGATTGCTGCGCACGCTGCCAAACTATTACGCCGTGCTGGCGCTGTACTTCCTGGTGCCGGCTTTTCGCGGCGACCAGGCCTTGCCGGCGCTGTGGAAATTCCTCACCTTCACGCAAAATATCAACCTCGAACCGGGCACCGCGTTTTCGCACGCCTGGTCGCTTTGCATCGAGGAGCAGTTCTACCTGCTGCTGCCGGCTGCCGCGCTGCTGGTCGCCGCGTTGCGCGGATCGCTGCGCTGGGCCTGGGCGGCGGTCGCGCTCACGCTCGGCGCCGGCATGCTGATGCGCGGGGTGATGTGGCACGAGATGGCCGATGCCGGCCGGCTCGCGCAGCATCACTATTTCAAATACATTTACTACTCGTCGTTCTGCCGCTTCGACGAACTGGTGGCCGGTGTGGCGCTGGCGCTGCTGAAGAATTATCACGCGGGTTTATGGCGGCGCCTGAGCGCGCACGGCAACGTGGCGTTGGCCGCAGGCCTGATGCTGACTGGGATTACGTTTGCGCTGTTCCTCGCCGGCCGCTATGGCCTGGCGATCACGCTGTTCGGCTATCCGATGCTGGCGCTGGGCTTCTCGCTTCTGATCGTCGCCGCGCTGAGCGAGAGGTCGCTGCTGCGTGCCACGCGGGTGCCCGGCGCGGAACACCTGGCGCTGTGGTCGTACGCCATTTACCTGATCCACAAGCAGGTCTGCATCCTGGCCGCCGTTCCGCTGGCCGAACGCGGCTACGGGCCGGAGTCGCTGGTGGCGATCGGCGTGTCGCTGGTGCTGTCGGTGCTGTCGGGATGGGTGCTGTACCGGCTTGTGGAGACGCCGTTCATGGTGCTGCGCGACCGCTACCTGCCGTCGAATGCTCAGCGCGCGGCGTCGATGACGTCGAACGCCGCCGGCATCGCGCCGAGGAAATCGAGCACGGCGCCGCTGTCGTAGTTGGCGTTTTCGATGACGGCGCGCAGGCCCGGCATGGCCTCCGGGGTGGCCGGGCTGCGGTACGCGTTGATCAACAGCGCCACCAGGTCGGTCGGATAGCCGCATGAGCGGCGCAGGCGCGTGTCGATCACCGCCAGCAGCGCGCGCTGCATGCGCGGCGTCGGATGGGTGATGTGGGCAAAGATCAGCGGGGTGTTGGCGATCGACTCGCACAGCCGGCGCTCGATCTGTTCCGGCTTGACGTCGGATGCGATGTCGAAATAGGCGCGGTTCCAGCGGGTGCGCGCGTACTGGTGGCCGGGCGGGAAGGAGTCGACGGTGTCGAATCCGCACACGCGGCTGAGGTAGGCGAGCGCCTTGGTGATGGTGGGGATCAGCATGGCGACAGTTTAGCTGAAACCGGGGCGGCGTACCGGCAAAACGCCACCCCAATCCCTTCGGCTATGCCGCGAAGCGCCCGGCGCGGAAGTCTTCGACCGCCTGTTGCAGCTCCGCCTGCGTGTTCATCACGAACGGGCCGTACTGCGCGATCGGCTCGCCCAGCGGACGACCGGCGATCAGCAGCACGCGGCTCGCCTCGGCCGCCTTGATGCGCACGCCCTCGGCCTGCGGCGGGTTGGCCAGGATCGCCAGCCGCGTGCTCGGCACGGCCTTGCCTTCGACCGTCACCTCGCCGCGAAACACGTACAGGAACGCGTTGTGCCCGGCCGGCAGCTGCTGCTCGAAGCTGGCGCCGGCCGCCAGTTCGATGTCGAGGTAGATCGGCTCGGTGCCGGCGCGCTGGACCGCGCCCTCGACGCCATGGCTGCTGCCGGCGATCACCTGCACCGTCGCTCCCGCGTCGGTGCTGAAGCGCGGGATCTCCTGGCTGGGGATGTCGCGGTACCAGGGCGCGCTCATCTTGTCCTTCGCGGGCAGGTTGAGCCACAGCTGGAAGCCTTCCATCAGGCCCTCGTTCTGCTCCGGCATTTCGGAGTGCACCACGCCGCGCCCGGCCGTCATCCACTGCACGCCGCCGTTGGTGATCAAACCTTCATTGCCGGCGCTGTCCTTGTGCCGCATGCGCCCCGTGATCATGTACGAGATGGTCTCGAAGCCGCGGTGCGGATGCTCCGGGAAGCCGGCGATGTAGTCGCCCGGCTTGTCGCTGCCGAAGGCGTCGAGCATCAGGAACGGATCGNNGACCAGGCGCTCGACGCCGCGCGCCGTGCCGACCCTTGCTGCTGTCAACTGCTTTGTCATCATGTTCTCCTTGTGGGCGGCGCCGCCTTGCGGCTTACGCCAGTGCTGCTTCGACTTCGGCGTCGGCCTGGGCCTGCGCCTTGGCGACTGCTTCCGGACCGAGGCCGTGGCCTTCCGAGTACACGTACGTCACGTCCGTCAGGCCGAGGAAGCCGAGGAAGGTGGTCAGGTGCGGCACTTGCGAATCGCTGGCGCCGTCGCGGTGGATGCCGCCGCGCGACAGCGTCACGAATACTTTTTTTCCCTTCAGCAGGCCTTCAGGGCCGGCCGCGGTGTAGCGGAACGTCACGCCGGCGCGGGCAATCGCGTCGAACCAGCTTTTCAGCTGCGC
>CXWL01005837.1_pt1 | contig 15282 bp, 19 predicted proteins | sample 590931 | NCBI WGS metagenome assembly CXWL01 (sample SAMEA3498368, study PRJEB10139) | groundwater metagenome | biome: water well; material: biofilm material | place: Germany | collected 2015-04-27 | reverse complement strand
GACAAGCCGGACGACTATGTCGTGGCGACAGGGGAGACCCACACCGTCAAGGAATTCCTCGAACTGACCTTCGACCGGCTCAAGTTGGACTGGAAGCAGTATGTGAAGATCGATGCCAAGTACTATCGTCCGACCGAAGTCGATCTCCTCATCGGCGATCCTGCGAAAGCCGAAAAAGAGCTTGGCTGGAAACCCAAAGTCGGCTTCCACGAACTCGTCAACATGATGGTCGACGCGGATCTCGCAGCCGAACGTGAACGTCTCGATGGGACACGGAAGAAAGGTTGAGATTGAGGCCGAGGCTAAAGGGACCGAAGAGGGTACTTCGCACCCACCGAGTCTGGTATTGTCATCCAACCGGCCGACGAGATCGGGAAAGAACTTAATGCATTGATTCGTTCACTTCGCCGAACTACTCAACCTTAACCTCAGCCTAGGCTATTCTATGAACTCCTTCTGGACAGAGAAACGCGTCGTCGTCACCGGTGGAGCGGGATTTTTGGGGTCGTTCGTCGTCGAGCAACTGCGCGCCAAGGGGTGCAAGAACATCGTCATCCCGCGGAGTACAGACTACGACCTGGTCCAGATGGACGCCGTCAAGCAACTCTACAGCGATGCGAAGCCGGACCTCGTCATCCATCTCGCGGCGCGTGTCGGCGGCATCGGGGCCAACCAGGCCAACCCAGGCCGGTTCTTCTACGACAACTTGATGATGGGCACGCAGCTCATCGAAATCGGACGCCAGGTAGGGCTCAAGAAATTCGTGGCGCTCGGCACCATCTGTGCCTATCCCAAGTTCGCCCCCATTCCCTTCAAAGAAGACGACATCTGGAACGGCTACCCGGAAGAAACGAATGCCCCCTACGGCCTTGCGAAAAAGATGATGCTTGCTCAGTCGCAGGCCTATCGCCAGCAGTATGGCTTCAATTCCATCGTCTTGTTTCCGGTCAACCTCTATGGACCGCGCGATAATTTCGATCTCAAGACATCGCACGTGATCCCGGCGCTCATCCGGAAATTCGGCGAAGCCAAGGATCTCAAGAAAGACCACGTCGAACTATGGGGCGATGGCTCGCCGAGCCGGGAATTCCTCTACGTCGAAGACGCGGCAGAAGGTATTCTCCTTGCCGCCGAACAATATAACGACAGCCTGCCCGTTAACCTGGGAACAGGGGAGGAAGTCGCCATTCGTGATTTGGCGGAACTCATCGCCAAAGAAGTCGGCTTCGCCGGTCCCATCAAGTGGGACACCACCAAACCAAACGGCCAGCCCCGCCGCTGCCTCGACGTCACCCGCGCCAAAGAACTCTTCGGATTCCAGGCGCGCCATCGGTTGCGCGAGGGACTCAAGAAGACCGTCCAGTGGTTCCATGACAACCGCAACACACTCCGGGAAGTGCAGTTCTGATCGGAAAAGACGCTTGAGGTTGGAGGATTGAGGGCTGAGGTTCGAGGCAACTGCCTCGCAGCTCCATCTTCTTCAAGCCTCCCCCTCTAACCATTAGGCTCCAACCTCTAACATTCATTTCCCTGCCTCTGACCTCCCCATCCACAACGGCTCGACAATCTTGCCTTGGCCAACGGCTTACCTATAGAGTAAGGATGGCTCAATACTGTAAGGATAGACAATGTCCACAGCGACGAGGCCGAGCAAAGGCCAAACAACGATCCCGCAAGACACGGGTCTGAACAGCATTGTTCGCACTGGATGACAAGAGTCGAGGGACAAGGTGCTAGCCGCCTGATGGCGTGGAGGAAGCCATGAAACAATTGGATCGCATCACCATGGACCCTGCTGTCATGGGAGGGAAACCCTGTATCAGGGGTATGCGCGTGACCGTTGGGACAATAGTGGGCTTGATGGCAGCGGGAAAGGCGATTGACGAAGTCTTGGCAGCCTATCCCTACATCGAACGGGAAGATATCTTGCAGGCTCTTACATACGCAGCCTGGAGATCGGAAGAAAAGGATCTTTCCTTGGTCTCCTGATGAAATTCCTCGTAGTTTCTGACCTGATCGCGTGTCATGTCGTTCGGATAGCGCGGAAGTAATAGGACGTATCCCCAATACTCCACCCGAGATCATGTGTGCAGTTCAAAGGAGGGCACCATTGTGAGAACAGCCAATGCCACAGCAGAAGTGTTCATGACCGCATTTGAGTCTTTACCAAAGTCCGAGCGTGAAGCGATCATGCAGCGACTCTTTGCCAACCCGGCATTGAAGGAAGATCTCATCGATGTGGCCACATGGTATGGGCGCCACGCAGAACGGGCCATTCCGTATCAGCGTGTGCGTGGACGCCTGGAAAAAGCCGGCCGTCTGTGAGGTATCGGCTTGCCATCAAGCCTTCGGCCAGCCGGGAACTAGAGCGGCTGGATGATCAAGTACTTCGTCGGGTAGATGAAGCCATCCTAAAGTTAGCCGAAAACCCCCGGCCACATGGCGCAAAGAAGCTCAGTGGTGTGCCGTTGTACCGCATACGAGTAGGGACCTTTCGAATTGTGTATGAGGTGAATGACGCACAGCATCTGGTGACCGTCGTGACTATCGGTCACCGTCGGGAAGTCTACAGAAAATGATCGAGGGCTTGGGACAGAATATGCGTCAGAGCAAAGGGCTGGAACGAATACCCTCCGCGACAACACCAAGCGCCAGGAGACCATCACTATCGGCACCAGTGAAATGAAACCAACGTGACCAAACTTCTGGAGGCATGGCATGAGCACTGCAGCAAACATCGTTGAACCTCGCGTCATGAGTATGGCTGTCACCGATGATGAGATCATTGCACATCTGGTAGACGGGCGGACGATCAGCGTGCCATTGGTCTGGTCATGGCGGTTAGCGGAAGCCACGCCGGAGCAGCGACAACATTGGGAAATTCTTGGCGATGGTCAGGGGATTCGCTGGCCTGACATTGATGAGGATATCAGCGTAGAAGGCATGCGGCACGGATCCTCAGCGCCACGGCCCACAATGACGTTAAGACACGGAGCCTGATTGGCCTGCTGCACCGATCTACCCGTTTCCGACAAAGTCACGGTTCCGTCACAACCGTGGATGGGACAAGAAGCCAATATGAAACTCAGCTATGACCAGAAATACAACGTCGCGTATCTGCGCCTGCACGAAAAGACGGCCCAGGTCACGACCATTAAAGTCAGCGACGAGATGAACATCGACATCGCACCGGATGGGACCGTCTACGGTATCGAATTGCTGAATGCGAAGGAACAATTGTCGGACGACCATGGCGCCCTGATCGTAGAGTCGGAAGGGCACCGCCGAGAAATCCCGTTGACGGCCTAACGAGACGTCCTTGATACTCTTATGGCGGCATGGCCCTCCTGCAGACTCCTTGCCTCCTCAACCTTTACCTCTATTCCCTTTTGTACAACCTACCGTGCATCCGTACAGATCCCCATCCGTCGGATAGTGCTAACTCCTTGACCATTCAGAGGCCCATGACAGAGCCACATGGTCTGAGTCTTGCTCAGACAGCTGGGATTGCCGAGAAAGACCCGCGTTGTAGAAAGGGCGGTAAACTGACTAGGTTGTTGCGTACGAGATACAGGAACTAAGAGGATGATCCCAACGGGAAAACCAACTATAAAAAGAAGCCGCATTCCAACCGAGATTCGGCCTTCTGCGGAACACGAAGTACCGGCGGCATATCACTTCCTTGTTGCCCAATAAGACCAAATCAGCTAAGTAGTTTCTCGGTGGCGTAACCATCAACCACGCGAGCCGGAACATGAGCGAGCAAGAATAGCCGAAGCAGCCACAACCGGAACAAGCCAATCCATATGATAAAACGCATTGATCTCATCGCCGGAGCACGGCCCAACTTCATGAAGATCGCCCCGATCATCGATGCCCTGATGGCGGCGGAGAAGCGGGGAGGGCCGCTGCGCTATTGCCTGATTCATACGGGGCAGCACTATGACCGGGCCATGTCCGGCAGCTTCTTTGAAGAACTCGGCATTCCCGATCCCGATATCAATCTCGAAGTCGGGTCCGGCACACAAGCAGAGCAAACCGCCGGTATCATGGTCGCCTATGAAAAAGTCTTACTAAAGGACAAGAGCGACTTGTGCCTGGTGGTCGGGGACGTCACCTCGACCATGGCCTGCTCGATCGCGGCCCGTAAACTTGGAGTCCCTGTCGCCCACGTCGAAGGCGGCATCCGCTCCGGCGATTGGACCATGCCGGAAGAAATCAACCGCGTCGTCACCGATTCCATCACCAACTGGTTCTTCACCACCAGCGAAACGGCCAACGAGAATCTCCGCCGCGCAGGGATCACCGACGATCGCATCTTCTTTGTCGGAAATACCATAGAGCATCTGGAGAGTGCAGCTGGAATGATGCAGCGAGATCGGCCTAATGGAAAAGCACAGGGAAAAGACTCCTGCCCCCCCTTTTGGCACCCCCTGCGGTCATACATTCATCGATGATACCCTACCACTTTCCTTGTAAACACAACGACACTTCATGCAACAAAAGTCGTTAGGACATATAGCAATAGCGGGAATGACTTTTACAGCTGTTGGAATAGCTGCAAGCAAACTCGCAAGTTTTGGGTCACAGTTTGTTCTGGGTTGGCTTTTGTCAAAGGAAGACTTTGCTCTCTATGCGATTGCAATTTCATGGTCCACGCTAGTGACAACTCTGCGAAGTGGCCGTACAGATCAAATCCTGATTCAGCGCGGTAGTTCGTACAGCACGTTAGCATCATCAGTATTGAAAATAGGACTCAGCATAAACATTATTGGATTTCTAGTACTCTGCCTAATCGCTCAAGGCCTGTCACATATACATGGCAATGCAGTATTATTCCAACTTGTCCTCATCGTAGGCGCCTCTTTACCCTTGAGCACCTTGGCCCTCCTATTCCAGGCGAAGCTTTCAATTGATCTTAAGTTTCTTACCATAACGAAATTGACCACTTGCTCATCAATTTTGAGACACGGATCGATGGTGGGATTTGCGTTACTTGGACTAGGGCCTCTGAGCTTTGTGCTTCCGCTCCTCGTCGTCGGGGTGTTTGAAACGATCGCTGGATATATTGCAGTCGGCCACTTCCCACCGAAACGAAGAATCGATCAGAGTCAGGTGAAGACCATACTAGGGTCCTCAGGATGGATTATGCTTGGATCGCTTGGCAGTGCCCTAATCATGTTCGGAGACTATCTGATCATCGGGCAACTACATAATAAACCAGTCCTGGGTGTGTATTTCTTTGGGTCTCAACTTACCTTGTCCATAGTCACCCTAGTTGCTACAGGGCTCCATTCTGTGATGATGCCGATTCTGTCATCATTAACTGGCCAAGAAACTCGTCAAGTATCAGCCTTCTTGAAAGCGTGGCGGGTCTTATCGATTACTGGAACATTTGTGGCCTTCATGTTGATGATAGGTGCCCCACCACTTATGCGATGGCTGTGGAATCACAAATGGGATGATGCAATCCCGGTAGTACAGCTACTGGCAGTAAGTCTAATCATGCGGATAGCTGACCCCTTAGGGCGGTCATTACTCCAAGCTCAAGGCCGTTGGAGGCTTGTTGCACTGCTCTCCGTTGGTGAAGGAACTGGGTTGTTACTTGCTGCAACAATCGGGGCTGTCGCTGGGGAGCTTTTCACCATCGCTGTCTCAGTTAGCATATACTGGTTCTTGTTTGGGCTTCTCCAGGTAGGTCTGCTCACCAAGATGACCGGAAGCCCACCTCGCCACCTATTCGTCCCCCTCCTGTCTAGCATAGGCATAGGCCTTCTCGCTGTTGGTGGTAGTATGCTGGTAGGACATTACGCTTTCTCGACTTCGTCTGACCTTATCCAGGCATCAGTATCACTAGGTGTTTTTTGTCTAATCTATGCGGTCTTGATCAGCCAATTCTGTAAGGTGGGGGTAACAGAGTTACGTAGATTTGTTGCCTAGAAGATTTCGAGTTGGTGCCGAATTTCATTAATCAGTGATCTATCATCGATAGGTGGTCCAAGAATTATTTAGAGATTGCAATTCTACGCGATAAGAAACTGAGGCCCTATAATACATGACGGAATCTGATCGATATAGGCGAGCAAAGCTCTTCGGCACGGTCCTTTTTCTGCTCGTGCTTTTCGATTCTCTTCTTAACTATTTTCTTCAAAATATCGGCGGACGACTTCCGGTCAATGCATTTGCTGCCGTCTTTTTAGCCCTGGGAGCCTTCAAGTTCGGAACGAGACCGCTATTACCATCAATGATTACACTGTTTGCGCTTGGATTGGGATTCTTAGGTTTCATACTAGGCGTGATCTTCATACCCGAAACATCAGCCACTCAAGTTCTCAGCATAGGATCAGCAATGTGTGGTTTCTTCATAGGATTTTTGACAACCCGCTGGGCGAAAGATGCACGAATTGATGCAATTGCGTTTTCATTTGCAGGGGGGCTATATATCATCGTTTGCATATTCGCCCTATTAGGAATTGCCCCTCGTTTTTTTCCCCTGATCAATGCGGTGTGGTCGGACAATGGGACTTTGAGATTTCGACCTGAAGTCACTACGGATCAGAACTTCCAGATACTCTATCTCTTTCCGGCAGCATTACCACTCGTACTCCCATATCGTTTTTGGCAATTCACAACCGCTCTGGCAATGAGTGCAGGTGCGCTTTTTATATTAGCAAGATTACAGACACGAAGTGGATTCCTAGTTTTCACAGCTTTACTATTTCTCTGCTGGATCGCGCCATTATGGATCAAGTCCCTTGGACGAAATAAGCTGTTGATCTTACCGCTCGTTGGTGTCTCGTTCATGGTCCTATTCTTTGATCAAATTATGACCGTCGGCTCTCTCCTGATCACGCGATTCAAGGGAGAAGGTATGGAAGCTGGGCAGGGGCGACTAGTCTCATTCACGTACCTATTCCAGCACATTCTTGACTTAGACTGGTGGGTGCCTCATGGCAACACGGAGTTCAAGAAAATATATGGAGCTATTCCCCATTCCAATATCACCGCCATGTTTCTTGAGGGGGGCATCCTCGGATTATATATGTGGATCATTGTTTTTGTGACTCCCTTGGTTAAGCTTAGCCGAGTGTTCCTGTCAGGCAAGTTGGATAATTATGGTGCCATGATTTTCTTGGGAGGAATTGCATCTCTTGTGATTCAGCTGTCGTTAAACGCACCATTTGTAGACCAGGTATGGCTGTGGGCAGGCGCGGTTGTTGGAGCCACAGACCGCTGTTCTCATGACTTTACGGCCAATCAGGAAACTGAAGAATTCACCGCGTAAGGTTATGAGCACGAACATTATTCGGAGTGCAGGCCATGAAGATTCTCATAGGATGTTCTAGTCCACCTGATAAAGGTGCAGGCATCCTGTCATATACGAGAGAACTAGCCGAAACTTTACTTGGGCAAGGTGCAGAAGTGCATTTGGCATCACCAAGTCCATCCGACTGGTCATGGGTGAATGAACTTTCAATCAAACACGTACCGACGGACCGGGACGACGCCCCAGTCGAAGCCGCTCGAAGGGTCTTGAGTTACATCAAAGACAAGAGAGTTACCGGCGTAATCAATAACGATAATCCTGTCATTCAAAGCATCACTCCTGGATTAACATGTCCAATCGTAGTAATCGGACACATGAGTACATCCTCAATCGCGGCGCTCGCGTGCTATCGGCCAGAGTGGTCAGATTATGTCGTAGCCATCTCGAATGACATGCAGAAGACATTCGTCCTCAAATATGGCGTTCCAGTAGTAAAGTGCCCAATTATTCACAGCGGCATGCGTGATATTGGCTGCAACGGGATTTCACCAAGGGTCAGTGATGGCGTGCTTCGAGTTATATTTGCAGGTGGATACAACCGCTTTAAGGGCGGCACCCATGTCCTCGCTGCACTCTTGAATGGCAGCCCAAAATGGAAGGGAATGGAGCTGTCGTGGTATGGCGGTGGCATCCCACAAAATGTGATTAATAGCGTCCGTCAACTCCCTTACGTCAAATTCTACGAGCATGTCCCTCGCGAGACATTGCTAAACGCTCTACGCAACAGTGACGTACTACTGTTTCCCTCACGACTCGAGGGATGTCCAATGGCCCTTATTGAAGCGATGAGCCTTGGAGTGGTACCGATTGTCAGTGACGGCATCGGTGCTATGCGGTGGCTAATCTCCTCTGGACTGAACGGATATGTGTGCAACTTGCGTCGATGGCCAGACCAGATGTTTGACTGCTTGGTACACTTGCATGAGCATGCGGAGGTTCTTGCAAAGATGAAAACAGCGGTCCGAGAGCGCTTCCTGGCTGAACACCAAAGTGATGGCGTTACCAACAAGATTCTGGACCTATTGCAACACCCTACAGTTAATCGCACACATCCGTCTGAGCGGTTCACTGTTTTGCGTTGGCATCGCCCCTTGCGTCCAGATGGTCTTAAATCACCTCTAATTGATCGTATTGTGATTCGCTTAGGATTATTAAGGGAGGCTGGGCAGGGAAAATTTTCTGAATAGCACTAAGCGACTTAGCTTTAGTCCGCTTCTTCTAACTATTTAATGGCGGAAGAACTGCTCTAACAAGTTGTACCGCATCTTGATAACCAACGATTTGCTGCTTTTTCATAGCCACTATTTAATAATAAATACACGCGAGGGAGAAGCGGTGTATCTACTAGATCGAATCATAATAGCCATCTGGATTCTTGTAACGCTCTCGTGTGGATCAAAAGCATATGCCTTGGGCATGCAAGATGGGGTGCAGATCGGGCAACCAACTCCCCCTCGCACAACGATGGTGAGTCAGAGCACAATGAAGCCGCGAACACAGTTTCGAGTTTTTGACGGAACAATGTATCGTGATAAGCCTGATTTATCAAAATTTGGTCTCGAACCAATAAGCATCGTCTATGAATCACGCATTTTTGAAAAAGGGGCGCCCGCAGATAATCTGCCCTCCAAAACAAAAGTTCAGCAAATTGTCCAGGAATTGGGAACTAGCCATTGGCTTGTAATGGATATTGAACGGTGGCGCCTGCACGGAACAGATCAGTATGTTGCTGATCAGGTACGAAAGTATGTAACGGTCATGGAATGGGTTCACGAAGCCATGCCCGGAATATCTGCTGGTATTTTTGGCAAGACGCCAATAGAAGACTATGACAGGTCAACGTTGCTACCTGGAAGTTGGCGCTATCGAGGGTGGCAGGCTGAGAACGATCGTGTCGCTCCTATCGCCCAATCTGTCGATGTTCTTTTTCCATCCATCTACACCTACTACCCAGATCAACAAGGCTGGGTCAAGTTCGCAACGGAAAATATGAATGAAGCCAAGCGATATGGGAAAAAAAGCTACGTTTTCCTCTGGCCTCAATATTCAGAGAATAATCATTTACTTGCGCATCAGTATCTCCCAGCCGACTTCTGGAAGCTACAACTCACGACCATGCTGAAAAATGCAGATGGTGTTGTGATATGGGGAGGTTGGGATTCAAAGAAATGGGCACCGTCGGAATGGGATGAATCGGCACCGTGGTGGCAAGCCACCAAAGACTTTCTGCATGAGATCGGAAAGTACTGAAAGATAGATATTGTCGATCTAATATCACGAGAAGCAATTCTTATATGGATTCTACCATTGCTATTGAAACTGCAAACCCTCTTTTGGCAGTAGGAGCAGCGCCCCTTTCAAAGCCGAAGGTTGTAATCGTCTATCACTTCTTTGCGCATTACCGCCAGGCTATCATTTATGAATTAATGGCAAGCCACGGCTTTGAATTTATTTTCGCTGGGGCTCTCGTCGATCCTGATAGATCTATAAAAGAAGCCGTGGTCCCTGAGAACTATTTTTTCCATGCACCATGCCGCCGGATATTCCTAGGTCTACTCTTTCAAAGAAGGCTCATCCGTTTAAGTCTTCGCCGTGACATCAGTTCAATCATATTTCTTGGTGATGTACATTTTGTGATGACATGGGTTGCCGCCGTGATCGCGCGTATTTTTAGCAAGCGCGTGCTCTTTTGGACTCATGGATGGAAAACGCAAGAATCAGGCATCAAAGGACTTACCAGGTCATTGTTCTACAGGCTTCCGCATGGTCTCCTTCTCTATGGCAATCGGAGCAAACAAATCGGGATGGCGAAGGGATTTGAAGCCGAGAGGCTATATGTCATTTACAACAGTCTCGACTACCAAGCACAACGAACCATTAGACGTAGCATTTCAAATTGCGAACTGGAAACATTTAGGAAATCATTGTTCATGGAATCAAGGACACCATTGGTAGTGTGCACGGCTCGTCTCACGGCAGCATGTCAGTTCACGCTCCTTCTCGATGCTATGGACAAGCTGCGAGCTGAAGGCCATATCGTCTATGCGCTCTTGATTGGAGATGGGCCTGAGCTTTCCTCTCTACAATCACTAGTTCTGGCAAAGCGACTTCCAGTAATGTTTTATGGACCTTGCTACAAGGAGGAGCAGTTAGCTCGAATGATTATGTCAGCTAACGTCACGGTCTCACCTGGGAAGGTAGGTCTTACGGCCATGCATAGCCTGGCTTATGGAACCCCAGTAATCACCCACGACAATTTTGATGCTCAGATGCCAGAGTACGAAGCTATTATCCCGGGTAAAACGGGAGATTTCTTTCGCTATAAAGATAGTTCTGACCTTGCTCGCCTTGTTAAGCTCTGGACACTGAAGGGAGACATCCGAACGGATCAAGAGCGAGAGACCTGCTACGAAGTGATTGAGAAGCGATACAATCCTGAGCTTCAGCGTAAAATAATCGAAAGGGCTCTGGAGGGTATGCCAGCTGGAGATGGGGAGGAGCTAGTCTAGTGCTTAGATATCTAAGCAATAAGCTCCGCGCAAATCCAGTAACGTATGAGTTCGCACGTAAAGTTATCATGATCTTTAGGCGCAAGAGACACAATCTCAAGTATGTCCATTCAACTTTCTATATGGCCGGACGTAATTCCGTGAGCCCAGACTTGTTGGCTCATGAGTACAGCCACATCTCGCCAGATTGTCTAATCGGACCCAGGGTTGAATTAGGCGCTTATGCGATGATCGGACCACGCGTTTCGATCGTTGGAGCTGATCATATCTATGACAAGCCTGGAATCCCAATCATCTTTTCAGGGAGACCAGAACTTAATCCAACAATCATTGAACAGGATGTATGGATTGGATGTGGCGCGATTCTTATCGCAGGTGTCCGCATAGGGCGTGGCGCCATTGTCGCAGCTGGTGCGGTTGTTACAAAAAATATACCTGCGTATGAAATTCACGGTGGAGTTCCTGCCAAAAGGATCGCGGACCGTTTCGCCAATGAACGGGACCGCGCGATTCATGACCGCATGTTGAGCCAGCCACCTAAGCAGGGCGAATACTGTCGTGAGCTCTATTGAGAGGTGTAGTTTCTTGAATAAGAGATGGAATCATCCATGCTGCAATTGAGAGCGTATTCTTTGCAAGTGATCCTGGGTACAATTTGAGCTTTGTCATGCATACTAATTCGTTTTTGTATCGTACCCCTCACACAGTGGGCAACAAGATGGGACGAACTATTTGGAATATTGTGTGGCTGTTGCTCTACCGGCCAAGTCCAAGGATCTTTCACGGTTGGCGGAGGTTTCTCCTGAGACAGTTTGGGGCAATAGTAGGCAAAAATGTCCATCCGTATCCCACTGCAAGGATCTGGGCCCCTTGGAATCTAGAAATGGGCGATCATAGCTGTTTAGGAGACCATGTCGATTGTTACTGTGTGAGTAAGATTAGGATAGGATTTCATTCCACAATTAGCCAATACAGCTTTCTCTGTACCGCGAGTCATGACTATCGAGACCCTTCGATGCCCCTCATTACCTCGCCCATAATTATCGGAGAGAATGCGTGGATTGCTGCGGATGTATTTGTCGGGCCGGGCGTGACTATTGGCAATGGAGCTGTAGTGGGTGCACGTTCGAGTGTCTTCAAAAGCATCGAACCATGGTCGGTCGTCGCTGGCAATCCAGCCAGAGTGATCAAAAAACGGGAGTCATCGAGCAGACTATGACAGACACACTTGCTGGCTACCGGTATGATGATAACAAGCTGAATGCGTCTCATGACTATCTTCTGCCTGCAGTGAGAGCAATTCTCACCCATCAGTTCCCTTCATGCCAGCGGCTATTTGAGTTAGGTTGCGGAAATGGATCAGTTGCGAATGCGTTGTCAGCACTTGGCATTGAGGTAACTGGAGTTGATGCCTCAGAGGAGGGGATTGCACAAGCGCACCAATCCTATCCAGATCTCAACCTCCACTTGGGATCGGCATATGACGATCTAAGAAACCAATACGGTCAGTTTCCACTTGTGATCAGTCTGGAAGTCGTTGAGCACCTCTATTCTCCCAGAAAATTCGCCACAACGATTTATGACTTACTAGAGCCGGGAGGAACGGCCATTATTTCTACACCTTATCATGGGTACTGGAAAAATTTGGCAATGGCAATAACAGGGACAATGGATGCTCATTTCACCGCGCTATGGGATCATGGGCATATCAAGTTCTGGTCTATCCAGACACTTACTGCGCTACTGAATGAGGCAGGCTTCAGAAATATTATTTCTCACAAGGTCGGCCGCGTTCCTATTCTTGCCAAATCTATGATCGCAATCGCAAGAAAGCCTTGCCCATGAGCATCTCACTTCTCATCCTCACACTAAACGAAGAAACCAATCTTCTAGCTTGCATCGAGTCATTGAGATGGTGTGATGACATTGTGGTACTGGACTCCTTCAGCACCGATCGAACTCTGGAAATAGCTACGAGCTCAGGCGCGCGCGTCATTCAGAGAACATTTGACAATTGGGCCTCACATCAAAACTGGGCGATGGAGAATATCTCGTTCAAGCATGAATGGGTATTTTACCTTGATGCCGATGAACGAATGACCGAGGAGCTTCGAGCTGAAATCCTGTCAATTGCCAATAGTGCAGAAGGAGCAGAAGCTGCCTATTACTGTGGAAGAAAGAATTTCTTTATGGGTCGATGGATAAAACACGCCATGCCTCCAGGCATGATCATGCGATTCTTCAAAACAAAATCTATTCGATTCGAGCGACTTGTTAATCCTACCCCCGTGATCAATGGCCCCCATGGCTATCTTAAAAATTGCTTCCTCCATTACAACTTCAGCAAGGGGCTCACAGAATGGTTTGAGAAACACAATAAATATTCCACGCTTGAGGCCCAGGAAGGCATCAAACTATTGAAGGGCTCGACCATTCCAGAGGGTTCATTATTCACGAAAGATGCTGCCTCTCGACGCAAAGCACTTAAGAACCTCTCATTTTACCTTCCCGGCCGAACAATCCTAAAGTTTTTCTATCTCTACGTAGTCAAGCGCGGCTTTCTCGACGGGCGGCCTGGACTTACATACTGCATACTGCAGTCTATCTATGAATACATGATTGCCATAAAGATGAAGGAAATTGAGAGAAAAGAACGAGGGCTGCCGATCTGAATGCAGATCATATTCATTAACCGATTTTTTTGGCCAGACCATTCCGCCACTAGTCAGCTTCTGACCGATCTAGCCTTTCACTTGAGCAAGGCAGGACAATCCGTTCACGTCATCACAAGCAGACAAGTCTACGACGATCCTAATGCGGTACTGCCGACTCAAGCCAATATGAGCAACGTCCACGTTACGCGTGTGTGGACAACTCACTTTGGACGCCAGCATTTACTTGGACGAACAGTAGATTATTTGACCTTCTATTTGAGCGCCGCACTAAATCTCCTTCTCCTACTCAAGCCTGGAGATATCGTCGTGGCTAAGACAGACCCGCCGCTTGTTTCGGTCATCGCAGCGATGGCAGCGAAACTTCGCGGGGCCAAGCTCATCAATTGGATCCAGGATTTGTTCCCTGAAGTGGCTGGGGCACTTGAGGTTGGAGGGCTGGGGAAGATTGAAGGCATATTACGTACTGTAAGAAATTGGTCCTTCCGATCAGCTTCTAAGAATGTTGCCATTGGCGATGGAATGGCCAAGAGAATTGCAGAGGAGGGAATCAATCCAGACACAATTACGGTGATCCACAATTGGTCAGATGGACGGGCGATTCAGCCGATAGACAGAAAGAAGAACGACCTCAGACGGGAGTGGGGCCTTGAAGATGTTTTTGTGGTGGGCTATTCAGGAAATCTGGGTCGGGCGCACGAGTTTGATACGATCTTGGGGGCGGCGGAGAAGTTGAAACATACGGGAGGCATTGTTTTTCTCTTTATCGGTGGCGGGGCACAGCGGGGCTGGATAGAGGAAGACGCAAAGAAGAGAGGCCTCACAAACATCCTTTTCAAACCCTATCAGCCGAGGGAGCGACTAGGGCTCAGTCTGAGCGTACCAGATGTCCATCTCATTTCACTCCAACCTGCATTAGAAGGTCTCATCGTCCCCAGCAAGTTCTATGGTATTGCAGCCGCTGGTCGCCCCACACTTTTCGTAGGCGATATGGATGGGGAGATCCCTACGATCCTCAGAAAGACAAGTAGCGGCTACACAATTTCGATCGGTGATTCTAATGGGCTAGCGAGCCGCATCGTGGAGATGTCGCATGGAACCATAGCGGGCAGCATGGGTGCCAGAGCACGAGTAGCCTTTGAGCAAAACTTCGAGCAGCACCATGCATTCGCTGCATGGGAATACTTGCTACAGGAAGTAAGCGCAGCCGAAGGTTAGGAAGAACGGGTTAAGGTTCAAGCCGAAGCTGACAGCGAATGAAAAAGGCAGCGGCCTATGAAAATACGACTACTCCTGACCCTCAAGCTTCCCCCTAATACACGTATTTCGTTAGACTAAGTTTTTCCTTGCATAGACCTGTTTAATGTCATAAGGTTTCTAAAGAACGTTGTGAAGTGAGCTGTTTTATCCCCCGCAAGGGTTTTCGGCTTCTTCGTTCGGCAGAGAAAAACTTACATAGCTGGTTTCTCTCCTCAGATACCCCGACAGGGCGTCAGCGGAGAGCCCGCTTCAGCGAGCGATTGTTTTTGTCAGTGAACCGCAACAGCAGTATGGAGGTGTCCTATGAAGCAAATTAGCATGCGAATCGGATTGGGAATCATCTTGTGCGGCCTGCTGGCGAGCCCGGCCACGGCAGCGCTCATCACGTATAACTTCACCGGCGATGTGGATCACGTCCACTCGCAATTGACCTCATCGTTCAGCACAAGCCCGAGCCCAACGGCGATGTCAGGATTTGTGAAGGTCGACTCGTCTATCCCTGGTTCTGGCAACT
>CXWL01017307.1_pt1 | contig 15291 bp, 17 predicted proteins | sample 590931 | NCBI WGS metagenome assembly CXWL01 (sample SAMEA3498368, study PRJEB10139) | groundwater metagenome | biome: water well; material: biofilm material | place: Germany | collected 2015-04-27 | reverse complement strand
TGAATCGCCCCCCCCGCTGGGGGCAATTCCACGCTGAATCGCCCCCCCCCCTTCCTTATCCTGTAGTTTTCTCCTGTATCTCTCTCCTGTAGTAGAGCCCTGTGGGCTGTGGAAACTGCCGGCGTGTGGACGCCTATGGACGGCGCAAAACAGCCGCGCCGCCCACAGGTCCGGCGCCGATGAAGCCCGGCGCCCGCCCACAGGCCTTGGAATTCGGCGCCGGCTCCGGGCTTCGCCCTCCGCGCCTATCGGATACGCGCCGAATCCCACAGTTCCCACAGCCCCGGCGGCGGCAGAAGAGGGGAAAGGCCGAAAGGCCAAAACAGGCAGCGAAGGCGAACGGCGTTCGCCTAGCTCCAGCCTACTTAGAGGAGGTCGAGCAGCTGGCCCTCGGTCAGGTCGGCCTGCTTGAGGATCGCTCGCAGCGTCCCTTTGGCCAGGTCGCCGGCATGCATCGGCACGGTGAGCATGAGCCGGCGTTGTGGGTGCCAAAGGTGAAGATGACTGCCCCGCTGATGGTCCTCGAGGAAGCCCGCGCGCTTGAGGGCGGCAACGAGCTTGCGAGGGGTGATCGTCGGAAGGCGGGTCAAGGGGCCGCTAGACGGCGACATCGAGAAGGACGTCGAGGGCCTGGTAAGGGACGTCACCCGGGATCGTTTGACCGTGACGGGTGAGAGCTTCGAGGTGGCCCTCGATCGCCTCCCGGGCCATTTCGAGAGCGTGGGCATAGTCCCTACCCCAGGTGATGCAGCCGGGTAGAGCAGGCACAGTCACGGTGAATCCGCCTTCTGGTTCCGGTTCCAGATGCAGCCGATACGTGGCGTTCATGGCACCCAAGAGTGTACCTCGCCCAGACTTTGACGCCCCCATAGAGCGGGTGTTATCGTACGCGTTCAGTGGTGTTTTGTCTTGAGCAAGTTAGTCGATTGTCTACTTCGTAGACAATTCGTTTTCGTTCTCGCCGGAGGCTCGACCGATGGGCAACACCAAGCCCCACGTCCTCAGCGTCCGCCTCGAAGGCGATGCCTTTCAGCGCATCGCCGAGGCTGCGCAAGCGGCAGGCCTGACCCCCTCCGCGTGGGTTCGCCTGGCCCTCATCGGGGTTGCCGGCTCCGGCCTCGAGCTACCGGTTGCGCCCCCAGGAACCGCACCCGGTGACAGCCACTTCACCCACGTGATCAGCGGCAAGCTGACGGCGGAGCAGTTCGCCGCGGTTCAAGGTCAGGCCACGCAGTGCGGGATGACCATGGCGGCTTTTGTCCGCGCTGCCGTCCTTGGGGTGACGCCGCGCCCTCGCCGGCCGATGGGCGACAAGGCCATTGCCGAGCTCGGCCGCGTCGGCAACAACCTGAACCAGCTCACCAAGCTCGCCAACAGCGGCACGGTCATGCCGCTCGACCTCGCTCGCTCGGTGGCCGAAGTCCACGCCGCGGTGCGCCACCTGCGCGAGGCCCTGGAGCTCGAAGGGCAATGATCGTCTTCAAGGGAGGCCGCATTTCGAGCGGCGGCAATCCGAGCGGCCGAGGCAGCGGGTTTGGTGGCCTGACGCGCTACCTGATGGAGGGTGACCGCGAGAAGGACGGCACGTTGGCGGCCGACATTTCGGAGCGCGTGGCGTGGGTCGACACGCGCAATCTGGACACGGAAGACGCCTACTCAGCGGCGAAGATCATGAGGGCTCACGCCGGGGATTACCCGCGCATCGAGAAGCCCGTTTACCACTTCGGTCTGTCCCTCGGGAAAGGGGAGCACCTGACCCGGGAACAATGGGACGAGGCGATCGACCGCGTTCTCGATGGTCTTGGCCTCGAAGGCCACCAGGTGCTCGTCGTGGCCCACGGCGACACGGACATCGAACACGTGCACGTGGTGGTCAACCGGGTGGGCGAGGACGGCCGAGCCTGGAACGCCCGGCAGGACATGGTGAAGGCCTACGAGGTAGTGCACGAGCTCGAGCGCGAAATGGGGCTCCAGGTAACCGGGGCGCGCGAGGTGAGCGCCCCGGAGCTATCGGCGGGCGCCTACCAGGAGGCGCGCCGGCTCGGGTCGCAGCCCCTTGGCGATCGGGTCCGCGAGCAGGCCGGCGACGTCTTCGCCAATGCGTCGAGCTGGCGCCAGCTCGAGCAGGACCTCGCCGAGCGAGGCTTTCGGCTCGAGGCAGCCAGGAACGGTTCTGGCGTGGTCATCACCGACGGCGGCCGGTCGGTTTCCCTCTCGAAGGTCGACCGGGAGCTTTCCGGCCCCCGGTTGGCGGAGCGGTACGGCGAGACGTTCCGGGCGCATCGTGAGCGAGAGCCAGAGCCGCCGCAGGTGCGGGCGCCAGGGCGCGCCGTCGAGGCGCTTGAGGGGACGATTCCCGAACGTGCTCACGGCCTGGTCGACCGGGTGACGTCGACACGCGCCACCTTCACCGAGGAGGATCTTCGGCGCGCCGCCTTCTACCAGAAGGACAGCGCCGCTTTGCTGCGCGAGGCCCTGCGCCCCGAGCACGCGGTCGACCTCGGCCGGGACAGTTCCGGCTCCCAGCGCTTCACGTCGCGCGACTACCTCGAGGCAGAGGCTCGGCTCTTCGGCTCGGCCGCAGGCCTTGCCGGCCGCCAGGATCTCAAGCTCGAGGCCGGTGCCGTCGGGCGCGCCGTCGACCAGGTCGAGCGATCGAGCGGGCGGGAATTCAGCGACGAGCAGCGAGCGGCGATCTACCACGCCACCACCGGCCAGGACTTGGCGCAGATTGTCGGGCGTGCGGGTGCCGGCAAGACCACGACCGCCCAGGCGATCGCCGAGGCGTACCGGTCCGCTGGCTACGACGTCCGCGGCGCGGCGCTCGCGGGCAAGGCGGCGGAGGGTCTGGGGCGCGAAATCGGGGTCGACGCGCGGACGCTGGCGAGCTACGACCACGCCTGGAAGGCTGGCCGCGAGCAGTTGCACGGCGGGTCGGTGCTCCTGGTCGACGAGGCCGGCATGATCGACGCCCGTCTGCTCGGGCGGGTGCTCGAGCACGCCGAGGAGCGCGGCGCGAAGGTCGTTTTGCTGGGCGATCCGGGGCAGCTCAAGGCGATCGGCGCCGGTGACGCCTACCGGGGCCTGCTCGAGCAGCACGGGGGCCAGGAGCTGGCGACGATCCGCCGGCAGGCCGAGCCCTGGCAGCGCGAGGCGTCCGAGCGTCTGGCCGCTGGCAAGGTCTCCGAAGCTCTCGACGCCTACGAGGCCAAGGGCCGCATTCTCTGGGCCGACAGCCGCGAAGCGGTACGCGCGGAGCTGGTCGGCCGCTACATGGAGGCGGGGACCTACGACAGCGCCCTGGTCGTGGCCTACCGCAACGCCGACGTGCGGGCGCTCAACGACGCCATCCGGACCGAGCGGCAGAGCCGCGGCGAGCTCGCGCGGGATGGCGTCGACGTCAACGGCCAGGCGTTCGCCCAGGGTGACCGCGTCGTCTTCCTCGAGAACACCCGAACCGAGGTCGTAGCCATCGGTTCGCAGAGCGGGTCTGCCGGCGTCCGGAATGGCCAGCTCGCTACGCTCGAGGTTGCCAGCGCGGGGCGCTTCGAGGCGCGACTCGATGACGGCCGGCGGGTTGGCTTCGATCCCCAGCAGTACGACCGCATTGCTCACGGCTACGCGGTGACGATCCACAAGAGCCAGGGGGCCACCATCGACCAGGTGCACGTTTTGGCCGATTCGGTCATGGACCGGCACGCCGCCTATGTCGCCCTGACTCGGCACCGCGACCAGGTGACCCTCTACGCCGACCGGCAGACCTTCGGTAGCCGCGAGGGGCTCGACAAGGCCCTGTCGCGGGCCAGTCGGAAAGACCTGGCCCGCGACTATGGGGTGAGCGACATTGAGCGCTCTGCGGGGCGCCTGGAGCGATTCCAGGAGGCCATCAAGCCCCTTCGTCGCGAAGAACAGTCGCTCAAGGCGGCGTTGGTGTCCGTCGAGCGCGCGGAGAAGGAGGGCGCCTCACTAGCGACGGCTCGTCTTGGCGTCGAGGCCGCGGCGGTCCAGGTCTATCGGGACCCCACCGCCGCGGCGCGCGCGATCCTGGCCGACCCGCAGGCGTCGCAGAAGTTGGCGGCCGGCCAGCTCGAGCACTACGGCGAGCTACGCGGCCGCATGCGCCCGCTGCTTGGCGCTGACGTCGACCGCAGCCAGGCGGTCCAGGCGGCGCCTGCGCTGCGCGCCGCGGTGCTCGACCACCGAGACGTCAACGCCCGAGCCACACGCGCCCAGGAAGCGGCGGCCAAGACCGGCTTAGGGGTGGCTGACATCCGCCAACAGCTCGGCCGGGTGTCTCTGACCCTTCGCAAATTCGAGCGCGCAGCCGAGGGGCCAGAGAAGGCCCTCGAGGCGGCGGTCCGATCCCTCGGTACCAAGGCGCTAGAGGCCGCCACGCGCCTGTTGCCAGCCCCGGCACAGCTGGCGGTCCGTGCCGTCGCGAAGGTGCTGTCTCTCGGTCAGGAATTGGGCCGCTGAGGACACTTAACTGTAGGAGGAGGCAACACCCATGGACATCCCGAAGCCGCGGAACCCTGTTGTCGACACGATCGCCGCTTGCCTGCTGAATTTTCTTGCTGCCTTTTTTGGCAGTGTGCTCGCTGTCATCGTTACCCACCGGGCGTTCTGGAAAGCGAGCGCGAAAGCGAGCGCGAAAGAGATCCCCTCGTTGATCGAGACCATCCGCATCCTGTTCTTCTGAGGCTTGGGGCCCATGGACGCATTCCGCGTTGCTGCTGCTCTGGCCGGGCTCGCACTGTCGGCCCCGGCCGCCGGTGAAGTGCTCGACCCCCAGGTCGAGCACGCCCGCATGCTCGAACGCCTGGCCTTCTACCAAGAGCGGGTGCCTGGCCAGCTCGGCATCTACAACCCGCACCCCGACGAGCCGCCGCCGCTCGGCGCGCCTCCCTGGCCTGAGCCTTGGCCAGAGAAGGAGCCGCCGGTCACGCTCGAGGCATGGGTGAAAGTCGATGCGCCTGGCGACCCGCCGCGCGTCTCCTATGTCCTGGTGGCCGAGGACCCCAGCCACACCGTTCGGCTCTGGTTGCTCGGCCCCGGCGTCTTCACCGGCGAGCTGGCTGTTCCGCTCGCCTTCTCTGGCGCCGGTCGGTCCCTTGCGCTGATTGCCGAGGGTCCGGCCGGTGGCCAGCTCGAGGTTTCTGTCTACCCCCAGCAGGTGCGGGAGTGGCACCACGTGGCCGTGGTCTGGGATCCCCAGCGCTTCGTGAAGAGTCCGATGCCCTGGGATCAGCGCCTTCCCTGGCTGTATGTCGACGGCACGATCGCCGGCAGGACCGGCCGGCCTGATCCCGAGTTGCCGCCGTCGAAGTACCCCGAGGGTAGCGCCGAGGCGGTCCGCGAGCAGGAGATTCAGGGGCGGCAGCGCGAGCGCGTTCGGCTGAACCCACCGCCGCACATCTCGGCGCCCGTGTTCATGCCGTTCGCGGTCTACCTTTATCGCGATTGCGCCATGCGCCAGGGGAACATGCGGGAGCCGATCACCTTCACTTCGGACGCTCGCAGTTTCCTCCCCTACAAGCCCAATCCTCCCGTGGTTCGGCGCGGCTTCGACTGCGCCGCGATCGGGCGGGCCGACCAGGTGCAGATTCATGCGCGCACGTTCCCCTATGCCCGCCAGCGCGACGCCATCCGCTCGACGAAGGGCAGCCCCGAGGCTTTCGGCGATGTCGACCAGGCGGCCGAGCTCGCCCAGCTCGCCACCTACGAATGGCGTGGCTCTCAGTTCGTGTTGCGCTCCTCGCCGAGGACGGGTGCGGGGGCGCCGGTTCCGCTGGCGCCGACTTCTGTCGGCGTCGTCATTCTCGCGCTGGGGGTAGGAGTTGGCGTCATCCTTCTCTTGCGCGCCGCCGCGCTTCGCCGGCAGCGACTGCGTGGGTCGGGCCTTGGAGTTAAGTCATGAGCGATCCGTTTTCGCGGGCGATCATCACCCCCGTTGCACGCCTCTTCGGTTGTATCTTTTGGGCTTTCATTGGGTGCCTAGCCGTTTCGCTGTTCATTGCCTGGACCTCGCGGCAGGTGGGTCTGGCTGGCGGACTCGGGCTGGTCATGTTCCTGTCTTTCGCCGCGACGAAGTACGCTGGAGAGCGCCGCGCCGCCCGCCTGGCAGTCACTGAGGGCAGCCACGGCTCGGCACGGTGGGGTGATCCTCGGCCGCACGTCCTGCCGGCCGGGCTCATTCTTGGCCGTGACCCGCAATCAAAGCAGCTCGTCCGTTACCAGGGGGATGGCCACCTGCTCACCGTGGCCCCAACCGGCAGCGGCAAGGGCGTTTCGGCGGTCATCCCCAACCTGCTCGAGTATCCGGGCTCGGTGGTGGTCATCGATCTCAAGGGCGAGAACTACGCCATCAGCGCGGAGCAGCGCGCCCGGCTCGGGCCTGTGGTTGCTCTCGACCCGTTCGACCTAGTCGGTGGTACAGGGGCGCTCAACGTCCTCGACCTCATCGACGCCGAAGACCTCGACGCGGATGCCGACGCCGGCGCCCTGGCCAACCTCCTGGTGCTGCCGAATCCGGAGGCTCATGACGCGCATTGGGACGAGGAGGCGGCTTCTCTCCTGCAGGGGCTGATTCTCTATGTCGTCGCGTGCGAACCCGAGGAGCGGCGGCACCTCGGGACCGTCCGCGAGTACTTGTCGTTACCGCCTGATGGCTGGAACAAGGTTCTCCAGGCCATGGCCGACTCCGACGCGATCGGCGGCCTGATTGCGCGCGCGGCGAACCGCCTCGCTCAGAAGGAACCCAAGGAGCGTTCGAGCGTCGTCTCGACCGCCCAGCGGCACACGAAGTTCCTTGACACTCGGCGGCTCGGCCCTTCGCTTCGGCAGAGCAGCTTTTCCCCGGCCGACCTCAAGCGCCGGGTTCTTTCGGTCTACCTGATCTTCCCACCACCTCAGATTGGCGCCGATGGCCGGTGGCTGCGTCTCATGGTCGGCTCGCTCCTGCTCGAGCTACAAAAGAAGCGCAACGCCGGCCGGCCCGCCCACCAAGTGCTCTTCATGCTCGACGAGATTGTCCAGCTCGGGCGCCTGCAGCCGGTCGAGCAGGGCCTCACGCTTCTCCGCGGCTACGGGGTGCAGTTCTGGCTGCTGGTCCAGGACCTGGCGCAGGTGCGGGCCACCTACGCCGCCAAGGCAGAATCGTTGATCGCCAACGCGCAGGTGCTCCAGGCCTTCGGGACGTCCGACCAAGCCACCGCCGAGTACATCTCGAAGATGACCGGCCAAGCCACCGTCCGCTCAGCCTCCGAGAACACCTCAAAGGGTTCGACCTACGCGGCCGACCGCTGGTCGCCCAATCGGCAGAGCGGCACCGCGCAGAACACGGCCGAGGTGGGCCGAGCCCTCCTCATGCCCGACGAGGTCCGGCGACTCGACCGCCGAGAGGCCCTTGTCTTCATTGCGGGGAATGACCCTCTCCGCTTGTTGCGCACGAACTACCTGACAGACGCCGAGTTTGCCGGGCGCTACACCGCCAACCCCATGATGCAAAAAGTGGTCTGACCACCAGGAGACTCGACCATGACAACCGCGACGCTTTCCTCGACCGCCGACACCATGCCTTGGGCGGAGGGTTGGCCTTCCGAGCTACGCCAGTTCACCCAAGGCTTCCCCCGTCTGCCCCAGGTCGCCCGCGAGCTCGACACCGCAGTTGAGGTGCTGTACCGCCAGCACGGCTGGGCCGACCTTCCTGAGGCTTCACTCTGGGACCTGGTGCAGTTGCTGCGCGCGTTGGTAGCGGGGCCAGGTACGCCGGGTGTGGCCGCAGGTTGGCCGCAGGCAATCCAGGACGCAATGCGCCGCGCAGCGAGCCTGTTGGCCGATGTCGCCGTCTCTTCGCCGCCGGCACTGGCGCTCTATCTCGACGTGGCGGTCCCGTTCTACCTCCAGGGGGCGCTACTTCGGCTTCGCGGCGCTGAGACGCCGGAGCAGCGCGCGGCCCTCGTGGCCAGCGTCAATGCGATCAGGAAGACCGGCACCGTCATGGAGCCGGCCGAGTATCCGCCGCAGTACTCGTGGGAGCAGATCGTGGGGCTTGTCGCTCTCGGCGCTTGACACCTGCCGCCGCCGGGGCTGTGGGAAGTGTGGGATTCGGCGTGTATCCGGATAGACGCGGAGGGCGAAGCCCGGAGCCCTGCGCCGAATTCCAAGGCCTGTGGGCGGGCGCCGGCTTCATCGGCGCCGGACCTGTGGGCGGCGCGGCTGTTGCGCCGTCCATAGGCGTCCACACGCCGGCAGTTTCCATAGCCCGAAACTAGGCGCGCCGCCGGACAATGGCGGCCCCCTGGCTAGCTAGCTAGCTAGAAAGTCGCACGACAGCCGGGGCACCGATAGGAGTAGAGCCGGCGCATTCCGCCAGTGCTGCCCTGTAGCGGAATGGCCTTGTCCTTGGTCTCGAAGCAGCTGGGGCAGTAGTAGCTATCCTCGCTCCCCTCCCGAACGAGGACCGTCGCGCGGCCGACCCGCTTCTCCGTGTACATCTTTCGCTGATCCTCGACACCTTGTCTGGCCGCGGCGGCCCGAGAGAGGGTCGTATTCTCGGCCCGGAGCTGGGCATTCTCGGCCTGGAGCTGGGCAATACGGTCCTGCTGCTCAAGGACCAAGCCTCGGAGCCGAAGGATCGTCTCCTGGAAGTCGTTGACCTGCCCTTCCACCTTCGCGATGGCGGCGGCTGTTATGGGGTCGACTTTGGATTTCTTGAGATCTCGTACCGTGTCGAACAAGGCATTCGCCGTGGCCAACAGGCCAGCGAGCGTGTTTGCGACTGTTAGAGGGTCCATAACCGGCCTAGGGATGCGAGCTTACCGCGCGGCGCACCGTCGTCTATGCTTCGCATAATGGTAGTTACGCGACAAACGACCCGCCGCGGCGACCTGCCGGGCTCCTCTCCGTCTCCGAGAATTCCCCCGGGGGAATCGATGAAAGCGAATAAGGTGGGCTGGCCCCTGTTCCTCGCCGCTGTCCTCACCGCCACGACTCTTGGCGCCGCCGAAGCGCCACCACCCGCGGCCGCGGCTACCTCTGCGCCCTTCCTCCTCGAGGTCGACGGCGACGTCCCGGCCGCGCTCCACCTGGACGAGGCCGCGTGGCGAGCGCTCCCGCGGGTGCGCGTCACCGGGCAGACCCACGGCGGCGACCAGGTCGAGTACGAGGGTGTCGACCTCGCCGAGCTTCTGGCGCGCGCCGGGCAGCCGCTCGGGGAGGCTCTGCGGGGCCGCGAGGTGGCCAAGGTGGTGATGGCCGAAGCGAGCGACGGCTACCGCGCGGCCTTTGCGCTCGTCGAGGTGGATCCGGCATCGGGTCCGACGCGAGTCCTGGTCGCCGATCGACGCGTCGACGGCAAGCCGTTTGCCCCGGGCGAGGGACCCTTGCGGCTGGTGGTTCCGAACGACCACCGTAACGCCCGCTGGGTGCGCCAGGTGCACGCGTTTCGGGTGATCGGCAGCACGACGTCGACCCCGACCGCCGCCGAGCCAGCCCACTAGCCATGGGCTACGACCTCCCGTCCGAGGCGCCAGGCGAACGCCGTTCGTCTACCGGAAAGATGGGCGGCGAGGCAGCCGGCGCCGCGGTGTCGCTCGTGCCGGTGGTGTTGCTCGAGGACGGCGACGCCCACCACCAGGTGGCGGCGCTCACGGTCACCTCCCCCTGGTCGCGGGTGCTTGCCTCCTACCTCGCCGCGGCGATCGACTCCCCCAACACGCGCGACGCCTACGCGCGGCACATCACCGCGGCGCTCCGGTTCCTCGGCCGCGAGTCGCTCGGGCTGTTGAGCGGGGCGCAGCTCGCCTCGTACCGGGTGGTTCTGCTTGCCGATAGTCGCGGGCCGGCGAGCCACGCCCAGGCGCTCGCAGCGCTCCGGTCGTTCTTCCGCTGGTCGGGCCTCTACGGCGCTCACCAGGTGCCAGGCGACGTCGTGCGCGAAGCGCTCCGCACGCCGCGCGGCTCGAACGGGGTCGGCCGGCCGTACCAGGTGCTCGCCGACCCGGAGGCCGCGGCGCTCTTCGCCGCGGCCGAGACACTACGGGACCGGGCCATCCTCGCCGTGCTCTTCGGCGCAGGCTTGCGCGTGGCCGAGCTCGTGGCGCTCGACGTCGGCGACCTCCTGGTCGACGTCGCCGGCGGCGCCGCGCTCTACGTGCGCCACGGCAAGGGCGCCCGCAACCGGGTGGTGCCGATCCGTTCCGACACCGAGCGGCACCTCTTGCTCTACCTCGAGGAGGGCGGGCGGACGCTCCGCGACGTCGGGCCGATCTTTCGGGCGCACGACCGCGGCGCCGAGCAGCGCGGGCGGGGGCGGTTAACGCCGAGGGCGGTGCAGTACTTGATGGGGACCCTTCGGCAGCGCGCGGCGATCGCCGGCAAGGCGGTATCGCCGCATGGGCTCCGGCATACCTTCGCGGTGCGCTCGCTGCGGGCGTCCAAAGACCTGGTCGCCCTCAGGAAGCTCCTCGGCCACGCGAGCATCGCCACCACGCAGCGCTACGTCGACCACCTCGAGCTGGCGGATCTGCGCGCCGCGGTGGCGGCGCTGCCGGGCTGAACCGCCTAGACGGGCCCGCGTCTGCCAGTAAAAAAGCCTCGCGGGGGGAAGGGAGAAACCCCACACGAGGCAAGCGAGCAACGGGAGCGCGGAGGCGCTGCCGGGACAGGATGGAGTCTGGACGCGCAAGACGACAACCGCGCGACCAGGCGGTTACAACCGGCCGGCGGGTGGGTCGAGGCGGCATTTGTTGTGATTTCCTCTGCGCCGGCCCCATGAAAGAACCCTCGTCTGTGGGAGTGGGGGTGGGCGCCCTCAGTTGCTGCCGGTCTGGGCGCTCACCCGGAAACCCGGGGGCGGGATCGTACAAAAGTAGGGAAGCCCCGCGATCTCGCGCCCAGTCAGTGCGGGCAGCGCCCCGTCCCACCCAGAGAGATCACCGTTCTCGAAGTCGTAGGCCAGCACGAGGTTACCGATATCCCAATGGCGTGCCTCGTTAAGCACCACCTGGATTGGTAAGCCAGGACTGCCTCGAACGGTGTAGTGACGCGCGAGCGGTGGCGCTGGAGAAGCAAAGGTCGGATCGACCGCGAGGGCGGTTTCCCCAGCTGGGCCATTGACTCCGCCTAGGTCTCCGAAACCGACCTCTATGTCTGCCCCAGTACACGATGGCACCCAATTCAACACCAGGGTGTAATCGTCCGCGTTGCCGGCGATCCTGTCCTCCCCTGTGCTGGCCATCTTCAGCATGTTGGCGTCATCTGCGCTCAGACCTCGGTACCTGGTGGCTGGAGGCGTGTACGAGTACATCACTGCCTGAGTCCGTTGGTACCCCATTGCGAACCCTGCGCAGTAGTTCGCCATCACTGCCCAGGTGCTCCCCGGCGGAAGCACGGTGTTGGTCGATCGCGAGAAGTGGTTGATGTCGATGACGGCAGAGTCCACCACAAAGGGGTCGTTGTCGACCTCACGGAACCAGTTGACGTTCACCGCTGTCGAGCCCAACAGGTCGTCAAAAAAGTCGTCGCGGGTGCCTCTGACCGAGTCCGCTCCAACCAGAACACCGGTAACCGCCCCGTCATAGCCGGCCGCGAAACTCGTGTTTACCAGTGCCCCTCCGCTCTCGACCGTCGGATCGACAAAAAGCAGGTTTGGGTGATCGAGGCCCAGGGCGTGCCCTAGCTCGTGCAAGATCACCGTCTGGGCATCGAGGCCTGGAAAGATCGGCGGACCGCCGGGGTCGGGTGGATCGGGATGTTCCTCGGCCAGTGGGCAGAAGGGCCAGCAATTGCCGGTCATGGGGCTCAAGGCAGCCCACTTAGCCACCGCCTGCTGTGTCACAACCGCCAACTCTGGGTTGAGCGGTGAGGTGCAGACATCGACTGTGAGCGTTGTTTGGCCGGTGTATCCAGGCGGGTGCATGATCACGAAGGCGCCTATCCCGAAGCCATTGGTATCGGTACCCTGCGCACAGAAACCGCCGACCACTTGGTCACAGTCCGTGGTCACCGCATAGCTGCCGCCATGGGCGCCGATTGAACCGGCGAAAAGAGCGGCTAGCCCGAAACCGCAGAGCGGAAGCCGCTTCACCGCTCTACCGCCGCGGCTTTGTCCCACTTGCCCTCGAGCAGCGCAATCAGCTCCCAGGCTGTTTGTAGGTATGGAACCGCGGCAAGCTCTGGCGACCAGCGGCTCTCGTACTTGGGCGGGATCACCACCCCTTCGGCCGGTTTCGAAGGTCCGAAGACTTCGACTAGCCACACGAAGCCGTCAGAGCTCTTAGCGCGAGATCGGATCGCTATGCGAGCTGCGTCTGGGGGTGGGCCACTTAGCCCGTCGCGCGCCAGCAGCTCTCGGCATTGGCTCAACTCTGTCGAGTCCAGCTGAACCCTGCGCTCCTCGAGCAGGTTGCCGCCTGAGGCCTGGTGCCGAATAGAGAGCCTGCCCTCGCTATTCACTTCGTAGATGCGCTCGTAAGAGGGCATCATGCCCTTGCTGCGGGTGCTGACTCTCACGAGTAGAGGCTCATCCGCAGCCGCAGCCAAGATGCCGAGAGAGGCCATTCCGGCTATTACCGCAACAGCCAGGAATCGTCGCGGGCGCTCCGTGAGACCCTGACCAGCACTTGGACTCTTCATCGGCGATCTCCCCCTTTTTCCCGGTGCCCATACTGCCACTATGCGCGCGGTCGTCGTAGGTAAGGTGCCGGCCGCATCGGCTTTCTGACGACGGACGCCAGAGCCACGGTTCAAGGCGGCCACTCCTTGCACGCAAAACATAAATAGCATGCTAGTATGCTGTATATGACAATGCTGGTTGTTGCATCAATGAAGGGCGGCGCCGGCAAGAGCACGCTCGCCCTAAATCTCGCGGCCGAAGCAGCTCGCCGAGGCGTGCGCACGCTGTTCGTCGACGCAGACCCTCAGGGCAGCGCTTCACTCTTCGCTGCTGCAAGGCCCGGAGATCGCCCGCCGTTCCGCACGGTCCGAATGGGCGAGACGCTTCATAGGGATCTGCCAGACCTGGCTACATCCTTCACCCTGGTCGTCGTGGACACGCCGGGCGTAGACGCTCAGGTTCTCCGAGGCGCACTCGCGCGGGCCGACATCGTGCTTTCGCCGGTGCGCCCGGCTGCTGCCGATCTTTGGCGCGCGGAGGACTTCTTGGCTCTGGTGGCCAAGCTAGGAACCCAGGCACCACCAGTCGCGCTCGTCCTGTCGCAGGTACCGCCCCGTACGAGGCTCGCTGCCGAAGCGGCCCAACACCTCGCCTCTATAGCTGACCGCGACGGCGTGCGTCTGTTGCCGGCACGGATCGGCTCCCGCGCGGCGTGGGCCGAGAGCGGAGGCGCAGGGCTCGCCGTGACGGAGCTCGAGCCACACGGCGCAGCCGCCCAGGAGTTGCTAGCCCTTTGGACCTCGCTAGACCTACCCGGAGGTGACAAGTGAAGCGCACGCCAAATCTCAGCCGTCCCGCAATCAAGGATCCGACGGAGGCCTTTCTCGCTGGCGCGGACTTTCACCAGCAAACGGACATATCGGAGCAATCGGAGTCTAATCATAATGCTCGTAAAATGGTTCGCTTCACCGTCAACATCGCGCCTGACCTCATGGAGAAGGCGCGTTGGGTCGCCTATTGGGACCGAGAGACCCTCTCGGCCATCGTGACGGCCTCCCTTGAGGCGGAGATCGCCCGCAGAGAGCGGGCAAATGGCGAGCCTTACAAGCCGAACGCCCGGCCGCTGAAACGCGGCCGGCCGATCCAGAAGGCAAGTTGAGAGCAGAGAACCTCTAGAAGCAAGACGGGGCGCCCCGGCAGGCACCGGAACGCCCCTTAACCTGGAGGACCGTCGAGAGTAAAACCCGCGACGAATCCAGCAAGCCCAACGCTGATTCTACGCGGCTCTCGACGATCCTCCGAACCAGAAGGAGGAGGCAGTTCATGCAGCAGCCGCACGTCACCTTAAACCCTCTTCGCGTCGCCCGGCTCGACCCCTTGGAGTCAGGAGCTACCTGCTTCGTGCCGGGCCCTTCGGGGCTCTTCCTTTCGAGCCTCACCCTCTCGGAATCGATCCTCGTCCCCTGGGCCGACCTGGTCGACTTCCTGTCCTATGCCGGCGGCCACCGATTCTCCGGCTCCGTTGTGGCACCGCGGCCAGCAGAGGCGCGGCTCGCAGCAGAGATGGACGCGCCTGGCTGGGAGAAGCTCCGGCGCCAGTACGGCGAGGAGCTGGAGCGATGAACGATCCCGGCTCAAAGAAGGAACTCGAGCTCGCCACGACCGGGGCATGGATCGCAACCGAGGCCCCAACCTCGGAAGACCTCGCCTTCCTGCACGCGGTTCTTTGCCAAGTTGGCCTGCCCCGCTCCCAAGCCGATGGCCGAACCTTCGAGCGGACCAGCGGCGCGGCCTCCCTCCTTGTATCGGCCGGCTCGCTTTGGGATGGCCGGCGATGGGTCGAGCAGCCTTTGCCCTACGGGGCTATGCCGCGGCTCATGCTGGCCTGGATCTCCACCTACGCGCTACGGCACCAGACCCGAGTCGTCGACGTCGGTAGCTCCCCTAGCGAATTCGTCCGCATGCTGGGCATCAGTACCAGCGGTGGCCGCCGGGGCGGATTCACGATGTTTCAGAAGCAAGCGAAGGCCCTCGCGGTCTGTCGACTACAGCTCGGTTACACGGTGCCGGGCCGAGCCGTCACCTACGACGGAACACCGATCGAGAGGTTCGAGGCCTGGCTAACCCGAGACGATCAACAGCGCGTGCTGTGGCCAGGGGAGATCGTGCTCTCTGAGGGCTATTACCAGACGCTCCAGAGCTCTGCAGTGCCCCTCGACAGCCGGGCTCTCAGCGCGCTGAAAGGGTCGGCCCTAGCCCTCGATCTGTACATGATGCTTGCTCACCGTCTGCACCGCGTTGGCGGGAATGGGGTCTTCGTACCCTGGCCCACCGTCAAAGCCCAGTTTGGCCAGGAGTACCGGGCGGCCCGGGACTTCAAACGGAGCTTCCTGGAAGCGCTTCGAGCGGTGCTGGCTGTCTACCCTCAGGCGAAGGTCAAGCACGTCGACGGCGGCGTGCTCCTCGTCGCGTCTCCGCCGCCAATCCCACGCGGATCACTCGGCGAGTAGTTACGCTGAATCGCCCCCCCTCCCTTGGTTCGAGATGGGCCAGGGGAGGGTGTGGATAGGCCTGTGGAACTCACGACTTTTCCACGCTGAATCGCCCCCCCCGCCTACGCTGAATCGCCCCCCCCGCTGGGGGCAATTCCACGCTGAATCGCCCCCCCCCCTTCC
>CXWL01110136.1_pt1 | contig 15294 bp, 16 predicted proteins | sample 590931 | NCBI WGS metagenome assembly CXWL01 (sample SAMEA3498368, study PRJEB10139) | groundwater metagenome | biome: water well; material: biofilm material | place: Germany | collected 2015-04-27 | reverse complement strand
GGCAGCGGGCGCAGGATCGCGCGCACCGGGCTGGCGTCCATGCCGGCCAGTTTCAGGGGCAGGGCGATCAGTTCGTAGTCGCCGGCCGGCACGTCGTCGAGCACCACGCCTTCGAGGATCGCCATCTGGTGGGCGCGCACGGCGTTGTGCGCGTCGAGCGTCTTCGAGTCCTGTGGATCGAGCGAGGCGGTGTCGGTGCCTATCAATAGCACGCCCTTGCTGGCCAGGAGGGCGATCGCGGCCGGCGCCACCGCGGCGAACGCCGGATCCCACGCGCGCTGCGGCGCGGCGGCGTAGGTACGCAGCAGCACGCGCGGCGGCACGCCGTCGAGGAACGGCGCGATGTCGGCGACGTCGACCAGCGGCACGCCGATGCAGTGGATCACCCGGCACGGGCCGATGTAGGGCGCCAGGCCGACCGCATCGATGGCGAGGCCGGCCGGATCGTAGTGCGATGGCGCGTCGGTATGGGCGCCGAGGTGGGTGGTCATGGTCATGCGGCTGACGTGGACCGGGCAGCCGCCGCCGATTTGCCACGTCGTGCTGGCCTCGAACCGGGTGTCGCCCGGCCAGACCGGCAGCGCGCCCGAGATCGTCGGGCTGATGTCCCAGAGGGGCGGAGATNNGCAGTTTAACAAAGAACCGCCGGGCTGGGTCAGACCCTGGTTTTCCACTTTTATCAAAAATAATTGCAAACCACCCTAAAGTTCCCGAAACCGCGGTCGTTACAGACTCCATGGAAGAAATTTAAATTAATTTAGATTTATTTCAAAAAAACCCTAAAGTTCCGCAAAAGTTTGACGTAACCGGTACAAGGCGACAGAAGATCGGCGTCAAAAAGTAGAAAGTTTCGCTGTTGCAAGCTTCCAATTCCGCCCCGTTCTCATAGGGGCGCGACCATGACCGCACTGTGTTTGTAAGACAAACACCGACGGGTCGCATTCGCCATTCCCCGACCGAAAATACAGCTGTTCACCTATTTCCGAAAAGTTTCCGTACGGTCACAATCTGTCTCACTGGCAATACAAAGAAGCGCCAGATTTCAACGGATTCAAGGAGATGGAAATGACTGCGAACGACATGATGGCGGAAATTCGTGATGCTAACCTGAGCTACCTGATGCTCGCCCAGCAGATGATCCGTGCAGACAAGGTGACCGCTATTTTCCGCCTCGGCATCGCCGCCGAGATCGCCGAACTGATCGAAGGCATGAGCAACGCCCAGATCCTGAAGCTGGCCGGAGGCAACATGATGCTGGCCCGATTTCGATTTGACGACAGCGCCATCCTCTCTATGCTGACGAACTACAACAAGGACCGCGGCCTCGCCCAGTCCCACGCCGCCATCCTGATGGCCGGCCAGGCAGTCGAAGAAATCGCGTAAGCGGCCCCGGCCGGCATGACGTTGTTGCAGTCTCGATTCAGTAGCAGACCCGGAGTTATAAAATGAGCAAGAAAAGCGTCGTCACCGAAGCCCAGGAAATCCAGTTGGCCATCGAGCTGATCCAGCTCGGCGCCCGTCTCCAGCTGCTCGAGACCGAAGTGACCCTGTCGCGCGAACGCCTGCTCAAGCTGTACAAGGAACTCAAGGGCATGTCGCCGCCGAAGGGCATGCTGCCGTTTTCGACCGACTGGTTCCTGACCTGGCAGCCGAACATCCATTCCTCGCTGTTCATCAACATCCACAAATTCCTCGTCGAGCACGCCGGCGCCACCGGCATCGAAGCGGTGATGAAAGCGTACAAGCTGTACCTCGAACAAATGCCGCCCGAGCCGGGCGAAGAGCCGCTGCTGTCGCTGACGCGCGCCTGGACCCTGGTCCGTTTCTTCCAAAGCAAGATGTTGTCGATGGCTTCCTGCTCCTGCTGCCAGGGCAAGTTCGTCGTCAACCAGCTCGACCTGAACGATGGCTACCAGTGCGGCCTGTGCCACATGCCTTCGCGCGCCGGCAAGACCAAGAAATCGAAGGATGCCGCCGCTGCCGCCGCGGCCCTGCTGCTGGCAGCGTGATTCTTCCGCAATCCGGATCCCATTCGAGGGGCAGGGCGTGAGCCTTGCCCCTCGTCGCATCTGGCGCGCGCCCGCGGTGCAGGCGCTGCTGATCCAGTGCGTGGCGTTCCCGCTGCTCTGCCTGGCCGCCCTCGCGCTGTCCGCCATGCAGGTGCCAGTGAGCCTGGGCGCCGCCGCCCTGATGCAGGGGGTGCTGGCGCTGGTCCTCAGCGTTGTCCGCCGGCTGGCGCCCTGGTGGCTGGCGATCCAGTTGCTGTTCCCGCTGGCGCTGGTGGGCGCGGTCGGCCTGCAGCTGCCGCCGTCGCTGTTCCTGGCCGGCTTCCTGATCCTGCTCTTAGTATACTGGTCGACCTTCCGCACCCAGGTGCCGTACTACCCGTCCGGCCAGCGCGCCTGGGACGCGGTGGCCGGCGTGCTGCCGCAGGACCGCCCGGTGACCATGATCGACATCGGCAGCGGCCTCGGCGGGCTGGTGCTCGACCTGGCGCGGCGCCGCCCCGACTCGACCTTCGCCGGCATCGAACTGGCGCCGCTGCCGTGGCTGGTGAGCGCGCTGCGCGCGCAGTTCGCCGGCGGCAACGCCCGCTTCGTGCGCGGCGACTACGAAGAGCTCGACTTCGGCCACTACGACGTGGTGTTCGCCTACCTGTCGCCGGCGGCGATGGATGCGCTGTGGCGCAAGGCCAGCGCCGAGATGCGGCCGGGCGCGCTGCTGCTCAGTTATGAGTTCGCCATCGCGGCAAAAGCACCCGACCTTACTATAATGCCAACAGGGCCCGGCCCGGCGCTTTACGGTTGGCACTTTTAGGCGACACACGTCGACAAACGGGGCGTTTTTGCTTGCCCGTAGGCCATTCTCACGCTATTGTAGTTCCCTAGAACAATTTTTTGCACACGCGCCAAACCCTTGCGCTGTAGTAATTGTGTTTCCTGCATCGCAATTGTCACCACAACATCATGCCGGGCGCCGCCCGGGTTCCTTCCACTTTCGGAGTCAGCGCACTTGTTAGTCATCATTGGATATATTGTCGTCTGCGGCGCGGTGTTCGGCGGGTTCGCCCTCAATGGCGGCCACCTGGCGGCGCTGTGGCAGCCGCTCGAGCTGCTGATGATCGGCGGCGCGGCGATCGGCGCTTTCTTCGTCGGCAACAATGGCAAGGCGATCAAGGCGACGCTGGCGGCGCTGCCGGGCCTGTTCAAGGGCTCGCGCCACACCAAGGAACTGTACATGGAGATGATGTCGCTGCTGTTCGACGTCCTCTCCAAGGTGCGCAAGGAAGGCCTGATGTCGATCGAAGGCGACATCGACCGGCCGGAAGAGAGCCCGCTGTTTTCGAAATACCCGGGCGTGATGGCCGACCACCATATCGTCGAGTTCATGACCGACTACCTGCGCCTGATGGTGTCGGGCAACATGGATGCGTTCCAGATCGAAAACCTGATGGACAACGAAATCGAGACCCATCACCACGAAGGCGCCGTGCCGGGCCATTGCATCGCCAAGATCGGCGACGGCCTGCCGGCGTTCGGCATTGTCGCCGCGGTGATGGGCGTGGTGCACACGATGGAATCGGTCGGCATCCCGCCGGCCGAGCTGGGCATCCTGATCGCCCACGCGCTGGTCGGCACCTTCCTCGGCATCTTGCTGGCGTACGGTTTCGTCAGCCCGCTGGCCAGCCTGGCCGAGCAAAAGCTGGAAGAGTCGACCAAGATGTTCCAGTGCGTCAAAGTGACGCTGCTGGCCAGCCTGAACGGCTACGCGCCGGCGCTGGCGGTCGAATTCGGCCGCAAGGTGCTGTACTCGACCGAGCGCCCGACCTTCGGCGAGCTCGAAGACCACATCAAGAAATCGAAGACCAAGTAAACCTGATGTCCGTCTCTATTATTCAACACGTGGTGTTCTATTTCCGGAGCGCATATGGCCGATGAGGGCTTGCGGCCGATTATCGTCAAGCGCATCAAGAAGACCGCCGCCGGCCACCACGGCGGCGCCTGGAAGATCGCGTACGCCGACTTCGTGACGGCGATGATGGCCTTCTTCCTGCTGATGTGGCTGCTCGGCTCGACCACCAAGGGCGACCTGAACGGCATTTCCGACTTCTTCAAGACGCCGCTGAAGGTGGCCATGTCGGGCGGCTCGGGCAGCGGCGACAGCTCGTCGGTGATCCAGGGCGGCGGCAAGGACATGACGGCGCGCACCGGCCAGGTCAAGAAGGGCGACACGCCGTCGCCGAAGAAGACCTACGACCTGAAGGCGGCCAAGGCGGCGCTCGAGCGCGAGGAGGGGATCCGCCTGCAGCAGCTGAAGGCGAAGATCGAGGCGACCATCGAAGCGAATCCCCTGCTCAAGAAGTACAAGAACCAGCTGCTGCTCGATATCACCAGCGAAGGTTTGCGCATTCAGATAGTGGACGAGCAAAACCGGCCGATGTTTGCATTGGCGAAGGCCGATCTGCAGCCCTACACGCGCGAGATCCTGCACGTGATCGGCATCACGCTAAATGAAGTGCCGAACCGCATCGGCCTGTCCGGGCATACCGATTCGACCCCGTACCTGTCCGATGTCGGCTACAGCAACTGGGAACTGTCGAGCGAACGGGCGAATGCGTCGCGCCGCGAGCTGATCAAGGGCGGCATGGAAGAAGGCAAGATCTTGCGCGTGGTGGGGCTGGCGTCGGCCGCCAACCTCGACCGCAAGGATCCGTTCAACCCGATCAACCGGCGCATCAGCATCATCGTGATGAACAAGAAAACCGAAGAAATGGTCATGCGCGACAACGATTCGGTGCAGGCGCCCGCGCCGCTCGAGGAACGCGCGGCCGGGGTCACCCCGGCGGCGGCAGTGGCGGCGGCGATCAAAGCCGCACCGGGCGCCAAGTGATGGCCCGCGAGAGAATGGGAGACGTCGAATGACGAGAAAAAAAATACTGGGTTCGCATGTGAAACGGCTGTTGTCGGGTGTGTCCGACCACGGCAAGAAACACCTGTCCGAAGTCGAAACCGACTTGATGCAAACCGAGTTGCTGCTCGAAGAGGCCGTCGACAAGCTCACCCGCAGCTTCATGGCGATCCACGACGCGGTCGGCAAGCGCCAGGACGGCATCAACCTGCTGCTGGCCGGCGACACCCCGAGCCCGGAGGAGAGCGCGCGGCTGCGCGACATGTCCGGCGAGATCGGCGTGCATGTCAATTCGGCCATCACCAGCATGCAGTTCCAGGACATGACGAGCCAGCTGATCGACCGCACGCTCAAGCGCGTCACCGGCCTGCGCGCCTTCCTCGGCACGCTCGGCGCGCACGGCGAACAGATCCAGGCCGAGTGCGAGAGCGAGGAGATCGTCGACCTGCTCGGCAAGGTCAGCATGGCGCTGGCGATCCAATCGCTCGAATTACGCAGTGTGTTACGCAAGTCAGTGAACCAGCAGCATCTCGAAAGCGGCGACATCGAACTGTTTTAAGGTCGCCTCCACCGATTCAAATCAACCATGATGAACAAAAAAGCAGGAGCAGAAAATGGCTAAAACAATTCTCGCAGTCGACGATTCAAGCTCATTGCGCCAGATGGTGGCGTTCAGCCTGAAGGCGGCCGGCTACCTGGTGGTCGAAGCCGTCGACGGCCAGGACGGGCTTGAAAAAGCCAAGCTGCACACCGTCGACCTGGTGCTGACCGACCAGAACATGCCGCGCATGGACGGCCTCGAGCTGATCAAGCTGCTGCGCGCCCTGCCGACCTACCAGAAGGTGCCGATCCTGATGCTGACCACCGAATCGTCGGACGAAATGAAATCCAAAGGCCGCGCGGCCGGCGCCAACGGCTGGCTGGTCAAGCCGTTCGACCCGCAGCGGCTGATCGAAGTCGTGAAAAAAGTCATCGGCTGATGCTGTGAAGTTGAAAAGAGAGTATCAGTATGACGCATCGCGACATTGACGGAGTTTCATCATGACCATCGACATAAGCCAGTTTTTCCAGGTCTTTTTCGATGAAGCTGAGGAGCTGCTGGCGGAGAAAGAACGGCTGCTGCTGGCGGTCGACATCGCCGCGCCCGACGCCGAGGACCTGAACGCGATCTTCCGCACCGCCCACTCGATCAAGGGCGGCGCCTCGACGTTCGGCCTGAACGACATGTCCGAGGTCACCCACATCCTCGAGTCGCTGCTCGACCGCATCCGCAAGGGCGAAATGGCGCTCACGGCGGAACACGTCGACGCCTTCCTGGCCGCCAAGGACATCCTCAAGATGCAGCTCGACGGACACCGCAACGGCGCCCACGTCGACCAGGACGCGGTGGCCGACGTGCGCATGATGCTGCAGTCGCTGTCGCAGGACGCGGTGCCGCTGGTGCGCCCGGCGACGCCGGCGTTCGTCCAGACCGAGGCCAAGCCGAACCTGGGCGCCGGCGGGCGCCGCTTCAGGATCGAACTGCCGAAGGTCGAGCAGCGCGACGTCAATGCGCTGGCCGCCGAACTTGGCCTGCTGGGCCGCATCGCGGTCGCCCCGCTCGGCGGCGACCGTCACGCGCTGATCCTGACCACCCATGAAAGCCTGGAAGACATCGTCGCCATCTGCTCGTTCGTGCTCGACCCGGACGACCTGAAGATCTTCGAGGCGCCGGCCCTGACGCCGGCTCAGCGCAAGATCGAGGACGCCGAGCGCGCCAAGGTCGAGAAGGAACTCGGCTACGGTTTCTTCGACCCGCTCGACCCGCACGACGAGGCAGCAGCGGAGCAGCAGGAGATGTCCGACGACGAGCGCGGCTACGGTTTCTTCCAGCCGATCGAACAGATTCGTGCCGCAGCGGCGAGTGCCGCCTCCGCGGTGGCGCCGGCCAAGCCGCTGCCGTCGAGCACCCGCATCGAGGCGCTCGAGATCAGCGAAGTGGCGGCCGAGAAGAAGGCCGCCGCCAAGAAAGAAGACAAGGGCGGCGCGAACGCGGCCGAATCGTCGTCGATCCGCGTGTCGATCGAGAAGGTCGACCAGCTGATCAACCTGATCGGCGAACTGGTGATCACCCAGGCGATGATCGAGCAGCGCAGCGACGGCCTCGATCCGATGGTCCATGAGCGCCTGCTCAATAGCGTGTCGCAGCTGACGCGCAACACGCGCGACCTGCAGGAAGCGGTGATGTCGATCCGCATGATGCCGATGGACTTCGTGTTCTCGCGCTTCCCGCGCATGGTGCGCGACCTCGCCGCCAAGCTGGGCAAGAAGGTCGACTTCATCACCAACGGCGCCGCCACCGAACTCGATAAGGGCCTGATCGAGCGCATCGTCGATCCGCTCACCCACCTGGTCAGGAACAGCATCGACCATGGCATCGAGATGCCGGCCGCGCGCGTCGCCGCCGGCAAGACCGAGACCGGGCGATTGTTCCTGTCGGCCGGCCACCAGGGCGGCAATATCGTCATCGAAGTGTCGGACGACGGCGGTGGCCTGAACCGCGAGCGCATCCTCGCCAAGGCCGCGCAGAACGGCATCGCGATCGGCGAGAACATGGGCGAGACGATGACCGACGGCGACGTCTGGCAGCTCATTTTCGCGCCCGGCTTCTCGACCGCCGAAACCGTCACCGACGTCTCCGGGCGCGGCGTCGGCATGGATGTCGTCAAGCGCAACATCACCGCGATGGGCGGCTCGGTCGACATCCGCTCGGCCAAGGGCTTCGGCACCACCATCTCGATTTCGCTGCCGCTCACGCTCGCCATCCTGGACGGCATGTCGATCCGCTGCGGCGAGGAAGTGTATATCCTGCCGCTCGGCTTCGTCGTCGAATCGCTGCAGCCGGCGCCGGAGGACATCAAGGAAATCGCCAACCGCGGCCGCGTGATCAAGGTGCGCGGCGAGTACCTGCCGCTGATCCCGCTGCACCAGATGTTCGAGATCGAACCGCGCTTCACCAACCCGTGCGAGGGGATCGTCGTGATCCTCGAAGCCGATGGCCGCAAGGCCGCCCTGTTCGTCGACGACCTGGTCGGGCAGCAGCAGGTGGTGGTCAAGAACCTCGAGTCGAACTACCGCAAGGTGACCGGCATTTCGGGCGCCACCATCCTCGGCGACGGCGGCGTATCGCTGATCCTCGATGTCGCGGCGCTGATGCGCTCGTCGCGCCAGCTGGCCGACGACACCGTATTTTCGTAATACCCGTACCCATTCATTCACACTTTTTCGCAACACATCAGGATAGGAAACCACCATGTCGATGACATCCACCACCAACAACGCCGGCAACGCGAGCGACGGCGCCGGCAGCGAGTTCCTTGCCTTCACGCTCGGCTCCGAGGAATACGGCATCGACATCCTCAAGGTGCAGGAAATCCGCGGCTACGAAGCGGTCACCCGCATCGCCAACGCGCCCGAATTCATCAAGGGCGTGATCAACCTGCGCGGCATCATCATCCCGGTGGTGGACATGCGCATCAAGTTCAACCTCGGCACCCCGGTGTACGACCAGTTCACGGTGGTGATCATCCTGAACATCGGCGGACGCATCATGGGCATGGTGGTCGACAGCGTCTCCGACGTCACCACGCTCTCGCCCGACCAGGTCAAGCCGGCGCCGGAAATGGGCACCGCGTTCAATTCGGACTACCTGATCGGCCTCGGCACGGTCGATGAGCGTATGCTGATCCTGGTCGACATCGACAAGCTGATGTCGTCCGGTGAAATGGGCCTGATCGAAAAAATCGCCGCCTAAGTACGGCGGGCCGATCGCAGTGCCACGGCCTGGCCCGCGCCAGGCCGGAACCAGGCGTCGCCATCGGCGGCTGCCCGGCCAGCGTCTCCAGCAGTTCACGCAGTATGAATGACCAAGAAGGTGACGCACGTGTTGCAAAATAAAGTGGAATCCGCCAAGGAATTCAATTTCACCAAAAGTGATTTTGAAAGGGTCCGTGCGCTGATCTACAAACGCGCCGGAATTTCGCTGGCCGACAGCAAGCAGGAAATGGTCTACAGCCGCATCGCGCGGCGCCTTCGCGCAACCGGCATCGTCTCGTTCGCGACCTATCTCGACGAACTCGAAGCGGGGCGCATGGGCGACAGCGAATGGCAGTCGTTCACCAACGCGCTGACCACCAACCTGACCTCGTTCTTTCGCGAGGCGCATCACTTCCCGCTGCTCGCCGAGCACCTGAAGCGGCTGCAGGGCCCGATCACGATCTGGTGTTCGGCCAGTTCGACCGGCGAAGAGCCGTACTCGATTGCGATGACGGTGTGCGAGGCGTTCAACACCCTGACGCCGCCGGTGCAGATCATCGCCACCGACATCGACACCAACGTGCTGGCGACGGGCGCGAACGGCGTGTACGGCATCGAGCGGCTCGACAAGATGTCGGCCGAGCGCTCGAAGCGATTTTTCCTGCGCGGTAAAGGCGAGCAGGAAGGCATGGTGCGCGTGCGCCCGGAACTGCGCCAGCTGGTCACCTTCAAGCAGCTCAACCTGCTGGCCGACGGCTGGCCGCTGACGGGCCAGTTCGACGTGATCTTCTGCCGCAACGTGATGATTTATTTCGACAAGGCGACCCAGCGCAAGATCCTGGCCCGCTTTGTACCACTGATGAAACCGCATGCATTGCTGTTTGCCGGCCACTCGGAAAATTTTCTGTACGTCTCTGAGGCGCTCAAGCTGCGCGGCAAGACGGTGTATGAACTCGAAGAAGGTCGTTCCGGCGCCCACTAGGGCCGCGGCGAAAGAGAAGCAATCATGGATTTAAGAGAACAATTTGCCACCAACGTCTATTTCGACCGGACGTTCGATTGCGACGCCGCGAAGATCCTGCCGGGCGAGTATTACCATACCGGCAAGGACATGCTGATCGTGACGGTGCTCGGCTCGTGCGTCTCGGCCTGCATCCGCGACCGCGTCAGCGGCCTGGGCGGCATGAACCACTTCATGCTGCCGGACGGCGGCGGCAGCGACGCCAACAGCCCGGTATCGGCCTCGATGCGCTATGGCACCTACGCGATGGAGGTGCTGATCAACGAACTGCTCAAGTCCGGCGCGCGGCGCGAGAACCTCGAAGCGAAAGTGTTCGGCGGCGGCGCCGTGCTGAAAGGCTTCACCGCGATCAACGTGGGCGAACGCAACGCCGCCTTCGTGATCAGCTACCTGAAGACCGAGAAGATCCGCGTGCTGGCCGAAGACCTGAACGACATCTACCCGCGCAAGGTGTATTTTTTCCCGCGCACCGGCAAGGTGCTGGTCAAGAAGCTGATGCAAACCCATAACGACACGCTGGCGCGGCGCGAGCAGGACTACGCCAAGCGTCTCAAGGTCGAGCCCGTCGGTGGCGAGATCGACCTGTTTTGAGATGAAGGCAATGAATAGAAAGAACTGCGTATGAAGATCAAAGTACTGATCGTGGACGACTCGGCGCTGATTCGCAGCGTCATGAGCGAGATCATTTCGAGCCAGCCGGACATGGAAGTGGTGGGCGTGGCGCCCGACCCGCTGGTGGCGCGCGAGCTGATCAAGCAGACCAACCCGGACGTGCTCACGCTCGATGTCGAGATGCCGAAGATGGATGGCCTCGACTTCCTCGAAAAACTGATGCGGCTGCGGCCGATGCCGGTGCTGATGGTGTCCTCGCTGACCGAGCGCGGCTCCGAGATCACCATGCGCGCGCTCGAACTCGGCGCGGTCGATTTCGTCACCAAGCCGAAAATCTCGATCCAGAGCGGGATGCGCGAGTACACCGAGCTGATCGCCGACAAGATCCGCGCCGCCGCCAAGGCGCGCGTCAAGGCGCGCACGCTGGCCGCGCCGAAGGTGGCCGGCGCGCTGCCGCAGATCCGCAACCCGCTGACGTCGTCGGAGAAGCTGATCATCATCGGCGCCTCCACCGGCGGCACCGAGGCGATCCGCGAATTCCTGATGCAGATGCCGTCCGACTGCCCCGGCATCCTGATCGCCCAGCACATGCCGGAAGGCTTCACCACCTCGTTCGCGCGGCGCCTCGACGCGCTGTGCAAGATCAGCGTGCGCGAAGCGGCCGGCGACGAGCGCGTGCTGCCCGGCCACGCCTACATCGCGCCGGGCCACTCGCACCTGATGCTGGCGCGTTCGGGCGCCAATTACGTCACCCGCATCGACCAGGCCGATCCGGTCAACCGGCACCGGCCGTCGGTCGACGTGCTGTTCCGCTCGGCGGCGCTGGCGGCCGGCAAGAACGCGGTCGGCGTGATCCTCACCGGCATGGGCAAGGACGGCGCGCTCGGCATGCTCGAGATGAAAAATGCCGGGGCGTATAATTTTGCCCAAGATGAAGCTTCCTGCGTCGTGTTCGGCATGCCGCGCGAGGCGATTGCGGTCGGCGCCACCCACGAAGTGGGGCCGCTGAGCGAGTTGCCGGGCAAAGTTCTTAACCATCTGGCAACACAAGGTGGACGATCGTTGCGCGTGTGACCTTTTAAAGCACCATTCCTTGTGAGTTTTATCGCCGTACGGCAACAAAACTGCTATCCTTTAGGCTGCTTCTCCGTGTGAAGAAGTGTGTCGATAACCAAAGTACGAGAATCAACGGAGTAATTCATGGCTGACCCAAAAATGCGCTTTTTAGTTGTTGACGATTTCTCGACGATGCGCCGCATTGTCCGGAATCTGTTGAAGGAACTGGGATACGCGAATGTCGACGAGGCCGAAGATGGCGTCATGGCGCTGGCCAAGCTGCGCAGTGAGTCATTCGATTTCGTGGTCTCCGACTGGAACATGCCGAACATGGACGGCCTGACGATGTTGCAGAACATCCGTGCCGACCCGCAACTGGCCAAGCTGCCGGTGCTGATGGTGACGGCCGAAGCGAAGAAAGAAAACATCATTGCAGCGGCGCAGGCCGGCGCCAACGGCTACGTGGTCAAGCCGTTCACCGCCGCCACGCTGGACGAAAAGCTCAACAAGATTTTCGAAAAACTCGAAAAAATTGGAGCCTGAAATGGGTGAGCACATCGCTGGCGCCGTGTTAGCCGCAGAGGGCGCCGCAGCAGCGGGCAGCGACAACCACGACGAGTTCATGAGCCGTATCGGGCACATGACGCGCACGCTGCACGACAGCCTGCGCGGCCTGGGCCTCGACAAGCTGATCGAGAAAGCGGCGAGCGACATCCCGGATGCGCGCGACCGCCTCGACTACGTGGCGCGCATGTCCGAGCAGGCGGCGCAGAAGGTGCTCAACGCCACCGACGCGGCCGGTCCGCTGCAGGACCGCATCGACAGCAACGCGCAGGAACTGTCGGCGGCCTGGAACGGCCTGCTCGACGCGCCCGGCACCAGCGACGCCCAGTGGCGCGAGCTGGCCGAGCGCACCATGATGACGCTCGACGCCACGCGCGGCGCCACGGTCGACACCAAGGGCTACCTGATGGACATCATGATGGCCCAGGATTTCCAGGACCTGACCGGCCAGGTGATCACCAAGGTGACCTCGATCGCCCAGAACCTCGAGCAGCAACTGGTGCAGATGCTGGTCGATTTCGCGCCGGCCGACGTCAAGCGCGAGTACGACAGCGGCCTGCTCAACGGACCGCAAATCAACCCGCATGGCAACAGCGAAGTAGTGTCGAACCAGGGCCAGGTCGACGACCTGCTCGACAGCCTCGGATTCTGATTTCCTTGTACGAGCAACACCGAAGCGATTCCCCTCATGCATCAAACTAACTTTATCGTTCGTGAACCGTTGCTCGACCCAAAGCAGCGGGTGATCGGCTATGAGCTGTCGTGGAAGCACGACGAGAACCAGCCGGTCACCGACGCGGCGCTCGAAGCGCTGATCGGCTTTGTCGCCGAGAACGTCAACGACGAAGAGCGCGGCTGGCTGCTGCGCGACAAGATCCTGTTCCTCGACGCGGTGCCGGACATGCTGTCGACCGACGCGCTGTATTCGATGCCGCCGGACCGCACCGTGCTGACGCTGAAGGCGGCCGACATGGCCGACCCCGACACGCTGGCCGCGGTGCAGGGGCTGCGCGCGGGCGGCGTCGGCATCTCGGTGCGCGACGGCGACCTCGCGCACCTCGGCAAGAACCTCGGCATCAGCGCCTCCTACATCGAAGTGCGCTTCTCCGGCGCCGACGTGGCCGCCCAGGCGCGCACCTACGCCGCCGTCAAGCAATCGACGGTGCGCATGGTTGGGCGGCCGGTGACCACCTGGGCCGACTTCGACGCCTGCGCCGCGCTCGGGCTCGATGCCTTCGTCGGCAAGCTGCACCTGACGCCGCGTCCTGGCACGCCGGTCAAGGGCATGAACCCGGCCCAGACCATCATCCTGCAGCTGATGCAGATGGTGCAGTCGAACGAAGACATCCCGAAGATCGAAAATGTGCTCAAGCGCGATCCGGCGCTGTCGTACAAGCTGCTGCGCTTCATCAACTCGGCCGGTTTCGGCAGCGCGCGCGAGATCCAGTCGCTGCGCCAGGCCATCACCATGCTCGGCTACGCGCCGCTGTACCGCTGGCTGACCTTGCTGCTGGCGACCGCCAGCACCAGTGGCTACTCGCCGGTGCTGATGGAGACGGCGGTCGTGCGCGGCCGCCTGGCCGAGCTGCTCGGCGCCAAATTCCTCGCGCGCGGCGAGGGCGAAAACCTGTTCGTGGCCGGCATGTTCTCGCTGCTCGACCGCTTGCTCGGCCTGCCGATGAAGGAAGTGCTCGACACGATCCAGCTGCCCGACGAAGTGGTGCGCGCGCTGCTCACGCGCGGCGGCATGTACGGGCCCTACCTGGCGCTGGCCGAAGCGTGCGAACTGAACTCGAACCTGGTGGCAGGCCTGGCCAAGTCGCTCGGCATCAGCCCGCTCGAAGTCAACAAGGCGCACCTGTCGGCGCTGGCGTGGGCGCAGAACGTTTCAACCTGACGGCATACTCATCCCGATCATAAAAAAACCGGGCATTGCCCGGTTTTTTTATGGCCGGCTGCTCACGCCCCGCGACGAGTGCGGTGGGTGGCCGCAATATACCGGTCGACGCTCTGCTGCGTTTGCATCGAGATATGCGAAAAACTGCAGCCGATCTGCACCTGTTCGCCGAGCAGGAAGGTCTTGAACGGGCGCAGCAGGCGCACTTCAAGATCGGCCGTCAGCACCAGCGCCGGTCCGAGCTGCAGCCGCGCGTTGGTGATTGTCTGGCCGACGCGCAGGCCAAACGCCTCGGCAGGCGATGAGCGCAGGCCGACGCCGCCGAGCGACACGTCGTCGACCGGCAGTTCGTAAAGCTTGTGGTAGATTTTGAAAGAAGCGGTGTTATGGACGCCGACCGGCGTGCCGACCCGTTGCGCGGCGCGCCGGTTCAGCACCAGGCAGCTGGGCGGAAATTGCGCCGGTACCAGGTTCGGCTCGCCCGGCAGGCAACGCCATTCCTCGGCCAGCTCGAATTGCATCTTGGCGTTGCCGCTGAGGGCGGCAACCAGCGTGGCCGGTCCGGCGGGCGGCAGGGCGCCGGCAAAGTCGATCACGAAGGTGGGCTCGTCGGGATGGACCGAGTGCAGGCGTGCCAGCAGCAGGCCCCTGACCATCCCGGACGGATGCACCGACACCGCTTCGCCGCTGCGCGCCAGCGTTTCCAACGCTACGCCGATGTCGAACGGGTCGCGCATTTCGTGGGCGCCGGCGTCGGCTGGGATCTGCTCGAGCGCGTCCGACGGCCTGGGCGCGCCCTTGCGGGGAATGGTGAGCGTGTCGGGATTCGTCACAGCAATGACCTTTTCATTAGCGTTGCAAACGTTTCTGCGTGCGCTAGTATAAGGGCGGATGAGATCAAGTTGCCAATTGACAAGAAATATTTTTTCTTGACACTAGCCGCGCCACCGCGCCATCAAATCTCCAGATTGTCGATCAGCCGCGTCGTGCCCAGCTTGGCGGCAGCCAGCACCACCAGCGGCGCCCCTTGCGCCAGGTCGCCGGCCGACGGCACCTGCAAATCGGACTGCCTGCGCACCGAGATGTAGTCCGGATTCCAGCCGCGCTTGGCCAGCTGCTCCATCGCCTGGTGCTCGAGCGCGAAGATGTCGAGGTGGCCGGCGCGCATTTCGTTGGCCACCGCGTTCAGGCTCTGGAACAGCGCCGGCGCTTCGGCGCGCTCGGACTCGGACAGGTACATATTGCGCGACGACAGCGCCAGGCCGTCATCGGCGCGATACGTCTCGGCGGCGATGATCTCGGTCGGCAGCGCGAACTGGCGGCTCATGTTGCGAACGATCATCAGCTGCTGGTAGTCCTTCTTGCCGAACACGGCCACGCGCGGGCGCACGCACGAGAACAGCTTGAGCACCACCGTCGTCACGCCGCTGAAAAAGCCGGG
>CXWL01015105.1_pt1 | contig 15307 bp, 14 predicted proteins | sample 590931 | NCBI WGS metagenome assembly CXWL01 (sample SAMEA3498368, study PRJEB10139) | groundwater metagenome | biome: water well; material: biofilm material | place: Germany | collected 2015-04-27 | reverse complement strand
AGCCGGCGCTGCGCTCCTGAATACGTTGGGTGACGGCGAGTACGGCGGAAATGGGTTTCATTGGTAGCTGGTAACAAAATTACATGTCGAATGGTAACGCCGAATCCACCGCTCGGGTGGACTCAGCGTTACGAATCGGTTACCAAAGCCCAGCCATGGAAGGCGGTGCTACATCTGCTTGAACAAGTGCGAGAACGGCCGACTCACCACCAGATTCTCCGGGCGGCCTTTGATCTTGACCGAAGCTTGACCGCGAAAGTCCCGGGTCACCACCTCGACGGCAGTGGCGTTGACGATGGTCGAGCGATGGATCTGCCAGAACTTGCTGCCGTCCAAGCCATCCAAAATTTCCTTGATCGGCGTGCGGATCAAGGTATCGAGCTCCCTGGTCGCCACCAGGGTGTACTTTTCGTCGGATTGGAAGAACAACACCTCGTCAATTGGGATCAGGCGCAATTGCGTGCCAACGCTGGCCTTGATCCACTTGAGTTGCTCGCGCCCCGGGTTCAGCTTGGCCGTCAGTTGCGCCACCAGCGTATCCAAGTCCTGGGTAGGCGCCGGCACAAGCACCAAGCGCTCCTGCAGGCGCTGCACGGCGGCTTGCAGGCGTTCGTCCGAATAGGGTTTCAAGACGTAGTCCACCGCATTGGCTTCGAAGGCCTCCACCGCATACTGGTCGAAGGCCGTGACAAACACCACATGGCAACGAAGCTCGCGGTTCGAGGCCAGGCTCTTGGCCACTTCAACCCCGGTCATCTCGGGCATCTGAATATCCAGGAACGCCAACTCGGGTCGAAATTCGTCAATCGCCTCCAACGCCGCTTCACCGTCGCCGACATCGGCGACGATCTTCAGGTCCGGCCACATTTTGGCAAGTTTGGCCTTGAGTTGGGCGCGCAGAATCGGCTCGTCCTCGGCAATCACGGCGGTGTAGTTCATGGGCGTAGTTTCGCAGGTTCAAACCGAACTTCTGGCACGCCGCCGCTTGAGCAGCCACCACAGCCCCAAGCCGATCAGGATGAAGGGGGACAGCATCGGGAACAGGAAGATCAGGATCACGGTCGGAACAAAGACCAGCAGCGCCGCGAACAGGAAACCCAAGCCGTAAAGCACCGCCACCACAATCACCAACGCCAGCGCCATGGCACCGAAACCAATCAACAAGCCCACCGATCCGATCGCCAGCCCCTCGATTCCGTCGATTTGCAGCTCACCTAATTGCACCGGCAACCACCCGGTCACCAAACCCACGAAGGCCAGCAGCAACAGGCCTGCCAACCCGATCATCAAGACAACGAACAAGCGCGCCAACAGCGTGACCCACACGCTGTGCGTCTTGCTGGTGGCGTACCAGACACGCCGCCAGCCGGAGGGCCGCACCGGGGGCGCCGGCAGCTCGACACTTTGGCGGCCGCCCTGACCCTGATTCGATTGGTACTGCGCACTGGTTTGCAGCGGCACCTCGATGGTGGCCACCGCCCCCTTGGGTTCATTTGAAGTGAGCGTGAAGCGGCCCTTGGTGCCATAGATGGCTTGCAGGCGCTCACGCAGGTTGGTCAAACCCACGCCACCACCAGCCTGAACCGGCGTGTCGAGCAGGCCCTTGCCGGTATCCTTCACCTGCACCCGCAGGGTCTCGCCGTCTGCCTCCAGCAGGCGCTCCACCACCACGTCGATGCGGCCACCTTCGCGTTGCGGCTCCAGGCCGTGCTTGATGGCGTTTTCCACCAGCGAGGGCAGCATCATCGGCGGAAAGGAATAGGCCAGCAGCTCATCCGACGCGCTGATCTCGAACACCAGGCGCTCACCCATGCGCATCTGCAAGATGCTCAGATAGGCGCGCACCAGCTCCAGCTCCTGGCCCACGGTGGACGTGCTCTCGCGCATCTTGGGCAAGGACGCGCGCAGGTATTGAATCAGATGGCCGACCATTTGGTTGGCGGCCGGCGGATCGACCTCGTTGAGGGCCTGCACATTGGCCAGGGTGTTGTACAGGAAATGCGGCTCCACCTGCGCCTGCAAGGCCTGCAAGCGCGCCTCGGTTACCTGGCGGCTAACGTCACTTTGCTCGGCCTCGCGGGTCTTGCGATCAGCCAGTGCCAGGGCACGGCGCGAGCGGCCAATGAAGAACTTGGCGATCAACAACATCACGAACAGCGGAATGAAGGCCAGTATCAAGGCCGAGCCAACGGCCACCCGCCAGACGTCGCCGGTCACCTTGGCGCGGATGTCGCCCTTGACTTCGGGCGACAGCATCCTGGCCGACAGTTCGCCGGGCAACTGGATACCAATAGAAACACCGGAGCGGGCCGGGCTGGGCACTGCCTGAGGCAGGGCCGGCTCAAGCGGTGCACTCGGTGGAACCGGCAATGCAGGCACGCTGGGCGGCGTCGTCAAAGACGGCGCCGAGGCTGGAACCGGTGGGCGCGGTGGCGCGTTGGGGCGCCTAGCGCCAGCGCTGTCATGCTGCAAGACGCGCATCGCCGCCAGCGATTCGCGGGCCGCCTTTTCGTTCTCACGCGCCGAAGCAATCATTTGCTCAAATGACTTCAGGGTGGCGCCAACATCGACGCCCTTGTCGCGCAGGCGTTCAACCGCATCGTTCTTGGCTTCCTCCACCGCGGTGCGGGCCTCCACGGCTGCCTCCAACGCCGACTCGGCCGCATCCGTGGCCGCCTCCAGGGCGGTGTCAGCCGCTTCACGAGCGCTCTCGCTGACGACATCGTTGACATTGTTCTCAGCCCGAATCAACTCCTGTCGAGCCCGTTCGATCTCGGCCAGCGCCCGATTGAGTTCGCGCTGGCGCTCGGGCTCGGTGGTTCGGTCGCGCATGGCGCTGACTACACCTTTAGCCAGGTTGAGGGCACGATCGCCAAAGGCCAGGTTGATCTCGCGCTGTATGGCTCGATTTTCAGCCGGCGTCGAGCCGCTTTCGGTCAACCGAATTACATGGATCGGCAGGGCAGACATCACCAGTACGGTCAGCGTCACCACGCCGCCCAGGATCAAGCCCCACCAGGGGGTTTTGTAAATCAGATCGCCAAGTACTTTGAACATGATGCGGACCGCCTGCTGCAGGTTAAGGGCTACGCGACCGGTTGGCCACGCTTGAATGCTTGTCAGATTACCGCCCGGTCCCGTGCATAGCCAGCGCGTTGGGATGGATTGCAGAAGCAGGGGAATGAATCAACCAGGGCGCTCGAACACCCCTGACCCGTCGAGGACCAAGCAACGTGCAGGGCGTGTCACGTTGGTCTGTCCCGCGAAGTCTCAGTTCAACCCTGGCGCGCCACCCCGACTCGCCAGCGCGTGCTCGACCCGCTGCAAATCGGCTAGGGTATCGATATCGGTCACGCAGCCTTCATCGTCCACTACCATTTCAATAGCACCATAAGACCGTGCCACAAAGGCTGCGCCAAGGTCTCCTGATAGTGCCGCGAGCGCCGGACGACACTGGCGAGCAAAACCGACCGGATGCCCGCGCTGCCCCTGGAACACCGGCACCACCACTGAGTGCTCGCGCAGCGCGTCGGCCACCTGACGAAGCGTAGCGGGCTGTACCAGCGGCAGGTCGCCAGGCAGTATCAACCAGCCATTCGCCTGCCGCGTGGCGCGCAACGCCGCCGCGATCGAGTCACCCATGCCCGCGTGACCGGCGTCTTCCAGATGCCAGGGCAGTCCACTGGCCCGCACTGCGTCCAGCGTGTGCGCCAGCACCGCTTTGCCAGCGAGGAGCGCCTGCAGTTTGGGCGTGCTGCCGCCGGATGCTCGAAAACGCTCGCCCCACCCGGAGGCGAGCACAATCACGGTCGCCTGTTTCATGCGGCGGCCAGGATGGTGTTTTTAACTTGGATCATCTGCGCCACTACCGACACGGCGATCTCGGCCGGGGTCTTGGCGTCAATCGCCAGCCCCACTGGACCATGCAGACGCGCCAGTTCGGCAGGCGTCACGTCAAAGTGTTCCGCCAGACGCTGCTTGCGCGTGGCCTGGTTGCGCCGTGATCCCAGAGCGCCCACATAGAACGCAGCCGACTTCAAGGCCTCCATCAAGGCCATGTCGTCGAGTTTGGGGTCGTGGCTGAGCGCCACCACGGCAGTGTGGGCATCAGGTTGAAGCGCGCGCACCGCGTCGTCAGGCATACCCAGCACGCGTCGCACCCCGACACTGGCCAAATCCAGCGTCGCGGCGTACTCGTCGCGCGGGTCGCAGATCATCACCTCAAAGTCGAGCATCACGGCCATCTGCGCGACCGCCAACGACAGTTGCCCGGCCCCGACCAGCAGCAAGCGCCACTTGGGCCCGAACACCGTGGTCAGACTCTGACCGTCGAACTGCATGGCCAGACCGCGCGGTGCGCGCGCCAAGCTAACCGCCCCGGTAGTCAATGTGAGCGTGCGCGCCACCAGTTCGTGCGCGGCAGTGCGTGCCAGCAACTGTTCGACCCAGGCCACCTCCACCAGGGGTTCTTGCACCAGCCGCAAGGTGCCGCCACATGGCAGACCAAACCGCGCCGCCTCCTCTTTGGTCACGCCATAGGTGATGGTGCTGGGACCAGCCCGAGCCCCCGCGTTGGATCGCGCGGCCTGCCCCTGCAGCTCGGCTTTGGTGCGGGTGATCAAATCATCCTCCACACACCCGCCCGAGACCGAGCCACTCACCACCCCATCGTCGCGCACCGCCAGCAGGGCGCCGGGCGGACGCGGCGCGCTGCCCCAGGTTTCCACCACGGTCACCAAAGTGACCGCGTGACCAGCCAGCCTCCAGGCCAAGGCGTCGGCCAGCACCCGCAAATCCAGACTTTCCATCTACCCATCCTCCTGGCGCCAAGCCATTGGTGCAAGTTTCTATACTCTCGACATGACCAATATAGCCGACCTGCGAAAGAGCTACGAGCGCCACGAACTCAGTGAAAACGCCTCGCACAGCGACCCCTTGCAGCAGTTTGACCAATGGCTGCACGAGGCCATTGCCGCCGAACTGCCCGAGCCCAACGCCATGACACTGGCCACCGTGGGCAGCGATCTGCGCCCCAGCACGCGGGTGGTGCTGATCAAGGGCTACAACGCGCAGGGTATCGTCTGGTACACCAACTACGCCAGCCGCAAAGGCCAGGAACTGGCCGGCAACCCCTACGCCGCCTTGCAGTTCCACTGGGTCGAGTTGGAGCGCGTGGTGCGCATCGAAGGCCTGGTGCACAAGGTGAGCAGCGAAGAGAGCGACGCCTACTTTCACAGCCGGCCGATGGATTCGCGTATCGGGGCCTGGGCTTCGCCGCAAAGCCAGGTCATCAGCGGGCGCAGTGTGTTGGTGGCCAACGCGGCCAAATACGCCGCCCAGTTCCTGCTACAGCCACCGCGCCCGCCGCACTGGGGTGGCTATCGGCTACAGCCCGAACAGTGGCAATTCTGGCAAGGCCGCAAGAGCCGCCTGCACGACCGGCTTCGCTACACCTGCCAGGCCGACGGTGGCTGGCTGCGCGAGCGCTTGGCACCCTGACTGGCGCCCTTCAACGCATCACGCTGGCGCCAACTGCTTGGCTGGCCCAGCGCCGGCGCTGGGCACTGCGGGCCTCAACGCAGCCGGTTGCGAGGTTGCGGTCTTGGTATTGTCGGCCGCGCACGACGCGGCCGCTTGGGCGGCCATGCTGTCGAACCCCCACAGCATGGTGCCATGGATGGTGAACGCGGCACCCAGCGCGAGTGCAAGCCCAAGTGCTTGGAATGATCGATTGGTGGTGGTCAGCATGATGGTCCCCTTGATGCAAGCCACGACGGCTCGTTGGGAGCAACTGTAGTGGCCTGATCGAGCCTTGACATCCGGTTTGCGACCGATTGCGTGGGCGCGCGACAAGTGAGCGTCAAACACCGATGGATCGCCCCACGGGACCGCTCCAACACGCGCCCAAGCCTCAGCTTTTTTCGCCGCCCAACCACGGCGACAGCATCTCAATCGGGCCAGGATGGCCAAACAAAGAACCCTGGTAGTTGTAGCAGCCTTCGCCGCGCAGGAAGTCGCGCTGCTCCTGAGTCTCCACCCCTTCGGCGATAACCATCAAGCCCAGGCTTTGCCCCAAGGCAATGATGGCGCTGGCGATGGCCGCGTCGTCGGGGTTGGTCAATGCATCGCGCAAGAACGACTGATCAATCTTGAGCTGGTCCAGGGGCAGACGCTTCAGGTAGGTCAATGACGAGTAGCCGGTGCCAAAATCGTCCAGCGAAAAGCCCACGCCACGGCGCTTGAGCGCGGTCATCTTGCTGATCATGTCCTCCACATCGCTGACCAGCAGGCTCTCGGTCAATTCGAGTTTGAGTCGCGCCGCCGGAGCGCCGGTCATCTGGATCAGCGCCAGCACCTCGTCCACGAAATGCTCGCGATGAAACTGGCGCGGGCTGACGTTGACGGCCAGGGTCAAGTGGGCGGTGGCGTCAAAGCGCGACCAATCGGCCAGTTGCATGCAGGCGGTCTCCAGGACCCAGTTGCCCAATTGCAAGATCAAACCGGTTTCTTCCGCCATGGCAATGAAGCGTGCGGGCATCACCAAGCCGTGCTCTGGGTGCTGCCAGCGCACCAGCGCCTCGACGCCGGTCAAGCGTCCGTGGTCGTTGACCTGTGGCTGGTAAAACAGGCGCAGTTGCTCGTTCTCCAAGCCGTGGCGAAGGTCAATTTCCAGCGCCGCGCGCGCACGCACCGCCGCTTGCATGTCAGGATCAAAAAAGCGCAGCGTGTTGCGCCCGGCATCCTTGGCCTGGTACAACGCCAAATCGGCGCGTTTAAGCAGCTCATCAACCGAATCCTGACCGTCATCAAACAGCGCAATGCCCACGCTCACGCTGCCATGGTGCACCAGCGTGTTGAACTGGTACGGTGCGCGCAGCGCGCTCAAGACCTTTTCGCCCACCGCCTCGGCTTGGTTAGCGGCGTCGGCCACGTTGGCGCTCAGGTCCTGCAGCATGATCACGAATTCGTCTCCTCCCAAGCGCGCCACGGTGTCACCTTCCCTGACACAGGCGTTGAGCCGAATGGCGACTTGCTGCAAAAGGAAATCGCCTTGCGCATGGCCCATCGTGTCGTTAAGGGTCTTGAAGTGGTCGAGGTCAAGAAACAGCAGCGCGCCGTGGCTCTGGTTGCGCCGACCGGCGGCCAGCGCCTGTTTGAGGCGGTCGGTCAACAGACGCCGGTTCGGCAAATTGGTAAGCGAATCGTAAAACGCCAACTGCTCGATTTCCGCTTCGGCCGCCTTGCGAACGGTGATGTCGGACAACATGCCCACGTAGTGCGTGACCTCGCCGCCGACGCCGCGCACAGCGGAAATAACCAGCCATTGCGGGTAGACCTCGCCACTCTTGCGCCGGTTCCACAGTTCGCCTTGCCACACGCCACGGCGTTGAATGTCGCGCCACATCGTGGCGTAGAACGCCGCGTTCTGCCGTCCCGACTTGAGCAGGCTCATCTTCTGCCCAATCGCCTCGTCAGCGGCGTAACCGGTGATCGTCGTGAACGCGTGGTTAACCCGCTCGACTACGCCTTGCGGATCAGTGATCACCATGCCCTCCTGGGCGTCAAAGGCGGCGGCCGCGATGCGCAGATCGCGCTCGGCGAGTTTGCGGCTGGTGATGTCGCGCGCATACGCGCTGAAAGTGAAAGTGCCCTTGCGCTTGAGCGCCGCGATGGTCAGTTCGATCGGCAGCTCGGAACCATCGGCACGCATGCCGATCACCTCGATGCGCCTGCCCACCATCGCGCCAACCGAGGTGCGCATGTAGCGCGCCATGCCCTCGCGATGGGCTTGGCGGCTGTGCGGCGGCACAATCAGATCGGCCACCTCACGCCCGATCGCTTGCTCGGCGGTATAGCCAAAAATCGCGGCGGCCTGACGGTTCCAGCCGATTACGCAGCCGCTCTGATCCATGTTGATCACACCGTCCAGCGCGGCGTCGAGCAGCAGCTTGGTCCGCTCCAGGCTGTCGTTGAGGGCTTCGACAGCGCCATGTAATTCGACCTCGGCTTGCCGAATCTTGGTGATCTCTCGGTCAATCACCACCAGCGCGCGGCGCTCATGCGCGTCGTCCCACAGCGCCACCAGGCGGTCCTCGAACACCCGAGCGCGCCCGGCGTCGCCGACGATGCGCTGGTGAACCAAGACGGGCTCGGCGCTGCTCCAGGCCTTGTCATCCTCGATGATGCAAGCCAGATGTGGCTCGCGGTACGCCGGTCGCTCACGGGCCATTTGTTCATCGGTCTTGCCGAACCAGTCATAGCCGTGCAGCTTGAAGCGGCGCTTGCCGGCCTCGTTGACGATGAGCCAGCGACCTTGCCCGTCCTTGAAGATGATGGCATCGGGAATAGCCTCGATCAGCGCCGTCAAATGGCCTTTGGCGACGCGCTGCGCCTCCTCGCTGTGCCAGCGCTCGGTGATGTCCTGCAGGCAACCCGCGCAGCGCCGGGCGCGGCCATGTTGGTCCGTCACGATATCGAGTTGACTGTGAATCCAGCGCACTTCCCGACCGACCACAATGCGGAACACCAGGTCGTAGCGCTGCCCCTTGATGGCCTGGCGCCAACGCAGTTCCAGTTCGGCACGGTCATCCGGGTGAACGCGATCCATGAACACCTGCAAATCGACCGTACTGCCGACCGGTAGACCGAAAATGCGGTAGGTTTCATCCGACCAGATCACCGGGCTCGCGCGGGTCAGGCGACCCTGCGTCAAGTCCTGCGCCCAACTGCCCACGTGGCCCGCAGCCTGCGCCCGCCTCAAATCGAAATCACTGGCTTTCAACTCGGCGGTCCGCATGGCCACCAGCGCCTCCAGATGGCGCTGGTGCGCGCGCAGGTCGGCCAGGAGCTTGAATAGCCAGGCCAGCATGCCGCTGAGCACCAGCGCAGCCGCCACCTTGAACGACAGCGCCCACTGCGCCAACGAGGCCTGCGCCGGCTCGAAGTCACCCTGGGCGCCTGGGTTGCGTGCGTAGTACCAGAGCATGAGCGCAAGAACCAGCAGCGTCAGCAGGAACACCACCGCCGCGCCCAAAGGCCCTGGCAAGACGCGGCGAGACTCAGTGGACGACATGGCGCAGGCCAGCAACGGACGGGGGTGTCAAGGCCCGGCCCACACCTGCGTGGGCGCACATCAAATGACCAGTCAGGGCTCGGAGTCTCAGTCTCATAGTGGCCGCGGCGCGGACCCGTCGGTAAACCCTGGGCAGAATTCTTTTTCTTGTTACCCCAATTATCGCGGGGCGTGCGAACAAGGCGTCGGCTTACTTCACACCCACCGCATCGGTCATGCGGTAGTACAGACCATAGGGGTCATCGGCCAGCACCAGGAAGCGGCCCTCCACAACGACCGGCTCCATGGAGTACTTGACCGGTGTTTTGGTCTTCACCTCAACCATGCTCTCTGGGCCGCCGGGGACGCAAAACCCACACGTCATGGGTACCGAACTGAGCAAGAAGTGGGTCTGCTTCTCACCGGGCTCCAGGGGCATCATGAAACCTTGAATACGCTGGCTTCTTTGATGCAGGGCCATCACCGGTGCCGGAAACACCGGCAACAAGCGGTTCTTGTCGGGCTTGGTCTTGACGGTTGTCAGCACCGACCAGGCCACCACGTCGGTGCGCTGCGGCAACGGGGCATAGGGGCTGTCGGGGCTGTGTACGCCAGGGCCGGTGCCGCTGGGGATGCCACCCGCTATTGGAGGGCTTAGTTGCGCCATGCCGGCCACTGGCGACAGCGCCATCAACAAGCTCAAAAGAAATGCGTTGCGCTTCATTCCATTACCTCGTGTTTCCGCCCGAACTGCCAATACCCTTGATCGGTTGAGGACAGAGCTTGCCGCTGCGCGGCTGCGGTCTGTCCCGCAAGTACGCCCCTGTCCCGCATGTCTCAATGTTCATGTTTCATGCCGCAGGTCTTGCCTATGGCTAGACCCTTGCAGGCGGCCTGAAGTTCCTTCTGGCAGGTTTCTTCCGGCTTGGCGGACTCCAGGCACTTGGCGGCGGCCTCATGGGCCGCAGCCATGGCGCGGTGGCGGGCGATGTCCTGCTTGCGCTCGGCGTCGCCATGTTTCTCGGCTGCTATACAAGTAGTAGCAACCAAGGCAATAGTAGAAACGATTGTGGCTATTTTCTTCAAAGAATTCACCTCGTGTTCAAGAGTTCACCGGCATCCACCCGATAGGCACCGAGCGCCGGAATCAGGGCCGCCAACACGGCAACCAGCGCCGCCATCAATGGTATCCACGCCTCGGCGCCGACCAACAGCCAGCCGCTCACCGGCAAGGACTTCTCGGCCTGAAGCATCAAGCCTACCAGACCCGTCAACAGGTGGCCGCCAAGCAGCCCCAGCAGCGAGGCCAGCAGCGCCAGCCACAAGGCCTCGCACAACAACAGCGCGGCCAACTTGCCCGGACTGGCCCCCAACATGCGCAGCATGGCCAGGTCAGCGCGACGCTCGCGCACGGCGTTCCACAGCGCGATGAAGACACTCAACCCCGCGCTCAGCAGCAGCACCGCGCCAAAGCCACGCAACACGTCGGTGCCCACGCCCATCATGCGCAGCAGGCGCGTAATTTCCACCGCCGGGGCCGCCGCCTGCATGCCGGTGGCGGTGTTGACATAACGCGGCAAGGTCACTGCCGCCAGGGGACTCTGGTACTGAATCAACGCCAGGGTGATTTCGCGCTCGGCCTGCATCTCCTTGCGATCGGCCTCGTCTTGCGCCTGCGCCTTTTCATGCACCTGCCAAACGGACTCGGTCGCCATCAGGATCAGCCGGTCCAGCACACAGCGGCACGGGGCCAGCACGCCCGTCACCACAAAGGCGTTGTCACCGTGGGCGTGGCCACCACCGCCTAGACCATGCGAGCCGACAAAATGCGCACCAACCGGCAGCCCGGTCGCGCGGGCGACACTGGCGCCCAGCACGGTTTGCATCGGGGCACGCCAGAGCTCACCCTGTGCCAGCGTGGCGCCGTAGTGATGGATGTAAGCGGGAGCTGTGCCCACCAGACGAAAGCCGCGATAACTGTCGCCCAGGCTCAACGGGATCAGCTTGGCCACGCGCGGGTCTTGTTGCAGCGCTTGCACCTCCGCCAGGGCAATGTTGCCGGGCGGCACGTCGATATGAAAAACACCGGCCAGAATGAGTTGCATGGGACTGCCCTTGGCCCCCACCACCAAGTCAATGCCCGCTAGATCGCGTTCGAACGCGCGGTCAATCTGATCCGAGACCAGCAACACCAAGGTGATGGAAGCCAGCCCCAGCGACAGCAGCAGCAGGTTGAGTGCCGCCGCCAATGGCCGGGCCCATAGGTAACGAAACGATAGTGTCAGTACCTTCATGGTGCCGCCCGATCCCAGGACGCGGACAAGGGGCCAGCATCACCCTGCATGTGCAGCAACTTGGCCAGTGGCAGCGCCGCCAGCACACGCGCGTCATGGGTGGCAATCACCAGAGAGGCGCCGCAACGGCTGGCCGTGGCCTGCAGCAGCGACAGGGCGTCACGCGCGTTGTCATCATCCAGGCTGGCGGTCGGCTCATCGGCCAGGATCACCTTAGGCGCCAGCAATACCGCGCGCGCCAGTGCCACCCGTTGCGCCTGACCACCCGACAAGCGCCCCGGCTTTCGGTGCGCCAGTTCGGCCACGCCCAGTGCGGCCAAGGCGGCGCCAATCGCGCGCGAGTCGGCCGCCAGGCCAGCCGCAAAATACACCAACGCCAGGTTGTCGGCCACCGACAGTGCCTCGCTCAAATGCAGCTTTTGCGGCAGAAAGCCAATGGCACGGGCGCGCCAGGCATCACAGGCAGAGGCCGCCAACCGGGCCAGGGCCTGCCCGGCGACGGTGATGTCGCCCGCCGAGGGACGGCGCAGGCCCGCGGCCAGTGCCAACCAGGTCGACTTGCCGGTCCCGGATCCCCCACGCAACAGCAACACGCCGCCCTGCGGCAGTTCGACATCGGCAAAATGCAAACGCGGGCCGTCCGGGTAGTGGTACTGCAGGTTTCGGCTCGAAATCATCCGTCGAATCTACCCGCAAAACGTGGCGACGCGACGGCAGGTCGCCCCGTGTCGGGCGCCGCGGACGCCGTCACGCCTTGGCCAAGCGGGCAAATGTCTTGCGAAACTTGGCCACTTTGGGCGCGGCCACGGCCATGCAGTAACCCTGGTTCGGGTTGTTGGCAAAGTAGTCCTGGTGGTAGTCCTCGGCTGGCCAGTAATTGGTCAGGGGCAGCACCTCGGTGATGATCGGCTGGTGATAGACCCCGCTTTGCGTCATCTCCGCGATCACTTGGCGCGCCAATGCCTCGTGCTCCGGATTTGACCAATAGACACCACTGCGGTACTGGCTGCCGTGGTCGGCCCCCTGACGGTTCAAGGTGGTCGGGTCGTGGATCACGAAAAACACTTCCAGAATGTCGCGCGCGCTGACCAGCGCCGGGTCGAAAACCACCTTGACCACTTCACAGTGGCCGCTATCTCCTCGGCACACCTGCTCATACGTGGGACGTGGGGTCTGTCCGTTGCAATAAGCGCTCTGCACATCCGTCACGCCCAAGACCTTGACAAAGACGGCTTCGGTGCACCAGAAGCAGCCGCCGCCCAGGGTGATGGTTTGCAGGGTATCTGACATGGCATTTCCTGATCGGTTAAGGACGGTTCGCTCGGCCGGATGGCAAAGGGTTGTGAGCCAGTCCCTTGGTCGCATTCTGGCCGCGCATCTTACGCGGCCAGAGCCATGAACGAGACGCGTCTCGTGGTAATCCCTGAGCTTGCCGGGCCCTATTTCAACGCTTTGCGACCCGGCTGTGCCGGTATCATCGGTCAGCTATTCGATCCTGCGATCGGCAGACCCCCAGGAACAGAGTCGCCGGTGCCGGTGTCCAGCCTGGTTCGGCCTGTCGGGGCATTTCCCCCGGAACTGAAAGAAATAGAACATGTCGTTGATCAAGACCCTCGTGCTCGCCGTTCTGGCAAATGTGTTGACAGCGGGTGCCATCGCCGCCACCCTGGATATCAATGGCGTGAAATTCGAGGACCGCATCGCCATCTACAACAACACCCTGGTACTCAACGGCGCGGGCATGGTGGGTGGCCCCAAAACACCCCACTTCGTGGTCAATGTGTACGCCCGCGCCCCGTTTTCGACATTGGACGAATTGTTCAAGGCACCAGGTCCCAAGCGCGTGACCGTGACCGCCTTGCGCGATCTTGACACCGACCCGATTGTCAAGGTGTTCACCCGTGGCGTGAATGACTCGGCCACCAAAGGCGACATCGCCAAATTGATCCCCGGCCTTGGCAATCTGGAGAACATCTTCCGCGCCAACAAGGTCATTCGCAAGGGCGATGTGATGATGCTGGACTGGGTACCGATCACCGGCTTGGTCATCTACGTAGGTGGCAAGGTGCAGGGCCTGCCCTTCAAGGAGCCGGAGTTCTTCCGCGCCGCCATGTCGATTTGGATGGGCGAGACCTCGACCGACACGGCGCTGCGCGACGCCCTGCTGGGACGCACCAAGCTGGCACGCTGAGCGCCACGGCGGAGTTGATCCGCAACGCTGGTAGGCACGCGCCAAAGAGCATTCGCGACCAACCCGAGGCAAGCGCCTGGGCAGGTCCCTGGGTGTCCCAGGGTTGACGGTCGAATGATGGGTTGGTACACTAATAACCAACCAGTCATTAACTTGATGTCCCCGCTCTCCAAGCTCCTCTGCAACACCGCCTGCGCCGTGCACGGCAAGCGTGAACGGCGCAAGGACGCCCGACCCGGTGAACTGCTGGACGCGGCGCTGGACCTGTTCGTGGAAAAGGGATTCGCCGCCACCCGGGCTGAGGAAGTGGCCAAGCGCGCCGGCGTCTCCAAAGGCACGCTGTTCCTGTACTTTGCCAGCAAGGAAGAGCTGTTCAAGGCGGTGGTGCGCCAGAACATTTCGGGCCGCTTCACTGAATGGAATGCCGAGTTCGATGTTTTCGAGGGCAGCACACCCGACATGCTGCGCATGTTCATGACATTGTGGTGGCAACGAGTCGGCGTCACCAAGGTCTCGGGCATCACCAAGATGATGCTCACCGAAGCCGCCCACTTCCCCGAACTGGCGGATTTTTACCAACAGGAAGTGATTGCCCCGGCGCATGATCTTATCCGCCGCATGCTGCAACGCGGCGTGGATCGGGGCGAGTTCGCACCCATCGACCCGACTTACGGAATCTACGTCGTGCTGGCGCCGATGATCTTCTTGCAGGTCATCATGAACTCCAAAGGTGGCTGCCTGACCGGCATGCACGACGACACCCTGGTGCCTGAGCAGTACATCGCCGTGCAAGTCCAGACCATTTTGAACGGCCTGCGCGCGCGCCCGGCCGACACCACACACACCTCTCATCAGTCGGGGACAGAGCAAAGTTCGCTTGGCGTAACTTTGGTCTGCCCCACAAAGCATCAGTAAAGGACAGTCCTCATCATGAACCGCTGGTTGAAGTGGGGCGCCGCAGCCCTGATCGTGGCAATGCTGATTATTGGCGTGGCGCGTGCGCTGGCCAGCCGCAAGGCACAACAGGCGGCACTGGCCGAACAGGTCGCGCAACGCGCGCAAACCGTGCTGGACCTGTCGCCCAGCGACGTACTGCAGGTGGGGCTGCGCGAGCTCAGCGTGAGCCTGTCAGTGTCCGGTCCACTCAAGGCAGTCAACTCGGCGCTGGTGAAGGCGCGTGTGGCGGGTGAACTGCAGGGCTTCAACGTGCGCGAAGGTGAACTCGTCAAGGCCGGACAAATCGTGGCGAGCGTCGAGCCGACCGAGTACCAGGCCCGGCTGCGCCAGGCCCAGCAGCAGGCGCAATGGTCCAAGGCCCAGGTGGACATTGCCCAGCGCAGCTTCGATAACAACCGCTCGCTGGTCGACCAGGGCTTCATTTCCAAGACCGCGCTGGATACCTCCAGCGCCAACCTGGTCGCGGCCCAAGCCAACTTTCAGGCCGCGCAAGCCAGCGTGGACGTGGCCGTCAAGGCGCTCGATGACGCCAGCCTGCGCGCGCCCATATCGGGCATCGTGTCGCAACGGCTGGCGCAAAGCGGCGAACGCGTGGGCATCGATGCGCGGGTGCTTGAGATCGTGGACCTGAGCCGCCTGGAACTGGAAGCCAGTGTCAGCGCGGCTGAATCCATGGACGTGCGGGCCGGTCAAGGCGCGACCTTGCAGATCGAGGGTGCCGGCACGGCCGTCACCGCCCGCGTGGTACGTATCAACCCCAGCGCCGTGACGGGCAGCCGCGCCGTGTTGGTGTACTTGGCGATTGACAATCCC
>CXWL01013085.1_pt1 | contig 15312 bp, 12 predicted proteins | sample 590931 | NCBI WGS metagenome assembly CXWL01 (sample SAMEA3498368, study PRJEB10139) | groundwater metagenome | biome: water well; material: biofilm material | place: Germany | collected 2015-04-27 | reverse complement strand
GTACCGGTATAGCGGGATGATCGGGTTGAATTCAAAGACCGACTCTCTGGGCGAGGTCATGCGCCGGACTACGGCCATCTTTGAACCTCCGAGGAAATGGAAGTTGGAATGGTCTGCATCCGGATGCTCGTATGAGATTAGCCACCATAGCAGATTGACCGATGTGACGGTGCCTTGCCGGCTTTTGTAATCGACTAGCGGCCAGATGAATGAAAACTCCGCGGTGCCGGTTTCACGCGTGGACTCGTACTTGTACAGGGGAAAGAGACGGTCGGTCGTGCCACCCGATGTCGTCCGGTGTTCGTAGAGCGAGAAGTTGCCAAGGCCCAGCACATTGAACCGACGTTCATTCTGTTCATCGCGGCGCTCGTAGTCCCACAAAGGGATGAAGGTGTCTTTCGAGCCGGAGGAAGACTGCTCGTGTTGGTAAGCCAACAGGATGTTCGTTCGTGCCACGTCTTGGATGAGGTCCTGTTGGTAGCTGTAGAGGGGGAAAAGTCGATGGCTGCGGTAAGTCGGTGTCGTTTCTTGACGATAGATCGCCAGGTATGAGACTCCACCAATCGACAGGACTGACTGGTTCCCTTCGTGCCGGTAGTCATAGAGCGGAAAGAAGAGCCCCCTACTGCCCTCAGGTGTCCAGGTGTGGCGAGCCCAACTCATTGGAATAGCGGGTTCGAGTCCAATCAAGGACCAGCTTGTTTCGCCCGTCGTCTCATCCTTCGTCATGCTTCCAATGGGAAAGAGACTGGTCTGACTCATGGTCGGTGATGTTGTGCGCCAGAACATCCAGAGCGCGGAGAATGAGGTGGTGTCGGTTGCGTCGTCTGCTCGATAGCTATAAATCGGAAACAGCCGATCATGCACGGTGGAAGGCGTGGTCTCGTGTGCATAGAGCGACAAGGCTGGCATGCCGCCGATCGAGGGGAGGCCGATGGCCGAAAGGCGGTGGGCTACACCGGCTTGTTGGTAACTGTAGAGCGGGAAGGCATGGTGAGCGTTCTGTGTGGGGCTGCTCTGAGATCGGAAGAGACTCACCGGTTCGACTCCAAGCAGATTGATCGTGGTCTGCCCTGTTTTTTCATCGTGAGCATATCGATAGAGTGGGAATACACGGTTCGTCACGCTGGACGGAGTTGCCTCGTGGTGAATGAGGGAGGCTGACCCCATTCCCAGCATGTCGAATTCTGACGCCTGCCGTGTTGTGTCCTTCCTGTAACGGTAGAGGGGGAAGAAACGGTCACTCACCTGGGATAAAGATTCGTCATGCTCGTAGAGAGACCAGGCTGCAAGCGGACCGAATGGTGGTAGCCCCAACGCGCTGAACCGAATTCCGCCATCGTGCTCGCTGCGATAGCCGTAGAAGGGAAAGAAGTGGTCCAACGTTCGAATCTCATTGTTGTCGTGGCGATACAGCGCCATTGATTCGATCCCGAGAAGACTGAGACGCCAGTCTGTCTCGGTGGTCGCTCCGGCATAGTCCCAGAAGGGGAGCAGTCGATCGGCCGTCTGGACCGGTGTAGCCAAATGGCGATACAGAAACAACACATCGAATTGTGTTTCATCCTTTGCAAGATTGTGCCGGTATCGATAGAGCGGAAACAGCCGATGTTGGAATCGAGAGGGACTCGATTCCTGTCGATACAAGGCGATTTCGGATAGGCCGAGAAGTGAGAAAGAGCTGTTGTTACCGTTACGGAAGTAGTCGTGCAGAGGCACGAACCGATCTTCGGTCACATCGTCCTGGCTCCGGTGGAGATAGAGAGAGAAGCGGCGATAACCAACGGCAGAGAGCTGCGAAGATCCATCCTGGCTGCGATCGTAGTTGTAGAGACCGAGGAGTCGGTGTGTACTGTGGTGTGGGTCGTCTTCATAACGAAACCAAGAAGCATCGCGGTAGCCGAACAGATCGAATTCACGGCTCTGGTTGGCGGTGGCGCTCTCGTATCGATACAACGGAAAGAATCGGTCGCTGGTGCCGGAGGGTGCAGTCTGATGACGGTACAGGAGGAGCGCATCGAAGGTGCTGCTGTCGTCTGTGCCTGAGATATAGTTGTAAAGCGGAAATATCCGATGACTCGTCTCGTCGGCCGTCGTCACATACTCGAAGAGTGCTAAAGAGGGTATCGTGGTAAATCCTTTGGCCGGCGGCAAGCCGAGTATGGCGATCCGCTTGACCTGGGCCGAGGTGTTGTCGGCATAGCCATAGAACGGGAAAAGGAAATGGTAGTGTTGGGATTGGTCGTCGGAGGAGCCGTAGAGCGGCAGGAGATAGCGATAGGCCTCTCCCGTCAATTGGTCCTTGCCTGACCAATAGAGCGGGAAGAGCCAGCTGTTCGACGAATTGAGGTCCTGGCGATAGTGAAACAAGGGGAAGATCAGATCCCATTGAGATAAGTCAGTGCGGCTGTCGCGCGTTGTAATCAACAGGGGACCGAGCACAAAGTTTCTGGCATAGTACTCGCCCATGACATGGCGGCTGAATAAGGGAAACAGATGGTGCCATGAGCTGTCACCATGGATCGATTTCATATACAGCGGGGCGGTAAAGGTCCATTCCCGTCCTGGCTGTTCAGAATGCCAGTAGAGAGGAAAGACATGGGTCCAGGTGTGGTCGCCCCTGTGCTCATAGGTTCCCAAGGGCCAGAGAATGCTTCGCCGGAGCAGATTGTGCGTCGGATCTTCCTCCATGGAGTACAGTGGCCGCACAGCCAGTCGGGAATAGCTGCCTCGCTCCTCGGAGGAATAGAACCACAGCAGGCCATCGACAGACGAGCCGTCCGCAGACTGTTCTGTGCACCACAAGAGTCCAATACAATGACGCCTGATATCTTGCGGTTCTCCATTTTCTTCGGCCAATGCTCCGAATGGAAACAGCATAGTCACGACAATCAATATTCCTAGCTTCAACATGCAGTATCTTGACATCGTCATGGCGATCCTCCTTTGCGGAGCGGTGAGTTCATGACGATCAGTTCAGCAACAGTTGTGCCTCTCATGGCACAATCGAGTGGAAAGCGTAGGTGGGCGTCAATGGAGAGTTTTTGGGAATAGCACCATGCTGGATTGCTGGCCGACGACAGGATGTGAAATTATCTCGCGGAAAAACTATGAACGCTTGTTCAGAGGATGGCGACGGTTGTTCATAGGCGGATTAAAAGAGAGAATGCACCGAAATAGACAGAACGTCCGGCTTCATGTCTTACGGTTTCCATGTAGCCATCCTGGCCTATGATTCCTGTCCAAATGTTAAGCGGAGCATGACAGTGAACACTCCAAAACCATCCTGAAGTGAAGAACGGCATGATGATATAGACCCGTACAGATTGCTGCTAAAGACGGCCAGTCGGGAGGTGTGAGTCTAAGACAATTTCAGAATGCTGTTTTCATTACTCTGAGAACCATTCGGGGTGCCGGCGCAAGAGAATCGAAATACGGCTTGCCAGATGATCCAATACCAAATCTGTGGCGCGCGCTGTGTAAGAATCTGGGTTGGAAAACAGAATGTGATCAACCTGTACAGCGGATTGAACTGCAAGTGGACCGTAGCTACGATCGTTCCGAATCAACGACACCATTGCATTGATGGAGAATGTGTCTTTATATTGAATCACGCCAACAGGAAGAAGCAACAACAATCCCGTGACGATAGCTTTGATCGTTCCTAGCCCCTCATCGGCTCTAATAGTGCCACTAGCTACAACGCGAAGTTTTAGAGGGATTGTGCGAGTGGGGTAAATAGGGTAATGCACTTCGCCGAAGGTACGATTGTGTACCCAAGTCGATTTTAGTACATCGCCGACTTTTCCCCTTCCCCATTTGACCCCAGCATCGTCAACTTCAAGTAATACTTCTGGAGCTAAAGGGACGCTCGCTTGGGAGGCTGAAAGAGGTTCGATCACTTGGAAAGAATCGGACACACAGCCAGGCAACAGCCACACGCTACAAATTAAGGCAAAATGCAGGCTTAGCGTTGACCGGGTTGCTGCCCTCGCGCAGGCTCCTTTTGAATCTTCCAGTCGGAATCGTTCTGGCTCTGCAGAAGATTCGGATCGATCACCTGCCTTCGCTGATTGACGCAGCCGGTGAGTCCGAGAATCAATATAATGATCAGACATAGCGACCCTCTGATTCCGTTCATCTTTAGACTTCGCATACATCCCCCGTCTTATGGCCGCGCTTCTGTTTCTGGGAAACGGTTCAACAAATTGATGATGTCTGCAACAACCCGTTTCATCAGCGCATCCATCGCCTGACGAAGCGATGAGGCATAGGAGTCCTCCAATGCCATTAACGCCGGATCGAGACCTTTCACAAAATATCGGCGCTCCGCTTCAAGACCATCCGGTCGAGACACGTGGATGAGCACCGACAGATCTGCTTCAACGTCGACAGTCGACCATTGTATGACCGGCTCTATAAACAGTTTCTGCGTGAAGCCCTGTATTTTCGTGACCTTTGCATTTTCACTTTTAGTGTCGACTCGAAAACCCGCGGACTTGAGTTCGTTCCCTAAGCGCGTACCCAGCCATTCATTGACATTCAGACTAGGCAAGACGCTGGCTGTGTCCTGATTAAAATTGTTCTTCTTCATCCCAACCCGACTCTGATCATAGCGCTTATCGACAAATGCCGGAACGACCACCGGTCGGTCAGCACCGCCGGAATATCCCGTTGTTCCACCCGGCTGGGGCATGGGAACGGTGATATTGCCGAAGGCACAGCCGGCAAACACTGCTCCCACAATTGTGATAAGAAGCCCTTTGCTAAGTGGGAATGTCGATCCAAGTGTCGTGGAACTTGATCTCTTAAACATTGGCGCTCCTCTGGCTTCCACATCCTCGGTCCAGAAATATTCAGAATCCGACGGACAACAACGACCCCTCAAGAGAGGATCGGTTTATGCGTCTCTAGGCTGAGTGTCACACGGCCTCCTATGATGCCATTTATCACTTCCTAGGAACGCGTTTGCCCTCTTCAGCTTCATTAGCGGCGAAGCGTGGCAGAATCCCTAAGGATCTTCTCGGCAAATTCTGGAGCCGCCTGAGATTCCTCCGACATCTGCCTTAATCGACCAATAGCGTAATCCCTGTCATTTTCTGGTACGGCCAACATGCTCAGGACACTCAATAGATACTCACCCCGCCCTCGGGCAAGATCCTGTTGAATGTGAGGATAACCCACAAGCATCAGATTTCGCATCCAGCGGGTCTTCGCAAGGTGTTGTCGCTCATCCAGTGAGGCCTTCTTTGGATTCAAATTGAAGTGGTACGTTGTGGGATCTAGCTTCACAGTTGCACCATCTAACCCGTCTGTTGTTGACCCCAAGAGGCCACAACAGATGATGTTTCCCCAAAACCAGTAATTGAAATTATCTTTGATGTGAATAGTTTGGTCTTCAAATCCGTCCAATTTCACAATAACAAAGGTGTTCTTTGCCCGTGCAACTTTCACTTTGGGTATCGGTGTAGTCCCAAGTGGTGTTGCTCCCAACAGTAATACCTGCGCACCAGGGGGCTCAGAAGTAAAGGTCATTTCCTGGTCAAGCCCCCCTTCGCTTATCAACGACACCACACTCGCGCAACCTGGGAGAAATAGCCCCAGCACGGTCAGAGACAGTAATGCGCTGATCCTTCTCATCTTTCCCCTCCTCTTCTCGGTGAGCTGCACAGCCGACTCTTCAGTGGATTCTCTTTCTATTCTCTCTACCAAATGCTGTTGGCCTTAGCTGGATGACCCTTACTAGAACGATATGCCAGCTCGACCCGCGACATACATTTTCAAAAGCCTCGCGACGACAATCATGAATAATCCTGGCTACACGAAGATTACGCAAGACACGCGCCAGTCTGAAATATGCGTGTCCTCTGTCGTAGTCTATGGTTTTTCCAAGAATTGCACCCCTGCGCATGCTCCTACAGGTGGATGGAAAGCGATCCACGTGAATCGAAAACGATTCGGCGCTGAATCAAATTTGAATACCGGATCGAGAAATATAAAGGTGAAGAAATGTAAAGGCGCCATGAACCATTTCGCGGCGTGGACATGCCTTGCAGGGGCGACTGCTCGGCCAGCCAGTGAGATCCCATCGCACCGGTCGCGTACCGACGACACCACTTTCGCCGAACAGACAAAAAGAGTTTCAGCCAGAAAGTTGACCGTCGAATGTTCGCGCATGGGGTACCTCCCTCCGAGCACTCAGTTCAGGTTCACTCTGTCGACTGAGCAAGGAACGCGCCAAGGACGGTCAGGATGGGAGGTTTCGTCGCAGTGCTTGGCAGGAGAGACTTTGCGCGATTGTCAGGATCGGAAGGCAAACAGGGTGGCGGGATCATCAAGTCCGGATTATGAATAGCGGTTCATAGAACCTGATCGAGAGTGCTCAAGAGATGCGAGTCGAAGTCCAAGCGGTGATCACGGACAGGCGATGTGGAAACTGGATCGGTAGGCTCTCATGCAGGATCAGGTATCGCTGAAGTCGACAAAAGAGTCTGATGCCGTCGATTGATACTCGTAACATTCCGCCTGCGAAGCTCCACTGCTAATGATCCGTTTCAAATTGAGAGAGGAGACCACGGTCCTGATCCAGTTGGTGAAAAAGGTCTGCTATCATCGAATCACGTGCCTGGGAGGCAGCCTGTTCCCAGAACGCTGGAGGAGGCGCCGCGAGCATTCTCATTCTTATGATGATGTCGGAGCTAGCGGTGTATTTCTTAACGATGTGGTCCCTATGCATGATTTCAAGGTCACCCTTTGCGACAAAATGATGTTCCGCATGAAACAGCGGGGCGGGCAGGCCCAACAGCAGACATGTCAGAAAGAGTTTTGGAAAGTGAGTCCAGTCTGGCTCAACCTTAACCTGCAGAAATACGCGAAGAGAGATATCTGGGTGATCATGAGGGACAACCGGATATAACACTTCTTGGAAGAGAGAGAGTCCTTGCAGCCGCTGTGCGAAGAGCGATTTCAGTTCCTGGAATTCGCCACCCAGCGGAAACGGCTCGTTCAGGAGGTCCTCCTCTGTCCCAGAAAGTCCGACGACAAGGCGCAAGGGCTTCTCCGCTCGAGGCGCAGCAATTGGAGGATGATCCGGCTCGACAATCTCGTAGGAATCTAGGTAACCGCAGCCTGTGAGGAGACTGATGAGTAGCATGTATGAGCTTAACCGCAAGAGGACTTTCATGTCCGAGACCTCCTTGATCCGATCAAATTACGGGTGAATCTCTGCTTGAGCACATTCGCCTGCGAAAAGGACCGTTCACCTTGAGGAATTTGTTGAGTCTTGTTTCGTCGCGGGCACTCGAAAAAATCCGTCCCTGCTGGCATCAGCCACAAATTGGCGTGCGGTCTCTTCGAACGCCTCTGTCTCACCGGCTGTGAAGTAATTCACCCACGCGAAGAGACCAAGGGGGAGCCACACGATGCCCTTTTCAGTAATCTCGTACCGATACGTGCTCTGTAATTTCCCGTCCAGGTAAAGATGATAGAGGACGACGTAGCCCGTCCAATCGTGATAGAAGGGCAACGCCGTATAGCTGGCCATCGTCAAACCAAACAGACTGTATGACAATACTGAATTAAAGAACGGCTTCCTTAAAACCTCTGTGTGCACATGGGTGCCCGTTGTCCTTGGTGTCAGCACGTACGTCGCGCTCGCGAAAGACTCCTCAAATACCTTACGTATACCGGGTGCGCCACCGTGGCCACGATTGGCTGCTACATAATGCTGTGATTCTCCGCTTCCGTACGGCTCAATCTTGAACGTCATATGGGTTTGGGTTGTCTGGCTTGAATGTGACAGGTCTGAGCCCTGCCGTCTTTCCGGGGACACCGCAGATGCACTGATGCATGCGTTAAGGGCAATCAGATTCAACAGGATGGCTAGAAGCGAGAAGATCCTGATGGCAGACCACTGACAGGGCCGCCAGGAGATTAGACGTAGGTTACGGACGAATTCTCGTAACATGATAGCCTCCCTGCATGGTCACTCCGTACGGATGATAGCCCCAAATCTCATCGGACAGTGAACGCAGGTTCAGCTGTCCCCGGCCTGGAATGCACAGCCGATCAACAATGGCGTTACGGTTCGGATCCACCATCACCAGACAACAATCGTGGTTATTCTCTTTTTTTCTCCAGTCCAATGCCGAGACCCAGATATAGCCGCCCTGAGCAATCATCGACTTTGGATCACCCTCGATTTCGATCATGGCTGCCACGGCGTTTGTTGCGGGATCGATCTTCCAGAGTCTCCCTGGCAGGCGGTCTCGGGTTGGGATAAATCCCCCCCCGAGTTTCACTCGAAGCTCGGTCACCCAAATCGCTCCATGCGCGGCGAGAATGCTGGCGTAGATGCCGCTGTTTATCGTATGCGGCTGATCAAGTCGGATAGAGGCCAGCAACTGGTTTGATGTTGCATCCACCCGGACCACCACACCATCCTTATGGCCTAAGACCCAGATGGAATCCTGCCCCACCGCCAGTGACTGCCGAGGCATCATCTCGTTCCACATGTACGCATCGGGTATGGCCCGCATGGTTTTCCCGGGTCGTGGAGAATGCCACGCTTTTCCCCACAGACCAGGGGGAATAAGCCCAGTCGGAATCTCCGCAACCGTCTCCATGCTGTCGGGATGAACCCGTCGGAGCTTGCCGCTCTGCCCCAACAAGATCCACACAGCATCCGTGCCCGCCACGAGGTCCGCCGGATAATCTTGCAGTACGATGCGTGACGGTATACCCAATGCGAGATCCGTGCGATACACATACGAATCCATCTCCTCTGAGGGACTTGTGATCCAGAGGTATTTGTCGCCGCCGACCAAGGTCGGTGGTAAATCGGTCCCATTCAATCGGATTGAGGGGCCAAACTCCGTCTGCCCTGTCGCGACGCTGATTTTCACAAGTCTGGCTTCGCTCGGAGAGGGTCCGTAGGTGGGAGAACTGAGGAGAGCCCATGCCCACTCGTTCGATAGGGACACCGCGCTCACTGTTCGGTTTGAGTTTCCCCCCTGCAACTGTGGGACGGAGAACGCGGATACCGTGAAGGGGCGTCCCGTTTCTGATTGGATCGACATCTGGGTTGGGATTGAGGGCGTCGCGCAGCTTGTCAGGCCTGCCCATGCGATTATGCACCCACACAAGGCGTACCACACGCTCTTATTGAACGGATCAAAAGGGACAGATGCTGTTCTCAGTTCACTCTGTGACGACATAGTCTCTCTTGGCATACAGCGAGCAGTAGATCCACCTGAGCCTGTCACTCGCCCTTCCTTTCTCTTCCGCGTGGGGAGGTCCAGCTTGATCGCCTTCTCAGGCCGCTTGTTCTCGAAGTCTCGCCAACGTCCGCGCATGGGGCACCTCCTTCAAGATACTCAGTGCAGATTCATTGTGTTGCATCAGCACAGACCGTGCCGAAGACAGTGCGGCTGGGCTGGTGCGTTGAAGTGCTTGTCCGGAGAGGCGTTTCGCGATTGGCCGGATCGGAAGGTCACCAGGGTGGTGGGATCATCACGCCCGGACTATGAACGACGGTTCACAGCACCTGAACGTCGGTTCTCAATGGAGACGAGTCGAATTGTAAACAGGGTAGGCCTGAAAATCGAAGCGTCTACCGTCGTGATCGACCAAATTTTCGCCAATTCCCATGGCGGCACCGGCTGCGGATCAGCCCACAATCCTACTTGTCCTCTCACGCTTCAGCTTCCAGCTTTTCCAGCGTGCGCCCTTTACGATGCGATTTCACTTCGGTGCGAAGGTCACCTCGATAGGTTTAGCCAGTATTGAACCAACTGTCCACGTTCCAATGTCCACCCTTCTGCCGGCATCCAGTCGCAGTACAGTATTCGTCCCCGAAACTCTAGATTAGGCGGGTCCCACCGGCATTGGCGACCGAAGTCGTTTTGCTTCTCGCGCATACGCGTGAGCATATTGACCGGGCCACTTGGTTTCTTAAGATCACCAGGAGAACCGGAATGAATCTCAACAACGTCACCGACCTGCACGTTGATGCCTTTCGGTACATAGAACATTGGAGCCGTTTCCTGTTCGTTTGGACCACCACAGCACTCGACTCGTCCCCCAGCGATGCTTCCATCATCAATATCAGCCTCACCGATACCCGAAGCTTGGAGAGACCGTACGACGAACTCCGCTGATAATACCGTTGCACGGGGAACAAAGTGAGTGATTTGAGCGACGCGTAGCGATCCCGGCGGCACGAGCTGCGCATGGAACCTTGAAATGCGTGGCGCACATCCACCGAGGAGAGGGAGCAGCGTGACACAGACTATCACGAGGACCATCCTGGATCGTAGGGGCAAGCCTACAAGAACCTTTGACGGATGACGGCAGAATGCCATGATTAACCCTCCCTTTTCCTGCTACAAGAGAATAGTGTGTCGTTGGGTCTCTCACAGACCAACTGCAGAATCCAACATCACATCATTCCGCAGGCTTGTACCACTCTGGATGAAAGGTACCCCCTTGCTGCCATCCTTCGTGCGCCATCCAATCGCAGTAAATGACTCTCATCCAGAGTCCTGGGGGCTGGTCAGGAAGCCACCGGCATGCGCCTGACTCCATGCCTTTTTTATGCCGCACCTTCACGATGGTGTTGAGTTGTGCTGGTCCATCGCCATCGGGGTCTTTCCCAACCTTAAACTCGACCACATCTCCATACTCAACTTGGTGCCCTGGCGGAATATAAAAGTAGGCTGGCTCTTCCGTTTCAACTGTGCCTTTGCCGCCACAGCAATAGACTCGGCCTACACCAAAGCTTCCATTCTGAATGTCCTGATCAGAGAGGCCAGCTGCCAGTACGGACTGGTAAACCTTAGGCCTAGCCACAATCTCTTCTCTTGATGCCAAATTGATGACTTCCGCAACCTGGTGAGATTTGTGGGGTGTCCCTGAGTGGTAAATACGAGGGGACCCCCCTGTCACACAACCACTCAATAAAAGAATTAACGTGGTAACCGCAAACACACTTGATGCTTTGGGTGCATGTACACTCATCTGATAATTCCTCCTCCTGCTAAACGGTGCCCATCCCGTTCGGTACTGATGAGAACGTGCCGGTCAGACCCACTCTTGCGTACGAGCACTTCCATAATGGCCGCGATCTCCCACATGTTGGCAATGGTCTCGCCTCTTCGAGGGACATGCTGTTTGGACTATCGATACCCTCTGAGTGCCAACCCGATCCTCATGACAATATCTCGGACTTGTCGGCTTAGAAGTGGTAGCCGACGCCGAAGACGAGGTTGTGCGCGTTATAGTCTGCCGACACATCAACCCCATTAGCTCCTAGGAAATTACTGTGGCTTAGATTGGCGTGATTGAACTTCCATTCTCCAAAAAGCGCCAGGTTTGTAGTCACCCGGTACCTCAACCCGAGTTGCGTGTTCAGTCCCACATCCGTGCTCGAACTGGAATCAGTGCCATCCGAAAAGCGGGAAAAGAATACACCTAGCCCCACTCCGGCGTAGGGTTCGAACGCTCCCATTTGATGCCTGACCACTATGTTCACAGGAGCCCAGGTCAAGATCCTCAAGTTCAACCCAGGTGCGGTCCCCAAGTCGAAGCCTCCTATAGTCAAATTTTGTTGCTTCACATGAGGCGTCGCATTGAATACTTCGGTTTCGACGCCGAGCCACTTCAGTGGGTCAAAATAGTATCCAAATTTGGCACCGTACATCAGAGAATTGTGTAGCGAGAGGTCATTCCCGCCGAGGGTAATTCCCCCTGCACTCCACTCCACATTGCTAAGATTGTAAGGGATGTTCACACCCGCTTGACCAGCAACATACATCTCGGCATGTGCCGGACGACCAGACAGCATCAGACAAACCAGTCCCACTGAAAGGCTACATAGCCCAAGCGCGCAACCCAGACGTTTCATATGCCACCTCCTGGTGAATGAGCGATCCACATTGGACGGTGATTCGGAGAGGAAGAGCTGAGAACCGAGGTGCGGTGAAGACCATCGCAGTTCCTTTTGTCAAAAACCTAGAAACCGACGACTCGTATTTAACCAGGACTAGCCATGGGGTCTGACCCCGTAACCTCAACGCAAACCACAGATGCTCAAGTGATTGAGCAAGAAGCGGGCCGGGTCGCTGAAGGGGGAAAGAGGTTGCTCTAAAACGGTAGAACTATTTTCATTGGCAATTCATTGGCAAGATTGGTTTCTGCTGAATCTATTTGAATGCTGGTGTGTATCAAATCTGATCCAATGAGACCAAGCAGATTAGGAAGACAGGAGGTTGTGGTAGGCGCTGTGCAAAGGAAATTGACCAGCATACGTTGCTGTCTGCGAACGATCGTTCACAATCCATGAACGATCGTTCATAAGATCCTCGTGCACAATGCGCGCATTTGCTTTTTGGAGGCTCAGTGCGGTTACGATTTGTCTGAGGGGTTGTGTCCTGGAGATTGTGGTCCGGTCATCTCGCTTTCCAGTTTTCGCAGCCACCGATACGTCCGGCCCAGCACTTTCGCGGCGCGGCTCTTGTTGCCGCCGTATTCGGCGACGGCGCGGCGCGTGATGGTCCATTCGAGGTAGTTCAAGAGCCCGGTGAGCGATCCTCGCGTCTCTAGGGTTTTTAGCAGCGCACTCCAGGCGACACGGTCCACGAGCTCGGCAAGATCGAGCGAGGGTGATGATTCCGTCATCGAGCGTAGATTGTTCGGGAGCAGGTCAGGAGCGATCCATTTCTTGCCTTCCGGCGCCAAGGTCACGGCGCGCTCCATGACATTCTCCAACTCGCGGATGTTGCCCGGCCATTTGTATGCCAGACAGAGCCGCAACGCGTCCGGCGTCAAGCCTGCGATGGATTTTCCGGCTTTCTCGGCGAATCGCTGGACGAAATGCTGGGCGAGTTCAGCAATATCCTCAGGACGTTCCCGCAAGGCCGGGACATAGAGCTGAATGACGTTCAAACGATAGAACAGGTCTTGTCGAAACTGCTTCTGCTCCATCATCGCCAGGAGATCTCGATTCGTGGCAGCGATCAGCCGGATGTTCGCTTTGAGATCGGTCGTACCTCCGACGCGCTGAAACTCCCGTTCTTGAAGCACTCGGAGCAACTTCACCTGCACCGCTGAGGAAATGTCGCCGATCTCGTCGAGGAATAATGTGCCCCCATCGGCGAGCTCGAATTTCCCTTTCTTTTGGGCTATCGCGCCGGTGAACGACCCTTTCTCGTGCCCGAACAACTCGCTTTCCAAGAGCGTTTCAGGCAGTGCTCCACAATTCACGGCGACAAAGCGACGGTCCTTGCGTCGGCTCAGTTGGTGAATCAACCGGGCGGCGAGTTCTTTCCCTGTCCCTGTTTCTCCGGTCACCAACACGGTGGTGTCCGAGGGCGCAATGGTTCTGATGAGTGAAAGAAGATCTAGAAGTAGCGCACTCTTGCCGATAATGCCGCCGGTTTCTTGCTGCGCAGACAGCTCCTGCTTCAGTTGGATATTCTCCTGTATCAGTTCTACATTGCGGAGGAACATGGTGAGCATGTGCCGATGCGTCGCCTGCAGGTTCTTCAAATGAGTAAAGAGCTGGAATGCGAAGGCGCGTCGGTCCGTCAAGTGTTGCGAGCGGTCGGCGGCAGCGGCGTTGTTCGCCTGTGGAGGGCAATTCGTCCAATGCAGACGATAATGTGTATAGGGCGCGTTGTAGATCGAGCCGGCCTTGATCGTGGTGCTGAGTGATCCAGCCGAGAGGGTACCGCCGCGTTCAATGCGGATAGCGGAGCAGCAATCGTCCGGCTTGGGGAATTGTGTCTTGGATCTTCGGACCGGCTCTTCAGCCGCCCAGACCGAGAGATGGTCCTTCCCCTCAAGTGTGGCGACAAGTTGTTCGTCGGAACCATGCGGAGCGGGAATACGATCGGCTTTGATGGGGATCAGCGTATGAACGAGACGAATCGTTCGTCCCGTGATCACGACTTCGCCTGTCGATTTGCGAGCCACAGTGAACCGATCGTTTTTCGTGGTCATCTCGTAGGCGTCACCGAACTCATTGACCAGGGTTTCTAAGCGGAGTTGTGAGTAGACCTCCTCGCAGACGGCAGTTTCGACGGAAGGATCCAGTTTCGCAGTGCCTTCGAGATTGCCCTGCACCAGACGCATATTTCCAAGTCCAGGATCGAACGGCGCTAAGTTTCGGGACAGAATGTGCAAGGTCTGTGGTTCATCCGGGCAGACGAACGACTGAAGTTGGAGATAAGTTGTATAGGCTGAGGCCCAGTCGCCGACAGAACGAAAGACCGATTCTACGTCGTTGAGGAGGATCGCAATCGTTTCAATAAGTGTCGGGGTCTGCGTCTTGACAGCTTCGTAGTAGGCCAAAGCGGCTAGATAGGTGAAGTCTTTCTCGCCGGATGCCAGTTCACAGGCCTTGATCAATTCACGAAAGACCGAAACGGGGACCCAATTGCTCGCGTCGATCAGGAACGCACGGGCATCCTGAATTTCTTGGAATGATTCGGCTGCCCCCATAACCCGTTGGAGATCGATCTTCGATGCCTGTTCGGGGTAGCGAGCTTCGAGATGGCGGATGAGTATTCCGCTTTGCAGGCAGGTAATCCAAGGCTGGATGCTCATGGCGCTCCTCAAACCGGTGAATGCGCCCGAATCGTGTGCAGAGTCATAGCACAACCATGGCATCTTAGGAAATCGGGAAAGGGTAGCCAGGAAGCCGCGATCACTCCATTTAAAAATGGCTTCAGAGTTGACAGGAACCTGGGAGTTGATAGGGTGGTTTCACAACTGTCATACGAAGGAGCCACGATGATCAATCGGAGAGCCTTTCTGAAGCTGGCTGGGGTTGCGGCCTTAATGCCCTGGGGCTGCGCTCAGTTGGGGATGCGCCCATCCGGCACCCTTCTTAACGATGTGCATTCGGGACTGAATCCGACGACCGTTCGCGAGGTGATTTCCGTGCGATCGTCTGAAGATATCCAGCGGGCAGTTGAGCGTGCAGCTCGGAATCGGACGGCTATTTCTATTGCCGGTGGCCGTCATGCCATGGGTGGGCAACAGTTCGGAACCGACACGTTGCATCTCGATATGCGGCCATTCAACCGAGTGCTGAATTTCGATTCTGGTTCCGGGTTGATCGAGGTGGAAGCTGGAATTCAATGGCCTGAGTTGATTGAGGCTACACTGAAGCTTCAGCAGGGGGCACATCAGTCATGGGGCATTGTCCAGAAACAAACTGGCGCGGATCGGTTGAGCATCGGTGGAGGTTTGTCGGCCAACATTCACGGGCGAGGGCTGAGACTCAAGCCCTTCGTCGGAGATATCGAATCG
>CXWL01007370.1_pt1 | contig 15316 bp, 17 predicted proteins | sample 590931 | NCBI WGS metagenome assembly CXWL01 (sample SAMEA3498368, study PRJEB10139) | groundwater metagenome | biome: water well; material: biofilm material | place: Germany | collected 2015-04-27 | reverse complement strand
TTCCAATACGGCTAGTTGCTCTCTGGCTCTTGCCAGCACTTGCGTTTGAATATCAAATTCTTCACGTGTTACCAGGTCGAGTTTGGCAAAGCCCTGCGCCAATAATGCCCGCGCATTTTTTTCAAAATCTTTAGCGGGGCTGTTGCTTATCGCGGCATTTAATTTGGACGATAAATCGTCGAAGATTTTTGCGTTCAACATGACGATTCTCCTAGGGATTTATGATGTTTCGCAGTGTAACAAAAAAGATTCGCGCCATGTTTAACCCAAATAATTCATTAGGGGATTTCCTCGTAAGAGCAAGCTTGCTCGCGACCCTTCGACAGGCTCAGGGCGAATGGACTTAATCAGAGTTTCCTTAGGGTCGCTTTACGGTGCGGTTGCCTATGGGATTTCCGACTCGCCCATGCGGTTCAGAATGATATTGGTTTTGCGCGACAGCCCGCGTGCTTCGCGGTGTTTGTCGTAATAACGCGGATTGGGCACCATCGCGGCAAGCTTGGCGGCCTGCGAGGCGGAAAGCTGCGACGCGCTCACACGGTAGTAATGACGCGCTGCCGCTTCCGCGCCAAACACGCCGTTGCCCCACTCGATGACATTCAGATAAATTTCAAAAATGCGTTCCTTGTCCATCATGCTTTCCAACATCAGCGTGATGATGACCTCCTCGCCTTTGCGCCATGGGGTGCGCTTGGTGGAAAGGAAAAGGTTCTTTGCCAGCTGCTGGCTGATAGTCGAGCCGCCCGCAACGATTTTGCCTTTGCGTAAATTTTTTTCGTAAGCCTTTTGAATACCTTCCCAGTCAAAACCTTCGTGATCGACAAAGTGCGCGTCTTCAGAGGCAATCAAGGCGCTCTTCAAGTGACGGGAGATTTTGTCGTAATCAACCCATTGATATTTCAGCTCGGCTTCGCTGTTTATATCTTGCATGACTTCCAAACGCGACTCCATAAACGCGCTGGAAGAAGGATTAAATTTGATCCACCAACAGATGTGTGCGAACAGCCACACCTGATACAACAAGATGAGCGCGATGCCCCACAACATGCCGCGCCATAACCAACCACGCAGATTTTTAATCATGAGTTGCGCAACGCCGCAATTACGGGTGCGGTGTCAGGACGCACACCGCGCCATAAATAAAATGCCTCGGCAGCTTGCTCAACCAACATACCGAGACCGTCGGCAACTTGCGCGCCGTGTTGTCGGGCAAAAGCCATGAACGGTGTCTCACGTCCGTACATCATGTCGTAGGCGAGTGCGTTGGGAGCGAATATGGTGGGTGGTAATGGTGGCATTTGATCGGTTAATCCGCTGGAAGTGGCGTTGATGACCACATCAAATTGTTCATCGCGTAAGTCAGAATAATTTCTTGCGACTATTTTCACATCAAACAGTTGTCCATAGTGTTTGTGTCCATACATAAGTACTTCCTCTTCCATCTCTTTCGCTTTTTCAAAAGTGCGGTTTGCAATAACTAAACGCCGAACTTTTGCGAGTACCAATGGCATTTGAACGCCGCGCGCCGCGCCGCCCGCGCCCATCAGTAGCACCCGTTTACCTTGCAAAGAGATTCCGAGGTTTTGTTTGATATCGCGTATTAAACCGATTCCATCGGTGTTGTAAGCCTTTATGATTTCCCCATCAAGCGTAAGCGTGTTGGCGGCATTTGCATCTTGAACGCTCGTCGAGGAGTGGGAGGTAAGACCAGAAGCCCAAAGTTTGAATGGGACAGTGACACTGCAACCTTTGTAACCTTCGTTGCGCAGTCGTTCAATAGTTGCATCAAAGCCATCCAGCGGTGCTTCGATTTTTTCATAGCTAATATCCTGCCGCGTTTGTGCGGCGAACATCTTGTGTATCTGTGGTGATTTGCTGTGCGAGATGGGGTTGCCGATAACGGCGTAACGATCAGTCATGTTGGATGCGCTAGAAATGGTTCATGGAGGGCTTGTTCAGTGTTTCTCTAGGCTTTAGGCGCGTAGGTAAAAGCATCCGAGAAGAACGCATCATTCGGCAAGCCGCGCTGTGTGGTGAAATCACGATGCGCAGCTTCCACTACTATCGGTGCGCCGCAGGCATATACTTCTTGTTCAGACAAATCGCTGTAGTCATCCAACACGGCTTGATGCACAAAGCCGGTGCGACCTTGCCAATGGTCTTCCGCAAGAGCTTCAGAAAGTACTGGGGTGAATTTGATGCCGTTGCTTTCCCAGTGTTTGGCTTTGTCCAGCATATACAAATCGGCCAATTTGCGTGCGCCCCAGTAGAAGTGCATCGGGCGTTTTACGCCGATAAACAGCGCGTGTTCGATGGTGGCTTTGATGGGTGCGAAGCCTGTTCCACTCGCAACAAAAATGATGGGTTTGGCAGAATCTTCGCGCAAAAAGAATGTGCCGAGCGGACCTTTGAAGCGCAGGATGTCGCGCTCTTTCATTTCTTCAAACACGTGACGGGTAAACGCGCCGCCCGCGATGTTGCGGATATGCAGCTCCAAAAATTCATCGTTGTGCGGCGCATTGGCTAATGAAAAGCTGCGCGGTTGTTGGTCTTTGAGCAAGATGTCGATGTATTGCCCCGCCAAAAATTGCAGACGTTCATTGGTCGGCAGCTTGAGCGATAGCACCATCACATCGGGCGCGGGTCGTTCCATTTTATGCACGCGGCACGGCATAATTTTGATTGGAATATCTTTGACCGCGTTGACTTCCCGGCATTCCAGCGTCAGGTCTGACAAGGGTTTTGCGCAGCAAAACAATGTCATGCCCGCCGCTTTTTCCGCTTCGGTTAAGGTGCTGTCCTGATATTTTCCGTGATCCACTTGCCCGCTTACCACCTTGCCTTTGCACGTCCCGCACACCCCGTCGCGGCAACTATATGGCAGCGTATAGCCATGCTTGATAGCGGCTTCCAATATGGTTTCGTGAGCTTCGATAGGAAAATTGTGGCCGCTGGGCTGTAGCTGAGTTTTGAACGTCATGGCGAGTGTGTGAGTTGCGCTAAGGGTTCAATTTTAACGCATAATCACAGCATGAAACGCTTATTGATTATTGGCTGCGGCAACGTTGCGTTGCGAACCATTCCTTTGCTGCGCGGGCATTATCGTTTGTACGCGTTGATTCGTAATCCTGAGCATCGCGGCAAATTGCGCGAGCTGGGGGTTACGCCCGTGATGGGGGATTTAGATAGTCGCGCGAGCCTTGCGCGCATTACGGGATTGGCTGATGTGGTGTTGCACTTTGCGCCACCTGCACCGCAAACATCTACTGATATGCGCACCCGCCATTTGATTGGCGCACTTTCTGCGGGTGTGTTACCCAAGCAACTCATCTACATCAGTACCAGCGGTGTGTATGGCGACTGCGGTGGTGGCTACGTGAGTGAAACCACGCCGCTCAACCCACAAAGTAATCGTGCAAAATTGCGTGTGGATGCGGAGAAGCAAATTCGCACTTGGGCAAAACGCAACGGCGTGCATGCCAGCATTTTGCGCGTGCCGGGCATTTATGCGCATGATAGGTTGCCACTAGATCGCCTGCGTGCTGGTTCACCAGCCATTGCCGCGATTGAAGATGGTTACAGCAACCACATTCACGCCGACGATTTAGCTCGCATCGTGGTGACTGCATTGCGCTATGGCAAGGCGAACCGTGTGTATCACACCGTGGATGAAGATGAGATGAAAATGGGCGACTACTTTGATGCTGTGGCGGATGCGTTTGACTTACCCCGTCCACCACGTTTGCCGCGTGATGAAGTGCGTCAGAAAGTGTCGCCGATGATGTGGTCGTTTATGAATGAATCGCGGCGCATGACAGATACCCGCATGAAACAAGAGTTGAAAATGCGGCTGCTATACCCCACGTTAGACCACACGCTAGCTGGAATAAAGTGTGGCACGTAACTTTCATTTGGAGATTGCCATGAATACTATTATCCCATTTACTCCACGCCACTTACGCACGGTTGAACATTTAATCGAAGGCATCGCCACATCCGACGGTGCGGGCGTGAAGCTCACTCGTGTACTCACGGGCAAGTTGCAACATCGCCTCGATCCTTTTTTGATGCTGGATGCGTTCGGAAGCGATAACCCGGACGATTACATTGCGGGCTTTCCCGATCATCCACATCGTGGCTTTGAAACGATCACTTACATGTTGTCTGGTCGTATGCGTCATCGTGACAGCGCGGGCAACGAAGGCTTGCTGGGAAACGGCGGCGTGCAGTGGATGACCGCCGGGCGCGGCGTGATTCATTCTGAGATTCCTGAACAAAAAGACGGTGTGATGGAAGGCTTTCAACTGTGGCTCAATTTACCCGCCAGCCGCAAGATGATAGCCCCATGGTATCGAGACATTAACAGTGCGGAGATTCCCGAATACCTGACCGCATCGGGGGTGAAGGTGAGAGTGATTGCGGGCGGCAGCAACGGTGTGAGCGGCGCGGTCACGCGTGAAACGACAGAGCCTGTGTACTTGGATGTGCATCTGCCAGCGGGAGCAGAATTCTCCACGGAGATTCCCCATACACACAACGCGTTTATCTACGTTTATCGCGGCGCAGTTAAAGTGGGCGAAACGGTTGTGCCGATTAAACGCATGGGTATTTTGCACAACGCGCCAGAGGCTGATGGAATAACGCTTACAGCAACTGAAGAAGCCCGTATTATCTTGGTTGCAGGCAAGCCACTCAATGAGCCTATTGTGCAATACGGCCCATTCGTGATGAACACACAGGTGGAGATCGAACAAGCGTTGAACGATTTTAGGAGCGGACGATTAACCTGAGTGGCAATGGGAAAAACTACTTTTGTATCGTATTTTGCAGCGTGTTAATCGAGTCGAGTATACCTGCAAAACGACCACCAAATTCTGTCAGGTGATATTCAACGCGGGGCGGAACTTCCGCGAACACGTGTTTCTCGATTACACCGAAGTGCTGTAGTTTCCGCAGCCTTTCGTTCAGCACCTTTGCGGATAGCCCATCTATGGCGTGTTCCATTTTCCCTGGGCGATTTACACCTTGCCGAATCATGTCGATGACCGCCAGCGACCATTTGCACCCGACTACGCTTTCCATCATCTGACCGACCGTCGGGTGCGCAATATCCAAAATATTTATTTCGTTATTCATCAGCAAAATAGACCAAAAAGTAAGTGGGTAACCGTTTTGTGCCCGCTGTTGCGAGCGTTGCGACTAGGCTACATTGAGTTCCCGTTAATTACAACTTGAGGAGAACATCATGAAAACATTTTTGAAAACTAGTTTGCTGAGTAGCTTGGTTGTCTTCTCCGCCCATGCGGTTGCGCAAGATGTGCCCTACCCGAATGGATACCGTGATTGGCATCATGTGAAGAGCATGGTAATTAGTCCGGGTCATGCCTTGCATGATGCGTTCGGCGGCATCCATCATCTCTATGCGAATAAAAAAGCACAGCGTGGTTATGTCCAAGGAAAGTTTGCGGAAGGCTCGGTGATCGTATTCGATTTGCTGGAAGCGAATGACGGCGGTAATGCTTTAGTAGAAGGCAAGCGCAAAGTGGTTGGCGTGATGCACAAGGACAGCAAGCGTTACGCAGCAACGGGCGGCTGGGGCTTTGAAGGGTTTAAGGGCGACTCAAAAACAGATCGCGCAGTGGGTTCAAATGCTGCCAGTGCGTGCTTCGGATGCCACGAGCCGCAACACGACAGGGATTACATTTTTAGCAGTCTGCGTCTATGAAGTCAGCGTTGCAGCCAAGCAACCAAATTCACACAGTACTGTTTATTGATTCGGCACGAGTTATCCGCGACTCAGACGTTCCCTCTCCCCTTGTGGGATAACCAGCGACTAGGCTGTGGTTGTTTACAGCCTAGTCGAATGGCTAGTTGTTTCACCTAGAGGGTTGGGGAGAGGGGAGATAGGTTTCTCAAAAATTCCCAGTTCAAATTCACGGACGAACAGTACCGAATCGATAGGCTACAACTTGAATAACGCGCCCATGTAAACCATCCGCATCCTATCGGTGTTTGAATTGGCGTTGCCCACTTTGAAGCTATCCAGCCCGGCTCGAACCCCCACGAAGGGGCTGATGTTGTATTGCGCACCCAAACCAAAATTTAAGCCCGTATTTGAATAGCTGAGATCCCCCACAACTCCGGGCTTGGCTTTATCGTTCAAGGTTGTGCTGGCAAGCCCCAATTTACCGAACAGGGAGAATTGCGAGTTGAGTTGTATTGAGCCTACGCCACTCAAGCTAAACGCCCTACCACTTACAATACCTATGGAGTGGTCATAGCCACCCAAATTGTTGTATTCAACTTCAACGGCAGCATTGTTGGTGATGACAAATCCCGCCAGAAAGCCAAACGCGGCTTGGTCATTGTTGGTTATTTTACCGAAGTCATAATTGGCCTGACCCAGCTTTACGCCGACGTACATGCTTTCGGCAATGGCAGGTGCGCTAACCAGCGCAAGAGTGAAGCTGAGTAAAGTAATTTTTTTCATGTTTTTCTCCTTGGTAGTCAATATAAAATCAATTCATGTATCTTGGCGAATGCCACTTGTTAGCGTGCTGAGAATATGACACGCTTGTTGACCTAAATCAAACTGGCTTAGTTCATTCTGTGGCACAGTTCACCCCGCTTAATTAGTTTGAAATGAAAGCAGGTTTTCTTTAATTCCGCTTGCAGATACGCAAAAAGCGATTTCTTGACGATTGTGTTTTAACTCGACAAATATAGCGATTGCCACAATCCACATACTGAATCTAAGTACGCTCTGTGCGCTAACGCACAGAGCGTACTTGACGAAATCGGGATGCTGTAACCAATGAGCTCATTGCCATGGCTCTGTTTGGCTTTACTGTTAATTCGCAGTGCATCAACTGAGGTTCGCATAGCCGATAACTATTTCAACAGTGCTTAAAGGAGATGGTCATGCAAAAAATTATCTATGTATTAGCAGGTGTCGTAGCAGCCATGGCGATGGTGTCCCATGTTTATGCTGTACCGGGGTACACGCGCCAAACAGGTTTGGAATGCAACGTCTGCCACTTTCAGAGTTTCCCTGCTTTGAATGAGATGGGGCGATCATTCAAAGCGGGTGGCTATACGATGATGGGTATCCAGACGAAAGTAGAAGGGACTGAAGGGTTCTCGCTACCTACAACATTGAATGCTGGGGTTGTCTCAAAAGTTCGCTATCAAAAGTCCAATGGCTCTACATCTGCGGTCACACATACGACCAATGATGGGCAGCTGCAATTCCCCGATGAATTACTTTTAATTGTGGGTGGGCGAGTCAGTGAAAATATCGGCACTCAACTTGAGTTGAATTTGAATAACCCCGGTGGGTCGGTAGTCGAGAATTTCAAAATCCCTTTTATCTACAATGTGAGGGATTATCAGGCAGGTGTTATTCCGTTCACCACTGGCACACAAGGTGTCGCGTATGGATTCGAATTGTTTAATACTGGTGCGGTGCGTGGTGGGCGAATCATGGAGGCACGCAAGAGCTTTTCTGCACAGCAGTATATCGGCACAGCCAGTGAGGCTGAAGGTGTGGCAGTGGTTGCCAGTAATGCAATGTACTTCGCCAACTTCAGCAAGTGGTCGCCCCGCAGTGTGGGTGCAGCAAATTCGGGTACTCCTACGGCGAATTATCTAAGGATCGCGGCTATGCCCAAAATGGGTATCTGGGACACAGGATTAGGCGCGCAATTCTGGCACGGCAGTGCAACCAAGCCAGACCTTACCGCTGTTGAAATAAAAGCTTACGCCCTTGATGCACAGGCGCAGGGTGAAGTTGCCGCTATGCCTTTGGGAATCTACCTGAGCCATGCAAATGCGAGTGGCAGTAATCAGGTAGTCGGCACTATTAAAAACTTTTTCAATGCCAATCCCAATGCTATAACCGCTACCACAATCGCCGGACAATTGGGCGTGTTACCGGGCAAAGCCACTTTACTGATGGCGTATCGTAAAGGTGACAATGGCAAAACGACTGGGAGTGGTGATGATGCGCTGATGATAGGGGGTACTTATCACGTTGTTCAAAACGTGCAATTGCAGCTCAACCATGAAATGTATTTTGGCAGTGCGTATGAAGGCTCACCCACAAATGGCAATCAATTGACCACATTGATGCTGTTCGGCGCGTTCTGAAGGGTGAATCTACAACACACTGAATAAATCAGGTCTCTCTACTCTGGAGCACCTGAAAACTCAATAAAATCCATCTTTCTTTTCCCACATCAGAGACCTTGGTCGCAACAAGATGGATAGTTATCATCCGTACTGGTGATTTTGGTACAGCCCCGCAGAAGGAGGGTTAAAAGTGGGATTAACTTGGTCTAAGCAATTAAGTGTTGGCAATGCAATGCTGGATGCCGAGCATCAACAAATTTTTAAGCTAGTTAACGAAGTGGATGCTGCTATTAAAGCGAAAAACGTTCCGCACTTTTTGGATGCGTTGAAGCGGCTGACAGACACCTCACGTTTGCATTTTGCAAACGAGGCTGAAATTGCTCAGGCAATTAACTATCGTTTCGATCCGCATAATTTAGAACACCAGTACATTCTGAATGAAATGCAGATCATCGAGGAGGAGTTAATAGCCCTGCAAGGCAAATGGTCTGAAAGCGTTGTCGAACATTATTTTCAATTTTTAAGTACATGGGCGGTTGACCACATTGACCAAGATGACATGAAAATGAAAGTAACGCTGGAGACTTTTTCATACGACTTTAAGCCAAATTAAGTTGAATGATTTGAAGTCAATGTGTGAATTAAAAATTAAGGTTAAAAGGTTTGTGCTGTTAAGCATTCCTTAAGATGGGAGCTCTATTGTGCGATTACCTTAATGCCGTTTGGCACACAAAGGATAAATGCAATTTATCGACCAATTCTTAAGGAGACGGACATGAAAAATGCTTATTTACTTGCCGCATTGTTACTTGGCGTACAAGCTTTACCGATCAATGCACAAGCCGCTGTATTAGAGCCAGCTGCCGGGTCGGAATGGGCTGAACCAAAAACTGGAATGAAATTTGTATGGGTGCCTTCTGGATGTTTTCAGATGGGTGGAGACGGTGAAATGTTCGAGAAACCCATTCACAAAGTTTGTGTAAGGGGTCTTTGGGTTGGGCGTTATGAAGTAACCCAGAAACAATACGAGCAAATCACGGGCGAGAATCTCAGCAAATTTCAAGGAGCGAATAATCCTGTAGATTTTGTGAACTGGCACGATGCATCAAACTTCGCTAACAAGATGAGTGCGATGACAAATACCAAGATAAGGCTGCTTTCCGAAGCCGAATGGGAATATGCTTGTCGTGCGGGTGGCGCACATGAAGCATACTGCGGTGACGGCGCAGTTGGTACGTTTGGATGGTATTCGGGTAATAGTGACAAAACCACGCACCCCGTTGGGCAACTAAATGCGAATGCTTGGGGTTTATATGACATGAGCGGCAATGTTTTTGAATGGACCGAAGACTGCCAAAATAATAGTTACAAAGGCGCGCCGGTCGATGGAAGCACATGGGACACCGGCAGCTGTATGATGCGAGTGGGGCGCGGCGGGTCATGGAATAACAACACCGATGTGTTGAGTGCCTCACATCGAAAATTTGACGATGCGGGCGGACCGGACAGCACCAATGGATTCAGAGTGGTTAGAGTTGCCGAATAAGCTGGATGCTAGCAGCATTTTTTGATGAGAGAAAGAACCAATTAGGCGGATTAAACTCTGATCCCTTTAGAATTTTTAATCCGCCATTCAACTTTTTACAGACATCATGCGTTGTGCAATGTGTACCGATTAAAACCTTGTCCAAATGAGTGCGCCAACCCGGAGTTTAAGGAGAAATTCAATGAAATACTTTCAGAAATCAAATAGAACGTTAACGCCAACACGTGGCGTGACCGTGGCGTTGATTGCGTTAACAACGGGCTTTGCAATGCCAGCCATTGCGGCTGATTATGTGGGCGGGCAGCTCGGAATTGAAAGGCAGAAAGTTGAAAGACCGCAAGGTGGGCAGCAAGCGGAGCGTCGTCCAGACAGGCAGGTTGAGCGTCGTCAGGAAAGACATGCTGATCGGCAGCATAATCGTCGCGAGGATCGTATTGAACGGTACGAGGAGCGTCGTTATGCGGATCGCCACGAAAGGCATCGTGCTTATCGCGCACCCGCTTGGCGCGGCGATATTCACCGTTTTGATCGTCACGATATGCCTCGTTGGCGTGGCGGGTCGTGGCGACACGCAAGACACCAAGGGCAATTGGGCTGGTGGTGGGTTGTTGGCGGGTCGTGGTATTTTTATTCACAACCCGTGTACCCCTATCCTGATCCCTATACGCCTTACTACTACGCGCAACCCGAACCGCAAGTGGTGGTCATAGAATCTGAACGCATTGCGCCTACCCCTGAGATTGTTGTTGCGCCACAAGAAGCGAGTCCAAGCTGGTACTTCTGCGTGTCCACACAAGGCTATTACCCTTATACCCCTTCCTGTCCTGAGGGTTGGGTATCCGTCCCCGCAACACCTGCACCTGCTCGATAGGAGAACGATATGTGGAATAAAAAATTGATGGGCGGCGCGGCAGCTGTCTTATTGGCAGGCTGCGCTTCCGTGCCAACAGGGCCCAGGGTCGCGGTGATGCCCGCACCCGGCAAACCGTTTGAACTGTTTGTACAGGAAGATCGAATTTGCAGGCAATTTTCAGAGCAATCCATCGGAAAATCAACGAGCGATTTTGGCAAACAAACTTTTGCCGAAGCTGCTGTAACGGGCGTGGCAATTGGTGCGGTTGCGGGTGGATTGCTGGGTGGAAACGATGGCGTGGCCGCCGGAGCAGGCACAGGGTTGCTGATGGGCAGCATGATCGGTGCGGGCGAGAGCGACTATGGCGTATCCGAAGCACAACGCCGTTACGACATCGCCTACCAACAATGTATGTACGCCAAGGGCAACCAGTTGCCGGGTCAGCGTTATCAAAACAACGTCAATTATCCACCGCCCCCACCGCCGCAACGTTAAAAAATTCGGTACAAATCATCTATTAGGTAAACGCTGATTAAGTCTGTTCGCCCTGAGCCTGTCGAAGGGTAAGTGATTTGATTCATTGAATTATAAGTCCCGTCACTCATGGTTCGACAGGCTCACCACGAACGGCGAGACTTAATCGGTGTCTCCTTAGGAAGCTTCTCTACATTAGGGGCAAGCTTGCTAGCCCCCCCCCGCAGGAGTTTTCGTTCTAATGGATTATTGGGGGGCGGAATAGATTGTTCAGGTTTTACGCGGCACACTAAACTCTTCCTGTAAGGGTATCTGCGGTACGCCTCATTTGCGGCAGAAAAATTCGATCCGCGCTCTTTGATTTGCCTATCAGCATCGAAGGGAAGTCGGAGCAATCATCTTTCGCGGTGTAGCGCGCAATCGACAACGCCGCATCCACCGTATCGCGTATCGCCTGTGACGAAAAATCCGAGGTGCTGGCATTACCGCGCTGCTGACCAATATAGACAGTGATATCCAAACCCTTATCGCGGTTGTATTCGATGGTCTCCACTTCGCCATGCCGCACCGTCACCGCTTGACCAAACCCCTCCGAAACCTCGGCAGAAGCAGCCGTCGCACCGCGCTGTTTGGCATACGCCAGCATATCTTGCGCGATGTGGCGCAATGCCGCATCAGTGTGTGAGAACCTGTCCTGAGCGGAGTCGAAGGGGCGTGAAGGGGTATGGGCTAAGGCTTTCATAAGCAGGGGGATAATTGATGAAAGGCGTTATCATAGCAGCCATCGCAAATGGCATTAACGCGCCAATTAAAATGTTTAAGGGAGTGCTTAATGAAAAAATGTAATCTGCCTCTTGTGACTCGACCAATTATTTTTTTATACGCCGCCGCTTTTACTTCATGCCTTGCATCGTATGCGCACGCTGCTGAGGGTGAGAAAGATTGGCGCATAACCCCGCGTATTGGCTTTTCTCCATCTACTGGATTTCTTGGGGTAGAGGCTCAACGTGGCAACTACGCGTTGGCTGCTGGTCAGATTGAAATTCCAGTAATTTTTACCAAAGAAACTGTCAAAGTTACAACCACTGCTTTCAGGTATTACTTCAAAGGACTAAACGACTCATGGTCTGCAAGCTTCTTTAATTGGCACGCTTCTGAAGGTAATGCGGTTGGTCTGAGTGCTGAATACCGATGGCGGTTCGGTTCTCAATCAGACATTACAACTGGTTTAAGTATCGGCTACGGAAATAAGACGAATAAAAGTGCCGTGATACCCTCAATTTCATACGGATACTCTTTTTAGTCCGCGTAGGTCGGATGAGCGCAGCGTTATCCGACACTGGCACGACACAAAAAACGTCGGATAGCGCTGCGCTCATCCGACCTACAAAAACATTAACACCAACAGACCAATAATATGACCACGCATAATAAAAACCCCAACGAAAAAGAGCCGCTCATCATTCATCTCAGCGATGACGATTATGAAGATGACGAAGAGTTCGACGATGGCGAGGTAGAAGTCATCCGACCCAATGCGCCCAAAGCACCTAGCCAAACCACGCGTGGACGTGGCTTGCGCAACCAAGTTGTCGTTGCCGAAGACGAAGAAGAGCTGCCGCCGAGCAAAACCAAGATCAAGAAGCAGATGCACGAGTTGCGTGATCTCGGCAAAGAGCTGACTGAACTGGGCAAAGATCAACTCGCGCAACTCGACATCCCAGAAAGTCTGCACGATGCGATACGCGAGTTTAAGAACCTCAACAAGTTCGGCGCGATACGCCGCCAGTTGCAATACATCGGCAAGCTGATGCGCAACGTGGAGACCGCGCCCATCATTGCCAAGCTGGATGCGTGGAAGGGAAAGTCGCAGCATCACATCGCCTATATGCACCAATTGGAACGCTGGCGTGACCGATTGTTGGAGAACGATAGCGCGCTGACTGAGCTGCTCGCGGCACATCCCGAAGCCGATGGGCAACGCTTGCGCACGCTGATACGCAACGCGCAAAAGGAAATCGAAGCCAGCAAACCACCGAAGAATTTCCGCGAGATTTTTCAGGTGTTGCGCGAGATTATTCCTGAGCCAACATAAAACTTCCCACAAAAATTTAAGTTTCGAGCTAGGCAAGACGCAAGCAAAAAATTACGACGACACATATTTTTTGATATGTTAGGAGTGATTTTTTGGGAGCAACACAGCATAGCGACGGAAATTGGATTTTTGAAATACTCATAAACTTATGGCTACCCTACTTCCACATATTAGTTTCGACACTGGCAAGAATCCCCAGCACAGCATTATCTGGCTACATGGCTTGGGCGCAGACGGTGAGGACTTTGCGCCGATTGCGCAGCAGATCAGACTACCCGTTGCCGTGCGCTATATTTTCCCCCATGCACCGATGCGCCCCGTCACCATCAACGGCGGCTTTGTCATGCGCGCCTGGTATGACATCGTTGAACCCAATATCAGCGGGCAACAGGATGCAGAAGGAATTCGTGCTTCGCAAAGCAAGGTTGAAGCATTGATTGCGCAGGAAGTGGCACGCGGCGTTTTGCATCGCAACATTTTTCTGGCGGGGTTTTCCCAAGGTGGGGCGGTAGTGCTGCACACCGCGTTGCGCCAAATCACGCCGCTCGGTGGCGTGCTGGCACTCTCCACTTACTTGCCATTAGCGGAACAAGCCAAAACTGAAATGACTGCCGAGGCAAAAGCCACGCCGATATTTCTGGCGCATGGTCGTAGCGACAGTGTGATTCCTTTTACGGTGGGAGAAAAATCGAAAGACGCGCTGCTTGCGCTAGGCTGCGAGGTAGAGTGGCATGAATACAACATGCAGCATTCGGTGTGCGAGCAAGAGATCGGCGATATTGCGGCTTGGTTGAAGTTTAAGATTCAATAAGATTCGTCGTGATGACTACCTTCTTGTTCAACTAAGCGAAACTTTGCCAAATCATAATCCGCGCCTTTTTCCACCAAGCCTGTCGGTATCAGTAAAAAACTCTTTTCGTCGATTTCGGTCTGCAAGCTGCGGCTATCGGAAAACGCATCCGCGTGCATAAGCAATTGAACCTCTCCCGAAACACCAACTTGTTTTGGGTATAGCCACAGCGCGAGCTGCCCCTCTTCAAAATAACCGCCGCCCGCATTGCCGCTTTGCATTAAAGGTACGCACGCGACCTGATTAGCCAGCACTTCCGCACCGATATGCCGCTGTCCATCGTCATCACGCGACATGCGCCGCACGATTGCCGCGCCCCAGTTTGATACGCCGGCAGGTTGCACGCCCAGCAAGCTACCGATACGCAAATTCTCAAATCCTTGCGGGGGCAAGATGGTTAAAAAGCCGTTGGCACTGATGTCCTCCAGCTCCCAATGCAGAGGTTTAGCACTACCTAAATTTAATCCCGCAGTGATCTGCTCCACGGTATTTTCAAAACCGCTTACCGCCGTCAAATTGATTTTTATAGTACGCCGTGGGCTTTGTCGCGTCGGTGGTACTTTCAAAAAATCCAACAGCTTTTGGGCTACCTCGCATACTAATTTCGCTTCATATGCGCCGCCTAAATTCAGGTCATCGGGCAGTACATTTTTTTCCAAAGTTTTAATCAATGCTTCCAGTTTGGGTTGCATTCCCGCCAAGCCGACAAAGCACATGGTCGGCACAGCGGTTGCCTCATCGCTAATGCGCCTGGGAACGTCGGGCTGACCCACATCGAAGCTTAAAAAATCACCTTGGCTATAGGTCGTTTGCAACGCAATCTCCGTACAATACTGCGCCATGATCCGTTCGGAAAGATGGATACATAACGGACTCAGGGAGTTGACACCGCAACCATGCCAACTCAAAAGCCTTGCCAATTGGCACTTCACTGTCGTATTGGCCGCCACACCCGAAGTTAGGCTCACCGGTGTATTCAAACATTTTTGCAATTCGGCACACTTGTAAATTTGCGCCAAGTTTTCCCATATTGCTTTATCAATCACCTCGTAGCGCACGCAAATAAATTTCAGCTGTGCGACATAGGCATTGATTGCGTGGGCTAACAATAACGGGACTTGCATCCTGATGGTGTTGCTGCCTTTATCGTCGTTGCCATAGCGTTTGAAGATGGCGAAATATGCGCTAGCCGTAGCGCGGGACAAATTATCCAGCGTCATCCACAAGCGGTTTTCTTGGAACTGGGTGATTTCGTGCGGGGTAAAAAATTCACGCGTGAGCTTTTTAGCATGGGGCTGTGCGGCATCATCCAGCATACGCAATACCGCGAACTGGTGATTGATTTTGAACTCGGTGCGTTCCGTTACA
>CXWL01007345.1_pt1 | contig 15319 bp, 13 predicted proteins | sample 590931 | NCBI WGS metagenome assembly CXWL01 (sample SAMEA3498368, study PRJEB10139) | groundwater metagenome | biome: water well; material: biofilm material | place: Germany | collected 2015-04-27 | reverse complement strand
CCCAATTTCGTCCGCCAGCGCGCCGGTTCCCACCAACACATCGTTGCCGAGGCCACCATAGAGGACATCATCGCCCTCTCCCCCTTGGAGTTCGTCATCCCCAGCGCCGCCGTCCAAGAGATCCTGTCCCTTGTTCCCCTGCAGCAAATCGTTCCCCCCACTGCCGAACAGCTGATCGTTCCCAAGATCCGCCGTGATCTGATCACTCTGACTGCCGCCGGTCAGCACGTAGTTGACCTCGCCGAATCGCGCAATGTTCCAGGCGCTGCCATCCGGATCTTCCGGAGTAAAGACCACAGTCGAAAACCCGTTGCCGGCGTAGTCAATCGTTGGCGCCGTGCCGTTGAGCAGGAGACCTGTGTCCGCCACCGTGATCGTTGCTTCATGGCCAGAAGCATGAGTGGCGATCCCATTCGCATCAACGAGCTGCACGACAGCCGTCAACGAACTGGACGCTCCGATGTCTTGCTTCTGCTGCAAGCCCACCACGAGTTGCTTCTGGCCTTCGGGAATGGTCAGCGTAAAGGTGCTGCCGGTCGGGGAAAGTTCGAGCCCGTTTGTGCGAAGCACCACTCCGCTGGCGTTCGGGCCACTCAGCGTAAGCGTGAGCTTCTGTCCACCCACACCAGCCTCAAACGGCAGATGGATAGTGAGCATGTTCAGTTGGCCTTCATTCGCCGTCACTGTCGCTGGTGGAGCTGTATCGGGATTAAACCCGGTAGTCGCGAACGGATTCGGCCCAATCCCTTGTTGCATCACCACGGTCTGGCCGGCCTGTTGAACAATCTGCTGCGCGTCTTCAATCGCGGTCCGAATCGCGGAGCCCAATCTCGGATCTTCCAGCGCTTGCGCGTATGCCGTGGCAAACGGATTGAGCTCGGCAAAGCTGAGCGTGCGGCCGAGATTGAAGAGGGTGTTCGGCAAGTCGTGGAGAAACTCCGAGACCGCGTTGCTGATGCCCTGAGCCGTGTCGCGAAGGAAGGTTTCCAGGGCCGTCGTCGTGTTGAGCAGAAAGTCCGTAGCGGCTCCCGTGAGGGCGCGTGCTTCTTGATAAATTCCGGATACTAATCGTGCACTAAAATCTGCCGCATTCTGCCCTGCTGTGTTGGCTTGCGCTCGCAAATAATTCACGCTGTCAGTGAGCCAGTTGGCACCACTCAGCAAGTGCGTCGTGAGTTGCGCGGGATCAATGGTGAGGCCACTTAAGGCTTGACCTAACGTGGAACCGGCCAAGCCAACTCCAGACGTAGCTGCCAGGTACACAGACATGCGAAGACTGGCTTGCCCCGTCGATAAGGTGTTGAGCGAGTCGAAGTTTTGACCTAAGATACGACCGAGGAACGTTTTCACCTCGCCCAATCGGTCAGCCGCCCCCTGTACACCTTCATAGACGCCTGCAGCAAGAATGAGCGCTCCACCACCAAGCACAACAGCTCCACCGGAAACCGGCAGGATGGACCGCACCGTGCCCCAATTTACGTGGCTATACTGCGGGAACATCGCATCCATGACTTGGTCAATTTCATTGGCCGGAGCGAGCTGCAGCACGAGCAACAAGGCCCCAGTGGTTCGAAGCTTGGCCTCGAATTCGTTATAGGTCCCGTCGTTGAACAGGTTACCTAACGCCGCGCCAAGCCGCTGTCCGGTTGAGACATGCAAGTAATTCGGTGTGGCAAACGGCAAGGCTGTGAGTTGATACGCAGTGTTGGTGGGATTCAAGAACGAAGTTTCTAGACGGTGGGCTACGATGAAATCGGAAGTGGGAAGATCAATGACGCGCACATTGCCGCCGATGTGTCCTTCACCGAGACGGCTGACCATGTCTGATGCAACGCGGAAATGATTCACATCAATCCCAGCGAGACGTGCGCTATCATAGCTCTGGCCAGGAGCAAGATTTTGCTCTATCCCTTGAACGCCGCCAAAGGCATTGAATGTGGTCAGGGTAAATTGTGCGTGATTTGCCTCATTGGCGTATTCGTAGGCTGCATATTGGGCGAGGGCTCCCCCGAGGCTGTGACCGGTAAAATCTACTTGTTCCAAACCCAGCTCAGGATCAGCTTTCAAAGCAGCCAAAAACTGGAAAAGAGAATCTTTGTTGTTACTCCATTGCTGCCAGCCAAGATTGAGATCTGAATACGCATCCTGAAAGTTGGGTTGCGTTCCAGTGAACACCACAATGCATTTCTCAGTGTCAGGGTTTCGGTAAAGGAGTGCAAGAAAGCCGGTTCCAGGGTCGGGGAATGCTTGCAAAAACTGATAGCCACTGCCCGGACTGGGTCCCGCAGTTTCATAGGCGAGGCTACTGGCTGCCAAGAGCGTCTGTGCTTGAGTTTCGGAGATCATGAGTGGGCTCCTGGTGAACAAAGATCAATCATTTTGAGCGTTCGGCGGTTCGTGTTATTGGGACGGCGATCGGCTTCAGGATTCGGGGCGTGAGAAAAGGCCACCTTACAGCCATTTGGCGACAGCCCGATACGATGAACGAACCCTCCAATAAGCTTCTCTGTCACTCCATTTTCTTGGACCAGATAGACCCCTTGCGTTCCTGAATCGCGATTCGACTTAACTCCGCCCTGGTACGTAACCAATACACCGCGCTGAGAGGGAGTAAAGAAAACCCCTCCCCCCGCATTCCACGGACCGGATGGGATCAGGACTTCGGTGGTAGAACCTTCTGGAGTAAACCACCAGAGCGGATGAGGTAAATTCTTAGGCCAGAGGGTAGTGACGCCACCGATTTTTGCGTCATAGAACCACCCATACAGAAAGTAAGCTTTCTTAAAGTCGTAATACTCAATGTTCTCAACCTGCCGTACCCCAAACGGCAATGGTATCCCCTCAGAATCTTCTCCTTTGAAATACATTATGGGCGGGTTTGCGCGTTGATCAGATGGTTGTTGCTTACCACGCCCCAGGTATCCATCCTCTTCAAGCAAGTATCGTCCAGGAGGACGCTTGTCACTCGCCGTCTTATTTTTCACAATGCGGCAATTCATGTAGTCCAGCAGATCTTTGTCCTCTTTTGCCTGTGGTTGTTCATCGCCCAACGGGCCGCGAAAGAATCGGTACTTCCATGGGCCTCCGGCTGGGTTGTCTATCTTCTGCCCGAGCAACACGATGCCGTTCCGGTAGCACAGGGACGAGACATTCTGTTTCTGTACGGTCACAGAATTCTTTGTCGTGTCCCATAGCACAAATGCCTCATGCTCCTTTGCAACTGGTTTACCGTCTTCATTCCCGAGAAATAGCACCCGCTCATTGTCAATCCAGTACACATCACCAGGGAAACTGTTCGTTGCCCATACGCCGGAATCAACGATTGGATACGGAGATGCTGTTTCTCCACCCTCCACCAACTGCGGGCTTATGGCCACCACAAGGAAGGTTAGAACCAACCACGGTCGTTGCATGATCGGACCTCTCAGGTTGTCTTGTCTGTTGCCACAGGTCTCGCCATTTACATTCCGCTGAACTCGCCTGCACATCTTCTCCTTCTCAGTCTTTCGGCTTTGGCTTCTGCGCTGCTTGCAATCCCACCAAGATCTGCTGAATCTGCTGCTGCAATCGCGCCAGGGCACCGACGTCCATCGCGACGCGGGTGACGAGGTGACCATCCAAGCCTTTCGGGGCTACTTGGCCGTCCTTGGCCGTCTTCGCAATAGCAGCAAGGAGCGCCGGTTCGATGAAGCTAAAATCCAGATAGGCAATCCCCTGTGCGACACCGACGTTCGTATAGTTCGCCGCGCGTGGATGGGCGGAAGATTCAGAGGTCTTCAACCGGACATTCAACGCAATGGTGGCGTCTTTGGATTCGCTCATAGGGTCACGCTCCTTGGCTGTGAATGAAGAACCGAACATATGACAACCGCATGGGAGAACCCTCTATGCGTGTGGGTTCCTAATGAATTAGTGCGTGAGTCTAAGAATCCGTCGGTTTGCTGTCAAGAACCCCTTGAAGCATCCCGAGCCAGCCGGATGGAATCTGCACGAAAGTGCCTAAGTGTTGTAACTAGCCAAAAGAGGGGGGATGAGTCCCGAGGATCGGGCCGCCACAGCGGATCATTGAGGCAGGCCTAAGGCGTGCGTTATCGTGACGGCTTCAGCTGGACCGTGCGGCGGATCTGGGATTCGATCTTCGCATCAGGGGAGGCGGCATAGCTGGCCGCCAAGCGGCTGATCATCGATGGATCGCGCTGCAGGCGCTTCCCCAGCTCCCGGACGGTCAGTCGACTCCATTGCCGGGCCAGGGCCACCAACAGGGCACGCGCGGGAACCAGCGCTCGTTGTCGGCCTGGCGTGACAAGGTCTCGGGGGGGCACCGCATACGCCAGCGCGACGGCGGTCAGAAGTCTCCCAAACGGCACCCGCGGAGGGCTGACCACCACCGCGCGGGCTGACGTGGTGCGCCGATCCGCCTCCTCAAGAAACCGTTCATCCCCGAGCACGCGCTGATCCACCGTCTCATAGAACTGCGCCTGGTGGCCCTGCGTCAAACCGTCCAGCATAAACCGGCGATACGCCCGTCGCGCTGGACCCACCTGCCGATGCCACGAGTCCAGAACGGTGACGGTTTCCACCGTGACGGGATCAGGACGTCCGAGATAGGCGCCATGGCTGCTCCAGCGGTAGGTCCAGGGATTGATGGGCGTTCGCAGGCGGGCGGGATTGAGGTGGAGGTAGCGGACCAGCTCCAGGAGATAGGCCTGCCGGTCACAGAGAATGGCCTGATAGCGCCCTTGAAAGACATGGCCCGTCTGGCCGTACCGGTGGTTGTAGTATTGGCTATAGGTAAACTGTACTGATTGCATCGTGCGGGACAAGGGCTGGGTCCCGGTCTCCAGCAACAGATGCACGTGATTGCGCATCAGGACATAGGCATGCAGCGTGACGCCGTCGCGGCGGCGATAGCGTTCGAGTCGTTCTAAATAGACGGTGTAATCCGCAGGATCATGAAAAATGGTCGCCCGCTGATTGCCGCGGACGATGACATGAGCGAACGCACCTGGAAAGTCGATCCGTGGCTTGCGCGCCATCCCCGAACTCTATGCCCCATGACCGAACAAGTCAATACTCATGCCTGACCCTATTGACCTGAAGTGGCGGCGAACGAAATTAAAGTGTGCTCAACGCCTTTCGGCATCACAGAGGTCATCACACCGCCGGATCGTTTCCGAGATCGGCGTGTTCCCGTGCTCAACGCCTTTCGGCATCACAGAGGTCATCACAGCGTGGATCAGATGAGGGTTGGAAAGGGACAAGAGGTGCTCAACGCCTTTCGGCATCACAGAGGTCATCACACTCGAAACGCTAAAATACCTTTTCCCGTCAATCTGTGCTCAACGCCTTTCGGCATCACAGAGGTCATCACTCGTTCAGCTTTCGTATCGTAGACCACGGCCAAATGTGCTCAACGCCTTTCGGCATCACAGAGGTCATCACTCGGCACGTTCTGCGCGGCTTCTATCCAGCGTCTGTGCTCAACGCCTTTCGGCATCACAGAGGTCATCACTAGCCCAACCTCAGAAGAGCAGATCGAAGACTCCATGTGCTCAACGCCTTTCGGCATCACAGAGGTCATCACCGCAATCGGCTAAGTTCGCTCTACTTCTGGATTTATCCTGACCGGTTTCATGCATCTTCACATCCTCACCGATCTCAATCATTTCAGAATGCACACTCCTCCTTTCCTCAATCCAAATGTGTTGAATCATCAAGCAATCACTGAATTCAGGTACCGCCAACCGCTGCCTTTGAATATTTCTCAGGGCTTTCAATCCCTTGCAACGTTCTCCGCATTCTTACGTCAAACATTCATTGGTCCCTGAATCGTCGCCGCAGTCAAAGGTCACAGCACCTTGAATTTCTCGTGCTCACAGGTCCAGTCCTTCTTCTGGCCGTCACCTTGTATCTCAAGGCGCGATGCACAACCAGGACACAGGCTTGCAACCATCAGGCTGTCGACCGGATCGAGCAGAGTCGCTAATTCCCACCGCAGTTGCTCGCTCTGGCGCCGAGTCAATCGGCATCGGAAGATCGAGTATTGGAGGCTATGCCCATAGCCCTTGAGCAGCTTAAACACCCGCCGCCACCGCTTGGGGTCGCGGATGTCATAGCAGATCAGATACCATGCTCGATCCTCTCCCATAATCTCATCGCAATCGCAGCCGAGCGAACAAACCAGGTTCTCCCGCCCATTCTTTCTCCAGGAGCCTCACCTCCAGCTCGATGAGCCGTGCGTAGGACAGTGAATAGCCGGTCACTGGATGCTTCCACTGATCTTCCTTGCGTCGCTCGTACACTTCGATGGCCTTCTTTCGACCTGCCTCGCTGAGCCAGACTTGGGGACCGGCTTTCGTGAAATCCGCCTCCGGTTCCCATTGCAAACGATTGAGCGACGCCACCACCGGCATGTCCCACATGGGCACACGAAACTCTTCGATAACATCCAGCACGAGCGGGTGAGCCGCAGATCGTGGCCGGTGATAGAAACCAAATGCCGGTTCCAAACCGACTGCCACAATGGCCTGAAGCACATCCTTGTACAACAACGAGTAGCCGAAGCTGAGCAACGCATTGAAGCAATCTTGTGGCGGTCGCCGCGAGCGACCCGAACAGGTCAGGCGGGAATCCAAATCCTTTCGCAAAATTTTGGGAAGCCCGGCAAAGTAAGCCCGGCTGGTTTCGCCCTCATGGCCTCGCAAGGAATCAATTCCCTCGACATGCCCCATCGCAGCCAGTGCGATTCGGATGGCTTCGACCGCTCTCTGCATGCCATTCGCCTCTCGGTCGCTCCCCTGCGAAGCGCGAAGCAGAAACCGAAGCTGGCTGGCTCCCCTAGCAAGCGCAAGTCGCTTCGCGAGACGAAACGCCAGACTCGGATCACGCAAGGCTTCATACTGACGGATGCGTCGCTGAACCGGACTGGTTCCGGCGACCAACCCGCCGATATAGTTACCGCCGCCTGTCAGCCAATGCAGCCCCACGTCGTGATGCGCACAGAGATGGATGGCCTGTGTCGTCACTTGAGCATGCCCATGAATGACCACTTCGCCGATGTCCCGAATGGGAAACGCGGTCTTTTCGCCTTCACGGGGAACCACGACCAGACGATCACCAGCTCTCGTGAGCCGGGCACCATGTTCCGTCACATGAAGGGACTGGCGCTCGCGATCCGGAGGGAACAATCGGATCGGTTCACGTTCTTCATCACGAGCTAAACGTTCTTCTTCCGGCAAGCAGACCGGTGCCAAAGAGCACCGCGTACACAGGCGTTCGTTCTCCGTGATCGGAGGCCGCTCCACTGACTGACGCAACACTCGCGCACGGGCAACGGCCTTAGGGACAGCTTCACGTGCAGCCTCATCCACAGGCACTCGCACAGTCACCCTGTCGGCATGGTAGCGAATGCGAGCTTCCTTGATGGATACGCCCAAATGTTCTTCAACCAATAGCGTATAGGCACAAACTTGAAGCCGGTCACTGGGCCACGGCTCCGGACCAGCTTCCCCCTTGGCTGACCGGCCTCGCTTGTGCTCATAGGGAATCATCTGACCATCTCGTCGGCGCAGGCAATCCACCTTGCCCTTCAGACCGATTGCTTCACTTTCAAGCACGAGGCTGACAATTTCTCCTTCGTCCGCTGCGAGCTCTTCATGCAAGCGCCGTCCGGCATAGACGGCTGCATCAGCGACACGAATCTCTTCAACTTCTTCCAGATAGAAGAGCCGCTCACAGTACGCGAGCGCGTGCAAGGCCATGACGCGGATGAGAGGCTCTGAAGTGCAGTCAGTAGTCATTGAACCATTCTGCTAAGCAATTGCGTGATGATCTTTTCTCTACTTCTTGCTTCCCCTTTTGTTCTCCTTCTGGGGTGCTTGCGCCTGTTCAGGTGGCTCAAAAGATGTCCAAGCTGATTCAGGAATTTCTGCAACGGCATCTTTAGGAGGCGCATAAAGGAGCGCTCGCGTCTGAGACAAGTCGCTACGATCAATCCAGACGGTCAGCCGGCACTGGCGAACGCTCAACTCATCATGGTCTTTCGTCAAGCGCTTGTACCAGTAAGCAAGACCTGGCGATGATTCTTCCTTCAGAACATCGATCATGAAATTGTTGTCGCCAAGAAAAGGGATGCCATATCTGAAATGGCCACCTGGAGCCCATCGCCCACCCTCCTGCAATCCCTCTCTCACTTGCACCTCAAGCTCGGCATTCCCGCGCAGGCAAATATAGGCATCCAATCCAGATAAGAACTCTCTCCTCACGGGCTGAATATTGTATTTTGCTCCCTTGCACGCTGCAGCATGTTCCTGCCCCGTCGTGCCAACCGGGTAATTGTGCAGTTGTTGATAGATACTCTGGACCTCTGGGAAGGTAATGGCCCCTAACGCGATCTGCACTCTTGGCAACCCCAGCCTGGTCAAAGTCATTGGCGTTCGCCCATCATCAAACCGTGATTCAATACCTGCAACGTTCAATACCAGTCCATAGGCAGAACTGGGAGTGATGAATGGCGCAGTAGGACGATATGATCCCGCAGTGAAGGTGCGGAACGTTGCAAAGGGAGCCTTAACGCGCATGCACAGCATTGTTTGCCTCCAGTTGGAGAAAACCTCGTCCGCAAATCCGATTCGCAACCTCATCGAGAGCTTGGTTGGCCATTCGGAATAAATTGACACCTTTGGTCTTCAATTGCTCTTGAGTGGAACCATCCAGCGACGACTTCACTAGTTGGCCGCCAATATAGAACTCGTTGCCTGCATAGTCGTTGTGGAGCACCCCGTCCACGACTTCGGGAAATGACCCATCCGGTTTGAATCCATATGTCTCATAGCCCGCCACTAGCGAATCCGTCACGCGAATCACAATGCTCGCCGGAGCCATCTCGAAGTAACTACGGGCGTGATTCCCCGCAACACCGTTCAGCTCTGAAATGGCCCGGAGCAGGTAGCAAAGCCAATCTTTCTGCTGCTCCCCTTTGGTTTTGTACGGCTTCTCGTTAGGCGCTTTTACACCCTCCCCAGGTTTCCCTTTATCGTCCAGCTCACAATCGTGTAGGTTGATGGCGAAAGGAAATTGAAAGGCGGTCACCGAAGTTTCACGGTGAAGAAGGGCAGACGTCGAAGCATTCTGCCAAGGGCTCTTTTCGTTTTTCACCGTTAATGGTGACTGAGTAAACATGGCGTCGTGCCGGTAGGGTTCTAGCGCCTTCGCAAGATTCATTCGAAGGACCGAATCCCGCTTGAATTGAAAATCCCGCTCCTTGACTACCTTGTCGGGAATCTGTGCACGGTCGGCTACCAAATAGCCGAAGAAGAAATCGTCTGCAAACTTCGCAGGGTATGGGTAATCCAAAAATTGAACGGCAAGCTGCTCTTCGTTATTGAGACGTTTCCGATTACACGGCAGACCATACGAGGCCAGGATCTCGCGCAGGGCATTGCGCATGGCTTCTGGCGAGATTACTGGATATTCGTGTCGTCCATAGGTCACCTTCTGGATCACGCTCCGATTTTCTTCTGATTCTCCACGGTAGTTAGCGGAAGGAGCAGGGTACGTCAGCAAGGTTGCAAAGATGTTCATGCGATCCTCCTTGTTCTAATCCAGCAGTTACACATTCGAGAGACCAGATAACGCGAGCATGGTCAGTGCTTTCACTTCTTCCCATCGCTCATCAGTCAAAATAGCGTCCGCCACTATTTGGTACTCCGGCTCAGGCAAGAACTGTGGGACCGAGCAGATCGTCCCAGTGAAGTAAGCCACGAAATCCTCCCGAGCCTTGCAGGCGCGGAGTCTCAGAAATGCATCGGCGCAAACTTTCTCTCGAATCTCTCGGTATCTCTGAGGAACGTTGATTCGCTCCTTCCCAGTCGATTCATCTTTTACCTTCTTGTTCTTGAATTCGGCCCACTTGATTCCCGACTTGGACTCTGATTTGCGGTACACATAGGTTTTCACTAAGCCGTGAACTTGTTTGGGCAGAGCCTGATCGACTGACGAAGCGCTTGTCATGCGGACCTCCTTGCCTGCGATTCAACTTCAAATCGTTGCCGAACATCCAACGAAAACCTATGAGCCTTTGCGCCGATAAATCCTCCCTTGGGACCCTTGGCAAAGACACGGTCAAACTGCCGGTACCATGGCTCTCCTCGGATCAAGTTTAGGATAAGCTGCCTTCTGAAAAGGACAGAGAAATATTTGTCACGAATGGCTTCATACTGCTCAAGAATGCGACGCGCTACAGGCACCCTGTCCGCGCCCAGCATGTGAATGCTATTCCCTCTTTTTTCAAGGTGGAAGACTTCCACACCTGTCACGTTGGCGATATCGCCTTGTGCTTGCACCAAGCCCAACAAGTGATGCAGATACTCCAAGCCTCCCTCTTGAGGCAGCGCAACGACTGCCTGTTTAGGTCTGTACCCAGCCATCTTGGTTCCTAATTGGGCAAGCGTCTCCACAAAATCTTGCACGAATTCGCTGTGATCTGAAACATCAGGGATAGCCAAGACATACCCGGAGAATTTTGTCTTGCCATCCCGCTCAATAATTTCAGGAACATATACGCGCATCACAACTGGCCAGAAATGAAGGAGGAAAGCTTCATCCGCCCGCCCTCTGAAAGGAACACGTTCGGCGTTTTCAGCTTGCGCACCGACAAAAATGGAGCTGGCAATCGGAACTGTGTAAATCTTATTCTTCTCACGATCCGCTTGGAACCTCCGCAGTATTTTCCATGTTTCCCCGGTTTCCGAAGGCACTTTCTTCTGTGCCCGTTGCTCGTAGGGGAGACGCGTTTTCGGCACGGCTCTCAGAGTTCCCCAAATTGCATCTCGCCACAGTTTGAGCCAAACCTCCGACAGGCTGAAGGTTGCGAGGAACTTACCTTTGGGGATCACTTGAGAATAGATGTAGACGGTCTTTTCTCTTCCCGTCTTGGGATCTAATTTCTTCTCCTCACGTAACGGAGGTATAAGCCGTTTGCTTTTGTCCTTTCGCTTTGTGCTGGATTGCGCTTCTCCCATCGTGGCGTCGTAGAGATCGTTGAACAACACAGTTAGGGAGTCCTCGGTGATTCGCACAGAGATCGTCTGATCTGAGTTGGGTTTTATTTCAGGAACCGGCTTGATCTTTCGCTTGCGCAACGACTCAACAAGGACATGCAACCCAGCAAGCCCTGCTCTGTGCTGCGCAGTGGGAAGAGTGAAAGGATCGTAGATCAGTTCAATTGTCCGATCTGGCACAAGCCACCTCCTCTGGGTCTAAGAAACCGAAACGCGAGTTGTACTGCGCAGCCGAGGCTTCCCGCAAATACCGACCTAACCTCGAATTCTCTCTGGCAAAGCGCTTCGGCACGGGAACGATTAGGCCATCAGCCATTGGATTATCTCTTCTCCTCGCAACGATAAAGTCTTCAATATCATCGCCAAGTACACAATCGACGGTGAAGTCTTCGCCATCTCGGAACGCTTCCTCTGAACTCATGGCATATGGACCACCGTCCAAAAATCCGTTGTAGCTTCCTTCGATAAAGGGATCGAGCACATCCATATTGGTCAAGTAGTCGCCGAGGTCAGCATGCGTGAGTCGGCGCTGTTGCCTGACCAGTGCTTCGACAAAAGCAGTTCCTTCCGCCATCTCCTGCTTTTCGTATGGCTTGTGATCGACTGGTGCGTAGACGAATACCTTTCCCTCCCGATCTGAGCTTGGGATAGGTTCGCGGCAACAGCGCCCCATGCGCTGAATCAACGACGGCACCGGTGCGATTTCGGTGATCAACACGTCAGCATCCAGATCCAGACTCATTTCACAGACTTGGGTAGTCACGGCAATGACAGGATTCGTGAGCCCACGTCTAAAGCCTTGCACAACCTCACCATGTCGGTCCCTTCGGTCACAAAGACGAAATCGGCTGTGATAGCAGAGAAGGGTGGCCTTGTGACCCAATGTGGACCTCAGTCGAAGCGCCTTTTGTTGACACCGTCTGACCGAGTTCGTGACCCAGAGCACCTTCTTATTGTCGCGGTAAGCCTGAATTACCAAGTACTCTGCTTCTCCTTCAGCAACGGTTGCCAGTTGATAGCGAGGCGCCTCCGCCTGCTTTTTCAAATCCTCAAAGGCTTCCTTTCTTCGCGGGAAGACTTTCAGACCACAACCATCCCGTAGCACTTCAAGACGGTCAGCAGGCAAACTGGCAGTCATACAGAGAACAGGAATATCGAAAAACTTCAGAAATCGTTCGAGGGCGCTGAACATGCTTTTATCGAAACTGTGGACTTCGTCCACGACCACTACACTGTCGGCCATCACAGGAAGGAGACACAGTGATGCGTACTGATTCCGCATGAAAGCCAAGAAGCTATCCACTGTGGCGCTGAAGACTCGTTTCGGCCAGTACCCCAGAGCGAATAATCGCTCTGTCACATGGTAGTCTCCCCCATGCCGTGGATCCCCAGGATTCTCAAAAAGTCCTGCGAGATCATATGCAGCCGTTCCGTGGAGCAAAGCGGCATCTTCACCTCCCGCCCACGACACATAGTCTCGAAACCCTTCTGTCGCTGTACCACGAGTCGGGTAAAGGAACAGAACCCGCGAAGCAGATCGTCGACCAAGTTGAGACCTTATCCATCGCCAGGCAGCTAACGTTTTCCCCGTTCCGCAACCCGATAGAAGTAGCGCGCGTTCGCCTAGAGCATCAGCGGCTTTCTGAAAATCATGCCATTTAAAGGCTTGCCCAGACCTTTTCTCAACCTCCTTTATTCTTGGTGCAATGATCTTTTCATCAATCCAGTCCGGCGTCAGCGGGTCATTCCCAAAGCAAAGGGGAATCCAATCCCTGAGTGATTGTCCCTCTCGCACTAGCGCTGAGCCTGCAGAGTCCGCAGCGAGCAACCCTGCCTTCACCGCGACAAGAAGGCGACGCCGATTCTCGTTCTGCACCAAGTCTTTCTTAAAGCTATGCATCGCACGGCTAAATTCCCCTTGCCTTCCTTTATGGGGGTCAACATCTGCCTCAAATGACCATTGCCTGTCGAAAGACGATAGGTCAGAGGTTTTGTCTCCGAGCATCTCTGATGCCATGTGCAAGCAATCCAGAAACTCAGGAGCCCGTGTGAACACACGAAACGACTCAAGACCGGGTTCAAGGCGTTTTCCAAACTCAGCATCGTTAGCTTTCAAGTGATGCGAGAGGACTGCTGCAATGACAATCTCAACATCCACCCCTAAGCTTCCGTGAGCTGACAGCCATGTCCTCATCGGCTCTGAGTACAGCAACAACGCCGAGAGATGTTCGTGACGTATCGCCTGCGTTCCCTCTTTTCGTATTGCTTTCTGAAACCCGTCGTTCGCTTTGCCTAGATCGTGAAAAATTGCAGCGAGATTCAGATTGAGTAGAAAATCTCGAAATCGTGAGGGGTAAATCCTGAAGAAGCGAACCCATTCTTCTCCGAGTCTGGTCGGTTTACCGGCAGCCCCAAACAGATGTTCGGCAGCATCCCGGACTGTAGCTACATGCTCAGAGAGTGTGATCTCTCGACCGCTCAGAGGGCTTTTTGCCAAAATCTTTTCTGCCATGACTACCTCCGAAACGGCATAAACACTCCACACCCCATCCGCCGTCGCCCACCAATGCCGACCTCTTGGAGTTTTATTGAGTCTTCTGCGGCTAACTCTGTCGCGAGCATTTCAAATCCCACTACCTGCTTATCTTTCACGCGAAAGGTCCGCCGTTCTCCAAGTTCAAGCTTTGCCGTCGCGCCCATCGCTTCCAGCTGCCGTCTTGCCGCGTCTAGAAATTGCTCTGATTCCATGAAGCCCTTGATGGTCACCAATCGAGCATAGAGCGCTGCAGCCGGACGAAGTACCCGCACCTCCGGTACGCCAACCCGGAACCGATGGCCATCTACTTCCAGCATCTTGCCTGCCAATTTCAAGAACTCGCGAATCCGGTCATCCGGTGTGCGAACGATCAGCCGCGATGCCGGCGACAGCAGCAAACACCCATCGCCATCGAATCTCCCACGAACGGGATGCACCCCAATGTCTTTGGCATCGTGCAGCTCTGGCACAAGCCGATTGATTGCGGAATAGAGCGCGTAGCCGTGATCCACAGGTATCCTGTGTCCCATGAGTTTGAACGCAAGATCAATCATTGACATGGAAACTCTCCTGCTTAGTACAAGACTAGTGATGGCATTTACTAATGCCCTCCGCTCATCGAACGCCCTATGTTCGACCCGGTCTCTTAAATCCGTCCAGCGGCGCAAACGGCACGTCGGGCCTGCGCTCACATTGACATGAATTGTACATGGCTATACATTTCAAGCAGGTTCAGTTGGAGGCCGTCATGAAACTCTCGATCAGTGAAGCGCGCAAGCAATTGCCGGCGTTGGTTCGGCGGGTCCAGCGAGATGCGGGAGCCCGTGTGGAAATCACCGTCCACGACGAGGTCGTGGCCGAGCTTCGCGCCGTGCAACCTCAACCTGAGCCGGGAGCGGCCGCAAAGACGCTCCTGCGACTGATGACAGGGCTGCCGAAGCCGCGCAGTCGGAAGCACCCGATCTCCTCCCATGTGAAGGCCCACCTCTATGGGAAAGGTGGCGCGATCCGCTGATGCCTCCGCCTGCCCTGGTATTCTGCGAGACGTCATTCTTCTATGCCTGTCTTGATCCGAGAGATACCAACCATGCACGCGCCTAAGCGCTTGTGACAGAATCGACCTCCATCGGCGCGACGCTCTGCACGACTTGGGACATCATCAGCGAAACGGTGACGTTGCTGCGGTACCGGCGCAATTATCGGACTGCTCTCGCCTTTCTCACCGATGTGAAGCCCGGGCTTCGCATCGTCACCTATGGCGACCGCGTGAGAGACGAAGCCGAACAGATATTTCGCACATACGCTCGGGATCATCGCTTGTCGTTCTGCGATGCGATCTCGTTCGTGGTGGTCACCTCGCTGCTCGATCATGTTCCGTGTTTCACATTCGATGAAGACTTCCGTCGTCTTGGCCTGACTGTTCTCCCCTAAACCGGTCATGGTCTCTTACGGTTCTCCAACGGCCCACCCAACGGCTCGAACAGTACAGTGAAGGCGCTCATATTCGCCAGGGTTTACCGGATTGTCCGGATGGCAGCCCCCCCTGTCGGCTTTGCCTTTCGCTGCGCTTCCTGTACAATCCGTGCATGCCTTTCGATCCCGCCAATCCGCCGATTTGGCTCCGCAAGCTCCACGTGAGCGCGGCGCAGATCAATCCCACGGACTATCCTGCTTCCGCAGTCGAGGGTCTCCTTGCCGTCTGTCGCCTGTCGAATGCCCAACA
>CXWL01014334.1_pt1 | contig 15324 bp, 15 predicted proteins | sample 590931 | NCBI WGS metagenome assembly CXWL01 (sample SAMEA3498368, study PRJEB10139) | groundwater metagenome | biome: water well; material: biofilm material | place: Germany | collected 2015-04-27 | reverse complement strand
ATGCACCACCGGGTGTCCCGCCGAAGCCTCTAGAGGAGCTCGCACATGGCACAGGAGCAGGTTCGCATCTTCGACACGACGCTGCGCGACGGCGAGCAGGCGCCGGGCTTTTCGCTCCGCCCGGCCGAGAAGATCCAGCTTGCCCGTCAGCTCGACTCGCTGGGCGTCGACATCATCGAAGCCGGCTACCCAATCGCCTCGACCGCCGAGGCCGACGCGGTCAGGCGAATCGCTACCGAGATCCGGCGTCCTGTTATTGCCTGTCTGGCCCGGTGCCATCCGGCCGATCTGGAAAGAGCCGCCTGGGCCATCGAGCCGGCCGAGCAGGGGCGCATTCACACCTTCATTGCCACGTCCGATCTGCACCTGCAGGCGAAGCTCAGAATCAGCCGGGAGCAGTGTCTCGTGGCTGCCGTCGACGCGGTGCGTTTCGCCCGGCGGCACACCTCGGACGTACAGTTCTCGGCTGAAGACGCGACGCGCAGCGACCTCGATTTCCTGTGCCGGGTCGTCGAAGCCGTCATCAAAGCCGGCGCGACGACCATCAACCTGCCCGATACCGTTGGCTACAGCACACCCGACGAAACGCTCGAGTTCTTCACGAGCATTCGCACACGCGTGCCGAACGCCGAGACGGTGGTCTTCAGCACGCACTGTCACGACGACCTCGGGCTCGGCGTCGCAAATTCCCTGGCCGCGGTGATGGGTGGCGCGCGTCAGGTGGAGTGCACCATCAACGGGATCGGCGAGCGCGCCGGAAATGCGGCGCTCGAAGAGGTGGTCATGGCGTTCAACGTGCGCCCCGACCGGATGCCGTATACGACGGGCATCGTGACGAAGCTCTTGTATCCAACGAGTGAGCTGCTCACGAAGCTGACCGGCCAGGCGGTGCAGGTGAACAAGGCCATCGTCGGACGGAACGCGTTCGCGCACGAAGCCGGGATCCATCAGGACGGCGTGCTGAAGGATCGCCGCACCTACGAAATCATGAACGCGGCCGACGTAGGGGCTCCGTGGAATCCGCTGGTGCTGGGCAAGCATTCGGGCCGCCACGCCGTGCAGAAGCGCTGCGCGGCGCTCGGGTTCGCGCTCGAGGGCGACGAGTTGATCGCCGTGTATCGCGCGCTGATGGTGGTGGCCGACGATCGCAAGACCATCGACGACGGGGACATCGTCAAGGTCGTGCGTAAGGCGCGCCGGGGGCCCCTGGCAGCGAACGACCCGGCGGATGCAGCGGAGGCCGCCGGCCAGCCGGTTGCGGCCATCCACGAATCAGGCTACGGCCACGGGGTATAGCTCGAAGTTGGCAGTAGACAGCATGTAGGGCGTGCCTTCCGTCTTCGCTGAAGCTACGGCGGACCGCCGAAGCCTTGGCGGAGGCTGGTTTCGGCCCGCCGGCGCCACCACCAGCCTCAGTTCGCGCCCCTGATCGGCACCTTGAGCTCGAGGCGCCGCCCCTCGCGCAGTACCGTCATTGCGGCCGTGCTGCCAATCTTCGCGTCCTGAACCATCCTCGACAACTGCGCGCCGTCGGTGATCGTCGCGCCAGCGAACGCGACGATGATGTCGCCGGGCCGCATGCCGGCGTCGTAGGCTGCTGAATCACGCCGCATGCGCTGCACGAGCACGCCTTTCGCGTCCGGCGCGCCGAGTTCGGCGGCGATCTGGGGCGTGAGCGGTCCGATCTCGATGTAACCCACCGAGCCCCTGCGCACCTCGCCAAACCGCTGCAGCTCGTCGGCGACGCGCCGCGCCAGGTTGCTCGGGACAGCGAAGCCGATGCCCTGATAGCCGCCGCTCTGGCTGAAGATGGCCGTGTTGATGCCCACCAGTTCGCCGCGTGCGTTCACGAGTGCGCCGCCGGAGTTGCCGGGATTGATGGCGGCGTCGGTCTGGATGAAGTCCTCGTAAGCCGAGATACCGACATTGCGGCGGCCGAGTGCCGACACGATGCCGAGCGTGACCGTTTGATTCAGCTGAAAGGGATTGCCGATCGCGAGCACCCACTCGGCGACCTTGAGCTTCGAGGAATCGCCCCACGGCATCGTGGGAAGGTCTTTCGCGGCGATCTTGAGGAGTGCGAGATCGGTTGCCGCATCGACGCCGATGATGTCCGCTTTCAGATCCCGACCGTCGCCGAGCGCGACGGTGATGGCGGGAAGCTGGCCGATCGAGATACGGCCTGATTCGCCGACGACCACGTGGTTGTTCGTCAGGATGTAGCCGTCGGCGCTGATGATGACGCCGGAGCCCAGGCTGCTCTCGACACTGCTTCGGCCGCCGAACATCTGGTCGTCGTCCCCGAAGAAGCGGAAGAACGGATCGTTGGCGAAGGGTGAGTTCGAACGTCGTACGACCTGCTGAGACGAGATGTTGGCCACGACCGGCACGGTGCGTCCGGCGATCGTGGTGAAGTCGGGAAGGGCGGCCGAGGGGCTGGCCGCGAGCCCGGCCGGGACGGCGACGGCCGGCCTCGCGGGTGACTGAGCCTGCGCCGCCGCCTCGGATGCCCCCGTTCTCATTCGCCCGGTGATGACGATTCCCACCGCGAAGCCGCAACTGAGGAAGAGCGCTGCGAAGATGAGTCGACGTGATGACATGGGCTTGAGTTCTGTCGTGGCCGCGCGGTGACTGGATCTAGAACACGTCGATGCGCCGTGCGGAGCCTTCGAGGGCTTTCGGACAGACGACCGTGAGGACGCCGTCGCTCAACTGCGCGGAGACACGGGTGGCATCGACCGGGTTCGGCAGCTGGAACGTCCGGCTGAAGGAGCCGTGGCCGCGCTCGACCTGGTGGTGGCGCTCGCACGCCGTCGGTCGCTCGTGGCGCACGCCCGCGATCGTCAGCCGCGCATCGCGGACGTGAACCTGGAGGTTGGCCTGGGACAGTCCTGGCAGCTCGGCCGTGAGGACGTACTCGCCCGCCGTTTCGTGAAGGTCCACGGGCGGCGTCCAGCCGGCCTGGCCGGGCGCAAACCGGNNGGCGCAAACCGGTCGAGGTGCTGCTGGATGGCCAGCAGGTCGCGAATCGGATCCCAGCGGGCGAAGGCCACGGCCGAATCGTAGCATGCGGCCGGCGTACTTTTCGAGACGGCCAGCCCGTGGGGCCGGCCGGGCGCGAACGGCTATACTGTGGGCGACCTGTCAGCCTCGATGGCCCTGGCGAACGGCACCCGCATCGGCGTATATGAAATCGTTGGATCGCTAGGATCTGGCGGGATGGGAGAGGTGTATCGGGCCGTCGACACGTCGCTCGGCCGGCACGTGGCGATCAAGGTGCTGCCCGAGGCGTTTGCGCAGGACGTTGAGCGGCTGGCGCGCTTCGAACGCGAGGCCAGAGTGCTCGCGACGCTCAACCATCCCAACATTGCGCAGGTGTACGGCTTCGAGCGCACCACGAACACGCGCGCGCTCGTCATGGAGCTCGTCGAGGGACCGACGCTCGCCGAGCGCATTTCTGACGTGGCGCCCCGTGAAGGGGCGCCCTACATGAGCCAGGATCTCGGGGGCGGCCGTCCTTCTGTCGAGCGCCCCTTTACGGGGCGCCATGACGGCGAGGCGCACGGTTTTGGCCTGCCGCTCGACGAAGCGCTGCCGATCGCCACGCAGATCGCCGAAGCCCTTGAAGCCGCGCACGAACACGGCGTCGTGCACCGGGATCTGAAGCCGGCCAATATCAAGGTGCGGCCGGACGGTGTGGTGAAGGTGCTGGACTTCGGCCTGGCGAAGGCACTCGATGTAGGGCGGGACTTCAGTCCCGCCGGACACGCCGGGCCTGGAGACCCGGCCTACGTGCCTCCGTCGCAACTGCCCACCATCACACCGCCGGCGCTGATGACCGGCGCTGGGATGATTCTCGGCACCGCGGCGTATATGAGTCCCGAGCAGGCGAAGGGCCGCGCGGCGGACAGACGCAGCGACCTCTGGTCGTTCGGGTGCGTGCTGTTCGAGATGCTCACCGGGACGCGTCCGTTTGTGGGGGAGGACGTCGCCGACACCCTCGCCGCCGTGCTGCGCGGCGACCCCGACTGGTCGGCGATCCCGCCGTCGACTCCGACTCACGTCATCCGCCTGATCCGTCTGTGCCTCGAGCGCGATCCGAAGAAGCGCCTCCAGAGCGCCGGGGATGCGCGCATCAGACTGGCTNNAGGTGGGGACCGCTGACACGGCGCCGCCCGCGCCTCACGTCGTGCCCGGACGCGCAGGTGCGCGAGCCTGGCAGATCACCGCGGTCGCGCTCGCGCTCCTCGCAGCAGGCCTCGCTGTTGCGCTCTCTCGTCCGGCGGCGACGGTCGACGTTCTCGAGACGCGTACGGAGATCGTCACGCCGGCAACCTCCGATCCCAACTCGTTTGCCACCTCTCCGGACGGGCGCCAGGCTGTATTCGTCGCTTCGGGCGATGGTGCCCCGAAGCTCTGGTTGCGGTCGCTGGCCGAGACCACCGCACGGCCACTTCCGGGCACCGACGGAGCTGTGTACCCCTTCTGGTCACCAGACTCACGTGCCGTTGCATATTTCGCCGGCGGCAAATTGAGACGGCTGGATCTCGGCGCGGGCAAGTCCACCGCGTTGGCGGATGTTGGGGGCATGCGCGGTGGCACATGGGGAGCCGATGGAACGATTCTCTTCGCGCGCGGGACTGCGGGAGCGCTGTTGCGGGTCCCAGCATCTGGCGGAGAGCCGGTGTCGGTCGGCACTCTGAGCGACGGACAATCGAATCACCGCTTTCCCATTTTTCTGCCCGATGGGCGCTGGTTTCTGTACTTTGCACTCGGCACGCCTGAAACGCAGGGAATCTACTTGGGTTCCCTTGATTCGTTACAGGTGACGCGGCTCACTCCAGCCGGGAGCGCTGGCGCGTATGTTGGAGACGGGTGGCTGGCGTGGGTGCGTGAAGGTGGACTTGTCGCGCAGAAGCTCGACCTCGAGCTTCAGAGACTTGTTGGTGAGCCCGTGACAGTCACCGACCAGTTGACCTGGGACGAGCTGATTCAGGCGCCGGCCGTGTCGGTGTCGGCGGCAGGGGCGATGATCTACAGGACTGATGGAGCGGCCGCCCTCGAACTGCGCTGGTTCGACGCGCGTGGGCAGGCACTCGGTTTGCTCGGTATGCCCAGTGAATCTTTGATCACCCCCAGGTTGTCTCCCAACGGCGCGCGTGCTGCCGTGGTTCGCGCAGTCGAGGGCAACGTTGACGTCTGGCTCATCGACAGCGTCCGGGCCAGTCGGGTGACCGTCGATCCTGCATCCGACCAGTTCCCGATTTGGTCGCCGGATGGGAATCGCATAGCCTTTCGTTCAAACCGCACGGCGGCGGGTGTCTACAATCTGTTCGTCACGTTGGCCTCGTCCGTCGGCGGGGAGTCCTCCGTATTTGAATCGCCGCGAGACAAAGTGCCCCAGGACTGGTCGCGCGATGGCAAGTTTCTGTTGTTCGCCGAGAACAATCAAAGAACAGGGTGGGATCTGTGGGCGCTGCCCCTCGAAGGCTCGCGCGAACCATTCGTCGTGCTCGATGCACCCTCCGACGAACGGCAAGTCACCTTCTCTCCTGATGGGCGATGGCTCGCGTACTACTCGAACCAGTCGGGGAGATACGAAGTCTACGTGCGGCCCTTCGTCGTGCCAGGCTCCAAAACCGCGGGTCCCACCGTCCCGCAGTGGCAGGCATCTACGGGCGGCGGCGTATTTTCGAAGTGGCGCGCAGATGGTCGTGCCTTGTACTACGAGAGCCTCGACGGTCAGATTATGGCTGTTCCGGTGACCGTCTCGGGCGAGCAGGTCCAGGTCGGCAGACCCGTCGCTGTATTTCGTCCTGGCATCTTTGCGGCTGGTGGAGATCTGGGTCGGGGGCGACAGTGGGATGTGGCGCCGGACGGCCGGTTTTTGGTCAACACAGTACGCGACGTTGCGTCGCCGCTTGTGGTCATTCAGAACTGGAAGCCGCCCGCGCCGCGCTAAGGAAATCGCCGGGTCCAAAGCCTATGTACTGCAACATCAGGATGTAGGGCGGGGCTTCAGCCCCGCCGGCAACTCAGGGTTCAGTACTCCAGCAGACGCAGACCGGGAATGCGCGCGAAGTCCTTCACGTTCCTCGTGACGAGCGCGGCATCGTCGAGCGTGGCCGCGGTCGCGATGAGCAGGTCCATCGCGGCCACGGGCTTTCGGCCATGGGAGGTGGCGGCGAGCAGCCGTGCGTAGAGTGGCGCGAAGCGGTCGTCTGGATACACGACCAGCAAGCCTATCAAGAGAGAATCCAGCGCTTCATGCTCCTGAAGCGGCCGCCGCGCGAGCTCGGCCCCGGCGCGCAACTCGCAGACCACGTGGACCGATACGCCCAGAATCTCGTCCGCGTCGAGCGATTCGATGAGCTCGAAGGCGGGCCCAGGGCGCTCGCGCGCGGTTTCGCGGAGCAGATCGATGAGGAACGAGCTGTCGAGTTGGATCATCGACTGACGGCGCGCGCCGGCTCGGCGNNCGGCTCGGCGCGCCGCGCCCGCACCTGCCGCTCCATCGCGTCGAGCGCCTGCGTGCCCACCCGGATCGACCGCACGCGCGCCAGGAATCGACCAGCTGTCGGCAATGGACCGAAACGGGCCTTGATGACGTCGGAGAACGACTGGCCTGCACCCTTGTGGCGCGAAAGCAAGGAATAGGCTTCCATGTCGATGGTGATGGTCTTGACGGCCATGCACTTATCGTGCACTTGCCGAACCTGTGACGTCAAGCGTGTTGTAGTCGCGATCGTCTGCCGCGCGCATCAGGGCCGGAGCCGTGTGCTAGGATCCGTGGGTTCGGCCGAGGCCGGCATCCGTTCCTGACAGGCACACCGCGCTATGGCATCGATACAGGCGACTCGTCTCAAGAAGGGCATGTTGATCAAGGTGGGGCAGGACCTGGTCCGCGTCATCGAACTGCAGCACGTCACACCCGGCAACCTGCGCGGATTCGTCCGCGTGAAACTGCGCAACATCCGCAATGGGTCGATGTCCGACCAGAAGCTGCGCTCCGAAGATACCCTCGATCGTGCGACCCTCGAGGAGCGGGAGATGCAGTATCTCTATCAGGACGGCGACGCCTACTGCTTCATGGACACGGTCTCCTACGATCAGATCACCCTCACGAGCGAAGCGCTGGGCGATTCGGTGAACTACTTGAAGGCCGAGATGCTGATCAATGTAGAGTTCTACGGGGAGGAGCCGGTCGGTATCGAGATGCCGCAGACCGTGGACCTCAAGGTCACCGACACGGCCCCCGGCATCAAGGGCGCCACGGCGAGCAATCAGATCAAGCCGGCGACCTGCGAAACCGGCCTCGTCGTGAACGTGCCGCCCTTCATCAATACCGGTGACCTGATCCGCGTGAGCACGGACACGGGAGAGTATCTGGCGAGGGCGTAAACAGAGGGCCGCCGGCCGTGGGCAGACGGCAGCACTGCCTACCGCCTTCTGCCTGTTTGCAGCGAAGGTCATAGATGGACGTCGTTCGCCATCATCCCAACCAGGGCTGGATCGAAGTCATCGTCGGCAGCATGTTCAGCGGCAAGAGCGAAGAGCTGATCCGGCGCTTGCGACGTGCGCAGATCGCGCGGCAGCGCGTGCAGATTTTCAAGCCGGCGCTCGACACCCGGTTTGCCGACGACCAGATCATCTCCCACAGCGAGATGCGCATCGGGTCGGAGGCCGTGGCCAGTTCGCGTGCGTTGCTCGACCAGGTTGAGGACGACACGGAAGTCGTGGGCATCGACGAGGGACAGTTTTTCGATGCGGAACTTCCGGCCGTGTGCAACGAGCTGNNGACTACCTCGGCAAACCCTTCGAGCCGATGCCGCAACTGCTGGCGATCGCCGAGTACATCACCAAGACACTGGCGATCTGCATGGTGTGCGGCAATCCCGCCAACCACACGCAGCGTCTCGTGCCGAGCGCCGACCGCGTGCTGCTCGGTGCGCAAGGCACCTACGAGGCCCGCTGCCGAAACTGCTTCGATCCGCATCTGGCGGATGGAACGCCCGCGGTCGATCTGTAGAGCGGGGTCTGGTTCGTAGAGTCTGTTACTCTGTCGCCGATGGAGCCGCAGGCGCTCATCCGTCAGGTGCTCTTCCTCTTCGGTGTCGGATTCCTGGCCGCCAACATCAAGGTCGGCACCGATCTGCTGCGGTTCTACACCCGCAGGCGCAAGGCCCTCCTCACGTGGCAGGCCGAGAAACCGCCCTTCTACGGTTTCAGCCTGGCGCTCGGTGTCCTGCTCGGCTTGCTGCTCGCGTTCAAGGTATTCGTTCAGCGTCGTCCGCCCGAACAACTCTTTGGCGAGGCGATGATGTTCATCTACTACGGCTACGCCACGCCGCTCGCCAGTCGCATCGCGCGGGGCTTCTATCAGGAGGGCATCTGGTCCGACACCGGCTTCATGCGGTGGGGCCAGATTTCCGCGGTCTCCTGGAAGGAGGACGAGCGGGTGTCCCTGATGCTCATCTCGCACCTGCGCAACGTGGCTCGCCGACTCGTCGTGCCGGGCCCTCTCTACGGACAGGCGCGGCGCCTGCTCCGTGACCGCGTGAAGGCGCACGACATCCACATCGGTGGGGCGGGGCTGGATCTTGGCAGCCGGGAAGAGGCGGACACCGTCTGAGGCCAGGAACCCTGGCGTCGACCGGTCCCGTGGAGGGGTAGTTCCCGGGGACTGGGTTTTGCGCCGATAATGCCCGTATGGCAGCACGCCCCACGTGGAAAGGCTTCCTCAAGGTCAGCCTGGTCGCGATTCCGGTCAAGGTGTTTCCGGCGACCGAATCGGCGGCGACGCTCTCCTTCAACCAGCTTCACGGCGAGTGTCAGACCCGGATTCAGCAGAAGCGCTGGTGCCCGCACTGCGAGCGCGAAGTCCCCAACACGGAACTGGTGAAGGGCTACGAGTTCGAGAAGGGCCGTTACGTCATCGTCACCGATGAGGACATCCAGAAGGTGCGCGTCGAGTCCACGAGGGTCATCAACCTCGTGCAGTTCGCCGACGACAGCGAGATCGATCCCATCTATGTCGATCGCGCCTACTATCTGGCGCCTGACGGTCCCGTGGCGGCCGACGCCTTCGCCGTGATGCGCGAGGGCATGGCCGGGAAAGCGGGCATCGGCAAAATGGCGCTCTACGGCCGCGAGTACCTGGTGGCCGTCCGTCCGAAGCAGAAGGGGCTCGTGATGTACACGTTGCATCACGAGGCTGAAATTCGCAGCATCGATCAGGTGGAAGAACTCAACTCGGTGCCCTCGAAGGTCAAGCCAGAGGAGATCAAGCTGGCCAGGCAGGTCATCGGCACCTTCGAGGGACCGCTCGACCTCAAGAGCTACAAGGACGAGTACTCACAAGGACTTCGACAGATCATCGACGCCAAGATTGCGGGCGAAGAGGTGGTCGCGCCAGACGTGCAGGAACCGACCAGGGTCGTGGACCTGATGGAGGCGCTGCGGCGCAGTCTCGATGCCGTGAGCGCGGAGAAGAAGAAGCCCGCCAAAGCGGTGCTGAAGAAAGTGAAGGCCGAAAAGCCTGCGCCCGCTGGACGCAAGCGTCGCGCTTCATGATCCTCAAGCAGTTCTACCTCGGGTGCCTTGCTCACGCGTCGTATCTCGTTGGCGACGAGGCCACGGGCGTGGCGGCCGTCGTCGACCCCCAGCGTGACATCGAGAAGTACCTCGCGTTCGCGGCTGAACATCGGCTTCGCATCGAGCACGTGTTCCTGACCCACCTGCACGCCGACTTCATCGCAGGCCACCTTGAGTTTCGCGATCGCGTAGGCGCCACGATTTATCTGGGCGCCGCGGCACAGACTGAATACGCCGTGACGCCGCTCGACGACGGCACGACGATCGACCTCGGCACGGTCCGGCTCCGCGCGCTCGCCACGCCAGGGCACACGCCCGAGTCGGTGTCGCTCGAGGTGTTCGACCTGACAACGAGCGCCGAGCGCCCGTACGCCGTGCTCACCGGTGACACCTTGTTCATCGGCGACGTGGGACGCCCGGATCTCTTCGCGGCACCCGGCGCGTCGGCGCCCGAACTGGGCGCGCTCCTCTACGACTCGCTTTGGCGCAAGCTTCTCACGCTGCCCGATGAGACGCTCGTGTATCCCGCCCACGGCGCAGGGTCGCTCTGCGGCAAAGCGATCTCGCAGGAGCGGGTCTCGACCATCGGCGATCAGCGGAGGGACAACTACGCGCTCCAGCCGATGACCAGGGACGCGTTCGTGACGATGGTGACGGCTGACCAGCCGGAGGCGCCGGCCTACTTCGCCTACGACGCGATGATGAACACGCGTGAGCACCCGACGCTTGACGAGGCTCTGTCGCGGGAACTGGCGCCGCTCACACTGGCGCGGGCGCTCGAGGAACAGGCTCGCGGGGCACAGGTGCTCGACACCCGCGAGCCGGTCGAGTTTGCCGCGGCCCATCTTGTCGGGAGCATCAACGTAGGACTTGGCGGCCAGTATGCGACATGGGCAGGGACCGTGCTCGATCGCCACCGGGCCATTGTCATCGTCGCCGAACCCGGAGCCGAAGCCGAGTCGGCCCTGCGCCTGGGCCGCATTGGCTTCGACCTCGTTGTCGGGTACCTCGATGGCGGCCTGGCCAGCGCGGACTCGCGACCGGACCTCATCGTCTCGACAGATCGACTGAGCCCCGAGGTCACAGAGCAGCGTCTCGCCGGCGAGCGCGGTGCGGTGGTCATCGACGTCCCCGCGCCGAGTGAACGCGCGCAGTTGGCCATCGAGCCCAGCTTCAGCATTCCCCTCAACCACTTGGTGGAACGGTTGGCAGAGATTCCGCGCGACCGGCCGCTCATCGTGTACTGCGCCGGCGGGTATCGGTCGTCGATCGCAGCCAGCCTCCTGCAGCGCGAGGGGTTTTCGGCCGTCAGCGAACTGGCTGGCGGCATCAGCGGCTGGAAGGCCGTTGGCTTGCCCACGACCCCTGGGTAATCGGGAACGGCGGGGTCTTTGGAGCCTGTGAAGAATTGTCCGACGTGGGGCGAACCCTGTCGGGTTCGCCAGGCGGGCCGTAAAGGTCCGTAGCCCACCCTACGAATGTCAACCGTCAACCCAGGTGAAATCCGGTGTACGAGGAAGGCCGGGCGAGGCGCCGACGCTCGGCGAGGATGAGCGAGTATTCGGACGCGCGCTTCCAGACTCGGTTCGCCATGTCGGTGAGCTGCACGGCCTTGAGGCCGTAGTAGAGGAAGATGGCGCCGAGCGTGCCGACGAGGCTGTACTGCAGCACCGTCACGTTGACGATGCCCAGTCGAGGCGCGACGACTCCGAGTACCGCGTAGAGCACCACGCCCGCCCCCGCCAGCAGCGGTCCCGTGATCGTGCGTACGCCCCAAGATGCCACTCGCGACTGCTTTTCCATGAGGGCGCCGACGATCCGGAGCTTCTCAATCTGGCGCGCGAGGTGATCTGACGGCACGCCGAGCAGCACGTCTCGCAACGTGATCTGCGCGCGGCACGCTTCGCTCACGCGGCCCTCACCTTTCCACCATGACGGGCGCTTGACGCTCACTCGATAGTTCGGGAACTCGCGTCGAATCGACTCCGCGAGTCGCGTGTGTGACGCCTCGGAGAACTCGCCAAGCGTCGAAATCGTGTCGATGACGAGCGTTCGAGTGGTCGGGTAGAGACCGACCTCATGGAGTTCCGATCGCATCGGCTCGAGCACGTACGCCGACACATGCGGGGAGACGTGCTGGTGCAGCATGGCCTCGTGGTCGAGACATGGGAGGACGGGCAGATCGACGTCCGCGGTTGCCTGCACGCGATAGATCTTGAGCGCGAGGACCGTCCCGCATCGGCCGAGCCGCGACAACTCCGAGCTAACGTCGGTGGCCATTCGGCGAGGTCAGAACCATCCCCAGAGGCCGAGTCCGGCAGCGGTTGGGTCGCGGATCCAGCCCGGCGGCGTGAGCCACACAAACGCCAGGATGGCGCCCACCCACAGGTCGTAGGGGAGGGTCGTGCGCTCGTCGGTCCAGAAAAACGCCCGCCAGAACACCCGGGTGATCGCATTGTCCCCGCGTGGCACGGGTTTCGAGTTCAGGGTGAGATACGTGAAGTGAATGCGGTTGGCAACCGACACGATCGACAGGATCAGAATCACCCACAGCACCCCCGCCATCCGGTCCGTGAACGCTCCGATCATGAAGAGGACGATGCGTTCGGGCCGCTCCATGAAGCCGACCTTGCATCTCTCGATGAGCGACTCGGCGCGTGCCCGCGCATAGCTCGTCATGATCGAGAACATCATCGCCAGCGCGGCGACCATCACGTAGTCGGTCCGGCGAAGGTCGGCATAGAGATAGATCAGGCCGAGGAACAAGGCGATGTCCGAGAACCGATCGAGCGTCGAGTCCCAGAACGCACCGAAGCGGGATGACGTGTTCGTGATGTGCGCCACTTTCCCGTCGATGAAGTCGAAAATATTGGCGACGATCATGATTACGCCGCCGAGCAGGAACCGGTCGTTGCCGAGCGCCCAGGCGGCCGCCACGTTGATGAGCACGCCGATGACCGTGAGCGTGTTGGGATGAATCCGCAGGGCAACGCTGGCAGCGATGATCGCGCGCAGCGGGAACATGCAGGCAGCGCCGATGAACCCGGTAAACGACATGAATTGTTATAGTTAGAGTTTCCCGAACGCGCGAATCGAACTCGCCATAGTAGCCCATGCCGATTCACGACCTCAAGGAGCAGATCGCCCGGCTGCCGGAGCAGCCCGGCGTCTACCTGTGGGGAAACATCCGTGGCGAGACCATCTACGTTGGCAAGGCGCGCACGCTTCGCGACCGCGTTCGCAGCTATCTGGGCGCCTCCGGGATGAGCCCAAGGCACGACGCGTTGCTCGACGAGATCACCTCGCTCGACGTCATCGTCACCGATTCGGTGATGGAAGCACTGGCGCTCGAGAACCATCTCATCAAGCAGCGCAATCCGAAGTTCAACATCCTGCTGCGCGATGACAAGAACTACCCGTACCTGCGGCTCACGCTCGGCGAGGCATTCCCCCGGGTGCTCGTGGCCCGTCGCGTCGAGAAGGATGGGGACTACTACGCCGGTCCGTTTCTTCCGGCCAAGCTCGCGCGCCGGACCATGGGGCTGGCCCATCGCCTGTTCGGCATCCGCTCCTGCAACGAGGTCATCACCGGACAACGCGGTCGCCCGTGTCTGGAGTACGACATCAAGCGATGCATCGCGCCATGCGTGGTGTCGATCTGCACGCCTGACGACTATGCGGGGGCCGTTAGGAAGGCGCGCCTGCTGCTCGAGGGTCGCACCGACGAGCTTGCCGGTACGTTACGCGAGCAGATGGCTGACGCCTCGGCCACCGAGCAGTTCGAGCGCGCCGGCCAACTGCGCGATGCGATGCGGACCGTAGAGACGTTGCGCGACCGTCAGCAAAAGGTCGCCACGGTCGAGTTCGGCGATCGCGACGTCTTCGGCCTGAAGGTGGGGCCGAGCGGTGCGGTGATTCAGGTGTTCACGATGCGCGCCGGCCGCGTGGTCGAACGCGTGGAACTGGTGATGGAGCCGGGCGGCCTCGTCGAGCGCGAAGTGGACGTGCTGCAGGCGGCGCTGCAGCAATTCTATGAGTGGCGACCGCCTCCGACCGAAGTGCATGTGTCGCTCGACCTCGACGAGCGCGAAGCCGTCGAGGCCTGGCTGACCGAACTGGCCGAGCGGCGCGTCAAGCTCGTCGTGCCGCAACGCGGCGACAAGCGCGCACTCGTCGAACTCGCCATGCGCAACGCCGAGTTGGCGTATCGTTCGCGGTTCAACGAGAACACGGCGGCGCATTTCGAGGCGCTCGAGACGCTGCGCACCGTGCTGACGCTGCCGACGCTCCCGCGGCGGATCGAATGTTTCGACATCTCGACGATTCAGGGGAGCGAGACGGTCGCGTCGATGGTCGTGTGCGAAGACGGCCGGATGAAGAAGTCCGACTACAGGAAGTTCCGAATCCGCGGTGCGACCGGCTTCGGGTCGGACGATTTCGCCGCGATGCGAGAAGTGGTGGAACGGCGCTACGTGAAGGCGCTCGACGCCGGCGGCCCGTTTCCGGACCTCATCCTGATTGACGGCGGAAAGGGCCAGGTGTCTGCCGCCTACGACGGCCTCGAGCGGATTGGCCTCGGGAATCTGGTCGCGATCGGGATCGCGAAGAAGGAAGAACTCCTCATCCTGCGCGACCGGGATGAGCCCCTGGTGCTGGCCGAGGACGAACCTGCCCTGCTCCTGTTGCAGCGGATTCGAGACGAAGCTCACCGCTTCGCGGTCACGTTTCACCGCAAGGCGCGAACCATGCGCGATTTGAGGTCGGAACTGGACGACATCGGCGGCGTCGGCCCGCGCCGTCGCAAGGCATTACTGACGGCGTTCGGGAGCGTCGCTGGCGTGCGGCGAGCCACCCGCGAGGAACTCGAGTCGGTGGTCGGACCCAAGGCGGCCACCGCCGTGATCGAGCACTTCGCCCGCGCGTGATCCTGAGCGAGGCGACTGTGGGGCGCCTCTTGAGCTTGTGAAGAAATCGATTGCTGTGGGGCGGGCCTTGTCAGGCCCGCCTGGCGAACCCGATAGGGTTCGCCCCACGTTGGTCAATACTTGCCAACCTGACGCCCCGGCAGTGGCGCCGAGAACGACACCACGACGGTCAGGATGAAGGGCACAGGCGTCCCGTTCAAGATCACCGGTGAGTACCGCCACTGTTTGACTGCGTCGATGGCAGCCCTGTCGAGCAGCCCGATGGAGCGCAGCACCTTGACCTCGGTGACGCGGCCTTCCGTATTCACAATCGTCTCGAGAATGACCGTGCCCTGCACGTGAGCGGCAACCGCGAGTGCCGGGTACACCGGCTCCACCCGGTAGACGAGCGTTGGCGGCTGGATCTGTCCGCCGATTCTGACCGGGCCACGCGGTGCCGGCGGTGGCGGCGGCGGAGGAGGAGGGGGCGCGTCGTCGACGATGCCGCCAACGAAGCCTCCGACAACACCTCCAGGCACCCCGCCCTCAACGCCGCCGGGAACACCCACGTCAGCGAGGTTGCCAGCCGGCTCCGGCGTTATGTTGACTGGGGCTTCGAGCGGTATGGTGACGGCGCTTGGCGAGACGGCAGGTTGGGTGCGCGGCGGCTCTGCAGACTTGGGAGCCGGTGGAGGTGGCGGCGGAGGTGGTGGCGGCGGAGCAGGCACGGCTGCCACGAAGGCCATGATGGTCGGCACTTCGGGGAGCATGTCCCGCACCAGAAGGAGCGGCACCGTGATGATGGCGCCGAGCATGAGTGCATGAA
>CXWL01003908.1_pt1 | contig 15325 bp, 15 predicted proteins | sample 590931 | NCBI WGS metagenome assembly CXWL01 (sample SAMEA3498368, study PRJEB10139) | groundwater metagenome | biome: water well; material: biofilm material | place: Germany | collected 2015-04-27 | reverse complement strand
CCCATGAATTGACCTGGACGCTGGAACACGTGGCGGCGCCGACCCAGCACCCGCGCTTCAAGCAATTGAACGGCTTCAATGAACTCCGTGAATTCATTGCCAAAATTTCCTGATATATTTGGAAAATTGGAGCGGGCGAAGGGATTCGAACCCTCGACCCCGACCTTGGCAAGGTCGTGCTCTACCCCTGAGCTACGCCCGCTGAGCGTATAATGATGCCGGAAAAAACCGGCGAGGTGGCGCGTCTTATTGCCCAAGCCTAGCGTAAATGCAATAGCAAGCTCAACCTTCTTGTTTCCGGGGACGATTCACCACCATGCCAGCCAGCCGCGATGAGCTTTTCCAACGCTTTGCCGACCTTGGAATCAAAACAACGACAAAAAACCATACGCCAGTATTTACCGTGGAAGAAGCCCGGCTGGTTCATCCCGATATCCCCGGCGGCCACTGCAAAAACCTGTTTTGCAAGGACGAAAAGGGCGTCCTTTGGCTGATTGTCTGCCTTGAGGACTCCCGCGTCGATTTGAAGGCGGCGCCCGCAAAAATAAGCTCCCGGCGGCTTTCCTTTGGCAAGCCCGAACTCCTGATGGAAGTTCTGGGCCTTGAACCCGGCTCGGTCACGCCTTTTGGCCTCATCAATGACAGGAATGCCCGGACCAACGTGATTCTCGATGCCCGCATGATGGAACAGGAAATCCTGAATTATCATCCCCTGAAAAATGACGCGACAACGACCATCCTGGCAGCCGATCTGTTGACCTTCATCAGGTCCTGCGGCCACGAGCCCCGGGTTGTCGCAGTGGCCGATCCCGCATTGTAATTTGCCGCCAGAAGCGCCATTTTTACGGCGAAACACCAAACAGGCACAACATGAACGATATGATCATAGGACAAAATGGCGCTTCAGGGGCTCCCGCTGCAGAGCTCATCAAGGATACCGATACCAAGGGCTTCATGGCCGACGTCATCGAGGTCTCAAAGAAGGTTCCGGTTCTCGTAGATTTCTGGGCCCCCTGGTGCGGTCCCTGCAAGCAGCTGACGCCGCTTCTCGAAAAGGCCGTGAAGCAGGCCAACGGAAAAGTGCGCCTCGTCAAAATCAATGTGGACGAGAACCAGCAGATTGCCGCCCAGATGCGCGTGCAATCCATCCCCGCCGTGTTTGCCTTTGTGAATGGTCAGCCCATCGATGGCTTCATGGGGGCACTCCCCGAGGGGCAGATCAGGCAGTTCATTGACAAGCTTTCGAGCAAGGGCTCGCTGGCCGAAGAGATTGCCGCCGCCATGAAGGTGGCCGAAGAGGCCATGCAGCGCAAAGCCTTTGACGAAGCCCAGAACATTCTGGGGCAAATTCTCAGCGTCGATCCCACACATGTTGCCGCTCTCGCCAATTTTGCAAAATGCCAGATTGAGCTCGGTGACCTCGAAGGTGCCGCTGCAACCCTGGCCCAGGTTCCGCCTGACAAGGCGAACAATCCCGATGTTGTCAGTGCTGCTGCAGCCCTTGATCTGGCGCTTCACCCCGTTGACACCAGTCTCCTCGATCAATTGCAAAAAGCTGTGGCCGCCACCCCCGATGACTTTGCAAAGCGCCTCGAGCTTGCCGTGGCCTTAAATGGCGCCGGCCAGAGGCCCGAGGCCACCGACCAGTTGCTTTACGTCATCCGCAAGAAGCGTGATTGGAATGAAGATGCGGCCCGCAAGCAGCTTGTTCAGTTCTTTGAGGCGTGGGGGCCAAAGGACGAAGCCACCCTGCAGGGCCGCCGCAAACTGTCAGCAACTCTCTTTTCGTGAGGACGAATGAAATTCTTGAAAGACTATAACCGGCCCGCCGACCTGCCCCAGAAGCTTCCGGTGTTTCCGCTGCCCGGTGCTCTTCTCTTGCCGCGGGCCGACCTGCCGCTGAACATCTTTGAACCGCGCTATCTCGAAATGATTTCGGATGCGCTGTCCGGCGAACGCATCATTGGCATCATTCAGCCCAAGGACGATAGCGATACGGCGGAGCGGCCGGAGCTGATGAAGGTGGGCTGTGCGGGGAGAATCACCTCCTATGCGGAAACTCCCGATGGCCGGATGCTGGTGACGCTCACCGGCGTCAGCCGTTTTTCCATCAAGAGCGAATTGGCCGTCGACACCGCCTACCGCCAGGTCGTTGCCAACTTCAAGCCCTTCGCGATCGACCTCGTGATGGATTTGGGTGCGGCTGAAGTCAACCGGCCGGCTCTGCTCACGGCCTTCAAGGATTACCTGACGGCCAACAACATGAGCGCCGATTGGAGTGAAATCAATGCGGCCTCAACCGAGGTTCTGGTCAATACGCTGTCGCTTCTGGCGCCCTACCCCGCCAGTGAAAAGCAGGCGCTTCTCGAAGCCCCGGATTTGAAAACCAGGGCGGATGTGCTGGTGGCGCTGACTGAAATGGCGCTGTCAAAATCCTTCTCCGGCAAGCGCCACAAACTGCAATAGGAAGAGCCATGCCTGAAGCCCGCAAAGTGGATCCGAAGTTGCTTGAGATCCTGGTTTGCCCGGTCACCAAGACCCGCCTCGACTATGATGCGGAAAAGCAGGAGCTTATCTCAAAGGCGGCGGGCCTTGCCTATCCCATCCGCGACGGCATTCCCATCATGCTTCCCGATGAAGCCCGTGAACTCAAAGATGGCTGATCCCTGGCCCCTCGAACTTCTGTCAAAGCAGCAAGGCCGGATTCTCAATGTCAGTTTTGATACGGGCGAGTCGTTTGATCTCGAAGCGGAATATCTCCGCGTCGAAAGTCCCAGCGCTGAAGTGAAGGGTCACGGCCCCGGACAGGAACAACTCGTCTTCGGCAAACGGACCGTCTCCATGACGAAGCTAGAGCCCATTGGCACCTATGCGGTGCGGATCATTTTCAGCGATGGCCATTCGACGGGCCTGTTCACCTGGAACTACTTGGCCAAGCTCGGCCGCGAACGCGATACGATCTGGCCCGCCTATCTGGAAAAACTCGCCAAGGCCGGACAGGGTCGCGGCTAAACCGCCTCGCCGCGCAGCAATCGCGGCAGCGAGCCCGTTTGGCCCGCCGCTTCCCGCGCAAACATTTGCTTCACGCCGCTCATTTGATTTGTTGCACGCAAACCAAGATCACGGAGAATTCGCAGGAAGGAATTGTCGTTCGAGAAAAGCCGGTTGAGCCCGTCCATGCCGGCAGCCGTTGCCACCGTATCGAAGCGCCGCCAGGTGGAATATCTTTCAAGCACCGCCAGGCCGCCAATGTCCTGTCCCAGCGCATGGGCGTCAGCCACACATTCCGCCAGAGCCGCCGCATCGCGAAGGCCAAGATTGAGTCCAAGCCCCGCCAGCGGATGAATGACATGGGCCGCATCGCCCACCAATGCCAAGCGTGTTGCGTGAAATTCCTTCGCAAAAAACATCGACAGCGGATAGCCCTGAGGCTTTCCAAGCAAGGCGATCTTGCCGAGATGGGAGCCAATCTGGTTTTGCAATTCGGTTTCAAAATCCTGTCCCGGGAGACCTAAAAGCCTTTTTGCTTCGGCGGCGCCCTTGGTCCAGACAATGGACGAGCGGTTTCCCGGCAAGGGCAAAATCGCGAAAGGTCCGGCGGGCGTGAAATGTTCCTCGGCACGGCCACCATGCGGAAGCTCGTGATCAAACGAAGCAACAATTCCCATTTGCCCATAGGACCAGCCAACAAGCTCAATCCCAGCAGCTTGGCGAAGCGGAGATTTCCCGCCGTCCGCGGCAATGACCAGACTGCACGAGAGTTGCTCGCCATTCGCAAGCGTGAGCTTGGCAAGTCCCGGCGCAAAACTCTGCTGGGCTACCGCATGTCCTGTCACCAGCGTGATGTTGGGTGATTTCTCAACGGCCCCAAGAAGGCCGCTGAGCAAATGACGGCTCTCCACCATGTGGGCTGACGAGGCTCGCCCAGCGCCCGTTTCGCCGAATTGCAGCAGCACCGGCCTGGCTTCAGGGCCGCGGCCATCGGTTACAATGATTTCGGCCATTTCCTGCATGTGCTGCACAACATGCTCCCAAACACCCAGGGCTTCGAACATGCGTTTGGAGCTGGCGGTAATAGCCAAGGCCCGCGCATCACTATTGCTGGAAAGTGTTTGCCGCGGATCCTTGAGGTCAATGATGGCAACGGATAGCGGACGTCTGGCCCGGTGCCCGCCAAGGGCGAGGCCGGCCGCCAATCCATTTAGCGCCGCACCAACCACGATGACATCAAAGGTCTTGCTCATGACGCCATCAAAAACGCCCATAACCCCAGCCAGTCAAGATAATCATTATCACTGATTAAAATATGAGCAGATTCAGAGTTTTGCCTAAATAAATAGCACAAACCCCTGTACCCTTTGCCGTCGAAAATAAAAACCAAAACAATAACAAAGGGTTAAAATTAGTTTCTAATTGGCACGTTTCTTGAGAATCACCTTCCGGTTATCGGAGGGAAAGTATCCATGAAATATATTATAGCGATCATAAAGCCGTTCAAGCTCGACGAGGTCCGCGAAGCGCTGGGCGCCATCGGGGTGCAGGGCATTACTGTTACCGAAGTCAAAGGGCACGGCCGCCAGAAGGGCCATACGGAGTTCTACCGCGGCGCCGAATATGCCGTGAGCTTTATCCCCAAAGTCAAAATCGAAATTGCCGTCGAAAAGGCCATGNNGCCCTCTAACAGATCAAAAAGGACAGTGAAATGACAATTCCACCAAAACTGCGCCAACTTCTCGTCGGTTTACCGGCCGGTCTTGCGCTGACGACTTTTCTGACCGCAACCCCGGCACTTGCCGCGGCAACCGTCAACAAGGGCGATACTGCCTGGATGCTGATCGCCACCATACTTGTGATTCTCATGACCATTCCGGGCCTCGCACTTTTCTACGCCGGCCTGGTGCGTACCAAGAACGTGCTTTCCGTGCTCATGCAGGTTTTCATCTGCTTCTGCATGATCTCGGTCCTGTGGTTCATATACGGCTACTCGCTGGCCTTCACCAACGGCAACGCCTTCATCGGCGGCTTCTCCAAGTTCATGCTGGCGGGTGTGGACTACAATACGCTGGCCGCGACTTTCTCGAAGGAAGTCTATGTGCCGGAGTTCACCTACATCATATTCCAGCTTACCTTTGCGGCCATCACCCCGGCCCTCATCGTCGGCGCCTTTGCCGAACGCATGAAATTCTCGGCCATTCTGCTGTTCCTCGCAATTTGGTTCACCTTTGCCTATCTGCCCATGGCCCATATGGTCTGGTGGTGGGCAGGCCCCGATGCCTTCACCTTGAGCGCCGATAACCTCGACGCGGTCAAGGCCGCGGTGGGTGACGCGGCAGCCACTGACTTCCTCGTCAAGCTGGCCGCGGCAACCGATGACGCGGCCAAGGCTCTGGTCCTTGACGACTACGCCACGGCGGTCAATGCCTCCAACGGCTGGCTCTTCAACAAGGGTGCCATCGACTTTGCCGGCGGTTCCGTTGTGCACATCAATGCCGGTATTGCGGGCCTGGTTTGCGCCATCGTCCTCGGCAAGCGCCTTGGCCTCGGCAAAGAAGTCCTGGCGCCCCATAACCTGCCGATGTGCATGATCGGCGCATGCCTTCTCTGGGTCGGCTGGTTCGGCTTCAACGCCGGTTCCAACCTCGAAGCCAACGGCCTCACCGGCCAGGTGGTCTTCAACACCATCCTTGCAACCGCCGCAGCAGCCCTGGCATGGACCGCCGGCGAATGGGTGACCCGTGGTCATGCCAGCCTCCTCGGCGCCGTTTCTGGTGCCGTTGCGGGTCTCGTGGCCATTACCCCGGCCTGCGGCTGGGTAAGCCCGACTGCCGCTTTGATCATTGGTATCCTTGCCGGCGTCGTTTGTCTCTGGGCCGTGGTTTGGCTCAAGGCCAAGCTTGGCTACGATGATGCCTTGGACGTCTTTGGCGTCCACGGCGTCGGCGGTATCCTCGGTGCCCTTCTGACCGGCTACTTTGTCAATCCAGGAATTGGCGGCGTGGGCGTGCCCGTTTATCTCGCCACCGACACTTCCGTGAAGGTGCTTGAGTATTCCTTCTCGGGCCAGATGACGTCACAGGTTTGGGGGGTGCTGACAGCGGTTGTCCTCTCCGCTGTCGTCAGCTATGTGGCGCTCATGATCTGCAAGTACACCACGGGCCTGCGCGTTCCAGAGCAGGAAGAGCGTGAGGGCCTCGATATCGGCTCCCATGGCGAGCGTGCCTACTCCTAGGTTCAGCCATTCAAAGCACCACGGAAAAGCGCCCCGAGAGGGGCGCTTTTTCATGCGGGGTTTAACCCTGCTTTAACCATGACCCTTCAGACTGCCATTAACCATTTGTTATGGGCCTGTGGGATGATCTCCGGGCTGGCGGAGAAGTCCATGGCTTACAATCGTTCCTATGATACCGATGACGGCGCAATTCCGGCGGCGCTGCGTCGTTTCATACGCCATCGCCTTTTTGAAATTTCCGGGGTGGCACTCCTGGCCTCTCTCGCGGCTGTAGGCGTGGCTTTGGCCACCTGGTCGGTGGACGATCCATCGTTCAATCATGCAACCGACCAGATCGCCAAGAATTACCTGGGTTATCCCGGTGCCGCCATTGCCGACGAACTCATGCAGCTTCTGGGCCTCGGCGTTCTGCCGCTGATCGGCATTCCCATGGCTTGGGTCGTGAACCTGTTGAGCCATGAACGGCCCGAGCGGCCCTTCATGGCAATGCTGGCCTGGCTTGCCGCCACGTTCCTTGCCTGCGGCGCCTTTTCCACATTGCCTGCCCCATCAAGCTGGTCGCTCGCCGCAGGGCTTGGCGGCAATTCCGGGGACATCATCAGCGGCGGCATGCTTTCAATCCTTGCATTGGGCCTCAAGGGCGTTTTCGCTGAAGTCTTCGCCGGAGCCTTATGCGCGGGCGGCGCCATATGGGCGGCACTTCGCGCCACTGGACTGACCAAGTCCGAAACCACCGGCACCCTTGGAAACCTCGCCCGTGCTGCTGGTGTTTTATTGATTCGGTTGCTGCGTTTCCTGCAGGCCAGTTTCATGCACTGGAGAGCCTACAGGGCACAGGAAAAATCCGCCCGGGCTCTCCGTGCAGCGTCGGAAAATTCTTCCCGTGATATTATTTCACGATTGGCGCCCGCCAAAAAGCTGCGCATCGAGCCCTCCTTGGGCCGGAGCAGCAACGCCCAAGAGCCTCGTCTCGCCATTCCGGAAATGGAAGAGGAACTGGAAGAAGATGAAGGCGCTGAGGACGAGCCGGGTGACGCTGCCGAAACTCCCGCCGTGCGGGTGACACGCGAAGCCAAGGAAATCAAGCTTGGCAAAAAAATCAAGAAGGATTCTCAGCTCAATCTGCGCTTTACCAAATCCAGCGAGTTTGAATTTCCGCCGCTCACCCTGCTGGCCGAACCAAAACGCAGCAGCAAGCAATCGATTGATCTTTCCGATGAGGTGCTTGAGCAAAACGCCCGCATGCTGGAAGGCGTGCTCGAGGATTTTGGCGTGCGCGGCCAGATCATTAATGTGAGGCCGGGCCCGGTTGTAACGCTGTACGAATTGGAGCCCGCCCCCGGGATCAAGTCATCGCGGGTGATCAGCCTCGCCGATGATATCGCCCGTTCGATGAGCGCCGTGTCGGCCCGCGTGGCAGTGGTGCAGGGCCGCAACGTCATCGGCATCGAGCTTCCCAACAGCAAACGCGAGACGGTTTACCTCCGCGAAATGCTGGCTTCCGAAGCCTTTGAAAAAACCGGCCAGAACCTGGCCTTTGCCCTTGGCAAGAACATTGGCGGCGAACCCATCTTCGCCGATCTCGCCCGCATGCCGCATTTGCTGATTGCCGGTACCACGGGCTCTGGCAAATCCGTCGGCATCAACACCATGATCCTCTCCCTGCTCTACAGGCTGTCGCCTGAACGCTGCAAGCTGATCATGATTGATCCCAAGATGCTGGAATTGTCGGTTTATGAAGGCATTCCGCACCTCCTGTCGCCCGTCGTGACCGATCCCCGCAAGGCCGTTGTCGCCTTGAAATGGGCAGTGCGCGAAATGGAAGACCGCTACCGCAAGATGTCAAAGCTTGGTGTACGCAACATCGACGGTTACAACGCCAGGCTCAAGCAGACCCTGGCCAAGGGCGGGCAGATGTCGCGCACCGTGCAGACCGGCTTCAACGCCGAATCGGGCGAGCCCATTTTCGAGCAGGAGCAAATGGACATGACGTCCATGCCCTATATCGTCGTCATCATCGACGAAATGGCCGACCTAATGATGGTGGCAGGCAAGGACATTGAAGGCACGGTGCAGCGCCTCGCCCAGATGGCCCGCGCCGCCGGCATCCATGTGGTCATGGCCACCCAGCGGCCATCGGTTGACGTCATCACCGGCACCATCAAGGCCAATTTCCCAACCCGCATTTCCTTCCAGGTCACCTCGAAAATTGACAGCCGCACCATTCTGGGAGAGCAGGGGGCTGAACAGCTCCTGGGCCAGGGTGACATGCTTTACATGGCCGGCGGCGGGCGCATTTCCCGCCTGCACGGACCCTTCGTAGCCGACGACGAGGTTGAAAAAATCGTAAGCTTCCTGAAGGCGCAAGGTGCCCCCGAATATGTTGATGCGGTAACCGAGGAAGTCGAAGATGAGTCCTATGGCGAGCCGGGCGCCATGGCCGGCGCCGAGGGCGGCGGCTCGGGGGATGACCTCTATGACCAGGCGGTAGCCGTTGTGCTGCGTGACAAGAAGGTTTCCACCAGCTATGTGCAACGGCGCCTGCAGGTGGGCTATAACAAGGCCGCAAGCCTGATAGAGCGCATGGAAAAGGAAGGGCTCATTTCATCGGCAAATGGCACGGGAAAACGGGAAATCCTGGTTCCAGGCGACAGCGCCCGGGTGTGATGGGTTGCCCCAAAATGGTCGGCTTTTCAACTCAAATGAAGTATAGATAGAAGCACTGAAATTCTAAGATTTGGAATATGATATGATGCGATCCCTTAAAGTTGCAGCCCTCGCCCTCTCGGTTTTTTTTGCCTCCGTGGTTGGCACGAGCGCCATCGCCGCGGCCGCCAAAACCATTTCACTCAGCCCGGAACAGGCTGAATCAATCAACAAAATTTCCGCCTACATGAATAGTTTCAAGACGCTTCAGGGCGAATTCACCCAAATCAGCCCCAAGGGGAACGTCTCGAAGGGCGTGATGTTCATCAGCAAGCCTGGCAAGCTGCGCTTTGAATATTCCCCGCCCAACCCTTTTCTTCTTGTTTCTGACGGGAAATGGGTGACCCTCAAGAACCGCGCCAAGGAAAAAGGCGATCAGTTTCCGCTTGCAGCCACGCCGTTGCGGCTGGTTGTTGCGCCAAAAATTGATCTGCTGCAGGAAGCCAACATTCTGGGTTTCGAGCAAGCCGACGGCATTACCTCGGTTATTCTCGAGGACCGCAAGGGGACAATTGGCGGCCAGCTCGTCCTGATTTTCGACGAGACCCAAAATCAATTGCAGCAATGGATCATTGTCGACGGCAAGGGCCGCCGCACCACCGTGTCGCTGGCCAATCTCGAATCGGGCATGAACATCGATCCCAAGCTCTTCGTGGTGAAGATCGATCGCAAGGAAAAAAGCAAATAGTACTACTTGCGTTTTTACCCGGACCTATGCTCATTCTGGGACCATGACACTCAAGATTGCCACCTGGAATATAAACTCTGTACGTCTGCGCATTGGTCTGGTTGAGCGAGTCCTGAACCAGCTCAAGCCCGACGTGCTTTGCCTGCAGGAAACGAAATGCCCGCAAGGGCAGTTTCCTTCCGGCCCCCTGCATGATCTGGGCTACACCCACATCGCCGAATTCGGCCAGAAGGGCTATCACGGCGTTGCCATTGTTTCGCGCCTGCCTTTCACCACCCAGACCAGCAAGGTTTTTTGCGGCAAGGAGGACTGCCGCCATGTTTCCATAAGCCTGACTGGGCCCAAGCCCATCACCATCCACAATCTCTATGTTCCTTCCGGGGGCGACGAACCGGATCCGAAGATCAATGAAAAATTTGCCCATAAGCTGCAGTTCATTGATGAACTGGAAAGCTGGTTTGCGAATGGTTCGGTTCCCAAAGGGCAAGAAGGTATCGTCGTGGGTGACCTCAATGTTGCGCCCCTCGAACATGATGTCTGGTCCCACAAGGATTTGCTCAAGGTCGTCAGCCACACGCCAATTGAAACAGAGGGCCTGCTGCGGGTGATGAAGGCGGGCAAGTGGGTTGATCTGATGCGCCAGCACACGCCGGCAAGCGAAAAGCTTTATACATGGTGGAGTTACCGGGCCAAGGATTGGGCGCTCGCCAACCGAGGCCGCAGGCTTGACCACATTTGGTCAACCCCGGGACTTTCGCCGGCCTGCAAGGATATTACGATCCTGCGTGAAACAAGAGGCTGGACCCAAACCTCCGACCACGTGCCGGTCATGGCGACCTTCGCTCTATAAAGCGAGGAAAGGCTTGGCACGGTTGAATTTCCCGCGCACGCCTTCGAAGTCCTGCATTGAATTTTCAAGCCGCCTTGCCAACACCCTGAATACACTTTGGCCAAATTCCGGGTACTCATTGGCAACGCGCAGGAAAAGCTCGTGATCTATTCTTGCTGTCGAAACCGACCCCAGAGCCAAGGCGGTGATCGCATAAGTTGTTTTTCCGATCATCGCGACTTCGCCAAGAAAGGCCCCCGGTTCCGCCGTGGCAATCGATAGACTTTGTGAACCTGTCATTTGCTGGATATCGGCGTTGCCGCTCAGCAGAAGAAAAGCCGATTTGGCTTTTTTCCCCTCGGAGATAATCGCCTCACCTGAAACAAAGTGCTGGCGCTCGGAGGCAAAGGCCAGGAGCTGCAAATGCACAGGTTCGCATTCCGCGAAAATCGGAATTTGCCGCAAGGTCTCGGCGTCTGCCCTGACACTCATCTCACAGGCCCTGTTTCCCCTGATTTCCCATTGCCATCCCCATACAACGATGGATGGGCCGTAAGATCAAGGGACGAGCTTGTAGCCACCGCCCTCGGTGACCAGTATTTCCGCCTGGCTCGGATCGCGCTCTATTTTTTGGCGGAGCCGATAGATGTGGGTTTCAAGCGTGTGGGTCGTGACACCGGCATTGTAGCCCCAGACATCGTGCAGCAGCACATCGCGGCCAACGATCTGTTCGCCCGAGCGGTAGAGGAACTTGATGATCGCCGTTTCCTTTTCGGTGAGGCGCACTTTCTTGTTGTCATCCCTGACGAGGATTTTGGAGGCGGGCTTGAACGTATAGGGGCCAACCTTGAACGTGGCGTCTTCGCTATGCTCGTGCTGCCGCAGATGCGCCCGGATTCGGGCAAGCAGCACGCCAAAGCGGAATGGCTTGGTGATGTAGTCATTGGCCCCTGAATCGAGACCCAGAATCGTATCGGAATCGGAGCTTTGGCCGGTGAGCATGATAACCGGTCCCTTGTAGCCATTGCGCCGCATCAGCTTGCAGGCTTCCCGGCCATCCATGTCCGGCAGGTTCACATCGAGAATCACCATGTCCGCATGATCAGCCTTGACCGCCTTGACTCCGGCCGTTGCAGTGGCAACATCCGTCACCGTGTATTCGTCATGCAGGGAAAACTGGTCCTTCAGCGTTTCCCGTAGGGTATCGTCGTCATCGACGATGAGAATTTTTTTGGTGTTGGTCATTACCGTTCTTTCATAAATTCAAGACATGGGACAATTCTAGAATGATCAATGGCCATTTGATAGCCCGGGAGCAAGACAACTGACCGTGAGGAAAACCGTCACGTATCTTCACATTCGCGCGATCAGCGCGCGCGCCACCCGCGGCGTGTTAACCTGTGGCTCGTTTACAGTGCCCTGCGCGCTGGGGCGATCCGGCAGAAACTTCCTCAAGGAGGAAGGCGATGGCGCAAGCCCCGTTGGTTTCTGGTTCCTGCGCCGGATTTATTACCGCAACGACCGGCTCATTCGTCCTGTGTCAAAACTGCCGGTTTCGCCGATCAGGGGTGGCTGGGGCTGGTGTGAAACGGCAGGTGACAGAAACTATAACCGCCGGGTGGATTTGCCCCATGCCACGGCCCACGAGGATCTAAGGCGTCCCGACCATCTCTACGATATTGTGGTGGAGACCAGCCACAACCAGCGGCCCCGCATTCAGGGCCGGGGCAGTGCTGTTTTCTTTCATCTGGCACGGGAAAATTTTACCCCAACCGCGGGCTGCATCGCGGTGACACTGAGAGACATGCAAAAAGTGCTGCGCTGCTGTTCCGTCAGAACGAGGCTCGTAATCTGGCCGCCTAGTGGGGCTGCCCCTCGCGTGTTCCGAAAATAGCCGAGCCAACCCGCACATGGGTTGCACCATACTTGATCGCCGTCTCGAAGTCTCCGCTCATGCCCATGCTCAGGCATTTAAGTTCATTGCGTCTGGCGATTTGGGCCAGAAGCGCAAAATGCTGGTCCGGCACATCATTAATGGGCGGAATGCACATGAGGCCCAAAATTTGCAGCCCATACGTGTTTCGACATTCGGCAATAAAACTGTCGGCGCTGGCCACGCTCACTCCCGCCTTTTGCTTTTCATCACCTGTATTGACCTGAATGAAGAGCTGCAGCTGCCGCGCCTGCTTTGCCATTTCTGCGGCAACAGCCTGGGCAATGCGTGGCCGGTCTATCGTGTGAATGGCACCAAACAGGCGGACCGCATCTGCGGCCTTATTGCTTTGCAGGGGCCCAATCAAATGCAACTCCAGCTTGGGTGCGGATGACCTGAGGGCAGGCCACTTGCCCGCCGCTTCCTGCACCCGGTTTTCCCCAAAGGCGGTTTGCCCGGCCCGCAGGACCGGCAGGATATCTTCCGCCCCAAAGGTCTTGCTCACCGCGATCAGCGTGACCTCACTGGCCTCGCGGCCAACAGCTTGGGCGGCGGATTCAATACGTGTGCGGACCTCCTGAAGGGCCCTGTGATGCGGTAAATTCATGCTGTGCTTATGGCCAAGCTTGCAGGCCATTTCAAGGACTGGTAGTCCCTTGCCCCATGAGTGAAGTTTGTTAGGGACCAGGCACTGTGACATCTGAAAGATATAATTCCCGCGAGGCAGAACCCCGCTGGCAAAAATTTTGGTCCGAAAATCATTGCTTCGAAGCAAAGGAAGATACGTCCAGGCCCAAATATTATGTTCTTGAAATGTTTCCTTACCCCTCCGGACGCATCCACATGGGCCACGTGCGCAATTACACGATGGGCGACGTTATCGCGCGCTTCAAGCGGGCCTGCTGCTTCAACGTGCTTCACCCCATGGGCTGGGACGCCTTCGGCATGCCGGCCGAAAACGCCGCCATCGAGCGCGGCGTGCATCCAAAATCCTGGACCTATGAAAACATCGCCGCCATGCGCGGCCAGCTCAAATCCATGGGCCTGTCGCTGGATTGGAGCCGCGAGATCGCCACCTGCGACCCCTCCTATTATCGCCACGAACAGGCCATGTTCATTGACTTCATGCAGGCCGGCCTCGTCGAGCGCAAAGTGTCCCTCGTCAACTGGGACCCGGTCGATCAGACCGTATTGGCCAATGAACAGGTCATCGACGGACGCGGCTGGCGCTCCGGAGCCATGGTTGAAAAGCGCGAACTCGCGCAATGGTTTTTGAAGATCACCGATTTTTCTGAAGAGCTTTTGGAGGCCCTGGACCATCTCGAAAAATGGCCCGAAAAAGTCCGCCTCATGCAGCGCAACTGGATCGGCCGCTCCGAAGGCATGCGCTTTTCATTTGTGCTGGAAGATGAAAAGGGCAATGAGCTGCCCGATAAATTGACCGTCTATACAACCCGCCATGACACGATTTTTGGCGCCAGCTTCTGCGCCATTTCGGCCGATCATGAGCTTGCAAAAAAATATTCTGCCAAGGATCCAGGCCTCGCCGAATTTCGCCGCGAAGTTTCTGCCCTCGGCACCAGCGAAGAAACCATCGAGCGCGCCGAGAAGAAGGGCTTCGCGCTGGGCATCTACGCCCGCCATCCCTTCCAGCCCAAGCTGAAGCTGCCGGTCTATGCCGCAAATTTCGTCCTCATGGGCTATGGCGAGGGAGCAATTTTCGGCTGCCCCGCCCATGACCAGCGCGACTTGGACTTCGCCCGAAACTATGGCCTGCCGGTCATACCGGTAGTAGCACCGAAGGGAGTTGATCCGGCGTCCATGACCATCGGTACGGAGGCGTACCTGGAGAAGGATGGAGCCGAAAGCCAACTGATCAATTCCGGATTCCTCGATGGCCTGTCGGTGCCCGCAGCCAAGGAAGAAGTGGCGCGGCGTTTTGAGGCCTCAGGGATAGGCGAGAGGAAAGTGAATTTCCGTCTCCGCGATTGGGGCGTTTCACGGCAGAGATATTGGGGCTGTCCGGTCCCGGTCATACATTGCCCTACCTGCAAAATTGTTCCCGTGCCCAAAGCGGATTTGCCCGTGACGCTGCCGGAAGACGTGACTTTCGATAAGCCGGGCAACCCCCTGGTTCATCATCCCACCTGGAAACACGTGAAGTGCCCGAAGTGCGGCGGTAGTGCTACGCGCGAAACCGACACCTTCGATACCTTCATCGATTCCTCCTGGTACTACGCGCGCTTTTGTTCGCCCAACGCGGCCGTTCCGGTGGAAGCCGAAGCGGCGCGCTATTGGATGCCGGTCGACCAGTATATCGGCGGCGTCGAGCATGCCATTTTGCATCTTCTCTATTCGCGCTTTTTTGCCCGCGCCATGGGCAAGACCCATCACCTCGATTGGGATGAGCCCTTCGCCAGCCTGTTCACCCAAGGCATGGTGGTTCACGAGACCTTCAAAACCGGAAGTGGCGAGTGGGTATTTCCCGTTGATGCGACCTTGCGTGACGGCAAATGGTTTCATGCCAAGACAGGCGAGGAATTGACCATAGGCGGCATCGAGAAGATGTCGAAATCCAAACGCAACGTTGTAGACCCCGAATCGATCATTGAAAGCTATGGGGCCGATACGGCGCGCTGGTTCATGCTGTCTGATTCGCCGCCCGAGCGCGATATTGAATGGACCGAGGCCGGCGCCGAGGGAGCCTGGAAATTCACCCAGCGGCTCTGGCGTATAGTTGGGGATGCCAGTTCCCGCGACGCCGCCCCGTTCACCGGCGAGTTCGGCCCGGCGGCTTTGGAACTGCGCCGCATTGCCCACCGCACCCTTGCCTCCGTGACCGATGATCTGTCCTCGCTCCGCTTCAACCGCGCAATTGCGCGGATTTACGAGCTTTCAAATGCCCTGAGCACGGCTTTGGCAATTGCCAATCCTCCTGCC
>CXWL01089791.1_pt1 | contig 15327 bp, 11 predicted proteins | sample 590931 | NCBI WGS metagenome assembly CXWL01 (sample SAMEA3498368, study PRJEB10139) | groundwater metagenome | biome: water well; material: biofilm material | place: Germany | collected 2015-04-27 | reverse complement strand
GCGATGAGATTCTACACGGCGCACTGGTGGCAGGATAGATACCTGCCGGCCTTTGGAGGAGACCTTCGAACCGCGCCTGAGCACGGAAATCGCCTTGGGAATCGCCGACCAGGCGTGCGGCGCATCGGCGTGCGCACCACACGCCGCTGCGATCAGGGCTTCAGCGGCGCCGCGGGCTTGGCGACCCGCTGGGCAATGGTGGTCCTGGCCTGCGTCTTGGACAGCTGGACTGGCGCCCCCTTCAGGTGGTTCAGCGCCTGCTTCAGCTGGAAATCGTCCGCGCTGCCGTATTCCAGCGGGCCCCGCTTGCGCTCGATGGCCAGGACGCGTATCTGTTCTTCCATCTCATCGTTGCGCGCGCTTGCATCTTCCTCGTCGCGGTCGTTCGACAGGTGCTTTTCCAGGTCCGCTTCGCGCATCCGCAGGCCGTTCAGGCCATCGCCGTCTGCGTACTCGTCGACCAGCAGGTCAGGCACGATACCCTTGGCCTGGATCGAGCGGCCCTTCGGCGTGTAGTAGCGCGCCGTGGTCAGTTTGACCGCGGTGTCATTGGTCAGCGGGCGAACGGTCTGCACCGAGCCCTTGCCGAAGGTCTGACTGCCGATGACGGTGGCGCGCTTGTAGTCCTGCAGCGCACCGGCCACGATTTCGGATGCGGACGCCGAACCCGTGTTGACCAGCACCACCATCGGTACATTCTTGGTCGCCAGCGGCAGGCGCGCCAGCGCGTCATTGTCGCTCAGCGAATAGTATTCGGCGCGGCCGTAGAAGCTTTGCTTGGAGTCCGGCAGCTGGCCATTGGTCGAGACGATTTCGGCGTCCTTCGGCAGGAAGGCCGCGGACACGCCGATGGCGCCCTGGAGCAGGCCGCCCGGATCGTTGCGCAGGTCGAGCACCAGGCCTTTGAGGTTCGGGTCCTGCTTGTACAGGGCCGCGATCTTGGCCGCCATGTCGTCCACGGTCGGCTCCTGGAACTGCGAGATGCGCAGCCACGCGTAGCCGGGCTCGACGATCTTGCCCTTGACGCTCTTCTGCACGATCTCCTCGCGCACGATCGTGAACGCCAGCGGTTGCGGCGCATCCTTGCGCAGCACGGTCAGGTTGACCTTGGTCTTCGGCTCGCCGCGCATCTTCTTGATCGCCTCGTCGATAGCGAGGCCCTGGATCGGCACCGAGTTGATGCGGGTGATCAGGTCGCCCGCCTTGATGCCGGCCCGGTAGGCCGGTGAATCCTCGATTGGCGACACGATGCGGATATAGCCTTCGTCGCTTTCGGCGATCTCGATGCCGAGGCCGACGAACTTGCCCTCGGTGCCTTCGCGCAGTTCGCGGAACGCCTTTTTGTCGAGATAGGCCGAGTGCGGGTCGAGCGAAGCGACCATGCCGGAAATGGCGTCGGTCAGCAGCTTCTTGTCATGCACCGGTTCGACGTAGTCGCTTTTGATGAGGCCATAAACGTCGGCCAGCTGGCGCAGTTCTTCGAGCGGCATGCCCGGATTGACCGGGCGCTGCGCCAGCGCGGAAAACTGCATCGACACCGCGACGCCGGCGATGACGCCCAGGCCGACAAGGCTGGTATTTTTAAGTGTTGAGCCCATGAGATCACCTGACCGATGCTAGATATTCAATGTATGCGCCGAGTCCGCGCACGGTCCAGTATAAACCCGATTGCCCCCAGCGCGCACCGTACGCCGTCAACGGCGCCATATGGCATGCATACATTGTGTCGTTCTGTATCGAAAAGTAAAAAACGGCTTCCGCGCATTTGCGGAAAGGTAACAGAAGCTAGAATGCGAACATCCCACCGTCCCTGCGCGGAGCGCCTGTCCCGCCGCCTGGGGTACACAATTTGAATGGCCTAATGAAAAAAATAATACCCCTTGCCTGCGCGGCCCTGCTGAACGGAACCGCAGGCTACGCGATGGCGCAAGCGGCGGGCGATCCGGTCGCCGCCCAGCCGGTTCCAGGCAGCGCGCCAGCCACCACCACCACCGCATCCCCGCCGGCCGCCGCTGCCAGCAAGCTGCAGCAGGTGACCGTCACCGGCAGCCGCGCCAACGACACCGAGGCGCGCCGCAATTCAACCGCGGCCAAGATGATCTTCGGCCGCGAAGAACTGGACCGCAATGGCGACAGCAATGTCGGCGAAATCCTCAAGCGCCTTCCTGGCGTGACGATGGGCGGCGCGCCAGGCCGGGGCGGAGGCGGGGTGCGCATGCGCGGCCTCGGCAGCGGCTACACGCAGATGCTGGTCAATGGCGAGCGTCCGCCTCCGGGCTTTTCGCTGGAATCGCTGGCGCCCGACCAGGTCGAGCGCATCGAGGTCATGCGCGGGCCGGTGGCTGAATTCTCCACGCGCGCCATCGCCGGCACCATCAACATCGTGCTGCGCGAGGGCTACCAGCAGAAGGACATCCAGCTGCGCGTCACCGACAGCATCGAGAACGGCCTGCACAGCCCCGACGTATCGCTGACGGTGCCGGGCAAGCAGGGCGCGCTGACATGGCTGCTCAACGGCTCGGTCGGGGTGCGCCGCGAGCGCGACGAAAGCTACTCCTTCGACCAGGACATCCTTGACAGCGGCGAGGTGCAGAAGGAGCAGGAGATTTTCGGCAGCGGCGAGCGCCGCTCGACCCGCCTGCACCTCGGCCCGCGCGTGTCGTACAAGTTCGACAACGGCGATACGCTGACCTACCAGCAGTTCCTGATGCATGCGAAAAGTGCCGGTACCACCGAAAGCGTACTGGCGCAGCGGGCAGGCCTGACACCGCCGGAATACGCGCTGTCGCAGGGCAGGTCGGACTCCACGGCCACGTTCACGCGTGGTTTCGGCAACTGGGTCCACCGCTTCGAAGGCGGCGCCAAGGCAGACGTCAAGTTCGGCCTTGGCGGCGGCCGCAGCGAAAGCGACTCCGAGCGCTACCACTACAACGCGGACGGCGCGCTGACCGACCGTTTCTTCGATGGCGACGAATCGCGCAGCACCAGCTTCAGCTTAGGCGGCAAGTACACCAGGCCAGTGGGCACCGGCCACACGCTGGCGGCAGGCTGGGACATCGAAGCCGGCAGCCGCAGCACCACCCGCGTATCGCTCGACAACGGCCTGCCGCAGTTCGAAGATTCGGGATCCGACCTGTCGGCCGACACCCGCCGCGTGGCTGCCTTTGTGCAGGACGAGTGGGACATCAGCAAGACCTGGTCGGCCTACTTTGGCCTGCGCTGGGAAGGCATCCGCACCGAAAGCACCCGCGCCGGCGCCGACGTCGAAAACAACACCAGCGTTTTCAGCCCGGTGCTGCACACCGTGTGGCGCATTCCCGGCTCCGAAAAGGACCAGGTTCGCGCCAGCTACACCCACAGCTACAAGTCGCCGGACCTGAACGACCTGATTGCGGCGCCGTCGTTCTCGCGCCTGAACAGCGCCACCCGGCCTGACCGCATCGGCAACCCGGACCTGAAGCCGGAACTGGCCAAGGGCGTCGACATCGCGTACGAGCACTACCTCGGCCGCAACGGCATTATCTCGGCCAGCGCTTTTGTCCGCGACATCGACAACCTGATGCGGCGCGAGATCAGCCTGCGCAACGGCCGCTGGGTATCCAGCCCGGCCAACATCGGCAGCGCGCGTACCAGCGGCATCGAACTCGAAGCCAAATTCCAGCTCGCCGAGCTGATGACCGATGCCCCGGACGTCGACTTGCGCGCCAACTACAGCCGCTTCTGGTCCGACGTCGAAGGCATTCCAGGCCCGGACAACCGGCTTGACCAGCAGGCGAAGCAAACGGCCAACATCGGCCTCGACTACCGCCTCAAGGCGGTGCCGCTGACGGTGGGCGCCGGTGTTAACTGGACGCCGGCGATCGAGGTGCAGACCAGCCTGACCGAGCGCGCACGCACCGGTCCGAAGCGCCAGCTCGATCTGTACGGACTGTGGAAATTCAAGCCGGACCTGCAGCTGCGCGTCTCGGGCAGCAACCTGCTGGGCGAGGACTACGACACTGGCCGCATCGTCAACACGGGCGGCCTGGCGCAGACCTCCTTCACGGCAGCCCGCAGCTACGCGGGCGTCAGTGTTAAGCTTGAGATGAAATTGTAGTAAAGCGGGCAGGTGGAGACCCTGCCCGAGACGCACCGAATGGCCACGAGCCTTTTTATCCAGACCCATAAGGACAAACCTGTGAAACGACATCTGCTGACAACCCTGTCCCTGAGCCTCATCGCCGCCTTTGCCAGCGCGGCCGACGTGGTCAAGCCTTCCGGCCCGATTTCGGGTATCGACGTGCAGTACATCGACCCGAACGTGCGCGCGCAGGACGACTTCTTCGTGCACCTGAACGGCAAATGGCTGAAGGCGACCGAGATCCCGGCCGACAAATCGAGTTGGGGCAGTTTCGCCAAGCTGCGCGACGACACCCAGCCGCAGCTGCTGGCGCTGATCGAGGCCGCACAAAAGGACAAGGGCGCCAAGGCAGGTTCGGAAACCCGCAAGATCGGCGACATGTACGCCAGCTTCATGGACCAAGCGCGCCTCGAAAAGCTTGGCTACAAGCCGCTGACCGGCGAGCTGCAGCGTATCCGCGGCATGCGCGACAAGAGGGCAGTGCCCGCGATGATCGCGCACCTGTCGCAGATCGGCGTGCCTGTCCCGTACGGTATCTACATCGGCCAGGACGCGCGTGAATCGACCCGCTACGCAGCCTATGTGTCCCAGAGCGGCCTTGGCATGCCTGACCGCGACTACTACCTGAAGAAGGACGACGCAAAGCTGGCCAAGACCCGCGCCGCCTACGAAAAGCACGTCGAGAAGACGCTGTCGATGGCGGGCGAGAAGAACGCCGCCGCGGCCGCGAAAGCAATCCTCGACTTCGAGACCCAGCTGGCCGAAGTACAGTGGACCAAGGTCGACAACCGCGACCCGGCNNAAAGCGATCCTCGACTTCGAGACCCTGCTGGCCGAAGTACAGTGGACCAAGGTCGACAACCGCGACCCGGTCAAGCGCTACAACAAGGTGGAAATCGCCAAGCTCGGCGAACTGACCCCGGGCTACGACTGGAAGGCAGCGCTGGCAGCCGCGGGCATCGCCAACAAGGTCGATTACGTTATCGTCAACCAGCCTAGCTACCTGAAAGGCTTTAACGACATCCTCGCCAGGACCGACCTGGCGACGCTCAAGTCCTACTTCGAATGGCAGCTGCTGCGCAGCTATTCCGAATACCTGTCGAAACCATTCGTCGACGCCGACTTCGCGTTCTACGGCACCACGCTGACCGGCGTCACCGAGAACCGCCCGCGCTGGAAGATCGGCGTATCGACGGTGGAAACCTCGCTGGGCGAAGCGGTCGGCAAGCTGTACGTCGACCAGCACTTCCCGGCCGAGCGCAAGGAGCGCATGGGCGTGCTGGTCAATAACCTGCTCGAAGCCTACCGCCAGAGCATCGACACCCTCGACTGGATGGGACCTGAGACCAAGAAGGAAGCGCAAGCCAAGCTGGCCAAGTTCACGCCGAAAATCGGCTACCCGGACAAATGGCGCGACTATTCGACCCTCAGCGTCGACCGCAGCGACCTGGTTGGCAACGTCATGCGCGCCCGTGCCTTTGGCTACAAGCGCAACGTCAACAAGCTGGGCAAGCCGATCGACCGCAGCGAGTGGGGCATGACGCCACAGACGGTCAACGCCTACTACAGCTCGACGATGAACGAGATCGTGTTCCCGGCCTCGATCCTGCAGCCTCCGTTCTTCGACATGCGCGCCGACGACGCGGTTAACTACGGCGCGATCGGCGCGGTGATTGGCCACGAGATCAGCCACGGCTTCGACGACAAGGGCAGCCAGTCCGACGGCGACGGTAACCTGCGCGACTGGTGGACCGCCGACGACCGCGCTAAATTCCAGGCCAAGGCCGACGCGATGATCAAGCAGTACGACGCCTTCAGCCCGCTGCCCGGCTATAACGTGAACGGCGCGCTGACCCTCGGCGAGAACATCGGCGACAACTCCGGCGTAGCGATTGCATACAAGGCCTACAAGCTGTCCCTGGGCGGCAAGCCAGCGCCTGTCATCGACGGACTGACCGGCGACCAGCGCTTCTACATGGGCTTCGGCCAGGTGTGGCGCATGAAGATGCGCGAAGCGCAGCAGATCGTCCAGGTNNTTCTACGAAGCGTTCGACGTCAAGGAAGGCGACAAGATGTATCTTGCGCCGAAGGACCGCGTCACGATCTGGTAAATTAATCCGAGGCTGCACAAGGTGCCACCCACGCAAGCGGGTGGCATTTTTTTGGTGTGCCCGGCAGGGCGCACTTGCCAGGAGGGGAAAGTCCTCTATTCACAAATTAACAACATAATATCTGGATTATATGTAAATACCCGCGAGCGCGATGCTATAGTTGAAACACTAGGAGTCGATAAAATGTCAAAAATAATTGAGCCCGGGCTTTCTATATATTTTGACTTGATTCGTTTTGTTGCTGCGCTAGTCGTCCTGCTCAGTCATGTATGGCCTTTGGTCTTTCCGCAATTCCCGGTGCCGTGGCCTGGCCATGCCGCAGTAGTCGTATTCTTTGTTCTATCCGGTTATGTCATCGCGCATGCGGGAAGCAAGCCCGGATTATCCCTCGGCGTATACGCCTCGCACCGTGCGGTACGCATACTGTCCGTCACCGTCCCGGCGCTGCTCCTGTCGATCGCGATCGCCCCTGTCGCAGGCGGCCCGCAAATTCCGTACGCAGGGCAAATGTCGCCTGCCTCCGATGAATTCTGGACGGCGATCTGGCTGAATCTGTTTTTCCTCGGCGAGTCGTGGTCGCTCAGCGTCAAGCCGCCGTTCAATCCTCCGTTCTGGTCGCTCTGCTACGAGGTCTGGTATTACGCGATCTTCGCCGCATGGACTTTTGCGCCGAAGCGCTGGCGACCGCTCACTGCAGTGTTGACCATGGCCCTGGCCGGGCCCAAGGTACTGGTGCTGTTCCCGATCTGGCTACTGGGCGTCGCCCTGCACCATACAAAGGTCACCCTGGGTCCACGCCTGGCGGGCTTTGTGTTTGTCCTGACACTCGGGATGTCCGCGGCGTTTTTTTGGTTTAACTGCTCGATTATCCTGCGTTCGCATCTTGTCCAACTCGCGCCTGGAATGATGGAGAGCCTGCGTGGGTCGAATGAGTTTCTCGGCGATTTCATCCTGGCGCTAATCGTCTGCGCGCACTTCCTTGCAGTGCGTTCTCTGGACAGCCAGTTTGCCAGGTTGCTCAGGTTTGAAAAAGTCATCCGGTACATGGCATCGTTCACGCTGTCGACCTACCTGTTCCACATGCCGTTGACGGTGCTCATCTGGAACGGGTTGAACGTGAGATCGTCGCTGGCTTTCGGCGTCCTGTTGGGGGCGGGAGTCTTTTTGCTCGGCTCGGTCACTGAACGGCAAAATGCACGTGTCCGGCGCCTGGTGGCGAAAGTGTCGTATCAGCTAAGTCAGTACTTCGCGGGCGGAAAGGCTTCCGCAGTGGATTCGCAGCGTCCCGGTGTCAAGTAATACGCTCGCGGAAGCAACGCGAAAAAAAATGCCGCCCAGTTTGCACTGAACGGCATTTGCCCGGTGGGGCGCGTTTTGCGACGTGAACGCCTACTTGGACGAGGCAACCATGTAATCAACAGCTGCCTTCACTTCCGCGTCCGACGCGGTCGAACCGCCTTTTGGCGGCATCATGCCAGCCTTGCCCATGAAGCCCTTGATCGCGTGCTCGTACAGCATTGCGTCGCCTTGCTTGATGCGGGCGGCCCAGTTAGCCTTGTCGCCCAGCTTGGGTGCGCCTGCGATGCCGGCGCCGTGGCAAGCTGCGCACGAAGCCTCATAGATGCCCTTGCCCACGTCACCCGACAGCTTGCCTGGTGCAGCGGCCGCTGCAACTGCGGCAGGAGCGACAACGGCTGCCTGCGCTGCGGCCGGGACAGCCGCTGGTTCAACTGCGGGAGCTGCAGCAGGTGCCGCGTCAGCGGTTGCCGCTGCTGGCGCAGCCGCTGGCGCTACAGGTTCCTTGAACGAAGCGCCGCCCTTGTTCGCCATGAAGACAACAGCGCGTGCAACTTCTACGTCATCCAGGTCAGGATTGCCGCCTTTGGCAGGCATTGCACGGATACCGTCGATCGCATGCTTGACCAGGGTATCGTAACCCTGGGCAATACGTGCGCCCCAGCCGCCTGCATCGCCGAGCTTGGGAGCGCCGGCAGCGCCGCTGGTGTGGCAGGCTGCGCAGTTAGCAGTATAGACAGCGTCGCCAGCGAGCAGTACTTTCGGTGCGTTCACGTCTTTCAGGATGAAACCTTCGTCGGCGACAGGCGCCAGGCGTGCCGCGACTGCTTCGGCGTTCTGGCTGTCGGTGCCGGCGCCTTCCAGGGTGCCAGTGGTGACGAACGACACCAGCAGGATGATGCCGATGACAGTAACCAGGAAGAAGGCAGCGACAGCAGCTGCAAGCTGGCCAGGGGTCCGGATAGGGGAGTGGTGTTCGTTGTGTGCGTCGCTCATGATGTCCTTAAAGCAATTTTCAAACCTGCAAGGCGAAAAAGCCCGCCAAACCCGCGATTATAGACGTAAAGCACGTGCTTTGGAACGGAAATCAAGGGCCGGCACGACAGTTTTCATGGACGGCAGGTTGGAAAAACTGTATCCTTCGCCTCACTTCAGAAATTCCCCTACGCGGCTGTAGCTCAGTGGATAGAGTATTGGCCTCCGAAGCCAAGGGTCGTGGGTTCNNGTTATAGCTCTGGCGCTCGTTTGTTGCTTGCGAGCCAGATGTTCCTGCATCTTCAAAAAATTATTCCAGCGAATCGCATCTGGAAGCACCTGTGGTCTTGGTGCCTCCTGTAAGCCTAGTTGTTCAGCTGTCTGCGATCTAGTGAGAAGCCAGTCAGTGTAGCGACCATCAAAAAACGTACGATGGCCAGGATGATTTCAACTGTTAACATGAGACGCCGAAGGAACAGATTCTGCCAACGCGCCGCCGATATACCCGTTTGGCTTTCAAGGTACTCGTACTTCCCACGGCTGGGGGCGATGTCTTCTGCAAGGAACTGCGAATGGCTGAGCACATTTTTGGTGTGCCATTTGTCAAAGTGCGTCCGCCATGGTTGGTTGACGACGATGATACTGGCGCCCAGCTTGAGCTTGACGGCTATTGCACTGAAAAAAAGCTGGCAATCGAGTACCAGTGCGGGAAGCACCACGACCTATGTCAGAAGACCCTGTATCGAGAAAAATGAAGAACAAAGTATGCATTTCGAGGGGGGACTCTACTAGAAATTTGGCCAGAGAATCACACCTGGCGTGTCCTGTTGCAGTTCTTCGAGGTAATGGGTACGGCGAAGATCATCCCCCACCGTTCCGCACTTTGGTATGGTTGTTGGCTTAATACTCGTGTAAACCACGAGCTCTTTTCCCACGCATGGTTGACAGCTCGATCGGGCGGCGGTGCTAAGGGGTGACCGGCTGCCGTGGTGCTTCCCGATCGGAAAAGGGCGATTTGAGGCCCGCGAGGGCTGGAGCGAAGCGAAACCCTTTTCGCATCACGGTGGCATGCTGGAGCGCTTTGGCCGGTCGTCCCGGCCAGCGACGATATTAGCCGGTCGGCTGCGGTTGAGCTGATTCTTGTTGTTTTTTTCGCGCTGGGGATATCAGTGTTAAAGTTCGTGTGCGATAGCGCTGACAATTGACTGTACATAGATACAGTGGCGTAGTAGTCTTGGCAATTTGCCAATTACAGCTTCAGGGTGCGGACGAGAATTGTTACGTCGCCTTTGGCCATTGTCATTTTCTTGACGTTAATTACCTGCAAACTACGAGTTTGCCTAACTCACAAATTTTCCTGCGTAGCAAAAATGAAAGCAGATTTAACTAAGAGGCTATTTAAGGCTATCGCAGTCGGTTCCGATAAGGATATGGATCGCCTTTGCCGTAAGGTTATTGAAGATGAAAATAGCAAGGGGCATCTTGTTCTTGCTACGCAGCTAGAGACCATCCTGAAGAGCAGGAAACCAGTCTCTCTGCAAGAACCAAAAACTGATAGTGAGCGAGTTCTACAAGCGCTCCCCATGAGTCGCCGTTACCAAGATCCGCTTGTTGTAAGGATGGATAGGTCTGCGCTGCGGCATTTCATGGTACTCCCCGAGCCCGTTGAGAAGCGCTTCGCGCGGATTGAGCAGGAGTATGCAGCACGAGACCGACTATCCGCGTTTGGTCTACGTCATAAAAAGAAGATTCTACTTTACGGCCATCCAGGTTGCGGCAAGACTCTCGGCGCCGAACGCCTAGCTTGGACGACCGGCCTTCCGCTGGTAAAAGTGCGGTTCGATGCGCTCATCTCATCTTATCTGGGTGAATCGGGCATCAATCTCCGTGCTGTGTTTGAATCCGCGAAAGAGCGACCTTGTGTATTATTTCTTGACGAGTGCGATTTCATAGCAAAGTCCCGCAACAATCAAAACGATGTTGGAGAGATTCCGCGGCTAGTGAACACACTTCTCCAGTTGCTAGAAGACTACGACGCACCGGGCTTGCTTGTGGCCGCTACAAATTTGGATAAGCAACTAGATAAAGCGCTTTTCCGAAGGTTTGACGATGTGTTTGAGGTGCTTCCACCCGGTGAAAGCGAAATTGAACGACTGTTGAAGTCAACGCTGGCGGCAATTCCAATGACTCGGAGTATTCGATGGAAGGCTGTTGTGGAGAACCTCGTTGGATTGTCCGCAGCGGACGTTGTAAAGGTCGCTCAGGACGCTGCGAAGCGAACCATTCTGAGTGGCCGGGAACAAGTTGGACAAGAAGACTTAATTTTTGCTATCAAGGAAGTATACAGCAGGGAACAAAACTGATTTAATCGTTGGTAACTTTACAAAATGTAAATTACCAATGGCCACTGTCAACATCGCTAGACTTCCACACCTCTCTTTGCCATTGATCGTCCGCGCTCGAGCGCGACTGAATGGGGGGGGGACAACACCTCCTCAAGAAGTTCACAACAGAGCAAGTCGTCAGTCCCACGGTGCCCTTTTGACAGGCGCCGTTAATGACGCTGTAGCCGCCTGGGGAACACGCCGACAAGATCGAAGCCGCGCCCAATTACCCCCACTTCCTCCGACCATGCCATTATTTGTGCAGGTGGAGCCTGGTTCGGACTTGGAATATTTGCGAAAGCACTTCAACCTGGAAATCGTCTCAGAGCATGATGATGGCGTGGTTTTGGTTGCCAGTGCTGATCAAGATATGTCGAGCTTTCTTGAGACGACGAATAAATTTGTGAACGATGTACGGGGTGGAGCGACAGCCGCAAAAATCTATGGGTTGTCCGGGCCCGAAAATTCACAACGAAGATTAGACCGATTATTGTCTGATTCGTTGTTGGAGAAGTGGCACACCATTGCTGATGCAGGTATCTATACCGTTGATGTCGGCGTCGAATGCTTGGGGACCGTCACCGTCCCGGAACCGCCGGAGCAGGGCGAACACGAAACAGATGAGCATTTCGAACCTCGTATTGCGAGGTGGAAGATTAAGTGGCGTGCGGCTGAGTCAGCGTGGGACGACTTGATGGGAGAGCGCGAATTTGAATTTGTAAATTTCGTAAGCGGTTATGGTGGCGAGGTCTTGGAAATTGTACATCAGGCTCCTGCGGGAGCGGCAACGCTCCCTGACAGCTTTACGATGCGTATTCGAATCAGTGGACTCGGACTCCGGGACCTGGCACTCAACTATCCATACCTGTTCGAAATCGCTGAACCAGAAGATGTTGCCGACGTGTTTGGTGGGCTTGAGTCGCAGCCTGGTGAGATGCCTAATCTGGAAATTCTGACACCAGATGAAAATGCGCCGGCTGTATGCGTGATCGATAGCGGCATTCAGGAACGGCATCCTTTGCTTCAGTCTGCAATAGATACTGCCTCTTCCACGTGCATTATTCCCGGAGTTGCCGCAACTGACGTCGCTGATTATGTGAGGCCTGGAGGACATGGCACCCGAGTTGCAGGGGCGGTGCTATTCCCAAGAGGAATTCCCACTGAAGGAAGCTTTCAGGCGCCCTGTTGGTTGCAAAATGCCCGCGTTCTCGATGCTAACAATCGTCTGTCACATAGTTTGTATCCTCCCTTGTACATGCGTGCGATTGTTGAGGCATTCCACAATGGGACTCGCTCAACGCGGCTGTTCAATCACTCTATCGCAGCATACAGACCGTGTCGGATTCGCAATATGTCCGCTTGGGCTGCCGCGATTGATTGGTTAAGCTGGGAATACGATATCCTTTTTTTCCAAAGCGCCGGTAACCTTCCGATTAGTTCTTCTGCACTGCCTTTTCGTCTCGGGGTGGTCGATCACGTGAATTCCGGTTTCACCTATCCTGACTATCTTGTTCGAAATTCATCTAGAATTCCGAGTCCGTCGGAGAGCTTGCAGGCGATCACAGTTGGCTCTGTCAGTCATGCAGAGTATGTCGGCGAACATGTTTCGTCATTTGCTAGTGAGGGGCGTAGCTCTGCGTTCTCGACAACGGGCCTTGGAGTTTGGGATTCGATCAAGCCCGACGTGGTTGAATATGCGGGCGATTTCGCGCATGACGGGGGTAGTCCCCTCGGAATTAGCACTCCGCCGGAAGTGTGCCCAGATCTCGTGCGCTCAACAATGCATGGGGGGCCGATAGCCGCCAGAGATGACGTGGGTACTTCCTTTGCCGCGCCGAAGGTCGCCGCGATTGGAGTGGCTCTACAAACGCTACTTCCGGATGCGCCCGCGCTTCTATACCGCGCGCTTATCGTTAACTCAGCACGGTGGCCGCTGTGGGCTGAGAATTCGGTGAACAAACTAAACGTTATTCGGCAGCTGGGATTCGGAATTCCGGACGTTGGCCGTGCTACTCAGAATACAGAATATAGAGTTTCGTTGATCACGAGTGGTCGGCATCGGGTAAAGTCAAAGGAAGCACATATTTTTCAGGTACCGATTCCGGAGGCGCTGCGCTCGCCGGGGGAGGATTTCAACGTGCGGATCGATTTAACGCTTTCCTACGTTGCAAAGCCGAGGCGAACTCGCCGAAATATTAGGCAATACTTGTCTACCTGGGTTGACTGGAAGAGCAGCGATTTCGGCGAAACTGTTGAGTCCTTTCGCAATCGTGTACTTAGGGATGGTAATAGGAGCCTTAGAGCTGGGGAGGGTATCATCCCGTGGAAGATTCGCGAGAAGGACGACTGGGGCGACGTTCAAGGCGTGCGCCGAGCTACCGGTACCGTACAAAAAGACTGGGCCATTGTTAAGTCTCATCAACTTCCAACCGATTTTTGCATCGCAGTAATTGGTCATCCCGGCTGGGATAAAGATCCTGACGCGAGCGCCAAGTATGCGCTAACCATCTCCTTCGAAGCAATCGATGAAGATATTGAGTTGTACACAGAGATAGCCGCTTCAATTGAAACCGTAATTTCTATACCCGAAATCGAATTGGAAGTACACGTTTGATGATGGCGTCAAACTGCGACATCGGTTCTATTTAATTTTCAAGTCGAGTTTTTTAGCCAGGTCTTCGGCGCGCAAGTGTGTGTAACGTTTAAGCATGTCTAACGTTCTATGGCCTGTTATCGCTGCGACCTCCATCACGTTTAGGCCTTTTTCGAAAACTCGATTTGTGGCTTCGTGACGCAGATCGTGAAAGCGAGCTCCGACGACGTTGGCACGATGTGCTCCACACGCGCGTTCGAATGCTTGACTTATCGATTCGGGACGCAACAGAAAAACTGGGCCTTCTTTCTTAACGCCAAACATCTCGAGAGCCTTTACGGCCGTCTTCGAAAGAGGCACTGTCCGAGGGACATCGGTTTTAGTTTTGGGACGGTGCGCGGTCTGCTTTTTGAGATCAATCTCATCCCATGCCAGGGCGGAGGGCTCGTTTCTACGCATTCCGGTCTCGACTGCTATCGATATGATCGTACGAAGTTCAGCTGACTCAGTCGCTTTCAAGATGGCGCTAATTTCGTTTACACTCACGCGACGTTCTCTGCCCCGCGGCTTCGTTGGCTTGCGGACCTGAGCCGTTGGCAGTCCGCCGGGAAGGCAGATGCCTCAGTCCATCGATGCAGTTTTGAGAACCCGATTGAGTAGATTGATCTCATGTATCACAGATTGGGGGCCAACAACTTTCAATCGACGGTCGCGAAGTTGAGCTATCTGTGATGATGTTAAGCTCGCCATGCGGTAGTCGCCGAATTCTACCGTCAGAGTCTTGATGCGGGAGTTGTCTGATTGTTTGCTACGTTTGGTGGGAAGTACTTCGGTGGCAAAACGCTCGAGTATGTCTTTGACGAGAGTGGCCTCGGCCTCGGACCGCGATACGAATACACCGCGTTCCATTTCGGACTCGATGATAGTTGCCCACCGCTCGGCATCAGCCAGTTTGTTAAACGTCTTGGTCTGGGTCGGATATCCGCGCTTGCGGATCTGAACGTGATGCTGGCCTTCGCCTTTTTTACGAATGGTTGGCACGGTGCAGGTTAGGGAAGGTGGGCAAGGATAACCGTGTGCCAAAATTGTGCCAATAAAGGAAAAAAATGTGCATCGAGCTTAGTGTTCACTGATGCTAATTTGGGCCTCCGAAGCCAAGGGTCGTGGATTCGATCCCCGCCAGTCGCACCATCATTTGCTTTATCGCCATGTCGGCTGTCTCCACGCCGGTAACGTATTCGTCCCGAGTTATGCCAAACTGCATGTTTTTCGGTAATGCAAGGGTAAGCATGAACAAATCGATCGTCATCATCGGCACCGCCGTCGCGGCTATAGTGGCCGTTTCCGCAGCCGCATTTTTTGCCCGCAGCCCCGCGCACCCGGCAATCCCGGAATACATCGCGGCGTCCGACCACACGCTGGTCGTGCGCGGCAAGACCGTGTACGAAAATAACTGCGCTTCCTGCCATGGTGCCAAACTGGAAGGCCAGCCCGACTGGCGCCAGCGTCTGCCGAATGGCCGCCTGCCGGCGCCGCCCCACGATGCGAGCGGCCATACCTGGCATCACCCCGATCATGTACTGATCGATATCATCAGGGATGGACTAGTGCCTGGCAAGACCGCGCCCGAGGGCTACCAGAGCGACATGCCAGCGTACGGCAGCACGTTGAAGGACGATGACATCGTCGCGGTGCTGGCCTATATCAAGAGCAAGTGGCCAGCCGAGGCACTCGAGGCCCAGCGCAGTATCACGCTGCAAAAATAAAGAACCTGGGTTCCGGCGCGGTAATCCCCCCATTTTTAGAGCACGCTAAAAGTAGAGGTTAAGCGGCGAGCGCCAATTTCTG
>CXWL01033952.1_pt1 | contig 15327 bp, 20 predicted proteins | sample 590931 | NCBI WGS metagenome assembly CXWL01 (sample SAMEA3498368, study PRJEB10139) | groundwater metagenome | biome: water well; material: biofilm material | place: Germany | collected 2015-04-27 | reverse complement strand
GTGGCCGCAAAGTTGCGCATCTCATCGCTCCAGTCGATGCCCAAGACCGTGCAGAGGCGGCGCGTTTCGCCTTCGAGGTCTTTCACCAGGTCTTCATAGCGGACCTGGTGGACCTTGAGCGCGAGTTTCTGCGTATAGATATCGAAGAGTTCCATCACCGCGACGTAGAAGCGCGCTGCGCCTTCGAGCGTCAGCAGCTCGAACATCGACGGGTTCATACCGAACCGGCGGCGGAAGCAACTGAACACCACGTCGCGCGGATCGCGCAGTGCGAACACGATTTTTGCGTTGGGGAACAGGCGGCGGATGAGCGGCAGCTTCGTCGTGTTCAGCGGCAATTTGTCGAGGAAGACGCGGCCGGTCACCTTCGCGCCCGAACCGGCGACGCTTTCCCAGTAGGCGCGGCGGAAGCGGGCGGCGTCCGTCTCCGAGGTGCGGCCGAACTTTGCGATCACGTCCGGGCCTTCGAGCAGGCTCGACGCTTCACCCAGATGGTCGCGTTCTTCGGTGGTCGCGACGCGCGGGTTGCTGCTCAAGATCGCTTCGAGCAGCGTCGTGCCGGAGCGCGGAAAACCGATCAGGAACGTGTGGCCGGCTTCGCCGCTTGTTGAACCTGCTGTGGTGGCGCCCATTGGCACTTTTGTGGCGGCGCCGAATTCCGTGTGCAGGTTTGCAATCTGCTCATAAGCGCTTTGGCGGTTCGCGAATTGCGGTGTGTAGGCTTCTACGAAGCGCGTGCCGGCATCGCTGTAGGCTTGGAATGCGCCGTCCGTATCGCCCTGCGCGTCCAGCGCGTCGCCAATAATGCTCGACGCCGTGGCGCGCTCAGCGGCCGGCAATGCAGGATCGGCGGCGAGCGGGCGCAACTGTTCCACGACAGCTGCCGTTTTGCCTTCGTCGAGATCGGCGGCCGCGATCACGAATCTTGCGTCGAACTCTCGTGGGTTGCGCTCGAGCGCTAAGGCTGCGTAGCGGCGCGCTTCGTCCCACTCGCCGCGGACAGCCGCGACTGAGGCGATACGAGCCAAGGTTTGCGAGCGGCCGGGCTCCATCGTATCGGCGCGCTTGAAGCATGCCATCGCACGCTCGGTATCGCCCAACGCTGCATGCGCGAGCCCTGAGCAGAAATGCGCGTGTGCGTAGTCCGGCGCCACCTCGACCATGCATTGGAACGCGTCGCGCGCGCCGGTGTTTTGCACCAGACGCAGGCGCAACAGGCCGAGCGCTTCGAGGACGCCGGTGTTGCGCGGCTCAAGCGCGTGGGCCGCCTCGAGGTCGGCCATCGCTTCGCGGTTGCGGCCGTGGACTTCGAAAAGTTGCGCGCGGAGGTTCAGGTAGAGCGCGTCTTGCTGGCCGCTTTTCAGGGCGTCGAGCGCGATCTCGGTCGCGCGCTTCATGTCGCCTTGGCGCAGCGCAGCGACGACACTCGTCTTCATCGTCAGTTCGAACATGCGCGGCACACTACGTAGCGCGTGCGGCCGCTTCAATGGGCCTTTCAGGCGCGCTTTAGGGCGCGCAGACGCTGCGGCGGCGGGGCGATTTGCGGCGCGGGTCGTTGCTGGCGTTGGCCGAGAAGCGTGTCGCGGATTTGTTGCGGTTCGCCGAACAGGAAGCCTTGGCCGAAGTCGACGTCGTGATCGAGCAGGCGAATGACGTCGCGCTCGTTTTCCACGCGTTCGGCGATCAGGTTCAAGCCGAAGCGCGCGAGCAGTTCCTTCAGGTCGGACGGGTGTACGTGGGCGCCGGACTTGTCGGCGTCGCCGAGCAGCAGCTTTGCCGGTACTTTGAAGTAGCGGACCTGGCGAGCGCGGGCACTCGCGAAGTCGACCTCGAGCGTCGTGACTTTGTCCATCGAGAACGTGAAGTCGAGATCGGCGAGTTGGCTCAGGTTTGCGATTTCCGCCGGTGTGCCCTTCTCAAGCGTTTCCTGAGAGATCTCGAAGATGAGCGAGCCTGCGAGTTCTTTGTGCTGCTGCATGAACTCGATGAAGTGGGCAAAGAAGATTTGGTCCTGCAGCGTTTCGCGCGAGAGGTTGCAAAAGACGCCGATGTCTTGTGCCTTGTTCGAGAGGTTGCGCAAGATTTGGATGCAGCGGAACAGCAGCACGTTGTCGACGACGGACATCAAGCCTGCGGGCTCTGCCACCTGCATGTATTGCGAGGGCATGATGATCGTGCCGTCGGCGGCGCGCAGACGGGTCAACGCTTCGTAGAAGCGGACCTTGCGCTGCGGCAAGCTCACCACCGGCTGCAGGTAGATGTCGATCCGGTTCTCTTCCAGCGAGCGGCGGACCATGTCGAGCATGACGTCGTTCGGCGTGTCGGTTGTGGTGCGCGCGGCGACCGCCGTTGCTTCGTCGGCTGCGGGCGCGATTTGCTTCGAGCGACCGGCGATGCCTTCGGCGAGTTTGCGTACGAGCGCTTCCAGCACTTTCACTTCGCTCGCCATGCGTTCGCCGCGGGCGGCGATGCTCGTGTCCATGTGCTGCTTCAGTTCGACGACGGCGCGGCGCGTGAGGTCGGCATCCGCGCGCACGTGATCGATCGCACTGCGCGTGCGTGCGTGTTCGGCCGTGCGGTCGAGGATCAGGTCGCAGTAGGAGGCGACGACTGTGATGAAGCCGGCGACCAGCATGGCGCCGACGGCGTCGGTGACGCCCAAGCGATAGAGGACCGCACCGATCACGATCCCGGCGAGGAACGCTACTCCCGGCACGATGACGAGGTCCAAACGCGGCATAATTTTCCCCGATTCTCCAGTGTTTTGAGTGTCCGGCTTGAAGTGTTTACAACTCGTTAACCCACCCCTTCAGGAGGCCTTCGATGAGCAACGCCCACGCCTTTTCCTTCACCTCTATTGAAGGCAAGCCACTCGCGATGTCCGGGTACAAGGGCAGAGCGGTGCTGCTCGTGAACACTGCGAGCGCATGCGGACTGACGCCGCAGTACAAGGGACTTGAGGCGTTGTGGCAGGCCTACCGCGACAAGGGCCTCGTCGTGCTCGGCGTGCCGTCGAACGATTTCGGGGCTCAGGAGCCGGGCTCAGAGACCGAGATCAAGTCGTTCTGCGAAGTGCGCTACGGGGTCGACTTTCCGCTCACGAAAAAGGAGCACGTGGTGGGCTCGGCGGCGCATCCGCTTTATCAGTGGATCGCGAAAGAGTTGGGCGAGGCCGCGATCCCGCGCTGGAACTTTCACAAATACCTGATCGGCAAGGACGGCAATCTTGCCGGGACGTTCGGCTCGCGTACCGAACCGGAGGCGGCGGAGTTGAAGCAAGCGATTGAGACGGCATTGAAGTAGGGGCCGCCGGGGTTAGCCGGCGGCGCCCGTTATCCCGTTACGACGTGTAGGGGATGATCTGGATTTCGACGCGGCGGTTCTTCGCGCGACCGGCCGGCGTTGAGTTCGGCGCCACCGGGCGCGATTCGCCCACGCCGATGACGTACATGCGCTGCGGCATCACGCCGTTCTGGGCCAGGATGTAGGCGACCGCGTTGGCGCGGCGCTGGGAGAGGTCCTGGTTGTACTGGTTGGCGCCGGTCGAGTCCGTGTGGCCGGACACTTCGATCGTCGTCTTGTTGTATTCCGCCAGCACTTCGCCGACTGCGGCCAGCGTCTGGTAGAATTGCGGGTTCACCTGGTCGCCGTCGACCGGGAAGGTCACGTCGCTGGCCATCACGAGCATGATGTTGTTGCCGTTGCGCTGCACGGAAACGCCGGCCGCGCGCAGGCGCTGACGGAGTTCTGCTTCCTGCTGGTCCATATAACCACCGACCGCACCGCCAACGAGGGCGCCGACACCCGCGCCGATGAGCGCGTTGCGGGCAGCTTGCTTGCCGCTGGAGGTGTTCGTCAGAGCGCCGATCGCGGCGCCACCGAGCGCGCCGAAGATCGCGCCGCGAGTCGCGTGGCTCGTCTTCTCTTCGCCGGTATAAGGATCTTGCGTCTGGCAGGCGCCGAGAAGGAAGGCGGCGCCGATGACTAAGGCAATGACTTTACGCATTCGGATCGTCCTCTGTTGAAGTCCCACGGATTCGTATGCTTGGACGCGCGCGTCTTAGGTCGGGTCCGCACGACAAGGCAAGTGACGGAAAACACCTAGCGCACCCAGCGGCCCTGGTGCCGGAATTGTGCATTTGTCTTGACGACCGTCGCAAGGGCCTCTCATTTCGCGAACATGAACGGCCATTCACTTTGGAAGGACAGATAGCGCCATGCAGCTCTTCGATCTCAGCGGGAAAATTGCGGTTATCACGGGTTCGACGAAAGGAATCGGCGAGGCGATCGCGCATCGCATGGCCGAACACGGCGCGAAGGTCGTCGTGTCTTCGCGCAAAGCGGATGTGTGCGACAAAGTGACGGCGGACATCAACCAGAAGTGGGGAAAGGGAAATGAAGTCGCCTACGCGGTGCCCTGCAACATCAATGAGCGTTCGCAGCTGGAGCTGCTCGTCCAAAAAACGCGCGCGAAGTGGGGCAAGATCGACGTGCTGGTCTGCAATGCGGCGGTCAATCCTGTGTTCGGGTCGATGTCGCAAATCCCGGACGAGGCCTTCGATAAAATCATGGGGTCGAATGTCCGGTCCAACCATCAGTTGTGCAACATGGTCATTCCCGAGATGGTTGAGCGCAAGGACGGCGCCATCATCATCGTCTCTTCGATCGGAGGCTTGCGCGGATCGCCGGTGCTGGGCGCCTACTGCATCTCGAAGGCGGCCGACTTTCAGCTCGCGCGCAACATCGCCTGCGAATACGGCGTGCACAATGTGCGGGCGAACTGCATAGCGCCGGGTCTGGTGAAGACCGACTTCGCGAAGGCCTTGTGGGACAATCCCGAGATCCTGAAACGCTCGACGTCGAACGCGCCGCTCCGGCGAATCGGCGAGCCGGACGAGATCGCGGGGGCGGCGGTTTATCTCGCCTCCAAGGCGGCTGCGTTCATGACCGGGCAGACGATCGTGGTGGACGGCGGCGTCACGGCCGTATGAACCGGCCAGTTTTGGCATGTGAGCGCGGTTCCACACGAAATTAAGGCTTTCCATTCAGTTGCGGTTCATTGAAACATGGGTCGGATAGCGTTCGACGACCGCGAAGAGGACCTGCATGGGGACCACCGCTGAAGCGCAGCGGGCCGAGTTCACGCTCAACGGCAACAAGATGCTGGCACCACTCGACCGCGCGGCAATCGCGCGAATCGAGGCCCAGTGCACTTGGAAGGTCGCCCACGCGAACGAACCGATCCTCAGCCGCGACACGGATTCGCGCGACGTGTTTTTTGTCGTCAAAGGCCGTTGCCGGATTGTGAATTTCTCGCCGTCGGGCCGCGAGGTCGCCTATGCGGTGGCCAGCGTCGGCGACTTTTTCGGGGAGATGGCGGCGATCGACGGGCTGCCGCGTTCGGCGACCGTGGTTGCACTCGAAGATTGCATCCTGGGCTCGATCACGCTTGCCGCCTTTCGCGAAGTCGTCGAGCAGTATCCGAAGGTCGGCTTCGTGATTATGGAAAAGCTGGTGCGCATCGTTCGAACCAGCGACGACCGGATCATGGATCTCGCCACGCTGTCGGCTTATCAGCGCGTCTATTCCGAGTTGTTGAAACTGATCAAACCCGACCCGGTTCGACAGGGTTCGTGGCTGATCTATCCGCTGCCCACGCAGGCACAAATAGCGGCGCAAGCCTCGACCACGCGCGAAACCGTGGCGCGCGTGCTCTCGCACCTCTCCGCCGATGGGGTCGCCGAGCGCAAGTCGAAGACACTCTACGTTCGCCAGGTCGAGCGGCTGCGCCAGTTGTGCGACAAGGTCGTGCCGATGGCCGCAAAAGACGGCGTGGACTAAGCGGGCCGCACGAGCGGCTATGAGACCGCGATTTAGATTCTGAAGTGTCGCGTCGAGACGCGTTCTGGCGCCCGTCGGTTGAAGGGACGGGAAATACAGAGCGCGATCGACAACCGGGAGGCGTGAAAGCGTCTTCGCGCGGCGGCCTACGCGAATGGCAAATGCACCTTTCACCAGCGAGGCGAAAACAACCGCGTTCGGTGTTTCAAGAATCGCACACGCATCCTCCGCTGCGATCTTGCGGTCATGTTTTTTCTGGTGAACCACGCTTGCTCTGAGGCATGTTCCCGCCGCCAAACTTTTGGGGGAAGTTATGCAGTTGCTCACAGGCGTCGATTTGGTGCAGTTCGAACTTTTCGCAGTCGCGGCGCTGATGTCCGCGTGTCTTTTTTCGATCGGGTTCTTGCTCGGCCGCGTCTCGATGCGGGGCGGCACGGTGAAAGTGCCGATGGAAGTGATCCATGCGCTGACCGCGCCGCGCTTCGAAGCGGCGCAGCGCGCCTTCATGCCCGCCACGACCGAGAGCAAGCACGATAAGATCTTGCATGCGGTCGAGGCCTTGCTCGACCACGTGAAGCACGAGAAGGACTTCAAGAAGGCCAAAGAATACGCACTGCACGAGATCGAGCGGATCGCGCACGACCATGGCGAGACGCCGGAGTTGCACGAGCTTCACGAGAAGGTCGACCACGCGCACAACAAGGGCGAGATCGAGACCGCCTTGCAGGAGTTCATCGATCACGCGAAGAGCCATCACTAGGCCTGCAACGGCGGGCGGGCGCGGTTAGCGCCGGCTCGCTTGCGCCGCTTCCACGCATCCTGCCAGCAAGAGCCGCCTTGCAATCGTTCACGAGAGAGCGAACTCTCTTGCCCGCGAATGCAGGGAGGAATTCATGGCCGACCTATTGGCGTTATCGCGGGCCGTCATCGACGAGGGAAAGGGGGCCGACGAGACCGGGCCGCTGAACCGGATCAATCATCAGTTGTCGGAAATCGGCAACGGGGTTGCGATGGTGGAGGCGTTTTCGCACTGCGTGCTGTTCGAGACGGACGACGGGCTGGTCGCGTTCGATACGTCGAATGAAGGCGGCGGGGCGAAGGTGGTCGACGCCGTGCGGCGCTGGCGGCCTGCCCGGTTCAACACGATCGTCTATACGCACGGGCATATCGATCATGTCGGTGGGTGCGGCGCGTTCGTGCACGACGCGGAGACGTGTGGGCACGCGCGGCCTTGCATCGTGGGGCATGAGAACGTGCCGAAGCGGTTCGACCGCTACAACCTGACCGACGGCTACAACAAGATCATCAACGAGCGGCAGTTCGGGCAGTTTCGCCGGCGCGGCTATGAGATCGCGGGCGCGGCGCGGTTTCTGCCGGTGACGACGCCGAAGCCGGACACGGTTTACCGGGACATGATGAAGCTTTCGCCCGGTGGACTCGACATTGAGCTCAATCACGCGAAGGGCGAGACAGACGATCACACCTGGGCCTGGATCCCGAAGCACAAAGCGATTTGCGCCGGCGACTTTTTCATCTGGAACTTTCCGAACGCGGGCAACCCGCAGAAGGTGCAGCGCTACCCGCGCGAATGGGCGGCCGCGATCCGCGAGATGGCGGGGAAAGGCGCGGAGCTGTTTTTGCCGGCGCATGGGCTTCCGATCGGCGGGGCGGCTCGCATCCGCAACGTGCTCAGCGAGGTTGCCGATTCACTCGAATATTTGGTGCGCGAGACGCTGGCCTTGATGAACCAAGGCGCGCGGCTGAACGACATCGTCCATGCGGTGAAGATCGACCCCGCCGTGCTGGAGAAGCCGTACCTCAAGCCGATGTACGACGAGCCCGAGTTCGTGGTGCGCAACATCTGGCGGATGTACGGCGGCTGGTATGATGGGAACCCGGCGAATTTGAAGCCCGCAAAGGATGCGGCGTTGGCGCGCGAGATCGCATCGCTCGCGGGTGGCGCGGGGAAGCTCGCGGCGCGTGCGCTGGCGTTGTGCGACAGCGACGTGCGGCTTGCGTGTCATTTGGCGGAACTTGCGGTGCAGGCCGAGCCCGAGAACGCGCACGCGCATGCGCTGCGCGCAGAGGTGTTTCAGAAACGGCGCGACGGGGAGACCTCGCTGATGGCGAAAGGCATCTTCGGCCACGCGGCGAACGAGTCGAAGGCGAAGGCGGGTGGCTAGCTCATGAAGACCAACACGGCGACAAAACATCGGGTCTATTCCATCAGCTTCGCCAGCGTTTATCCGCTGTACATCGCGAAGGCGGAGAAGAAAGGGCGTACGAAGGAAGAGGTCGACAAGGTCATTCGGTGGCTGACCGGCTACACCCAGAAGGGGCTTGAGGCGCAGTGCGCGAAGAAGACCGACTTTGAGACTTTTTTCGCCGCGGCTCCTAAACTCAACCCGGCGCGGTCTTCGATCACGGGCGTAGTTTGCGGTGTGCGGGTGGAAGAGATCGCGGAGCCGACGATGCGCGAGATCCGCTACCTGGACAAATTGATCGACGAGCTCGCGAAGGGGAAGTCGATGGAGAAGATCTTGCGATAGTAGTCCGTCTTCGGGCGAACAGCAGCGACAATGAGGATCGAAGCATGCAGTTGAAGGATAAGGTCGTCGTCGTGACCGGCGCGGCGAGCGGGATTGGGCGGGCGATGGCGCAGCGGTTTCACCGCGAGGGGGCGCGGCTTGTCGTTTGCTCCGACTTAAACGGCGTGGGCGCGAAGGCCGTTGCGGCCGAGGTGGGTGGTGTTGGGTTCGAGACGAATGTTGCGAAGGAGAGCGACATTCAACATCTGATCGAAACGGTCGAGGCCGACCACGGGCCGATCGATCTTTTTTGTTCGAATGCTGGCATCGGCGTGCGCGGCGGGGCCGAAGCCTCCAACGCCGATTGGCAGAAGATTTGGGACATCAACGTGATGGCGCATGTGTGGGCGGCGCGTCATCTCGTGCCGCGCATGATCGCGCGCGGCGGCGGGTATTTGTTGAACACGGCCTCAGCCGCGGGATTGCTCTCGCAGATCGGCTCGGCTCCTTACGCGGTGACAAAGCATGCGGCGGTGGGGTTGGCCGAGTGGCTTGCGATCACGCATGGCGATCAAGGCATCAAGGTCTCCGTGCTCTGCCCGCAAGCGGTGCGGACCGCGATGACGGCCGGCAATCCCGACGGCGTTGCCTCGATCGACGGTATGATGGAGCCCGATGCGGTGGCCGAGGCTTGCGTGCGCGCGATCGAGGCGGAGGATTTCTTGATCCTGCCGCACGCGGAAGTGCTGGACTACATGCGGCGCAAGACCGCCGACTACAATCGCTGGATCGGCGGCATGCGGAAGCTGAACCGGAAATTTCGGGGATAGGCTCTAGGGTTTCGACGACGTACCGAGATACTTCGCCAACGCCGCGATCGCGAGCGCCAGGGCAATCAGCACCAAGAGGCCGAACAGGCCCATACCCCAGCCCATGCCCCAGCCGTATGCGTGCATCATGACATTGTTCCTTTGCGAACGGATGCATCATGCGTCGTGCGGCCACGGTTTACCTTGAGGCAGGTCAAGGCTGGCGAGCGGGCCCGATCAATTCTCAGCGGCTCTTTTTTTTAGAGCCATCAGCTGCGTCATACCCCAGCCTTGTTCGTAGCCGGCGTGTTCGGTGGCGGGGTCGCCGCCGGTGCGCTCGAAGCCGAAGTGGAAGAGTTCGACCAGCGTGCCGCCGAGCGCGGGCGTCAGGCGCAGCGTGACGGAGGTCGGGGCTTTCCAGCCGCGGTTCGGGATCCAATCGTTTTCGAACGTCAGTTCGCGACCGGGTTCGAACCGCTTGATGGCGCCACCGTAGCTGACGCGGGCGCCGTCCCAGTTGACGCTCATGCGGATTTCGCCGCCTTCGCGCGGCTCGTAGTGGGCTGGCCCTGCGAGGTGCCCGCCTCAGGCGAGCCGATGACGACGCCCCACCAGCATGTCATCCGTTCGCGCGTTTCGAATTCGCGCCAGACGCGCTCGGGCGCAGCCTGGATCAGGATCGAGCGGCGGACGCGAAGTGGCGAGGCTTCCGGTTCGGGTGTCATCGTTGAGCTCCTAGACGTTGCGCGCGAGTTCGGTGGGCAGTTTGTCCAGCGTCTCGCCCCAGCCGCGTTCGCGATCGGCGGCGGTGTCGCCGCCGTCGAGGGCGGCGCATTGATCGGTCACCTTGACGCGGGTGCGCGCGCCTTCGGGAAAGAGCTCGACGGTCACCATCGATGTCGTGATGCGCACGCTGCCGCGGGAGATCGTCATGGCGAAACAGATGCGCCAATTCTCGACGATATCCTCGTAGCGGCAATCTTCGCTGTAGAGCGGTCCGCCCTTCGGCCCGAACGTCAGCTGTTTACGGCCGCCGACGCGGAACTCGTGTGCCACCACGCGCGAGGTCCAACCGGCGTCCCCGGGGAGGTACCAACGGCCGAGCGCGGCCGCGTCGGCCCAGGCGGCGAAGACGCGCTGCGCCGTCGCATCATAGGTGCGCGCGACAACGATCGTATCGTGACTGGTTTTGAGCGTGTTCATCGGCGAGGCCTCCTTTTGGCCGCTGGCGGTTTTGTCTCAGCGAGATAGCGATCGAGGGCGTCGAGCCGGCGCTCCCACAATGCGCGGCGCTCTGCGATCCAATCTTCCGCGACGCGCAGCATCCGGGGTTCCATGCGGCAGGTGCGGACACGGCCTTGCTTCACGGACCGGACGAGGCCGGACACCTCCAGCACGGCCAGATGCTGCACCACCGCGGGCAGCGACATCGCGAGCGGCGCGGCGAGCTCGCTCACCGAGGTTTCGCCGCGCGCCAGGCGGTCCAGCATTGTGCGCCGCGCCGGGTCGGCGAGGGCGTGAAACATGCGGTCGAGGGTTTGCTGTTTGTTAATCATCTACTTAAGTATCATGCTGTGCGAGCTCACGCAAGGCCCGTTCGCGTCTGGAGTTAGGCCCGAACCGGGCGTGCGAAGCGGCGCATCGATCGCGCTCTGGCCTTTGCCGCTTCGACGGCGCGGTCGCGCGGCGATGCGTCGGTGACCAGCCCGTGAACCAGGCGGTGGGCGACGGCGAAGGTTTCATCCACGGCGGCGTCGAAGGCCGCCTCGTTTGCCTTCGAGGGCGCGTTGAAGCCCGACAGCTTGCGGACGAATTGCAGGGACGCCGCGCGGATTTCTTCGTCCGTCGCCGGCGGGTCGAAGTTGAAGAGCGTCTTGATATTGCGGCACATACGAATAGTCCCGGTTGACGCGGAGAGTTTCCACGTCGAGGCCTGGTAAGGCAAGGCGAGAAGAAATGCCGACTGCCGCGCCTTCTGCGCCGTTCGTCAGGTTTTGGCGAGCCAGCGTGCGCAGTCTTCGCCGAGTTCCTTGATCGCGCGTGCTTCGTAGGCGGCGACGTCGGCTTTCGTCAGCGTGTTGTGCCAGCGGCCGTTGACGCCTTTGTTGATGAAAACCTCGGCGCCCGCATCCCAAAAGGCGCCACCCAGCGGAACGCTTTTCGTCGCGTTCTTCTTCATCCAGTCGAACGCGCAGTATTCGAGGATCTTCGGCCAGTCGCGTTCGTCGACCTTGATGTCGAGGAACTTCGCCATGGCGCGCATTTGGCCCGGCAGATCGCGCTTCAGGTCGGCGAAGTGAACGAGCATGAGGTTTGGCAGATCGCGAATCGCCCACCAACTCCTCACGTTTTCCCAGAACGGCCAAAACGGATGACCGTCGCGGGCCAGCCAAGCGAGGAAGTATTGGTGGATGTCGGCGGTCGGCTTTTCGATCGGCGGCCCTACCCTGCCCGGCGTGTCGTTCAGCGCCTGATACCAAAGCGCATTCGCATTGGCGTGGTGATTGTAGAGGCTCCACACGACGTCGCGCCCGTCGCGGCCGATGTAGAGATATTTCGCACGGGGGCTGTAGACAAGTGCGTCGACGGGCAAGTGCGTTTTCAAGAAACGGCGGTGGGTTTGTGCTTCGACGAGCGGCAGCTTCACTTCTTTCGGCGGCACGCGCAGATCGAGCCAGGGCGACATCTCGGCGACCGAGAGTTCCGGGTCGGGGCCGAACATCATCTGCGCCAGCATTTGCTGCATCCAGGTGGTGCCCGACTTCGCATAAGTCGAGACAACGATGTCGTCGTCGCGGAATTTAAGGTCGTTCCAGATCGTCGAGTCGAAATGATGGCTGTGGAACTCGCGCGTCTTCTTCGGATAGGCGGTCATGGTGGGTTCACTCCGGTGCGATTTCGGGATCGCCGGCGATGCGGCGTCCTTCGGCGAGCCAGCGGGTCAGCGTGGGGCTCAGTTCGTGTGCCGCGCGGGTGCGATAGAGCGCGATGTCGCTTTCGTTCAAGGCTTCGCGCCAACGCTCGTTCTTTCCAGCGTAGATGAAGCTTTCGTGGCCCCCGGTCCAAGCCGCTTTCGCGAACGGCATCAGCGCCGCACCGTCGCGACGCATTTCTTCGAACGTCGCGGCGTGAACAAGATCCGGCCAGAGCGCGGGCGGCGTGTCGATGTTCAGGAACTTGGCGATGCGATGCATCTCGCCGTCGAGGTCGGCGACCATGTCCTTGTAGTGGACGAGAAGCACATTCGTCTTTGTGCGCGCGGCCCAGTAGGTGCGTTCGAGGTCGAAGAAGCTCTCGGCGGTCGTGTCGCCGGTTTGCTCGGCGGGCGAAAGACCCATCCAATCGCGGAAGAAGTCGCGCGGGTGTTCCGCGGGTCTTGGATAGGCGCGGCCGATCGCTTCGTCGGCGAGGCCGGCACGGTCCAGCAGTTCCATCCGTTTGTACTGCCGCTGATGATTGTGCCACGACATCATCGCGTCCAGGCCGTCGCGGGCGACGTGGATGTATTTGACCTCGTCAAAATACGGTAGTGCGTCGAACGGCAGGTGCGATTTCAGGAAACGGCGGTGGGTTTGCGCTTCGAGTTGGGCAAGCGAGTCTTCGAGGGAACCCAAGAAGCGTTCGTCGAGCCAAGGCGAGATCGTGAGCGGTTTCGGTTCCACCGTTTGGAAGATCAGCAGGCTCACGATGCGCTGCATCCAGGTGGTGCCGCATTTCGGATAGGTCGCGACGACGATGTCGCCGGTGCGCGGGCGGTAGGCGTCCCAGCGCGTACTGTCCATGTGCCAGGTGCGGACGATGCGGCGCATGTCAGCCCCAAGCTTGCAGAACGGCGCGCGCGACCGCGCGGTGGAACTGCGCGAGTTCGGCAGGCTCCAACGTCGCGCGTTCGATGCAGAGCGCGAGCGCGATCTTGCCGCCCGATTTCGATGTCGCAAGGCCTGCGTCGTGGAAGCCTGGCGTGCCGCCTTCGACCGTGCGCGTGACGCCTGTGCGGTGAGCGAACGTCCAGCCGGGCAGCATGCCGCCCTTTAAGCGGTCGTCGCCGGACTTCGTGCGGCGCATCAGATCGAGCACGATATTCGACAGGCGCGGTTGCACCAAGCGGTCCGCGGCCAGGCGCACGATCAGACTTGCCATCGCGCGGGGGCTTGCGGTGTCGCGCGCGTCGGCAAGGTAGCGGTCGAGTGTGAGCTTGGCGGCGTCGGCTGCGAGCTGGCGCTCGGTGCGGTCGATGCGCACCGCTTCCACGTTCATGTGCTTGAGCGCGGCTTGGATGCCGGGGATGCCTGCGGCATGTCTGAGCAACGCATCGGTTGCCGTGGTATCGCCGTTCAAAAGCATGTGCTCGATCAGCTGGCGCGCCGTGAACAGCGTAGGGCGTTTGCGCAGGCGGTCTGCGATCGGGGAGCGGCCGGGTACGATATCGGCGGCTTTCAGATAAATCCGCGCGTCGAGGCGGGCGGCGCCGTCTTGCACGAGTTTCAGGTAAGCCGTGGCAATCGGGAGCTTGTTCAGGCCCTCCATGGCGAAAAGTTCGCCGCCGCGCACGAACGCGGTGCGGCCTTGGCTCATGTCGACAGCGGCGAAGCCCACTTTCGCGAGGCTCGCTTCGGTGGCGAGAGCTGCGATCTTCGCTTCGAGCGCCGTGTCCGGCGCGCCGAGGTTGGCCACGTCCTGCGCGATTGCGCCCAACCGGTCGGCGGCGCGCACGAGCGGCGTGAGCGCGAAGCTCGCGCCGATCAGCAGTGTCCGCCTGGAGAGGTGCACGTCCCAAGTCCTGTTTTTCCGGGCGCACCTTATCTATCCCGCGCGCCGGATACAGTGACGGATTGCCCTCCGCGCTTGTTTTCCCTCAGGGCCGTGCGCGCGGGGCAACGGCGTCCCGCGCGCGCCGGATTTCAGGCTTCGAAAGCGGCTTCGCAGGCGACGGCGCCGTCGTGCGTCGCGAGCACGAGTTTCGCGGTCAGATTGGCGCCGCGCTCCAAGCTGATTTCGGAGCCGCTCAAGACTGACGTCGTGCCGGCCAAGACCGCGAAATCGCCGCCCTGCGAGACGTCTGAGGATCCCGCGGGGCCTGCTTTTGTCAGTGTCAGTTGGTATGTGCCCGCTGCCGCGTGCTGGGTCGCAACCAGCGCTTCGAGGCGTAGTCCGTCGCGCACTTTTTCCGCGCGGATGGTGCAGGCGAGTGGCGCTTCGGCCGCGGCGCTCGTGTGCGTGATGGTGGGGGTGACGAGATTTCCGTCGGCGAACGACGCGGTTGCACATCCGATCAGGATCGTCGCGCCGGCGAGCGAACTCATGAGTTTCAACATATGACTCTCCTTGGGGCGAAGGGGCGGGAGCGACATCTCCGCTCCCGCCGTTCGCGTTAGAACCCGCCCTGAATGACGACGGAGATGTTGCCGTTGCCGCTCTGCGCGACGTGGGCGTTCTGACCGTTGCCGACCTGAATGATGCCGGACGTGTTGTTCACGCCCGCTTGTTCGGTCGTCGCGGTCGAGCCGTTGCCGATCTGCGCGGTGCCGGCGACATTACCGTAGCCCGACTGATACGTGTTCGCCGTCAGGTTCCTGCCGTGTTGGCCGGTCACCGCCAAATTGTCGTTGCCGCGCTGCTCCGTCATCGCGCTGTTGCGCGCGCCGGCCTGCTCGACGCGGACTGCGTTGCGGTAGCCGGTCTGCCAGCCGCGCGCGAAGTGGTCCTTGCCGGTTTGTTTGATCACGATTTTGTTGCGGTACCCCTGCTGTACGGCGGCGGCGCCGTTGCCGGAGCCCCATTGGTCGATGACGACTTTGTTGCCGGCGTTGGCCGCTGAGACGTTGACGCCCGCGAACATGGCAAGGGCGACGGTCGCTAAGAGAATGCGCTTCATGTGAGTGACTCCTGTGTAATGCGTTGCTCTGGTTCTCACGCGAACCCTTCGCGCCGGAACGCACATAGAACTACGGGGACATCGCTGAGCCGCGTTTGAACGCGCGCTTCACCTGCGATTCAGAGTGCGGGCGAGATTGCGGCGCCGACCAGGCGGATGTGCGGCGTGCGTCGCGTTTGCGCGGATATTCGAACGCGCGTGCGAACGCGCGCCGCCGTTTTGACATAGGGCACGAATACGTGATCGCGCCGTTCGACCGCGTTCAGCGCGCGAG
>CXWL01097967.1_pt1 | contig 15329 bp, 11 predicted proteins | sample 590931 | NCBI WGS metagenome assembly CXWL01 (sample SAMEA3498368, study PRJEB10139) | groundwater metagenome | biome: water well; material: biofilm material | place: Germany | collected 2015-04-27 | reverse complement strand
ACTCAAGCCCTTTAAGGCCGTGCCGCGGATCCACGCCTTTGACCGTCATCCCCAGCCCTCTGCAAATAGTTACAATCTCCGTGCCGATGCGCCCAATGCCGATGACCAGCGCGCGCCGCCCGCGGCACTCGGCCCCGGTCAGTCCGTCGCGGGAGAACGCGCCGAAACAATCCATCTGTTTTTTGAGTTTGCGCAAAAGAACCATCATCATAAGCACGGCTTGCTCGGCCACGGCCCGCGAACAGTATTCTCGAATATACCCGCACGGGATGTCCCTGCCCGAGGCCCGGCGATAAGAAACAAGATGATCGTAACCCTGGCTTCTGGTGAATATTCCCGCAAGGCGCGGGGCCCAGCCCGGAGGAATGCGCGATTGCGTTCTGATACTAATAAGCCTGGCCGCGGGGAACTTTCAGTCCAATTCCCGGATCGTCCGCGATGTAAACTGCGCCCGGACCCTGGAAGGAAGAAATTTCTTCAACGCCGCTTCTTCCTCTTCAAATACTTCATAAAAAACAACATCCGGCATAATGCTTTCTTGATCTCGTATAAAGATTTTAAGCGGAAAGGCTATCCGCCCCTTTCCCTTGAACTAATATGACATACATCATGCTCAAAATGGCGGGGGCCAGAAGCAGGCGAATAAAAGGGTCCTTTAAATATTGCTCAATCGGAGCCAAAACATAAACACCTAACGCCAAAAGGATGTGCAAAAGAATCGAAAAAAGAAAAAAACGGTAAAATGCCCTGGACCAACACTTCCGGCTGAATATCAAAAATAAAAAGAACATAATCCATGCAATATTATAAAAGTTAAATTTGAAAGGAACGGCCATTAAGGCCTTGAGGGCGGGCCCAAGGGCAAAAATATTCTCCAGAAGCCCTCGCGACACACCTTTCGCATTAACTAAAATATTTCTTAATCCTAAATTGAATTTTAAAATCCACCAGGGGCCCATGATGATCCCGATAATCCCCAGGTAATACCCGACATAAAAACTTCTTTTTGAGAACGCCATTTTATTTGTCATCAACAAAATGAGTATTACATTAAAAATGGCATAAGCAACGCCTTCATTTTTCGTCCAGGCAGCCAATCCCGCGAAAATGGCGGATAATAAAAAAAACATATCCCGGCGGGTTTCGTGCCAACGCAATAAAAATGTGAAACCGAGAATGTAATAGAACAAGATAACCGGTTCGGACATGGTCCCCCTGGTCATGGCGCTCAAATGCGGGATCGTCAAAACGAAAAAAGCTCCCGACAAGCTGATGACGCGCGAGGAATATCTTTGGAAAAAATAATACAAGCACACGGCGAGCCCGACATGAAAAAAGGGGAAGATGGCCCGCGCCCACCAATCGTTCCAGTACCCCAAACATAAAAATACCCAGGTTTCCATAAGAGGCACATGATGCGGGTAATCCCAATTCCCCCAAACGGTCTTAAACAGAGAAAACTTGTCAAACGGGATCATCCGGTCAACAAAATAAACCTTCGCCTTAAAACCCCATACCGCCCAACTGTCCCAAGCGTCGATGGTGATCATCATCGTACGAAAAAAAGTGTCCGCCCCCGCGCAAACCGCCAAAACCATCATAAGCCGGGCAAGGGGTGCCCACGATTTATCGACTTTTTTAGATACGACATTATCGTCGGATAAATCATCGGGCCGGCTTCCCAGCAAAAGTAAAATTACCAAGCAAAAGAGAAATGCGAACAACCCGATCGTCGCTGGGTCAAAGTAAAGCCTTACAAGGGACATATAAAACATAGCAAGCGTGATCGCGCCCCAGCCCAATCCAAATGAAATAAACATCCCTTCCCAAAAAAAGAAGTGTCTTCTTCCCCGCGTTATTTGAACAAGAAACATCTTGCCAATAAGAGTGGGAATGCTTAAAGAAATCAAAAACAAAAAACAATCCGTGATCACTCCCATAGGCCTAGAACGTTCGATTGGTTAATAGATATTTGTCCGGGGCAAATGTCACAAGGGCCTCATATCCTTCAGGGCGGTAAAAATCATCAACCTGATAAACCAGAATATAATCCTTGCGGATCGTATTGTCGCCATAATTGCGGGGATACAGGAAATAGCGGGCTTTTTCCCTTAAAAATTCAAATTTGTGCTGCTGCTCCGCGGGAAGGACGAGCTGCAACTCTGCGCCCAACGGCAACATCTGATCGCAGATTTTCAAGATCCGGTAAAAATCAGAGGACGCGGGGTCGTATATGGCGTGAGAGGCGCGCAGAGATTCAAGGGAAGAATGAAGGCCCCACCGGTAATAATCTTTGTTAAGATGAATGGCCCTGGCGGTTAACAACACCCACCCAATGATCCAAATCCCTAAACAACCGAAAAAGAGATTCCTGCTTAATGTTTGAAGATTACCGGACGTCAAGCCTTTTGGGTTCATCATTCCAATATGGCCAGGAGAGGCAAAAACATAAGTGACCCTGACGGGATTTGAACCCGTGCTGCAAGCTTGAAAAGCTTGTGTCCTGACCAGGCTAGACGACAGGGTCGAAAAATTTAAGACTGGCTTATTCGTCTTCTTTGGCGGCCACGATGGCCACCGAGCTGACCTCATCGCCTTTCTCAAGGCTGATAAGCCGCACGCCGACCGCGCTCCGGCCGGTTTCCCGGACATCTTTGGGGGAGCAGCGAACGATCATGCCCTGCTTGGTTACCGTCATGATCTCATCGTCGGGCATAACCGCCAAAACACCGACCACGGGGCCATTTTTATCGGTGACTTTCATATTAATGATCCCCTTGCCGCCGCGGGATTGAATACGATATTCTTCAAAATCAGAACGTTTGGCAAACCCATATCCGCTCACGGTCAATAAAGTACTGCCTGTTTTGCTGATATCCGAAGGAAAAACAACCATACTAACGACGTGATCGCCTTTTTCAAGGCTGATCCCGCGCACACCCTTCGCGCCGCGGCCCATATCACGGATCTGCTTTTCGGCGAAACGAAGCGCTTTACCGTTTCTCGTCGCCAGCAAGACTTCACTTTTGCCGTTACTGAGCGCAACGCCGATCAGGCGATCGCCTTTTTCCAAACCAATGCCGATAATTCCGCCCTTGCGGGGGTTGTTATAAGCTGACAGCGAAGTTTTTTTCACGTTGCCCTGGGCGGTCGCGAAAATCAAATATTGGTCGGGATTAAATTCTTTCACGGCCACGATGGCGCTGATCTTTTCATCCTTGCTGAACGTCAAAAGATTGATGATATTTTTCCCCTTGGCCATGCGCGAAGCGACGGGGATTTCATACACCTTTAACCAGCGCACCATGCCTTGATCTGAAAAAATCAGCAGATAATCTTTGGTGGAGGCCACAAACAGATCCTGGACAAAATCCTCTTCCTGGGTGGTCATGGCCGCGACACCTTTGCCGCCGCGCTTTTGTTTGCGATAAGCGGAAACGGCCAGCCGCTTGATATACCCGTCGTTGCTGATGGTGATCGCCATGCTTTCTTCGGCGATGAGGTCTTCGACTTCGATCTCCTCTGCCTTGCCGGTAATTTCGGTGCGGCGTTCGTCGGCATATTTTTTCTTGATCTCGGTCAGTTCATCTTTAATGATCCCTTCGATTTTCTTCGTGGAGGCCAGGATCGCGCGGTAATTCTCGATATCTTCAAGAAGCTCCTGATATTCGGCTTCGATCTTGTCGCGCTCCAGGGCGGTCAAGCGCTGCAGCTGCATTTCCAGAATGGCCTGAGACTGCATGTCGGAGAGTTCAAATTTTTTCATCAACGCGGCTTTGGCCTCGGCCGTGCTTTTGGATTCACGGATCGTCTGGATGATCTGATTGATAGATTTGATGGCGATGCGCAGGCCTTCCAGGATGTGCGCCCGCTTCAGCGCGCGATCCAGATCAAATTGCGTCCGACGGCGGATGACGATGCGCCGGTGATCAATAAAATACACCATCAACTGCTTAAGGTTATGGACGCGCGGCGTCCCGCCGGCCAGCGCCAGATTGATAATGCCAAAAGTCGTTTCGAGCTGAGTATGCTTGTAAAGATAATTCAAGATGATCTGCGGCTCAACATCGCGGCGCAATTCCAGGACAACACGGATCCCGTCCTTGTCGGACTCATCGCGAATATCAGTAATGCCCTCGACCTTCTTCTCCTGGACCAGATCGGCCATGGCGCTGATGAGGTTGGCTTTATTGACCTGGTAGGGGATTTCCGTGATGATAATACTGTCTTTATTCGCCTTTTGTCTCTCGATGCTGACCCTGGCCCTCACCGTTATTTTACCGCGGCCCGTCGTATACGCATCCTTGATGCCTTCCCGCCCGCAGATAATGCCGCCCGTCGGAAAATCCGGCCCCTTAACGATCTTGCTGAGCTCCGGGATCGTGGTGTCCGGCTCATCCACCAGCAACACGATGGCATCGATGATCTCCCCCAGATTGTGTGGAGGCATATTGGTCGCCATGCCGACGGCAATCCCGCTGGAGCCATTAACCAAAAGATTGGGCAAGGCTGACGGTAAAAGGACGGGTTCCTGCAGTGTCGCGTCAAAGTTGGACGCGTAATCTACGGTTTCCTTGTCGATATCGGCCAAAACCTGCTCGGTGATGGCCGCCATCTTCGCCTCGGTATAACGCATGGCCGCCGCCGCATCCCCGTCCACTGACCCAAAATTGCCCTGTCCGTCGACCAAGGGATAACGCAACGAAAAATGCTGCACCATGCGCACCAGCGTATCATACACGGCCACGTCGCCATGCGGATGGTATTTACCTAAAACCTCACCGACGATACGCGCGCACTTTTTGTAAGGCTTATTGTGCTCGAGCGAAAGTTCTTTCATCGCGTACAAAACGCGCCGGTGCACGGGCTTTAAACCATCGCGCACATCCGGCAGCGCGCGCCCGACGATAACGCTCATCGAATAGGAAAGATAAGAATTCTTCATTTCCTCTTCGATATATACCGGGATGATCTTTTCTGTTGTTCCGCCTGATCGTTCCATAAAAGCTCGTCCGTCTAAATATCCAGATTTCTTACCTGGTGGGCGTTGGTTTCGATAAAGACTCTCCGGGGTTCGACCTCATCACCCATCAACATTTCAAAGGTCTTATTAACTTCCACCGCGTCTTCCAGCACAACCTTTAAGATCGTGCGCCGGGAAGGGTCCATGGTGGTTTCCCAAAGCTGCTGCGGATTCATCTCGCCCAACCCTTTATACCGCTGAACATGCATACCTTTGTGGGCCTGCTTGCGCACAACCTCCAAAACTTCCCGCAAGGAAAAGGCCTCATTTTTGCCCTGCTCATCCTCAAGGATAAAAAGCGGTTTATTCGGCGCGTCCTTCTTTTTGCTCTCGGCTTTTTTCACCTTCTTTTGTCCAGCGACTTCATAACTTTCCTTGATCTCGGGAGAGAGATAATCGGAAATGCTCAAGTCCAGCTTATTAAGCGCCTTTTCAATACGNNTCTCCTCATCCTTCTTGGTGAACTCGGCGACCTCTTTCTCGCTATAAGCAAAATGGGTAATATCCTCCACTTTTACCATATAAACCGGCAATTTTTTGGTCTTACTATCAATATTATCCACATATTCCTCAAAATCTACTCCACGTTTTATTAATATTTCAATTATTTTTTCCAGATCTGTTGTGGCCTGAATTATTTCTTTAAGTTGAGCGGCGCTGTATTGCTGCTTGCTTTTAACGCCTTTGACCGTAAGCCCCTCGATCCCCATTTCCAGGATCAACGCGCTCATTTCTTTATCCGTATCGATATATTCCTCACGCTTGCCGCGTTTTGCTTTATAGAGCGGCGGCTGGGCAATGTAGACATAACCGTTCTCGATAAGCGGACGCATCTGACGGTAAAGGAGCGTTAATAAGAGGGTCCGAATGTGTGACCCGTCCACGTCAGCGTCGCACATAATGATGATTTTATGATAACGCAATTTCTCAGCGTTAAATTCCTCGCCGACACCGGCGCCCAGCGCGGTGATGATCGTACGAATTTCTTCGTTGCTTAAAATTTTATCAAGGCGCGATTTCTCGACATTCAAGATCTTTCCCTTAAGCGGCAAGATCGCCTGGAACGTCCTGTCCCGCCCCTGTTTGGCTGACCCGCCGGCGGAATCACCCTCTACCAGATAAAGTTCACACAGCGACGGATCTTTTTCAGAACAATCGGCCAATTTGCCCGGTAACCCGCCCATATCCAGGGCGCCCTTGCGCCGGGTCAGCTCGCGTGCCTTGCGGGCCGCCTCTCTGGCGCGGGAAGCGGTAATAACCTTGTCAATGATCTGATTGGCGACTGACGGATTTTCTTCAAAAAACGCGCCCAGCGCCTCCAGTGTAGTAGAAGCAACGAGCCCCTCCACTTCGGAATTGCCCAGCTTGGATTTGGTCTGGCCTTCAAATTGGGGATTTGGAACCTTGACGCTGATGACCGCCGTTAAGCCTTCGCGTGTGTCGTCGCCGGTGATCGCGATCTCGTTTTTCAACAAATTTTTTGTCTTGGCATACCCGTTGATCGCGCGCGTGAGCGCTGAACGGAACCCGCTTAAATGCGTGCCGCCTTCCGGGGTATGAATATTGTTGGCATAAGCGAACATGTTTTCGGCGTATCCGTCGTCGTATTGCAACGCGGTTTCGACCTGGATCCCCTCCCGTTCGCGCGTAAAATAAATGACTTTTTTATGCAGAACGTTTTTGGCCGCGTTCAAATGTTCCACGAACGAAACGATCCCGCCCTTGAATTCAAAAATAGTTTCTTTCGGCTGTTTGCCGCGCTTGTCGGTAAGCGAAATGACCAGGCCTTGATTTAAAAAGGCCAGCTCACGCAGGCGTTTGGCCAGCGTGTCATAAGAACAGGCGGTTATTTCCTTAAAAATCTGTTTGTCCGGCTTGAAGGTAACCTTGGTGCCGGTCGTTTTGGTTTTGCCGATAACGATGAGCCTGGTTTTGGTGATGCCGCGCTCATAGCGCTGATGATGGATCTTCTCGTCGCGCTTGACCTCGACTTCCAGCCATTCGGAAAGAGCGTTGACGCAGCTAACTCCCACGCCGTGCAAGCCGCCGGACACCTTATAACTGCTGTGATCAAATTTCCCGCCGGCGTGTAAGGTCGTAAGAACAACTTCCACCGCGGGTTTTTTTTCGGCTTTATGGATATCGACCGGAATGCCCCGGCCATTATCGGTGACGGTTATCGAGTCGTTTTCATTAATAACAACATCAATGCGGTTACAATACCCGCCCATGGCCTCGTCGATGGAGTTATCCACGACCTCATAGACCAAATGGTGCAACCCGCGCGCGCCGGTATCGCCGATATACATCGCCGGACGCCGGCGTACCGCCTCGATCCCCTCCAGGACCTGGATGTTCGTCGCGTCATAATTATGCCCCGCGGCGGAACCATCTTTTGTTTTTTTCGTAACGTCGTCTTGCGCCGGCGCGGCTTTGCCTGATTTTTTCTCTGCTTTAACTGGTGTCATTTTTGCTCGCTTACTTTAAACGTTATATCTTTGATCTCGGGTATTTTTTCCCGTATCTGCTTCAAAATTTTCGCTTTACCCATGCGCAGATGATACGCCCGCGCCGGGGAATCTACAAAAACTAATAAATTGCCGTCACGCCAGCCACCCAACCTGGCATGTCTCAACTGTTGCTTTTCTAAAATATCCTGCCAAATCTGCTCCAGCGCCGCCTGCTCTCCGGCCTGCTGGTTCCTGGCGAGGACCATTTTCCCCACCACCTGAGGAATTATATCTTTTATACTATCCATGCTCAAATTACCAGAAATTTTTTTATTTTATTTTTATATCCGCATCGGCAATGCCAAATATAGATAATCCCGCAGGCGCATCACCGCCGGCTTGTCCGTTCCCAATATCTCCATCTGGATCTGTTCATCGCTAATATTTTTAAGAAAATCGATGAGGAGCTGTGGATTAAAGCCGACCATCATTTCCTGCCCGTCATATTCCACCGGGATAATTTCCCTGGATTCTCCCACATCCGGAGTGGATTTGGAAATAACCAGTTTATTGGTAAAAATCTCAAATTTAACGGCCTGGAAATCCGGCGTGGATAACAAATTTGCCCTTCGGATGGAAGAAAGAACGTCCTGTGTGTTCATTGTAATTCTGTTTTTGGCCGGCATAGGGATGACCTGATTGTAATTTGGAAATTCGCCTTCGATAATGCGCGTGGCGATTAACACGCCATTGATATCAAATAAAACCTGGTTGGCCCCAACGACCAAAGAAAGCGTCCCCTCATCCCGCAGGTTGCGGCTAATTTCCTGCACAGCCTTAATGGGAATAATCACGGCAACCTCCTTTTTGATAGCGGCCGGGAGTTTCTTTTCTATCTTTGCCAACCGTCTTCCGTCCGTTGCGACGATACGAATAATATTATCGCAGGAGATCTCGATCAAGATGCCATTTAAAACATGCCGCGCTTCCTCGTGGGAAACGGCAAAAGAGGTTAATCGCAACATTTCCTTCAGAGTTGCTTGCTCGACCTGAATGGCTTCTTTGTCTTTAAATTCCGGGAATTTTGGAAATTCATCTTTTGGAAGCCCCCCCAGCTTAAAACGGCACTGCTTCCCCTCAATATCCACCTGATTATTCTTTTTCACGCTGATTGTGATATCCCCGGAAGGTAATTCACGATCTATGTCGCCAAATCTTTTCGCGGGAATAGTTATTGCGCCTTCTTCAATAATATCCACAGGTATTTCACAAGATATACCAATATCCAGATCGGTCGTATTGAGCCTCAGCGTGGTTCCTTTAACTTCCAAAAGAATATTGGCTAATATAGGAAGCGGTGATTTGCTGGAAACGATGTTTTGGACAATCTGAACGCCGGCTAATAAATTTTCATGGGAAGTTTTAAAGATCATACGATTACGTCTCCTTGGTTATTTAAATAATAAANNATTCGTATTAGCAGTGCCTGTTAATTTATTTAATAAAAACAAAACCCATTATAACATTAAGAGTTGTGAGAGAAAAATGTGTGTATAAAAACATGAACAACTATTCTTATTGCTGGAGAGTTGTTAATAACTGATCCACAATATTCTTTATTTCCCTGTCTACCAGCAAGCTTTGTCCGATTTTTTTGCAAGAATGTAACACGGTGGTGTGGTCTTTTCCTCCAAAGGCGTTGCCGATCTCGGGCAATGATTGCGCGGTCAATTGCCGCGCAAGATACATGGCGATCTGTCTGGGTAACACAATATTTCTGGTTCTTTTTTTTGCCCTCAACTCTGAAGACGGCACGCGGAAAAATTCCGCAACGGTTTTTTGTATCATCTCCACACTAATGGCCCTTGCTGTTTCGCGCACCATATCCTTGAGGGTCATAACAGCCACATCCAGAGTGACCGGCTTTTCTTCCAATAGGGAATAGGCGGCCACGCGGATAAGCGCTCCTTCCAGTTCGCGGATATTGGTCTTGATCTGCGCGGCAATAAAATGAATAACGTCGTCGGGAACCTGAATGGCCTCGTTTTTTATTTTTTTCCGTAAGATCGCCACGCGTGTTTCATAATCCGGCGGCTGAATATCCGCGGCAAGTCCCCATGCGAAGCGCGAACTTAAGCGCTCTTCAAGGTTGGTAATTTCTTTCGGCGGCCGATCCGAAGTGATAATGATTTGCTTGCGGTTATCGTGCAAGGCGTTAAACGTGTGGAAAAATTCTTCCTGGGTGGATTCTTTGCCGGCGATGAATTGAACGTCATCGATCAAAAGAACATCGATCTCGCGGTATTTTTTGCGGAATTGGCTTGTTGAGCGGTTACGGATCGCGTTGATCAATTCGTTGGTGAATTGTTCGGATGACATGTAGCAGTGTTTCAGGGCCGGGTGCAATTGTCGGATTTTGTGGGTAATGGCCTGGATGAGGTGTGTTTTTCCAAGCCCCACCCTTCCGTAGATAAATAAGGGGTTATACGCCTTCGCCGGCGATTCGACGACGGCTAAACTCGCCGCACAGGCAAATCGATTGGACGGCCCGATGACAAAGTTATCAAAAGTAAAGCGGGAGTTTAAGACGGATTGGACGCCTTCGGCGCGGGNNAAGTAAAACGGGAGTTTAAGACGGACTGGATACCCTCGGCGCGGGTAAAATTTTGCTCCAGTTTAGCAAGGCGGGTTTGGGTGTCGGCGTTAAGAATATTTGTGTTGACGGAAAATTCGATCGCAACCGGCTTTTGCGCGGCGGTATTCAAAATTTCCTGAATATCATTTTGATAGTGATCGACGATCCATGCTTTAAAGAAATCGTCCGGGGCCTCGATGGTTAAAACCCCCGCGGCTTTTTCTTTAACTTGCATGGTGGAAAACCAGGTTTCGTAAGAGGCCCGGCCCACCCGCTCTTGAATTTGCGTTTGCGATCTTTCCCAAACAGAAATCAGGTTCGGCATTGTGGAATGAATATAATTTGTAACTTGTTGATATGTTTTAAGTTATGAACCATTTGTAAAATTGTTAACAAGTTGTTCACAGCGGGACTCGCGGGCGATACTTAGAGGTTGTTTTCGCGCGCCGCCAGAATGAGCTGGTTTTGCTTTGAAATCCGCAGGATAACATTATATGTTTTTGTCCACATGCGCCGGGCTTGGCATGCCGCGCGCCACAAGAAGTATGAGATGCAAAATGGGCTTTATTATATCAGAGAAAATTTTGATTTCAAATATTTTGTGCGGCCCCGGCCGCGGTGCCATAAAAACGGCTTTCCATCGACGAGACAGCGAAAAATCGCCAACATCTTCAACCGCAGGGTGTTTTGGTCCTGCGGTATCTGGAAATCGCTTGACTAACAAAAGACCTATGTTATAATTGAAAAATTATGAAAAAGCATTTGAAGACAACGTCAAATCTTCGCGGCAAAAGAACCCACGGATTTCGCAAAAGAATGGAAACCGCAGATGGCCGGGCAATTCTGCGGCGCCGTCGCGCAAAGGGGCGCAAAAAATTAAGCAAATAAAGCCTTGTTTTCACCTGAACGCATGCTTTTCCCGTCGGGAAAGCAGATCATTCCGCGTAAACGCAAAACCATGACGACCCGGATCCTTACGAAAATAATCAGAGGATATCAAAAATTCGGCGGGATGGTTTTCCCCCGTGCCTGCCGGTTTTACCCATCATGTTCCCATTATGCCCTCGATGCCGTCGAGAAATATGGCGCGGCGCGAGGCGGCATAAAGACAATCCTTCGTATCGCGCGTTGCTCGCCCCTCTCCCGCGGAGGATATGATCCGCTAAAATAGTTTTGTGCCATGGAAAAACGATTTCTTCTTGCCACAGTAATATCTATACTAATACTAGCCGCTTGGACAGCCCTGTTTCGCCCGCTTCGCACGGGCACAATCCAGCCTGGATTGTCAGAACATATTGGCAATAAATCAGTTAAGCAAGAAACGGTCACGCTTTCCAATATCGCGACCTCCTTCCCTGCTGTTGGCAGCCCTATCGAAGCTAAAATTGAAACAATTGAAACTCCTAAATTTATAGTGGAATTTTCCAATATCGGCGGCACCATCCTCCGGGTATTTCTTAAGGAATACGATTTAGCTCTCCCGGTTCGAGGAATGGGTGGCACACCGGAATATGACCATACAGAATTTGTTGTAGAAAAAATTGGCGTCCGGGATATTATTTATCGCCATGAAACGTCGGATCTGTTGGTTCGTCAGTTTTATGCGGTTTCGGAGGATGATTATACAATTGAAGCACAAACAACCGTACAAAACAAGACAGATATGTCCAAACTGGTTGTTTTTGAAAATCAGGGTGTCATCTTAGATATGTCCAATCTTAATGAGAAAGACAGTGAATTCGTTCGCGATCGCGCGTTGTTCGAATATGTGATATCTTCTTCCAGCGGTATTGAGCGGAAGAACAATGCGTTCAAATTTAATGGAAAAGAGCGCAAAGATGTTTTAGGGCGCGTCTTTTGGGCCGCATTTCGGAGTCGATATTTTTGCGTGATTACAAAGCCGCTCTATGATGCGGATGCTTATATAATAAATCCGTTGAATGATAAGGAGTTACAGTTAAATATTCGTGCCGCAGCAGTTAATCTTGCCCACGGCGCCAGTGCCACATTTGCCTCTCTCGTTTTTGTTGGTCCTGAAAAATCGGACTTGTTGACGCAGTATAGGTCGGGGTTTGAGGAGATCAAGCGCTATTATCGTGCCGCATTGTTTGATGTTATAGCCAAAATCATCGATAGTATTTTACATGCCTTACATAAGGTTCTGCCGAATTGGGGCGTGTGCGTTATTTTGATTAGTATGCTTATTTATGGAGCCATGTATCCATTGACCCTGCGTAGCATGCTTTCGATGCGCAAGATGCAAGAATTGCAACCAAAGATCGCAGCGCTTAGAGAAAAATATCGTGACAATCCCCAAAAAATGAACATTGAAGTAATGGATCTTTATAAAAAATATAAAATTAATCCATTGGGCGGATGCTTGCCTATGCTATTGCAAATGCCTGTTTTTATAGGACTTTATCAGGTTTTGTGGCGTTCGGTTTCTTTTAAGGGCGCACATTTTCTTTGGATTAAAGATCTTTCTGGGCCGGATCGACTTTTCATTTTGCCATTTTCTTTGCCATTCTTGGGCAACGAAATTAATCTGTTGCCAATTTTGATGATTTTTGTCATGGCTGTTCAGCAAAAATTGACTGCGAAAAGCATGGGGGCGGTGGATCCAGCTCAAATGGATCAACAGAAAATGATGGCGGTGATTATGCCGGTTTTTTTGGGAGCCATCTTTTATCATTTTGCCAGCGGTTTGACCCTATACTTTACCCTATTTTATGCATTTTCTACAATTGCTCAGTGGAAAATGTCTACAATTCATAAGGCGGCCTAATGGATGCGAATAGGGACAAGAAAATGAAGAGCTCCCAAAAAAACATTGAGGTGGAGGGGGGCACCGTAGAGAAAGCGATTAAGAAGGCTTCCGAAATTTTCAATGTTTCGCGCGACGAGATTTCTGTGAAAGTGGTATGCGAAGAGAAGCGCGGACTATTTGGCATGGAAGGTGAAAAACCTGCAAAAATTCGGGTCTCTATGAAGGCCAAGAAGAAATGAAATAACTATTGACCTGTTGGGTTTTTAATGGAAAATAAGGACAAAGCATTGGTTTTAAAAACAAGCTATGTTTCACGTGAAACATAGCAATAATTCCAAACAGCCCATGGGAAAAACAATATCTATTTGTAACCAAAAAGGCGGGACAGGGAAAACAACCACCACCGTTAATCTTTCGGCCGCCATTGCTGAGTTGGGTAAGCGCGTGCTTATCGTTGATGCGGATCCCCAAGGAAATGCGACCAGCGGTGTCGGGGTAAATAAAAATGAGTTGGAAAAATCAGTTTACGATTTGATTTTAAACAAGGCTGTAGTTTCAGATGTTCTCATCCAAAACGTTTATCCATTGCTTGATATAATTCCTTGTAATATTCATCTGACGGGAGCGGAAATCGAGCTTGTTGGGGTTTTGTCAAGGGAAACACGCCTAAAAAAAGCTATTACTCCAATTCTGGATAATTACGACTATATATTCATCGATTCCCCACCGTCATTAGGTCTTCTTACTCTAAACTCTTTAGTTGCAAGCAATTCCATAATTATTCCTATTCAATGTGAGTTTTATGCCTTGGAAGGGGTTTCTCAGCTTATCCATACTCTTGGCCTGATCCGAGAGGGACTCAATTCCAGTTTGGACATAGAAGGCGTTTTGCTTACCATGGCGGATTATAGGACAAATCTAACCACAGAAGTCATCAATGAAATTAAGGAATATTTTAAAGATAAAGTTTATAACGCAATTATACNNCAATTATACCCCGCAACATTCGGCTAAGCGAGGCGCCAAGTCACGGCAAGCCGATCACGGTTTATGATGGGACATCAATTGGAGCCAAAAAATACCGGGAATTGGCCTTAGAGGTCATCGGAGCCGGCCATAAATCGCATAATATATTGAATATAAAAGAGTTAGGAGAAACTGATGCCGGCGAGAAAATGGCCTCATAGCCGCCTGTTTAGATGTTCAATCATTGAACATTATAGGTCGCTCGACTGTGAGACGGGAATGAGGAAAAATGACAGGAGGATCCATGGAAAATAGGGCTTTAGGCAAAGGACTGTCGGCGCTTATTCCAGATAAGGTCAGTAAAGCGGGGGGCGAGGTCACTTTTCTGAAAACAGAATTGATCCAGGACAATCCGTTTCAGCCGCGCACCCATTACGATGAGGACAAGCTGGCGGAATTGAAGGCGTCCATCAAAGAAAAGGGTATTTTGGTGCCTATTCTGGTCCGCCTGAAAGACGGCAAACATGAAGTGGTTGCCGGCGAGCGGCGTTTGAAGGCGGCGCGCAGTTTAAATGTGCCTGAAGTTCCGGCGATCATCCGGGAAGTTTCCGACCAGGAGGCTTTAGTTTTGGCCCTGGTGGAGAATATCCAGCGCGAAGAACTCAATCCGATCGAAGAGGCCGCGGCCTATAAAAAACTTATCGAAGAATTCCGTTATACGCAGGACATGGTGGCCGAGTCGGTGGGTAAAGACCGTTCGACCATAACCAATTTGTTGCGCCTGCTGAAATTGCCCGCCGAAATTCAGCAGAGCGTTTACGACAACGGACTGTCTGTCGGGCACGCCAGGGCCCTTTTGAGCGTTGAATCCCCCGGCGAACAAAAAAGATTGTTTGACCTGGCTATCAAAAAAGGGTTATCCGTTCGTGAGCTCGAGGAACTTGTTCGCGCGGGCGGGAAGGATAACGCCCGACGGGTGAAAACTCAAAAAACGAGGGATCATGAAGTGGCAGCGCTTGAGGAGCAGTTGCAGAACACGCTGGGAACAAAAGTTTCCATCCAGGCCCGTAAGAAAAAAGGAAAGATCGTCATCGAATATTATTCGCTGGATGACCTGGACCGCATTATCGCCAAGATCAAGTCATGAGCGAGCCCGCCCTTGTTATCATAAAACCCGACGGTATCAGCAAGCAGCTGGTGGGAAGCATTTTGACAAAATTCGGCCATACCGGCCTGGAGATGATCGGTATTCATATTACAAAAACTTCACACGCTATCGCCAGGGAACACTACAAGCATCTTGGCGATAAGCCATTTTTTGATCAAATCGTTTCTTATTTGGCCGGCGAATATCATCTCATCCATAAGTTGATCGCCGTTGTTTATTATGGCCGCGACGCTATAAAGAAATGTCGGCTTGTTGCCGGAGCGACCAATCCCGAAGAGGCAACGCCCCAGAGTGTTCGCGGGGCCTACGGGCGCATCCGG